>ENA-ORBV01016555-ORBV01016555.1-microbial-mat-metagenome-genome-assembly--contig:-NODE-16555-length-10685-cov-5.243778_pt1 | contig 10685 bp, 5 predicted proteins | sample MGYA00237777_ERZ505514 | MGnify/ENA primary metagenome ERZ505514 (study PRJEB26160, sample SAMN06269048) | microbial mat metagenome | isolation source: Oligotrophic lake microbial mat | place...
CTGATGGCCCATCCGCGTGATCCCTGGCAACTGACGTGCAGCAGCAGCGTCGATGCCGCCTACCGTGCGGTTGGTGTGAACGTGACCGATGGACGGTTCTGGGTCACGCCTGAAAGCCTCGCGGTCGGTAACGGCGCGCTGGTGGTGGAGCGCTGATGACGTCGTTCCTCCGCATCCTCGCGGTCGCCGGACACGTGGCGGCGCTGCAACTGGTCGCCGGCGTCCTGGGTTGGTGGTTGTCGCCATGGCCGTGGTTGTCACTGCTGGTGACGGCGCTCTGGCTCGGGGTCCTGATCATGGATCTGCGTCATCCGCGCTTCGCCGGCATCCTGCCACCGTGGCAACGTCTCATCGCGCTCGCGCTCGCCCAAAGTCCGGCCCTGGTGTTCGGCGCGTGGAACATGCTCCATTTCTGTGGGCTGGCACCACAGTTCGAACTGGGCGCCTTTGTCGTCCAGCTGTGGCTGACGCAGTTGGCGCCACTATTCGCGTGGTGCCCGGCAGGCAGTTTGCTGGAGCGTGATCTGTGGTTGTGGGCGCTCAGCGTCGCGCCGTTCGTGCTGGTCATCAGACTGGCGGTGGTGCCCCGCCGAACTCGCAACGTGTGACCACGGCGTCCGCCGTCCGCCACGATGCCCAGAGGACACAGCAGAGATGGACGAATCGCATGGGGAGCTCCGGGGGTTGGCGCCCAGTGGCGCAGGTGAAAAAGTGGCGCAGGTGAAAAACTGGCGCAGGTGAAAAGTGGCGCAGGTGAAAAACTGGCGCAGGTGAAAAGTTCCGTGTCTGGTGACTCCGTACCTACCAGCGTGTTGGCGGTGCGGCACAGATGGCGACAGGCTAATCAGCGCACGGCAACCCGCTACCAGACGGCGCAACAACCCTCAAGGTGGGACGATGGGGCTGGTAGGTGACGGAGGGAACCTGGCCGACACAGAACCCCGATGAATCCCGCATTATTTCGCATGTTATTTCAGCTCGTCACGCACCTCCGCCAACGAAAAAGCCCAGGATGTTGCCATCCTGGGCTCGCTCAGCAGGTCTGCTGAAAGCATTGCTGCAAACCACTGCTGCGGTGAAGCAGCAGCGAACTTACTTCTTCTTGGCCTTGGCGGCAGCCTTCTTGGCTTTGGCGGCTTCCTTGGCAGCGACGAGCGTCGCTTTGACGGCGGCGGCCTGATCCTTCAGCGCGGCGATCTTGGCCTTGGTGGAGGAGAGTTTCTTGGTGAGTGCAGCGATCGAGGCCATGGTGTGGTCCTTTGGGGGTAAGGGGGCATTCAATCGCCGGTTCGCTCATTCCCTAATGTATAATTTCATATTTCGTGCCGTGGACTTCGCAGATGCGCATGCGCGCTCATGAACGACTGTCGAGCGGATGGTATTTGTGCACCACCTGCTCGACCGGTTCCGTGCGATCATCCGCGCCCAGATGCTGGTATCCACCGACCGGGCCACTGCATTTCCATACGCGATCCGCCGGCTTCGACCGCGTCAGCGTGGTGATGGCGCAGGGGTGCCAGTCGAGCGTGACCGCGCGCCCGCTCATGACCTTGAGCAGATCTTTCAGGATGATGTCGTGCGACACGATCACGATCCGTTGCGCCAGCGGTTTGCGGCCTTTGAGCTCGATGACCACCTTGGCCACGCGTTCCTGCAAGGTGCGATCCGATTCGGGATGCGATGGCTTGCCGGCACCCTCACGCCGTGCGGACCACTCGGGATCCATCGCGCTCGTCGGGCTGAAGGGACTGCCGAGCACTTGCGACAACAACACCTCGCCGATGCGCCAATCGGGAGTGACCTCGGCCTTACAGGCGGTGGCGATCGTATCCGCGGTTTCCAGGCAGCGCCGGAAGGGCGAGGACATCACCACCTCGGCTCCGCCAGCCGCTGCGATGTGCGCCGCACTGAGCGCGGCCTGCGTGCGACCGATCTCTGCCAGACCCGGATCGAGTCGTTGATGCGGCGGCGTGCCGCGGCTCTTCAGCTTCTCTTCCCAGGAGCTCGGATAACCGTGACGGATCAGGATGATGGTTTGCATGGGATATGGCCGCCAGAACCGGGAACCGCGCGGCGATCGCCGCACCAACCGGGCGTGGGTGAGGGGAAAGCCATAACCTCGGCCTTTGGCTGTCAATGAAACAGGTCGAACGGATAATGGGAATGGTCGTAACTCCGGTCAGCTACGGGCAGGAGTCGCATGAATCACTGACTACGGATCGCTCACCCGATGAATTCCGTTCTGCCCATCCTGGTCTGTGCCTTATCGAGGGTCAGCGTTGTCATGCCGTCGATTTCGTAATGCGCCTGGATGAGCCGGTCCACGAACCCCGCCTTGCCGGCTTTCTTGGCCTGGAGCACCGACAACACAGCAGAGCCTGGTTCGGGCTGCACCATGCCGCTGGTCAACATGCCCAAGAGCGCTTGGCGGATGTCGCCAGGGTCGAGGTCGTAATGATGTTTCAGGGCGTGGTAGGCTTCAGCGATAACCAAGTCGCTGACGATGACTGCCTGGCGAACGCGGTGTGCTTCCAGCAGGCGCTCTTGCGCCTTGGTGGCTAACAGAGCCGGTTCACCAACCAGAAGTCGCACCAACACCGACGTGTCGAGACCAAGCGTCACAACTTGCGCTCGCGTTTGCGGCCAGCGGCCACGCTGGCCCGGATGTCTTCAAGATTGTGACTGACCCGCTTCTTGGGCCGCAATGAGCCAACCCATGAAGTATCCGGCTCGCGCTGCTCGAAATAGAACACCAGCGCTTGGCGGACGATTTCCGACATGCTCGCATGGCTTTGCTTGGAAACGACACGTAGGCGATCGGCTGTCGGTTCGTCTAGGACGATTTGAGCTCTGATCATGCCGTGGTTTATACATACTTGTGGTGTGTAATCAATCCGATGCACTTCTGCGCTGGCCCCCTCAACGAGAACGATGTCCTTTGACTCCTTGGACACCTGCGCAGCTACGACACTGACTTCAACCCAGTGCGGTGTTCCCCGAAGTCCAGCAATCACGATTTCCAGGTCAGCGCCTGATCGCTGGCCCGGGCCATCTTCATTTACCTCGAACGCTGCCCGTGGTCTCCCAAGTGGGGTCCAGCCGAAGCCATTCAGCAGAACCATAAAGCCATAACCCCCGGCTCTCGCAGAGGGTTATGTTTGGTACCCGCTAGAGGACTCGAACCTCTGACCCCCACCATGTCAAAGTCTGCCGCGCATTAGGCGTAATAGTTGATGTGGTCAACAGTTAGAGCGCAATCTCAGTCCCATCAAGGTCTTGCCGAACCGGACAAAGAAGGACAACTGCAGACAATCACGGACGCAACTGCTGCATCTGCTGCACGATCTGCAAGTGATGCCTCCGGAGAAAAACATGCCCTCCTTGTCCCCTTATGCGGAGTTATTTCACAGGACGGGAGGTGGTGTACCCATGAAAACGCATCCGTGCGTGGTGTGGTCGACAGCCTGAGTGCTGCTGCATGCAGTCTGATCAGGCGGAAACCTGGGCGTCACCCACCAGCGGCTGATCCGGTGGCTTAAAACCGGGAATGATACTAGCGGGTGCGTCGAGCGATTATCTATCGTCGAGCAACGGGTTAGGAAAACCGTGATTGGGTTGGTTCGACGCACTGACTGGTTGCGCACTTGCGGAACGAGATCAGGCGGCAGTATGCCGATCCCTTGTCGTGTAATCTCACGGCGCGGTCGTCCCTTGGAGTCCTCTCATGTCGCTCGTCCTCCGCCAGCTCCGCTCCGTCCTCCTTGTGCTCGCCGTGAGCGTGGGATTGTTCGCTGGTGAAGGTACCGGAACGGGACTGTCCGCCCGCTACTACGCGAATGAGACCCTGAGCGGAACTCCGGCGGTGAGCCGTGTCGACGCGCAGGTGAACTTCGTCTGGTCGGGTGGCGCTCCGGCGACAGGCATGCCGGTGGATTCCTTCAGCGCACGCTGGGATGGCGAGATCGAGGCGTTGTACTCTGAGCCGCTGACGGTGATCGCTCGTACGGACGATGGTGTGCGCCTGTGGATCGACGGCAGCCTGGTGATCGATGCGTGGGTATTGCGCGGTGCGGCTGATTCCACTTACACCTTCACAGCCGTGGCCGGTCAGCGGTACCGCATCCGCATGGAATACTACGAGCACTTCGGTTCAGCCGTGGCGCAATTGCAGTGGCAGAGTGGCACGCTAACCCGCACCGGGATCCCAACCTCGCAGTTGTATCCCGTCGTGCCGACGGAGCCCCCGGTCGGCAGCGGCACCGGTCTGCTCGTGCGCTACTTCGCCAATGAAACCCTATCGGACGCACCGGTCGTGAGCCGGACTGATGCCACCGTCGATTTCAATTGGGGCGGTGGTTCGCCGCATGCCCTCGTACCGGTCGACGGTTTCAGCGCTCGCTGGGACGGTGAGATCGAAGCGCGGTATTCGGAGCCGCTGACCATCACCGCGCGGACCGATGATGGCGTGCGGGTGTGGTTGAATGGGAACTTGGTGGTCGATGCCTGGGTGTTGCGCAGTGCGGCCAACTCATCGTTCACGTTCAGCGCAGAAGCTGGGCAGCGCTACCGCATCCGTATGGAATACTTCGAGCACACCGGCGCGGCAGTCGCGCGGTTGTGGTGGCAGAGTGCCAGCGAATGGCAGGGACCGATCCCTAGCAGCCAGCTCTATCCGACGCCAGCGATCGATCCGCCGAATGGTACCGGCACCGGCCTGCTGGCCCGCTTCTATGCCAACGAAACGCTGTCCGGTGCTCCCGTGCTCAGTCGCACCGATGCGCGAGTGGATTTCGACTGGGCAGGTGGCTCCCCGGGTGTTGGGGTCCCCGCTGACTTCTTCAGTGCCCGCTGGGACGGCGAGATCCAGCCGCGGACCACGGGACCGGTAACCCTTATCCTGCGCACTGATGACGGCGTGCGGCTGTGGCTGAACGATCAGCTTGTCATCAACGCATGGGTCCTGCGTGGCGCGGCCGATTCCACCTACACCTTCAGTGCACAGGCCGGCCAGCGCTACCGCATCCGCATCGACTACTTCGAGCACCAGGGCTCTGCGGTGGCGAAACTCTGGTGGCAGAGCCCGAACGAACCGAAGAGCCCGGTGCCGACCACCCAACTCTACCCGAGCACGCCAGTAGAACCGCCGGCTGGCACCGGCACCGGATTGACCGCGTTTTACTTCGCCAATGAAACGCTGAGTGGAACTCCAGCGCTGACCCGCACCGACCCGCGGGTGGACTTCGACTGGTCGGGCGGTTCGCCCGGCTCGCCGCTTCTCGCCGATTCCTTCAGCGCTCGTTGGGAAGGCGAGTTCGAACCACGGTACACCGAAGCCCTGACCATCATCGCCCGGACCGATGATGGCGTTCGCGTGTGGATCGATGATCAGCCGGTCATCACGGCGTGGGTCTTGCGCGGTGCGACCGATTCGAGTTACACTTTCAGTGCACAGGCTGGCCAGCGTTACCGCATCCGCATGGAGTACTATGAACACTTCGGTTCCGCCGTGGCAAAGCTCTGGTGGCAGAGCCCCCATGAACTGCCGGGACCGATCCCAGCCAACCAACTCTATCCGCTCATTCCGGTGCAGACCCCGGTGCTCGGCTTTACGACCACAACCTCGTCAGTGTCGGAGAAGGCCGGCTCCACGTCCGTTGCTCTGACTCTGTCACCGGCGAGTGCAACGAACGTGACGGTCGCTTTGCAGGCCACCGGCAGTGGCGCTCAGGTCCCCGCGTCGCTCACCATCCTCGCTGGCCAAACCACCGCGACTGTTCCGGTCACCATCCAGGATGATCCGCGCTACGGTCCCGACCGTCAGGTCACCATCGCATTGGCTAATCCGGCTGGTGCCGTGCTGGGGCAGACCACCCACGTGCTGACGCTGCAGAACACTGATCCCAAGCCGACCATCGGCTTCACCACGGCGGACTCGTTCAATCTCGAACAGAGCGGCACCGCGTCGGTCATCGTGCGCATGAGCGCCGTGTCCTCCGTGCCCACGACCGTGTCGGTGGTCACCTCGGGAACGGCGACGGCCGGTCTCGATTACACGAATCCTGCTGCGACCGTACAGATTCCTGCGGACACGTTCGAGGGTACCATCTTCATTCCGTTACTGACCGATGCCGAGCCTGAGGCGAACGAGACCATCGTGCTGACACTGGCCAATCCGGTTGGGGCCACGCTGGGAACGTTGACTGCCCACACGTTGACGCTCAGTGATGGCAACTTGGCTCCGGTGATCGTCAGCGGTCCAACCCCATCCGCCAATCCGGTGACTGGTACCTCGGTCGATCTCACGCTGCTCGCCAACGACGACGGCGATGCCGCGACACTGACGACCACCTGGTCGGTGGTCGGCGTGCCACCGGCAGCGGTCACCTTCACCCCGACCAGCAGCACGGGCTTCTCGGTAGCGACCGTCGCGACCTTTGCTGCGCCTGGCACCTACACCATCCAGGCGCAGGTGCGCGATGCATACAATGCCACCGACGCAGCGCAGGTGACCATCACCGTGGTCGCCACCAGACAGCCACAGATCATCACGTTCGCCGCGCCGCCAGCCAAGACCTACGGCGATGCACCATTCACCCTCACGGCCACGGCGTCGTCGGGTCTGCCGGTCATTCTCACCAGTGCAGATTTTTCGATCGCCACCGTGGATGGGTCTACCGTGACGATCGTTGGTGCGGGATCGACCACCATCACCGCAGCGCAGGCTGGTGACTCAACCTGGGAAGCCGCCACGCCAATCACCCACCCGATAACGGTGGCCAAGGCGGCACAGACGATCAGCTTCGCTGCGTTGTCACCGCGTGTCGTCAACGATGCGCCGTTCACCCTGACGGCCACGGCGTCGTCGGGACTGCCGGTTAGTTACGCCAGTTCGGACCCATCTGTGGCGACGGTGAGCGGTACGACGGTGACGATCGTTGCTGCGGGCAGCACGACGATCACGGCCAGCCAAGCCGGATCCCCCAGCTACCTTGCCGCCACGTCGGTCGATCAGGCGCTGACGATCAGCAAGCGGACGCAGACCATCACCTTCGCGGCACTGCCAGGTAAGATCTATGGTGATGCGCCGTTCGCGCTCACCGCGACGGCCTCCTCCGGGCTGCCGGTCACCTACTCCGGCGCTGATCCGACGGTCGCTACCGTGAGCGGCAACACCGTGACAATCACCGGTGCGGGCAGCGCTTCGATCACGGCGAGCCAGGCTGGAGATGCGACGTGGGAGGCTGCCACGTCCGTGGTGCAACCGCTGACGGTCGCCAGGGCGGCACAGACCATCACCTTTGCGCCACTGGCCACGCGTACGGTCGGCGACGCACCGTTCGATCTCGCTGCCACCGCCTTATCCACTTTGCCGATCGCCTATAGCAGCTCAAATACGAGCGTCGCGACGGTGACAGGCAGTACGCTCACCATCGTCGGTGCGGGAACGAGCACCATCACGGCAAATCAGGGTGGCAATGCCAATTTCAATGCCGCCGGTGAAATCGAACAGCCACTGACGGTTATCGAATCCTCAGTGCCGACGGCGCCATCTTTCCTGCCTCCAGGTGGCACCTACACCGATACCATCTCCGTTCAGATATCGGCCAGCCCAGTGAGTGCGGTCATCCACTACACCGCGGATGGAAGCACTCCGACGACAAGTTCGCCGACCTACTCCCTGCCCGTTCTCGTCGAGCAGAACACGACGCTGCGTGCAATCATGGTAAATGCCTCGGGCGTGAGTCCTGCTTCGTTCTCGGTTTATACGATCCACGTGGCGAAGCCCGAGCTTTCGCCAGCATACGCATCCTTTGGCGACACGTTATCCATCGTGGCTACCACCGCGACGGATGGTGCCGCGCTGCGCTACACAACCGATGGCACAACCCCGACGAACGAGTCTCCCACGTTGCCGGTACCGCTCATCTTGACGGCGACTACTGACCTGAGGGTCATTGGGACTAGAAACGGCTGCCAGTCCAGCGCAGTGGTTCTTGGGGTCTATACTAAGACCGCCGTTGGGAAACCGCATCTCAACCCGCCAGCGGGAACCTACCTTGCATCCGTTTCCGTTTCTATGCTGCCGGTTCCAGAAGGCGGTGAGGTCTGGTACACGTCAGGACCAGTCACCGCAGCTGTCGTTGATCCCCAGCCAGGCGTAGAACCGGCAACTCTTTTCGAGACTCCGATTACCTTGACCGAATCCACGACCATCAAAGCGGTAAACCGCTTTGGCTCGGGAGCCAACGCCATCACTAGCGAGGTCCGCGTAGTAAACTACACGATCAACGCTACGGGCGGTTACACGATCAGTGGAAATGGTGGCCTTCTGGAGTCTGCGACCTCGCCCCTCTGTTTCGAGGGTACTGGATCCACGGATGGCATGCGATTCTTCGCATCGGTCGTTTCGAACAACCAGACCCAGTCCACCGCCCCCGTCACCATCACTGGCGAGAATAGTTATTACGCCGACCTCTCGCTTCCCGCCGCCGATGTCTCCACGGCGCAGTTCACTGCCACGGATCAGAACGGAAGTTCCCACGTGTATTCCCGTCCGGTGCGGTGGGCGATCACCGACTTGACCAATCCCGAATCTGGAGACGTGGTCATTCGCGCCGGAGACAGCCTGCAATTCAGCGCTGCGAGCGGAAATGCCTCTCAACTCACCATCAATCCGGGAAATCTCGGAGAGACATTCAAGGGGGTCACCGTTGCAGCAGGATCCCCGGTCAGAGTCACGTATTCCGAGCCCGGGACCTATTTCGCATCAGCTTGGGCGAATGGAGAGATGGTAGGAAGCCGCACAGTGAAGGTGCTCCGAGTCGACTTCCCCCGCCAAGGCGTTGCAGCCGAGGTAAAAACCGAGAGACCATACGTGGTTGCGGCAAAGCCCGGGCTTAGCGCCAATCTCGTACACTTCAGCTCGGCGGACACCTCGGTCCTGACCGTTTCATCGGTGGCTGGAGGCTCATCGGTAGGCGGATCCGACTATGCAAATCTAACCATTATGCCAAAAAAGAGAGGATTCCCGTGCATCGTTGCGCGGATCGGCACGGAAAGCGGCGCCATTCTGGCCTGCAAGGAAGTGGACGAGTTCGAATTCGACATGGTCTATCTATATCGCACACAAACTCATCCTAACGAAAGCACCAAACATGTTCCTTACGTTCTGACAATGCGGCCCTATGTCCCATGGCTGACTGGAAACTTTAGCCCAACCACAGCCGTGGTTGATGATCTCACGAATGAGACAATTTGTGTCCAGACGAATGTCCAACACATCGCGGTGGCGACCAATCCACCACAGCCCACGGTTGCCAAGCCGAACTATTCCGAGCTCCAGGCAGATGGAGCCACCCAAATTCGGGTAACCAGCACAGGAAATGTGGCAGACAATATTTATAAGGTTGCTCTCTCAGTTGATACCCCGTTTGAGTCGCTGACGGTTGCCGCAACAAGGGACATCAATGGAGATGGCGCAGTCGATTGGGCAATTCCATCGGTGCCCGTCTCGATAACACTCGAGCCCTATAGCCGTGTGATTGCGAATGGCCTGAGCTACGCCCGCCCCATTGACGAAGGCGACTGGGACGATGCCGGCCAGCTGGGCCTACTTGGCGATGTCAGATCACCAGATGACAGTTTCCCGCAGTTGGTTGGTCCGTTTGTTTTTGGGAATACGAATGAAAGCGCCACTTTTACCTCTCAGCCGGCTTATCCTGTCGAATCGACTTCCTTAGATTGTGAATGGAGTGTCCGCTACTCGGCGGGGCGGGTAGGGTTCGATCGGTCGTCGTCGACCAATGCTATTGGCGCATCTAAGTCGTATAGTATTTTTCAGCCACCCTATTATGACGAGAATTACGATCCAACCTACCACACCTTTGCTACCACACTTACTTTAAACGGTTCAGTTTCCATACCGTCCGGAGATTCCCGGCAAGGGACACCACCCACGCTGACGATCGCCGCAGATGCGGACGGGCTAGCCACCGTGACGGCAGCTATTTCTGGATGCGATTATCCGCATTTGGTTGGGCTGTACATAAGTCCATACATCGGAAGTAAAGGAAGTAAAACGTTCGGCGAGAATCCTCGCCAACTGCGACTTCCACCGGGCGAGTATGAAGTCAGTACACAGCTCAAGCCCACCCGGGGATGGGAGTGGACGTATGCAAAGGTGAAAGTCACTGGCACGGCAATATCGTTCACTCCAGCAAGGCTCCGCTACCCGACTTCAAACACGGCCATTTACAATGACATCTGGTACACGGGCCTTTCAGAAGACGGGATACCGGAGTTCAATGTCGTTTATGGCGCTGATGACCAATATATCCAATACGGCATGGTGGACACGGATATGATTCCGCTTTTTGTCCAATCATCAGGTTCAACTCCGCCGCAGATTCAAGTCACTCGCTCCAACAACCGGGTGAATCTTTACTATTACGGATATGGGACCGACTTTCAGCATGAGCCCGTGTTTAGTGAGGGGCAGACTCTGGCGTCGCTAGACGCCAGTAAGTTGATGAATTATCAATACTCCCCGGGTTCATTGCCGCCGGCACTCTATTTTAAGGCCCCGTATCCGCGTAACGAATCTATTAAATTTACCTCTGTCTCTTATACACATCTCCGAGCCCACGAGACTAAGGCGAATCTCGTATGCCGTCTTCTGCTTGAAA
>ENA-ORBV01016556-ORBV01016556.1-microbial-mat-metagenome-genome-assembly--contig:-NODE-16556-length-10685-cov-5.117741_pt1 | contig 10685 bp, 8 predicted proteins | sample MGYA00237777_ERZ505514 | MGnify/ENA primary metagenome ERZ505514 (study PRJEB26160, sample SAMN06269048) | microbial mat metagenome | isolation source: Oligotrophic lake microbial mat | place...
TCGTGGGCTCGGAGATGTGTATAAGAGACAGATCAGGAACAGGGCAGACGCGGCGAGGTTGAGCACCACGTAATGCACACCCACACGCAGCCTCTCGCGGCCCATGCCGTGCATCATCAGCACGTAACTGGCGATCAGCAGCACCTCGAAGAACACGAACAGGTTGAACAGGTCGCCGGTGGCAAACGCGCCGTTGAGCCCCATCAGCTGGAACTGAAACAAGGCATGGAAATAGCGCCCGTGACCGGCCCAGCCGCCGCTGGCGTACAACAGCACCGGCAATGCGACCAGCGAGGTCAGCAGGATCAACATGGCGGCGAGGCGGTCGACCACCAGCACGATGCCGAACGGCGCCGGCCATTCGCCCATGCGATAGACCATCAGGTTGCCGTCAGCCGCCTGCAGGAAAAGCTGGATCGCGATCACCAGGCCGATCAGCGCCGAGATGATCGAGACGCGGTTGGACAACGCCAGCTTGCGCAGATTGTGTTCACCGCCGCCATGGTCTCCAAGCAGCAGCAGCAGGATCGCGGTCGCGGATGGCAGCAGCACCGGCAATGCCGGCAGGTGGTCAAGCAGGCCCATCGTCATGCGCGTGGCTCCGACCCATCGTCAGGCTTGCCGTCCACATGGTCCGTGTCGGACTCGTGCCGGCTGCGCAGCGCCAGTTCAATCACGAAGCCAGTGGTGGCGAAACCGATCACGATGGCGGTCAGCACCAGCGCCTGCGGCAACGGATCGGCGATCTGCTGCCCACCCGAGCCGACGATCGGCGGCGCGTTGCTCCACATGCGGCCCATCGCAAAGATGAACACATTGACCGCGTAACCGAGCACCGTCAGCCCCAGCACCACCGGGAAGGTGCGACCGCGCAGCACCAGCCAGATGCCGCAGGCGGCGGTCCAGCCGATACCGGTGGCCATCAGGAATTCCATGCTCGGCATCATCGGGACCGCTCCTTGCTGGCGGCGCCGAGCACCGACAGCATCAGCATCGTCGCGCCTACCACGGTGATGTAGACGCCCAGGTCGAACAGGGCTGCCGTGGCCAGCGGTAACTCGCCGAGCACCGCGACCGTCGGATGCCCGGCGGCACTGGTCAGGAACGGACGGCCGAAAAGGAAGGCGCCGACACCGGTCAACAGCGCAATGCCCAGTCCGACGCCGATCCAGCGCGTGAAGCGCCGCCCGTCGCCTGCATGCAACACGTTGTCGGCCCAGCTCTGCCCGTTGGCCATGTATTGCAGCACCAGCGCCACGCCGGTCACCAGGCCGGCGATGAAACCGCCGCCCGGCAGGTTGTGGCCGCGCCAGAAGATGTAGATCGACACCACCAGCGCCAGCGGCAGCACCAGGCGTGCGGCGGTGCGCAGCATCAGCGGCTGCTGGCGGAAGGTCCAGGCGCGCCCGGCGCCGTCCTCGGTTGGCTTGCGCACCCGCCAGCCTGACAACAGGGCCAGCACGCCAACCGCGGCAATACCAAGCACGGTGATCTCGCCAAAGGTATCGTAGCCCCGGAAGTCGACCAGGATCACGTTGACGGCATTCGACCCGCCGCCCTTGGGCACGGAGTTCTCCAGGAAATACCAGGAGATGGACTCGTGGTCGCGTGTCAGCATCAGCCAGGTGACCCAGGCCAGGCCGCCGCCGCCGGCGATGGCCAGCGCGCCGTCGCGCCACAGGCGAGCGGCCGACGATTCGCGCGGCGTCCTGCGCGGCAGCAGCGCCAGGCCCATCAGCAGCAGCACGGTGGAGACCACCTCGACCGACAACTGCGTCAGCGCCAGGTCGGGCGCGGACAAGGCCAGGAAGGCCAGCGACGTGACCAGGCCCAGGACACCCACCAGCAGTACCGCGCGAAACCGGTCATGGTGGCCGAGCACGAGTGCCCCGCCAGCCAGCAGCAGCAACGCCCAGGCCACGAGCGACGGCACGTCCGCCGGCAACAACATGCGTGCACCGGTCATCGGGGCGATGGGGCCCTTGCTCCAGGCCCAAAGTGCCAGCACCAGGGTGGATGCGATCATCCAGGCGACGTAACGTTGCAAGGAGCCGTTTTCGATCCGCGCGGTGACCTGGCGAGCGAACGCGAACAGGCCGTCAATGCCGCGCGTGAACAACAACCGTCCGGTCCAGCCCTTGGGATGGTGCAGATGCAGGTTGAACTTGTTTTGCAGCGCAAAATAGAAAACGATGCCGCCCAGCACGGCAATGGCACTCATCAGCAGCGGCAGGTTGAAGCCATGCCAGATCGCCAGGTGGTATTGCGGTGGCGCCGTGCCCAGCATCGCGGTGGCAGCCACACGCACCATCGGCCCGAAGGTGATCGCCGGCAGGATGCCCACCACGATGCAGGTGATCACCAGCAGGATGACCGGCGCCTTCATGAACAGCGGCGGCTCGTGCGGATGGGGGTTGGCCATGCCGCGCGGCTTGCCGTTGAAGAACACGTCGTGGATGAAACGCAGCGAATACGCCACCGAAAAGATGCCGCCGAAGGTGGCGGCCATGGGTACCAGGAAGCCGAACGCGAAATGGGGCTGATCTTCCACGGCTGCCGCAAAAAACATCTCCTTGGACAGGAAGCCGTTGGCCAGCGGCAGCCCGGCCATGGACGCAGCGGCGATCATCGCCAGTGTCGCCGTCCACGGCATGAACCGGTAGAGGCCACCGAGCTTGCGGATGTCACGCGTGCCGGTCTCGTGGTCGATGATGCCGGCGGTCATGAATAACGAGGCCTTGAAGGTGGCATGGTTCAGGATGTGAAAGACCGCCGCCACCGCCGACAGCGGCGAGGCCAGGCCGATCAGGAACACGATCAGGCCCAGGTGGCTGATGGTCGAATACGCCAACAGGCTCTTGATGTCATGGCGGAACACGGCCACGTAGGCACCGAACACCATCGTGGCCAGGCCGACGGTGGCCACGATACCCTCGAACAGCCCGGTGCCACCGAGCACCGGGTACAGCCGCGCCAGCAGGAAGATGCCGGCCTTGACCATGGTGGCCGAATGCAGGTAGGCCGACACCGGCGTGGGCGCGGCCATCGCCTCGGGCAACCAGAAGTGGAATGGCCACTGCGCACTCTTGGTGAAACAGCCCACGAGGATCAGGATCAATGCCAGCGGGTACAGCCCATGGGCCTTGATGTCGTCGCCGCGCGTCAGCATCTGCGACAAATCGTAGGTGCCGGCGATCTGGCCCAGCACGATGATGCCGGCCAGCATCACCAGGCCGCCGCCGCCGGTAACGGCCAGCGCCATGCGCGCGCCGGCGCGCGCGTCGGCCTTGTGGCCCCAATAACCCACCAGCAGGAACGAAGAGATGCTGGTCAACTCCCAGAACACGACCAGCAGCAGCAGGTTGTCGGACAGCGCCACGCCCAGCATCGCGGCCATGAACAACATCAGCTGGGTGAAGAACTTGCCGGCCGGGTCGTCGTGGTGCAGGTAATAGGCGGCGTACAGGATGATCAGCAAGCCGACACCCGAGATCAGCAGGGCGAACATCAGCGCCAGGCCGTCGAGCCGAAAATTGGCGTTCAGCCCGATGGCGGGAGCCCACTCCCAGTTTGACAGCAGCGTCTGCCCGTCGAACACTGCACCCGAGAGCGACAACAGGATACCGAACGCCGCGGCCGTGACGGCCGCAGCCAGCCAGGCCACGAGGCTGCGCCGCGCCGGGGAATTGACACGGCCGGCCCAGAAACACAGGGTGGTGCCCAGCACCAGAGGCAGCAAGACGACGAGGGGCAAGGGTTGGAACATGTTCTTGTAGTCGCAGGCGCGTGGCGAAGGCCCAAGCTCCTGCGATCATGTCAGGAGGCCTGGCGGCCCGCGCAAACCCTGGGGATCATACAAGGCGCAATATCCGGGATTTCCCTCGCCGGCATGCGGGCTTCGGTAAACTCGGTGGCCCAGCGACCCAATGGCTGCGGGAATGACCACGGGCCGCAGCCCGTTGCAACAGCGCCCGAGAGACCGCCGCGCCCTTCAATTGTTCCGTGACGCACGCATGACCACCACCACCACCACCACCATCCGCCAGGGCGACCTGATCGAATCCGTTGCAGCCGCACTGCAGTTCATCAGTTATTACCACCCGGCCGACTACATCGCCCACCTGGCCCGCGCCTACGAGCGTGAGCAAAGCCCGGCGGCCAAGGACGCGATCGCGCAGATCCTGACCAACTCGCGCATGAGCGCCACTGGTCACCGGCCGATCTGCCAGGACACCGGCATCGTCAACGTGTTCGTCAAGATGGGCATGGACGCGCGGCTCGAAGGTTTCACCGGCACGCTGGACGACGCGATCAACGAAGGCGTGCGCCAGGGTTACCAGAATCCGGATAACCCCCTGCGCGCATCGGTCGTCGCCGATCCGCAGTTCGACCGCAAGAACACCAAGGACAACACACCGGCGGTGATCCACCTGGAACTCGTGATGGGCCATACGCTGGAGGTGACGGTGGCGGCCAAGGGAGGCGGATCGGAGAACAAATCCAGGATGGTCATGCTCAACCCGTCCGATTCGATCGTCGACTGGGTGCTCGAGACGGTGCCGACCATGGGCGCAGGCTGGTGCCCGCCCGGCATGCTGGGTATCGGCATCGGCGGCACCGCCGAACGCGCGGTGCTGCTGGCCAAGCAGGCGTTGATGGAAGACATCGACATGTACGAGTTGCTGCAACGCGGCCCGCAGAACAAGACCGAGGAGTTGCGCATCGAGTTGTACGAGAAAGTCAACGCGCTGGGCATCGGCGCCCAGGGCCTGGGCGGCCTGACGACGGTCCTCGATGTCAAGATCAACATGTTCCCGACCCATGCCGCAGGAAAACCGGTGGCGATGATTCCGAACTGCGCGGCCACGCGCCATGCGCATTTCGTCATGGACGGCTCCGGGCCGGTCTACCTGGACCCTCCGTCGCTCGACCTGTGGCCGAACGTGCAGTGGACACCGGACTACCAGCAGAGCCGCAAGGTCGACCTCGACACCTTGTCCAAGAACGAGATCGCGACCTGGAAGGCCGGCGACACGCTGCTGCTGTCGGGCAAGATGCTGACCGGCCGCGACGCGGCGCACAAGCGTATCCAGGACATGCTGGCCAGGGGCGAACCACTGCCGGTGGACTTCACGAACCGCACGATCTATTACGTCGGCCCGGTCGATCCGGTGCGCGACGAGGCGGTCGGCCCCGCCGGGCCGACCACCGCCACGCGAATGGACAAGTTCACCGAGATGATGCTGGCCCAGACTGGCCTGATCGCGATGATCGGCAAGTCCGAGCGCGGCCCGCAGGCGATCGAGGCGATCCGCAAGCACAACAGCGCCTACCTGATGGCGGTGGGCGGCGCCGCCTATCTGGTCAGCAAGGCGATCAAGACCGCCAGGGTGGTCGGTTTCGCCGACCTGGGCATGGAGGCGATCTACGAATTCGACGTGGTCGACATGCCGGTGACGGTGGCGGTGGATTCGGGCGGGACCAGTGCGCACATCACCGGGCCGGCAACGTGGCAAAAGCGGATTGCGACGGGGGAGTTCAAGAACATTGCAGTGACGGCGGGTTGAGATGACTCCCCTCCGTATCGGCTCCGGCGCCGGTTATTCCGGCGACCGCATCGACCCAGCCCAGGAACTGGCCGAACGGGGGCAGCTCAACGCCCTGGTATTCGAATGCCTGGCCGAACGCACGATTGCGCTGGCGCAGCTACGCCGCAGCATCGACCCGCAGCAGGGTTACGACCCGCTGCTGCGCGAGCGCATGCATGCGGTGTTGCCGGCTACATCGCCGATCCGGGGTACTTCGACGTGCCCGACCTGGCCAACGTCGGCTTTCCGTTCGCCGACGTGTATCCGTATGGCAACGCCGTGGTCAGCAAGCTCGATGGCACCGGTGGACGCATCGACCGGCTGACCTGCACCGCGCAACTGCTGTACGAGATCGAAGACCCGGCCGCGATGACCGACCTGATCGGTGGCCAGGTCATGATGTTCAGCGCCGACTTCGCGGTCACCGTGCCCCAGATCAAGGGCGGCAAGATTCGCGGCCTGGCGGTCACGTCGACCAAGGTACAAACCGCCGCTCCACCGGCCCTTTTCAGGTGGCGACCGAGAGGGTCCGCAGACCCCGGGGCGTGTCAATCTGCGCCACCAGCGACGAGCCCTCGCCGTCGGGCGATCGCAGTACCTGCACCCTGCCATCGAGTCCGATCGCGTCCAGCAGCGCCATGACCCGGTGCGGACGCGGATGGAACAACTCCAGTTGCTCCAGCCTCAGGCCGTGGTCCTGCAGCCGCGTGGCCGGGTGTGCACCGGCCTTCCATTCGATCAGCGCCGGCGCGACGCCGCCCAGCAGCGGCTTGCCGTCATCGGGAATCGTGATCAACCAGCGCAGGTCACCGCGTTGCATCTCGGTGATCGTGCCCAGTTCTTCGCCGGCTCCTGCCATCGCCGCGTGAATGTCGGTAGTGCGGGCAATCCAGGTGCGCACGCGGGGTTTGCTGTCGGCCCGCAGGGCATCGAGTTCGAACCAGCGCGGCCGTCCGGGAGGCGCGACGGCCGGATTGACGGCGATCACCTCCAGGTAGATGTCGTCACCCAGCCGCAGCAATACATTGTGCGTGCCCATCCGCGTGTGTTCTCCGCCCAGCTGCGGCGCCACGCCCAGCACCTGTTCGACCCAGGATGCGCCGGACGCCAGCGTCGGTGCCGTGATCGCGATATGGTCGATGCGAGAGGTGGGCGCAGGGGTCATGGTGATAGGAAGGAGGTGTTCGGGGGCTGGCTGAAAATGGCATCGCCTCTCATGCTCTCAGTGTGGGTGGCCCCAGTAGATCAGCGCATCGCGCCCATCCACCAGCAGGTCCACCGGCAGGCCGAACGGCAACACGACCTTGGTCGGCACATGCCCGATCGGCAGGTTGGTCAGCACCGGCACCTTGAGCTGGCCGCGCAACCAGTCGACAACCGTCTGCAGCTTGAAACCCTTGTCGTTGGGCGCCAGCTGGTACTGCGTGAACTGCCCCAGCACGATCGCCTTCTGGCGCGCCAGCACGCCGGCATGCAATAGCTGGGTCAACATGCGCTCGATGCGGTACGGATGCTCTGCGATGTCCTCCAGCACCAGTACGCCACCCCGGACCCGCGGAAAATACGGTGTCCCGACCAGGGACGCGAGCACGGTCAGGTTGCCACCCCACAACACGGCCCCACGCAGCGGGCGTGCGAGCAGCGGTTTGTCAGGCACGCTGCCCGGTGCGTCGGCGGCCACCCGCCGACGCGAGCTCACGCGTGGCAGTTGCCAGCCGGCGCCCTCGCCCTGCTCGGCCAGCAGATCCTGCAAGCAGTCCTGCATGATGTCATCGACCCACTCGGGCCGGCCGAAATCGTCGTGCACCACCGGCCCGATCCAGCTCACCGCTCCGGTGCGCGCGTACAGGGCGCATTGCAGCGCGGTGAAGTCGCTGAAACCGGCAAACCGGGTACCGCGTTCGATCGCCTTGGCCAGCGCCTTGTAGCGAATGCCCGGCAGGATCCGCGTCAATCCGTAGCCGCCACGGCTGGTCATCGCCAGGTCGGCTCCGCTGGCCGCGGCCCGGTGGATTGCGGCCAGGCGCGTGGCGTCGTCGCCGGCAAAACGCATGTGGGTGGCCAGCGCATCGGCATCGACTTCCACTTCGTGGCCCAGGGCCCGCAGACGCGCCACGCCACGCCGGAACGCGGCCTTGTCACGCTGGGCGCTCGATGGGGAGTAAATATAGATATGGCTCATGGACAGGGTCGACGCGCGTGGCGGCTGGCAAGGCAACGCGCCATTATCCGCGGCCAAGTACGCGCAGCGCCTGCCTGGCGATCGGCTCGCCATGCTCCTGCACGAAGTGACCGGCCTGCTCCAGCACCAGGGGCTGCGGACAACCGCGAATCGATGCGCGCAGCTGCTCCATCGCCGGCAGGCCGAGCACCGGGTCCTGCCGGCCCACGGCCATCATCGTGCGGCCCTGCCACTGGTCGCGCCAGAAGTCTCGCGCCTGGCGCGACACTGCGGCACCCTGCGAATCGGGGAACTCCGGCACCATGGGTGCGAAGGCGCGCGTGGCCGCGCGGTACCCGGCGTCGGGAAACGGCGCCATGTAGGCCGCACATTCGGCCGGCGCCATCTGCGGGTTGCCCCGCGCGAAAAGGCGGGCAATGTCGAACTCCGGGCTCTTCGCGCACATCTCGCGCCAGGCCAGGAAACCGGGGCCCAGCGGCATGTCGCCGGTGGCAAGCACGGTGTTCATCACCAGCAACCCGGCGTAACGTTGTGGCGCCTCCATCGGCAGCGTCAGCCCGAGCAGGCCGCCCCAGTCCTGCACCACCAGCCCCACTCCGTGCAGGTCCAGCCGCTCGACCAGTTCGAGCAACACCTGGCGGTGCCAGCCGAAGGTGTGACTTTGCGTTTTCTTCGGTTTGTCGCTTTTGCCAAAGCCGGGCATGTCGGGCGCGATGACACGGTCGCCGGCCTGCAGGAACACTGGAATCATCTTGCGGTACAGGTAACTCCAGGCCGGGTTGCCGTGCAGGCACAACCAGGTGCGGCGTGCATCGGTGGGACCTTCGTCCAGGTAATGCAGGCGCAGGCCGGCCAGCGAGGGCAGATCGGCCACGTAGTGCGGCTGCCAGGGATAGTCCGGCAGGCCGTCGAAGCAGCTCTCGGGTGTACGCAGCGCGTCGTCGCGCAATGGGGTGGTGTTCATGCGTTGCTCCTGGCGTCTGCCGTGAAAAAACTGCTGCAGCAGCGCGCTGCATTGCGACGCCAGCACACCGCCATCGACCCGGGTCTGGTGGTTGATGCGGCTTTCGGCAAACAGGTTCAGCACCGAGCCGGCGGCGCCGGTCTTGGGGTCGGGTGCGCCGTATACCACCCGCGCCAGCCGGGCATGCAGCATGGCGCCGACACACATGGTGCAGGGCTCCAATGTCACATACAGGGTGCAACCGTCGAGCCGGTAATTGCCAACGGCGGCGGCAGCGGCCCGTAGCGCGGCGACCTCGGCGTGCGCGGTCGGGTCGTGGCTGGCGACCGGGCTGTTGTGCCCGCTGCCGAGCACACGGCCGTGCGGGTCGATCACCACGGCCCCGACCGGCACTTCGCCCGCGGCCGCGGCACGGCTCGCCTGCTTCAGCGCCAGCGCCATGCAGGCTTCGTCTTTCATGCTGACATCAGGCCGGCTTGTCGGACCGGGGTGCATCGCCGCCCCCCATGCCCAACCGGTCCATCCAGCCAACCAGCGCACGTGCCTGTTCGTTGCCGGCGCCATAGATTTCGCGCATACGCGCATGCGACTCGGGACGGTGCTGGTTGAGCTTGAGCTTGCATTGCAGATCGAGCACCGTCAGTTCGAAGGCGACGATGCCGGCCAGCATCCTGTGCTGGAATTCGGTACCCAGCGCGATCCACTGCGCGATGTAATCCGGATCGTGCTCGCCGATGAGTTTCTTCAGCAGCCGGTCCTTGTCCAGTGGCTCGTCGACCAGCCGGACCGCGACTGTGCATTGCACCGCCAGATAGTTCCAGGTCGGCACACGCGCCTTGTCGGCATAGACACGCGGCGACATATAGGCTTGCGGCCCCATGAAACTGACCAGCGCCTGGGGACGCGCCCGCAGGTAGCGCCATTGGGCATTGGGCCGGGCGCAGTGGCCCAGCAACACCAGCGTGTCGCCGCGCTGCTCCAGGTGCAGCGGCAGGTGCGACAGGAACGGAAAACCCGCATCGTCGGTGCTGATCAAGGTGGCCAACGGATGGGCGCGTATCAGTTCGACCGCCAGCGCCCGGTCCTTGGAGTCGAAGTGTGGCGGCAAGTACATGGTGTCGGGACTGTAGCCCAAGCCGGGCCGCGATCGGTTTTCTGCCAACGGTTCGTACCGGGTGAAGCCACCGCCGTGTACGGGAAAACCCTTTATGCATTCGTTAACGTATGCATTAAAGTATTCGCCAATGAACGCGCAAAAGCCATCCGGCCACGTCAGCTCCGACGCGAGCGACCCGACCGCCCCGCCACTGGGGCTGGACACGTTGACCACCATCGGCCATGGCCTGGTACGTCCGGAATGCGTGCTGGCCAACCGCAACGGCGACATCTACTGCGCCGACTGGCGCGGCGGCGTGGCCCATCTGCGCGCCGACGGAACACAGGGCTTGTACACCGGCCCCATGCCCGACGGCAGCGAAGCCCGGCCCAATGGCATTGCGCTGCTGCCCGACGGCGACTTCCTGTTCACCCAACTCGGCGCGCAGGCCGGCGGTGTGTTCCGGCTCAGCCGCGATGGTCACATCACGCCCTGGCTGACGCAACTGGGCGGACAGGACCTGCCACCCACCAATTTCGTGCTGCCCGACTCATCGGGCCGTACCTGGGTCACGGTGAGCACACGCCGCAGGCCGCGGACCCTGGGTTACCGCAGGGACTGCGATGACGGGTTCATCGTCTGCGTGTCGCCCACTGGCTCGGCGCGGATCGTCGCCGACGGCCTGGGTTATACCAACGAGGTCGCCATCCACCCGAGCGGCCGATGGCTGTATGTCAATGAAACCTTCGCGCGTCGGCTGACCCGTTTTCCGTTGCAGGCCGACGGCAGCCTGGGCCCGCGCGAATGTGTCGCCTGCTTCGGGCCCGGCGACTTTCCCGACGGCCTGGCGTTCGA
>ENA-ORBV01016557-ORBV01016557.1-microbial-mat-metagenome-genome-assembly--contig:-NODE-16557-length-10685-cov-4.740950_pt1 | contig 10685 bp, 9 predicted proteins | sample MGYA00237777_ERZ505514 | MGnify/ENA primary metagenome ERZ505514 (study PRJEB26160, sample SAMN06269048) | microbial mat metagenome | isolation source: Oligotrophic lake microbial mat | place...
CCACCGAGATCTACACCTCTCTATTCGTCGGCAGCGTCAGATGTGTATAAGAGACAGATATTAAAGCTAAAGAGAGAGATATTAACATAAGAAAGCACATGCTTGCCGGATACCAAATTTGGTATCTCTAACCCTAGGATTTGGTATCTGTGGCGGTGACCACTAGCTACTACTAGCTACTAGCTAGCTAGGCAAGGTCTGTGGCACTTTTGAGGAAAACTTCGAAAGCATCCAAGACTCGTCCGCCTCGTCATTCCCGCACCATCGAAACAGACAAGCGCACAAGAAAGAACCAGCAGACTAGACAGCAAAATTCTTTCGCCCAGCTGAAACTGTAGTATCCATTTTTTAGTACGTTTTAAGTCCAAGTGAAGAGATAAGGCGAGTTTGTGAGCGATGTGACCGCCCAGAACAGCGCTAACTGCCGAGAACAGTTTAAACAAAAGTAAGCTAAATTTATATTAACCGGTACTAAAAGAGAGAGGGAGTTAGGCACGGCAGGCGAATTGCTTTATTGAGCGATTTTTTACAACACGAGTTGAGTTTAGAGAGCTGTTTGGGAGCTGATGATCTGCGTGAACGACTGAGATTGTAACAGCTTTGACCTGAGGCTTGAGCAAGCACGAAAGGCGAGGACAACAACAACTATCTAGAGTCAATACGAGACCGTCGTAAGACACAGAGGGACCAACCATAACCAGGTTCCCGACGGCGACAAGGACGACTGCGTAGAGAGAGGGCAATCTTACTCGCAGCAGAACTCTACATTTTTAAAGGAGAAATAAGACGGAGCTTGTGGAATCAAGTTCTGTCTAGTTTTCTTCCTTTCCCTCATTGTTCCTGCTTCCTTCTTAGTTTGCAGTGGACAAGGAGAAGTTGGCTTTTCATAGAAACAATCTACAGGCTACGCAGCGTACATTGTAAATAGCTTTATTGAAAACTATCTACCAACTGTTTGTTGGTTTTTGACTTTGATAGAGCGGAAATTGACTGGTCCGAGGACTTTGAATGCGCGTGCTGGAGTCACCAGAGACAACTGTAGTCTCGCGGGAAAGAACAAAGCAAGTCATGGATCATTCCGACGGCCGAGAAGGACAGAGAACTTCCCTGCCTTCTCAAGACCATCAGCAGCAACAGCAGCAACCCCATCAAGGGCAGCAGCAACCGCCCGTTTACCATCATCAACTTCACCACCAGCAAGCTTGGCCAGGAGCAGTTGCTACTCAGCAACAGCAGCAGTCAGCACGGCCTCCGTATTCTCAAGTTTCGCCACATCAAAGAGCTCTTTACCACCAGCAGCAACAGCAGCAAGATTTGTCGCAGCAGCAACAACCGCTGCACCAGGCACAGCACGCTGCAATGGCGACTTCAGCCACTGCTGGACTGCCACGACAAGACTTGGAATACTCACAACAAGCAGTAGGAGCGCCAGGTCTGTATCTTCATCAACAAGCAGCGGCAGCCGCTGCTGTGGCGCACTATGGCGGCTATCCTCGCCAACCCTATGGGGCTGCTGTACCCCAGCAACCTTTATATTATCAACAACCACAACAACCATTGCCGCCTGGACAAGCAGGCGTGCCTCCTCACTACGGCGCCGCGGCGCCGGTATTACCTCCTCCGCCACATCAACAAACTCCACAACAGCGCGCTGTAGCTGCCGCTGTGGCAGTAGCAGGAATTCCACCCCAGCATGTGCACCCACAACAGCACCATCACCCTCAAGCGCAACATCCAGCAATGCCGCCTATCGCACAACCACAATTTATTCAACCCAAAATCGGACGGGTTCCTTCCGACCGCCCCTTGATCAAACTCTCTGTGTCTTTGATTGACACTTACAAGCATATCAATACTGTATACTACGAAGAACGAGAAGCACGGCGGGCAGCTCGAGCGAAAGGCAAGGCGAAAAGCAGCACTACTGCTGGAGGATCAGGCGTTCCACCACCGGGCGCTCCTGGCACAGGGACGCACAATCATGGATGGGACGATGAAAATTATGATTACATCGTCACCAGTGGCGAACTCTTTTACGGTCGCTACACCATCAAAGAACGAATCGGAAAGGGTTCCTTTGGCCAAGTTGTGCGTGCTGAGGATATGGAGAGTGGAAAGGATGTTGCCATCAAAATTATCAAATCGAAGAAACCATTCTTGATTCAAGCCAAGACAGAGATCGAGCTGCTGACTCATCTCAACGAGAAGGACAACGAAGATCAGCACAATATTGGTAAGCTCTCTTGGCGTGATGTTCTTGTTTTAGTATTAATCGATTTGTTCTCACCAATTAACGCTGTTCGTGATTTCCCGCACTGTCCCTGGAATTATAGTTCGACTGTTGACTCATTTCATGTATCGAAACCATCAGTGTCTTGTTTTCGAAATGTTGTCTTTAAATCTCTACGAACTTTTGAAGAACACCCAGTTTGGTGGTGTTTCCCTCAACCTGATACGAAAGTTTGCGAAGCAAGTTTTGAAAGCGCTTCAATTCTTAGCCAGAAGAGACGTCGACATTATTCACTGCGATTTGAAACCTGAAAATATTCTGTTACGACATCCCAAGAAAAGCGGAGTCAAAGTCATTGACTTCGGATCGTCGTGTAGGTCCAATAAACGAATGTATTCATACATCCAAAGTCGATTTTATCGATCCCCGGAGGTGATGCTAGGTCTTCCCTACAGCGTCGCCATTGATATGTGGAGCCTTGGTTGCATACTAGCTGAAATGCATACCGGCGAGCCGTTGTTTTCCGGTTCTGATCAATTTGATCAGATGCAAAAGATTGTCAAGGTAAGGGTGCCCGATAGGGGCGGACGAAATAAGCCATGTGCCGCAACATGCTTCTGTTTTCAACTTTCTAAAATGTGTCTTCTTACTGCTTCATTGCACCCATCGAATCGGTATATACAGCTATTAGGAATGGTCCCCGACCGCATGCTGGAACAGTCGAGTGATCAGCACAGGCTTCAATTTTTCGAAAAGCAAGTATTGCCGGGCGGGATGGAAGAGTGGAATGTCCGTCAAGTCCGCACACAGACCTCGTCAACATCGCGGTCTACGTCCCAGCAGCAACCACCACCACCCAAACAAGCAATCATTCCTAGCAGAGACCCAGTTTCGTCTCTCACGGAAGTAATCTGCTCCGAAACGCACCGAAAAAAGAAGTTTCCTCCAACTGAAGCTCGCAATACTGCTCATAATTATGAATTGTTCATCGATCTAATCCACCGGATGCTCGCCTATGACCCGAAGGAGAGGATTAGACCAGGAGAGGCTCTTAACCATCCATTCATCACGGACGGCGACGTTGCCGCACCGCAGCAATCAGCAGCAGTGCCGTATGGTGCCGCTAATCCAACGCGCATCTAGAGTGCAATTTGTGCGTTTCCCGCACTTATTCGCTTTGCCGCTTCGTGAATGCGGTGAAGGGGCGTAAACCAGCGAGAATTGAAACCAGTCGGCAAAAAGCAAAGAGGCGACGATGACTGCCATCACTGTAGTCAGGCGAACACGATGAAACTGAATCTTACTGGAGGTAGTCAGTAAGGCAACTATGAAACATGTGCCCTATGTCGAGACACGGGCGATTAGGTCAGCTAAGAATAATTCCTGGACACGGGCGATTAGGTCAGCTAAGAATAATTCCTGGTCGGTCGTGTGTAAAAGCAATAGTATTTTGGAAATCCCATTGCACTCGCGACAAAGGAGAGAGAACTAAAAGGTTTAGCCGGCATTTTTGTCATGCTTCACATGTTGTGTTCTACTGTTTAGTCTATGCGGATTTTAAACGAGTTACAGAATCGACCAAGGGCGCTGTTATATAGTTAGCTGGAATGGCAGAAACGAAGCTTGTTATATAGCTAAACTAGTTACCTCTATATATTGTGAAAAAGAAAGCCAGGTTTGTATGGACTGGCTGTAGAATTGCTCTTGCGTCATGTACCTGTAGTAGTTCGCCGAAACAGGATATTCACCTTCTAAAAATCAGCTCCACACCAAACTAGCTTAACCCTTTCGCAAACAACATCGCTTTTACTGCCACCAACTGGAAGCTTCTCTGAGATCATCCCGCATTGCTTCAAGTAGCGGAGTCCTACGGAAAACAGATCATATGACATTTCTCGGGAAAAATTTTCTTCTCCACCCGCACATGGGACAATTTCACATTCCCAGAATTCTTCGTACCATTCTTCTTGTGATGTCACTACTATGTCCCGGATTAGTCGATACATGGTACCGGCGATGTTCGGCAAAGAAAGGTGATGGATGCTGGAAGCAATGTTTTCCTTTGATACCAATGGCTGTCCAAACAACAACGTCCTCACTGTCGCACTCCGAGATTCCGGTGACAGCGAATCGGCAATGGCTCCCCAATCGTACTCGGGAGGGTCACTCGACCATTCCCAGCCAAACTGTTGGGGCGAGGACAGTTCCCTTCCTTGCGGTTCGCTTGATTGTGTTTTGTTGGAGCGCTGAAAGACCCAGCGCGACAAGATGCCGTCCATGTGCTCCTCTATTTCTCCAAGAGCGTCCCCATCGCGGCACTTCCCCACCAAAACGATCAATTCGTTCAAGACGTCTTGTTGCATTTCTATTTGCCTTGTTCCAAGAGACACCGAATGGGCGATGGCACTTTCTGTGGAATCACATTTTGCGTACTGAAGAAGGAGTGTCCTGTATCGGCATGATTTGGACGAGACTTCATCCCGGCTATTTTTTACTTGTTCTCTCATTTTCCACAGGTGTTCCAGGAAATCTTTTCGGTTTTATCCTATGCAAAGCAAGGGAGCATGTGGGGTGAAACAGAGCAGGCACACTATTCTTGGCTGTCCGTCTCACGGGTTGCATCAGTTTGAGAATGAGTTGTCCTATTTGTTGTCGCGTCTCTAATTCCTCTAGAGCTTGAAGCATCTCATACGAAGTAACGTCCGTATTTCTTTCCCCAATGGGCAACCCCCGAGCGTCACCGTCGACCAGGAACCAAGCTATTATCTGCCATAGTTCTGCGAGAATATTTTGGTTTGTCGCGACAGCCAAAAAAGATCCTCGCTGGGTGAAGTAACAAGCTAATGCATGTTGAAATTTCCGGAGCGTACAATTGCTGGATACCTGATGGTTTACAAAGGATTTTTCAATCGCGGCAAGGACAGTGGGTGGAAATAAAATGGGAAAGTCTTGTTCTATCCAAAGTTTACTCCATAACTTTTCGAGCTGTTGATAAGGCGGGGGAAGACCAATCGATCGAATCTGGACGCCTGCATAGCTTTGCCAACTTGTTAGCAATTCAACATTTCGCCGGCCATCAGGAGGTGCCATCATGACCACACTCAGCGGAATTCCTTGCTCTGCCCTTCTGGTTGCCAGAAGATGAAAAAAATTGTGCAAGTCCGAACTGTATAGGCTATCGTCCGCCTACAACCAAGAATGAGAAAAGATAATCCTTAGATTGCTTGGAAGCAAAAAAGGAGCTCCCTTCAGTCGACCCTTTCAGACAAAAAGCTTGACACCATGCACTTACGTCTAAAAACACCACAATCTCATCGAAACAAGTGACATTCTGTGCCCACATCAATAACATATCTGAAAAAATACAAGCCCTTTTTCTTTTGCGCTTGAGTAAGCGTCGTCTCAGATGACCTGTCGATAAAACGGGAAATTGTGCGTGGCACTGGAGCACCAATTCGTGCATCCAATTGTTGCGGTAGCTTTGGCCCGTCCAGGATGACCCCAATCTCGTTGATCGTGTCAATGTGAGTGAGTTGTTATCGATTTCCACAACACAGCTACGCTTGCGCGCTTTGCGAAGCATTTGGACCAGGTGCTTGCGCTGATCTTTTCGATCCAGCGAGAAGGGAGCACCACGCAACAAAATGACTGGCAGCAGCAAGGGATCGTGCGAAGTAGGAGCTTCTTGTTGTTGATCAATGATTGATTGCACATTTATTCCCAACTCGGCGCCGTCTGATGCAGAAGGGAAAAGCTGTCGCCGTTTATTATTGGTTGAGGATGCAGCGACGCTGCTGGCGTCCGCCTCATTTTTGTTGAATTGATTGGCACGCAATTCCAAGGAAGGTGTAGCAGCGTTAAGATAGTCTTGTATTTCACTCACACAAGGAACCAGAGCTTCTTGTTGTACACCATCCATGGCTTGATCCATTTGTGCCGATAAAATGTGGAAGCATCGTTTGCGTACGTAGGCTTCCTGGTCCTCTTTTTCCGTTTCCTCTTGGTCACTGCCAGCAATATCGTTGTCGTTGTTGATGTTCTCCTTTAGCTCCGATGTTTCCAACAGTTCCTCCTGGGGCTGAATCAACGAAGCCCATCTTGGCAATTCGAGGTTACTAGGTGTATGCTGTTTCATGGTTATTTCAGAATTTACAGACTGCCATGGCGATAAAAATTGAAGTATTTTTTTTTGTTATTTTTATTACACGGTTTACACCTGCTGGAGCGATGCCAATGCCAAAACTAGAGTAGTACAGTAGACGCACAGTTGAGCAAAAGCAATAGCTGCACGGTTGAACGTTATTGTTTATTTGCAAAGCAGTTCGATTTTTGAAGTGAAACACCCATGCAATGACTGTTCCTACTACTAGTCTAGCTAGTAAGAAGTGCTTTGAGCTGTTGACACGACCAGTTGGGTCACTCCTACTACGACGTAGTAACTTCGCTTGTCGCTTCCCTCCTGGGCCACGGAGACCGAGTGTGGCATTCTTCGTTAAGCAAGCCAATTTTTCTGCCCATGTCTGGAAGATCTGTAAGCACTCTTTGGAATGTCTTTTGTGCTTCAAATTTGTGTGGACTTGTGCTAGCATGTTTTAAATGACCCCTAAAGTGCTGATTTTCACACAGCAAGGGCCTGTCAAAAAATACAGAAGTAGCCCCTTTGCAAAACCCCATCTTCAAGTTGTTCAAAAATGGAATGGAACATTGTGAGCATGTCAGTTCGATTTCTGGAGGGGGGCAGCAAACTGAAGCATGGCTGGATAGTGTCCCGTTGGTGTGACATGGCCAGTTGGCTCACTCCTTGCTTTGCTCGTCACTGCCCCCCTGAGCATTGCACCCAAAGCATGGAGACTTGAAACAGCTTCTGTGTCACACATCTGATTTGTCAAATGCTCATTCTGCAGCTGTGAGAACTGAAAGCACAGGTGGGAATTGTCTTTTCTACTGCAATTTTGTGTGATTCTGTGCTAGCATGTTTTAACATGGTTTGAGATGTGATATTTTTGACCCCATGTTGAACTTCTCCAATAAACCCAAACATGTTGCTTTTTGTGTAGCAAGGACCAGAAAAAAAAGTACAACTAGCCCCTTTGGAAAACCTCATTATTAAGTGATTCAAAAACTGAGTGGATGCAAGAATTGTGGGAAAACTGTTTGGAAACTACATAATCAGTCTTTTCATTGCACTTGGAACCCGCCATTTGTGGGCCCAGGCAATCAACCCAGAAAGGCTTCAGAACTGCAAGATAAGTCATGCAAGTATCATCATTCCCAAGACAAAAAATAATTGCCCATTGAAAGGGTGGTGTTCTGTGCTTGTTGTCGCACCGTTGGGATCATCCCGGTGTGGCAAAGATGAACATGAAAGCACGCAAGAAGATAGCTCTCTCTGGTTTCTAAATTTGTAAACTTGATGCGTACCAGGTCATCCTGGCCACGGCATTCGTGTGGCTTGAAAAATGACATTTTTTTCACATGCCACTTGAGACCACTATCATGGTGGCCCCCATTCCTTGCAATGCTGCATTAGTGCAACAGAGTCCTTCAGAAAGAAAAGCTGAAAGAAAATCAAAACAATGTTCAATTAAGTGGCTGTACACAAGAGCTGGGGAAGGCACAAAACTGAAGGGCAAAAATATCAGTGGCTACAACAACATTTTATCAATAAAAAATCTCAGAATTGTCTGATCTCTACAATTGCAGTAGAAGCTGTGTAGCTGAAAGAAGAAGACTTATGAAATGTGAGACAACCGCACTAGCTGATGAAGTGAAATGATTGACTAAGATCAAAGATGCAGTGATTTACAAAAAAACTCAGCATGTTTTCACCCATCTGGTCTCTAATTATCGAGCAAGTTTGATCACTTATTTCATTAATGGAAGCAAATGACAAGCATCTGAAGGATGCATAACTTTTGAAACTTGGCCACAGAATTCTTCGTGCCTTCTTCTCAGGAGGAAATCTTCACCCCGTTTCGCTCGTACATAGCCTTCACTTCCTTTTCGTACATTTCCAAAATCTTCTTCCTGTCAAGCTTCATGGAGGCTGTCATTCCCTTCCCAGGAAGCCATTGGGTATCGGTACTTAGTACGCAGTCCTTGATTCGCAATTCCAATTTGCTCAGCCCGGCTTCTTTTCCAGCTGCAATAAAGGATTTTACGACTTCTTGCCGTGCCTCCTTTTTGTCAGCTAACTCACGGACGGAAGCAAAGCTGATACCCGCACCCTTTGCCCACTTTTCCAAGGCGTGGTTTTCCGTGCACACAATGGCCAAAGGCCCATCCAAATCTCCGTTGGCAATCACGCAAAGAGCCTCCGAGTATGGAGAAGACGCAAATGCGGTTTCCATCGCCTCGACCGCTACATATTCGCCTCCCTTGAGCTTTACCAAGTTCTTCTTTCGGTCCACAACTTGAATACATCCATCAGCTGTAAACTGTCCAATGTCTCCGGTATGGAAGTAACCTTCTTCGTCATAGTCCTCCTTAGTCTTGTCGGGAAGCTTGTAGTAACCAGCCGAAATGCATGGACCTCGCATGCAAATTTCGCCTCGCCCGATCACTGGCTCACCTTTTGCGCCTACTGTGTCTGTTTGCAAATAAGATAGCCCGCCGCTATCTTTGAAATCTGGCTCTGATTGCAAAACGATCTCTAGACACGGAACAGGCGGTCCCACAACTCCGGGACGCGTATCTTTGAGGGATTGAAAGCATCCACCCACGCATGTTTCCGTCAAAGCATAGCCTTGGATAATAGGGCAATTAAAGACTGACCGGCAAAACAGCTGAAGGCTTGCAGACATTGGGCCTCCACCTGTCACTCCAAATTGAATATCTTTTCGCCCAAAAACTTTGGAACTGATCACCCCAAAGAATTGGTTCGCGACGGGAGTGTCTAAACCATGGCTTAGCATCAGCATCTTAAAATTAAGCAACACGCTGAAGATGACTTTCAAAGGAGCTGGGCCCTTGTCGATTTTCTTCTCCAAAGCAGCTTGTAAAATTTCCCAAACCTTGGGTACACCGGCAAAAATAGTCGGTTGATATTTTGGCATAGCCGTTGCAAGCTGACGAGCGTCCGTGTAACAGAGGGTGGCACCAACACTCAACATCACATTTTCGATTTGGAGCGCTAGGATGTGCGCCAAGGGGAGATACGAAACGAAACGTTCCTCCGCCTCTCGAAGCTCGACGTTTGTCACCATCCCTGCAATCCCGGCAACTAAATTCGAATGCTTCATAACAACGCCCTTGGGTTTTCCAGTGGAGCCGCTGGTGTACATGATCACAGCAACATCAGATGGCTGCCAGGAATTCAATTCAGCAAAGTGAGGTATTAAACATAAATTGATAGGTGTCATTTTTCAAAATATTCATGTGACAATTTCGCCATCGTACCTTGGGTTTGCTAAGTTCAAGCTTGCTTTCCCTACCCATATCTATCACTGCGTCGTAGGAAACAACCTTCAATTTCGAATTTTTGTCTGGCGGACTCCAGATTGCAGCACCTGCCTGCATTTCATTGGTGGACGCAATGATAGTGTCCAGACTGGGCATATCTTTGGCACGCTTATAAAAATCCTCAACTTGCGTCCAGTTGACGAACAAAGCAGTTGCTTGGGTTTCATTTACAGCAGAAACGACTGCTTCGTGGCCCAAAGTTGCGTAACATGTCGCGACGACCATGCTGCGAGTGCACGCAGAAGAAAAGATTGAGTGATTGCTACTGTTCAAGCTCCACGGAATATACCCTCACGTCAAACCTACATACCTTTGGGACATGGCACCTTGCAATGCCGTCGACCATTCCTTGCAAGTATCTTCAAAGATCACGAGTGTGAACTTTCCTTTCGCACTATCAAAATCATCTGTTTGGGGTTGAGGTTCCATTCCTATCTGGCGAAGTCCTTTTCCAAAAGCGTGAATTTTCTGCCCGAGCTCCTTGTACGTGACTTGGACCAGCTCATCACTAAACTGTTTCGAAGGAAACCTATCCGTCTCCTTGAGCTTTCTGAGGCCGAGAAACTCAAAATTTTGCATAGCCACGCGGTCTCCATACTTTTCGACCGCATCTTCTACCATTTCATAGACTGTCGTGGCACCTCTGTGTACTGAAAACAGCTCGCCTGTTTTTGCTTTGGGAGAACGACGAGGGGCGCCATGAGTCTCGGTGGCCTTGCCAACTTCCACGGACTGCATCTCACTGGAAACATCTTCCTTCGGTGACAAAAACTTCATCACCACCGACAAGAGGAGATCCAGCAGAAAGATGGGCAAGAACAACGGGAGCCAAATCGCATTGTTCATATCGAAACTCGCCATGATGAGTGATTTCCAACTGCTTTTCTCTATGAATGAATACAACTCTTGATTGTACGATATGCTTTTATTATGGTCAATTGCTTCCTGCCTCCGGCAACAAAATAAGATAGCCCGTGATACTACTCAAGTGTAC
>ENA-ORBV01016558-ORBV01016558.1-microbial-mat-metagenome-genome-assembly--contig:-NODE-16558-length-10685-cov-3.444853_pt1 | contig 10685 bp, 13 predicted proteins | sample MGYA00237777_ERZ505514 | MGnify/ENA primary metagenome ERZ505514 (study PRJEB26160, sample SAMN06269048) | microbial mat metagenome | isolation source: Oligotrophic lake microbial mat | place...
TTAGTCTCGTGGGCTCGGAGATGTGTATAAGAGACAGGGCTTTGGGGCCGGGTTTGCAGCGGCCAAGATCAATGCCCTTGCTGCTAGCTCGATCCATAATGAAAAAGGAGTATGAATATGCCTACCGTTTTGCCAGAACTGACACCAGAACTAATCGAAAAATATGATCGCTTACGTGCTGTACTAGCCGATATGGGCAGCGTGGTGATCGGCATGTCCGGTGGTGTTGATAGCGTCCTGCTTGCGAAGGTTGCCCAGGATGTGTTAGACCAGCGTGCGCTGGCGGTTACTGCCGATTCGCCATCCCTGCCGCGCCGTGAGCTGCGTGAGGCTGCCGAACTAGCCCAGATGGCTGGTATTCGCCATTTGATCGTGAAGACAACCGAGGTCAGTGATCCCCGCTATGCTGCCAACCCGAATAATCGCTGTTATTTCTGCAAGACCGAACTGTTCACACGGCTCGATGTATTAGCAGCCGAACGTGGCCTGGATTGGGTCGCCTATGGCGAAAATATCGATGATCTTGGCGATCATCGTCCTGGTGCCCAGGCGGCTCGTGAGCATAATGTCCGTGCGCCACTCAAAGAGGCTGGCTTACCAAGGCCGATATTCGGGCATTGGCAAGCTATTTTGAGCTACCAGTATGGAACAAACCAGCCTTTGCCTGCCTTGGCTCGCGTTTCCCGTATGGCAGCGAGATCACGCCCGAGAAACTGGCCCAAGTTGAGGCAGCCGAAGATGCACTCTGGGATCTTGGGTTTCGCCAGTATCGCGTACGCCACCATGGTGACCTGGCCCGCATTGAGGTCGATCCAGCCGATATGCCACGCCTGATTGAGCACGCCCAACAGTTGGTTGAACGAATCCGTGCTGAGGGAAAATTCCATCATGTGACCCTCGATCTGGCTGGGTATCGGCGTGGCAGCATGAATGAGGCCACCCGTGCCACGATCCAGTTGGTTGGCTAAGGAGCATGATGAAGATTGATTTGAATGGGCAAGTTGCAATTGTGACGGGTGCTGCCCATGGATTGGGCCGTGCGATTACGCTCGCACTTGGTAGCAGTGGCACAGCAATTTGGGTGGTGGATCGGCTTGCTGCTGAACTAGAAGAAACGGCAGCGCTGGCTCGTGCCCAGGGAATCGATTGTAACGCACTCACCTGTGATGTGACCGACTCGAGCGCGGTGACGGCGCTTGTCGAACATGTAGTAGCCGCAACTGGACACGTTAATATTCTGGTCAATAATGCTGGTGGTGTTGTGGGGCAGGTTGGCCGTCCAGTCGAGCAGATCGCCGATGAGGAATGGGATATTGTTGTCCGCACCAATCTGTATGCGGCATTTCATTTTATTCGGGCAGTAGCGCCCACTATGAAGAACCAGCAGCATGGCCGAATTGTGAATATCTCATCTGGCGCTGGGCGTTCATATAGCCTGACCGGTATTCAGGCCTATGCAAGCGCCAAGGCTGGTCTGATTGGTCTGACCCGCCAGATGGCCAAGGAACTGGGTTCCTGGGGCATCACGTCGAACTGCGTTGCGCCAGGGTTTGTGCGCTCGAATCCAGCGACTGAGCGGCAATGGCAGGCCATGGGCGCGGAAGGGCAGCGGGCATTGGTCGAAGGTGTGGCGCTTAAGCGGCTTGGAACACCAGAAGACATTGCTGGTGCCGTGCTGTTCTTTGCCTCGGATCTGGCAAATTGGGTCACCGGCCAGACGATCAGTGTCGATGGTGGCAGCCATATGCAATAATCCCTGCAACTATCTTCACTGAACCTGCGTCATACCGCCAGGAAATGAAATAAAGACCCGCAGATGCGGGGGAGATGAGGATAAAATGGATACAACACCACGATTACGGCGGAGCATCAGTGACCGAATGGTTGGCGGTGTGGCAGGTGGGTTGGCCGCAATGCTCAAGATTGATCCAGTGATCATCCGGATTGCGTTTCTGGCCCTTGGCCTGTTGAATGGTTCAGGCGTGCTGCTCTATCTACTGTTGTGGTTGATCGTTCCTTCTGAGCAGAGTATCGCCGAAGACCCCCGCAATCAGGTTCGTGAGAATGCATCGGAAATGCGTGAGGCCGTTGATGGCCTGCTCAACCGCATTCGCTCATTCTTCGCAACGGCGTAGCCAATAGACCGGCGGCCAAGAACCTAAATTGAACGTAGATAGCCGTAGAGACGCCAGGGGATGGCCGTAGAGACGCAAGATTTTGCGTCTCTACGGCGTTTTTGTATCCTGGCGGCGATGACGAATAAACCGGCGAAATGCCTGAAGCCATTCGCCAATCTTTCGGGCGAATGGTTCTGGTTGGGGATGCGGGACGATTGGCCATGGTTCGAGGCCATGAGTCTTCAGAACAGCATTTGCCGCTGCAATTCCCGTTGTTGCTGCACGCTCAAGGTACAGTGCTGGAGCGGGATGGGCGACCCAATCGCCACATGCCACTAGCCCAGGCCACGGTGTTTCGATTCCAAGGTGCTTGCCAGCCACACCAACATTGAAAAGTGTGTGGTTTGCAGCATTGCGAAGCAGCTGTGCATGCAGCACCCTGCCACCATCAGGAAACGCCCGCCCTGCATCCTGGACGGCCCGTGCCAACAGCACAGCGTCTGGTTGGGCGAGAACTTCTGGCGGTCCATAGATGTGCATCTCAAGCGCGCCACCGCCAGTTGCAGCGCTCCAAGCGGCATATTCCGGCTGAAATGCATCCATCCAGAAGAAATTATCGACGATAACATCACCACTGAAAATCCCGGTAATGGCAGGGGTTTTTGGTTTGCGCTCATACCAGATTCGGAAGATTGCAGTTGGCACGCCTTGCGGAAACCAACACTGCTCGGCTCGTTCGGCTGTTGCTGGGCTTTCGCGCAATAGGCGTTGTGCTGCTGGAGCATCAATGGCCAGAATAATCTGATCGGCCTCGACCGTCTGCTCACCCTGGTTTGTGGCATACCGAATCTTCCAGCGCTGTGGTGCTTCTTCCAGGCGCTCAGATCGTTCAAGCCGCACTACCTGCGCGCCAAGCTGAATGGTTGCACCAAGGTTCTTGGCTCGTTCAGCGAGTGGTTCGGCAATACAGGCACCACCCGTTCCGGGCAGAAACGAGAATGCCCATGAATCGCGCCGTGCGATCGTATAGAAGCGCAGGAATGCGACGAACCCGGCTGCTGGCGCATCATCTGGATGGGCTGCTAACGCATTACGAGCCAGGCCCGCAAAGAAACTGCGCAGGCGTGGCGACCATCCCCGCGTGAAATGGGCCAGCGACTCGCCGCGTAATGGGTTCTGCTCCCCAATTGGGTCAATTCCTAGAGCAACCAACATGGTGCCAAATACGCGCGGCATCGTCAGCAGGTCGGTCAGGCTCAGCATGGCAATAAATCGGGGCCGCGTAAACAGATGCAAATAATGTAGCGGCGCTGGAATAGGGCTGGTATGAATAGCGCTGCCAAGTGCAGCACGCCGCACACGTTTCCCCTCCGCATAGATCCAGGCTTCGTCGGGCGATGGGTAGAATGCAGGTGTAAGCTGATGGCGGGCCAGTATGGCTTTGAGATTAACGTACGAATTCCAGATCCCATGAACGCCATGCTCACCGGTGAACGTCCATTCTTGCCCAGCATGAGTGAGTGTTACATCTAGGCCACTGCGCAGCCGCCCACCAATATACTGTGGGTCTGCTTCGAGTACGAGTGGCTGTAGTCCGCGCTCGGCCAGATGGAGCGCTGCCGTTAGGCCAGCGACTCCGCCACCGATAATCACTACATCACCCATACCCTATCTCCGTTTGATACACGTAGCCTAGTAGGGCGTCTGAGCTATCCTGAAGGGTCGTACGGACGCGATATGTTGCGTCCCTGCGGATCAACTCATCAAATTTACTCAAACGAACTACTAGTTTTTGAACAGGCGTATCACATACGCCCCAACGCTGCCCCTGGTATACCAAAAGGCACGAAGGCCAAGGAATATTCCTTGATAACCCTCGTGCCTCCTGCTTGCCGGAATGGGAAATTACTTGACCTCGACCGATGCGCCAGCTTCGACCAGCTTGGCCTTGGCTGCCTCAGCCTCTTCCTTGCTGACAGCCTCACGAACTGGCTTCGGGGCACCCTCAACTAGATCCTTGGCCTCTTTCAGACCCAAGCTCGTCAGCTCACGAACAGCCTTGATGACCTGGATCTTGTTGGCACCAGCTGCCGTCAGAATAACGTCGAACTCGGTCTTCTCCTCAACCACAGCAACTGGAGCTGCCTCAGCAGCAGCAGCAGCTGGAGCTGCACCGCCTGCGAAGACGGGAGCTGCGGCTGTGACGCCCCACTTCTCTTCCAGTGTCTTCTTCAGTTCGACCAACTCGAGTACGTTCAGCCCTTCCAGGGCCTCAACGATTGAATCAACCTTTGCGCTTGCCATAATGAACTGCTCCTCAAGCAATAGTGCCACTGAATGTGGCCATTTTATCCGAATACGACAATAATAGTTTAGGCTGCCTGTTCGCTTGCAGGCTCAAGCTGATCAACTCGTGCCTGTAGCACATAGACAATATTGGTAACAGCTGCGTTCAGGACGCCAACGATACCACTGACTGGTGCTGCAATACCACCAAGAACCTGGGCCAGTACCTGCTGGCGGGTTGGCATCTTCAATACCTGATCGAGTGGATCACCGCTCAGAACGGCCTTACCCAACAAACCGCCGCGAACCATCAGCTTCTTTGGACCACGGTTGAAGTCGTTGATCGTCTTAGCGACCTTTGGTGCATCACTATAGGCAAAGGCCAAAGCAGTTGGGCCAGAAAGAAACTGCTCAATCGCCTCATGGCCACTCTCTTTTGCGGCACGCAGTGTGAGCGTGTTTTTCGCCACAATCAGTTCGGCATCAACTTCGCGAAGCTTCTTGCGAAGATCAGTGATCTCAGCCACCGTCAGGCCGCGATAGTCTGTCACAAATGTAACTTGGGTGCGGCCAAGCTTATCGGTCAGATCAGTGACGGATTCAATCTTACGCTGTGTCGGCATGTGTATTCACCCCCTTCCTAATAGACAAAATGGGCTGCCGTGTCAGACACAGCAGCCCAAAAGCGGATGAAATCCGCTGGTTCTCTTGGGTCTACCTCGGCAGGCGGCCAATTGGCCATTAAGCACATGCGCCTGCTGTCTGTGGCAGTATGAACTTGTCGATTTGTCCATTCGCAGGGCAAAAGCCCTACAATCTCCTACTGATAGAACAAGTACACATTGAGCAATGGGCTGCTTGTTCGTTTGTTCCATTGTTGAACAAGAGAACAAAAGCCGCGGATCGACGTGTTCTCTCTATCAGGAACTCTGCATCGTCTGCGCCGCAGATGGATCAACATGAACACCAGGGCCCATCGTACTGGTGAACGTCACCGTCTTGACGAACGAGCCCTTGATCGCAGATGGTTTGGCAGCTTTGACAGCCTCCATTAACGCTGCGATATTCTCAAAAATCTGCTGTTCGCTAAAGCTGACTTTGCCAATCGCAACATGCAGCAACCCGGTTTTATCGTTGCGGAACTCGACACGACCACCACGCACCTCACGAATAGTTCGTGGGAGGTCATCGGCCTGAACGATTGTACCGCTCTTCGGGTTCGGCATCAGTCCACGTGGGCCAAGCTTACGTCCGACACGGCCAACCCTACCCATCATGTCCGGTGTTGCAATTGCGATGTCGAAATCGAAGAAGTTCTCTTTGTCGATCTGGGCAATTAGTTCATCTGCCCCGACAAAATCTGCTCCAGCATCGCGGGCTGCCTGAGCTGCATCGCCCTGTGCAAATACCAGCACACGAACGACTTTACCAGTGCCATGTGGGAGTGCAACCGTTGTGCGGATCGTCTGATCGGCATGACGCGGATCGATCCCGAGGCGCATATGCACCTCAACCGTCGCATCAAAATTCGTGTACGATGTTTCTTTGACAAGTTTTACTGCATCAACTGGTGCATATAGCTGATCGGGGTTGATCTTAGCTGCTGCTGCTGTATACTTCTTGCCGTGTTTCTGTGCCATTATGCTTCTCCTGTGGTACAAACGGGCAGAACTGCCCTCCCACGCTTCGTGGCGCAACACATTGCGCCATAACATTATTCGACGATCTTGATACCCATGCTGCGGGCTGTTCCAGAAAGAATAAGTTCGGCACCCTCAAGCGTAATCGCATTCAGATCCGACATTTTCTGTTCTGCCAATGCGCGCAATTGCTTGCGGGTAATGGTTCCAACTGTTGTGCGGTTTGGTGTACCCGAACCACGATCAACTCCAGCGGCTTTCCGCAGGAGATCGGCGGCTGGGGGGGTCTTCAGAACCACAACGAAGGAGCGATCCGAATAGATTGTTACTTCAACTGGAACAACACTTCCAGCCTGAGCAGCAGTCTTCTCGTTATATTCCTTCACGAACGCCATGATGTTAATGCCGTAACCACCCAGCGCCGGACCAACCGGCGGAGCTGCTGTTGCCTTACCGGCAGGCAACTGGAGCTTGATGACACCCGTGACTTTTTTCGCCACCGCGAACACTCCTTAACGCATCACAAGCCGCAGGCCGGATTTCAAGCCGCACTCGCGGCCTGTGACCTGCGACCTGACCTGCGCGAACCGCTATAAAACCAACTAATCGACAAGACGTGTCACCTGGAGGAAATCAAGCTCAACGGTGACTTCGCGGCCAAAGAACGAAACCATGACCCGTACCCGCCCGCGTTCGTGGTCGATTGCATCGACAATACCCTCGAAATCGGTGAATGGGCCATCGGTAATCTTGACTGCCTGACCAACCTGGTAGCTGACCTTGACCTTCGGCGCTTCCTGTTCCATCTGCTTCAGGATCGCCTTCACCTCTGTATCTTCAAGAGGAGTTGGGCGATTGCCATGGCCGACGAAACTCGTAACACCAGGAGTATTTCGAACAACATACCAAGAATTGTCGTTCATTTTCATCTGAACCAGAACATAGCCAGGAAAAACCTTCTTGTGAACAGTGCGACGCTGGCCGTTTTTGATCTCGATCTCTTCTTCGGTTGGGACAATCACACGAAAAATCTGTTCCTGCATTTCCATCGTTTCAATGCGATGCAGGAGGTTCTGTCGAACCTTATTCTCGTATCCGGAATAGGTATGAATGACATACCAATTTCGGTCATCGCTCTGAACAAACTCGATCTCGTTCTCGCTCACGATCGCCTCTCTTGTCCTTACTGGCCCGACACAGCACGCTGCAGCAATGCCAGCAACAGCGCAAAGATCGAGTCAGATGCGAACAGAAGCGCGCTGAGGATTGCAGATAGCACAATAACAACGATCACGAGGCGAGTGGTCTCCTCACGGGAGGGCCAGACGACCTTCTTCATTTCAGAGCGCGACTCACGGAACGGCTTAAGAATATTATCAAAAGCACGCCCTGAGGGGCTCTCGGGTTCCTTATCCACCTGCTTGTCTTTCGCCAGGGTCATGATGCCCCACATATTGGCCTGAACGGAGCCAATCGGGTGAACTTCCCCACCCAAGGCTCCGTTCAGGCGCTCGCGGCAAGCTACTGGGTGATCTTGGAGACAACACCGGCACCAACGGTTCGGCCACCCTCGCGAATGGCAAACCGCAGCCCGTCCTCGATCGCCACCGGCACGATTAATTCCACATCCATCTCGATGTTGTCGCCCGGCATGACCATTTCCACGCCTTCCGGCAGCGTGATCGACCCGGTCACGTCCGTCGTGCGGATGTAGAACTGTGGCCGATAGCCGGGGAAGAATGGCGTGTGTCGCCCGCCCTCTTCCTTCTTCAGCACATACACATTGGCCTTGAACTTGGCGTGCGGCTTGATCGAGCCCGGAATCGCCAACACCTGCCCACGGGCCACATCGGTGCGCTCAATCCCACGCAACAGCACGCCGACATTATCGCCGGCAATCCCTTCGTCGAGCGTCTTCTGGAACATCTCGACACCGGTGACGACCGTCTTCTTCGGCAGTTCATCGCTCATCCCGACGATCTCAATCGTGTCGGTGGTCTTGACCCGACCGCGCTCGATCCGGCCGGTGACGACCGTGCCACGGCCCTTAATGCCGAACACGTCCTCAATCGGCATGAGGAACGGGCGGTCGATCTCGCGAGCTGGGGTCGGAATATAGCCATCGACGGCGTCCATTAGGTCGATAATGCATTTGTACTCGGGCGCGTTGATGTCGGTCGAGGTGCTCGACAAGGCGGCCAAGGCGCTGCCCCGAATAATCGGGATATCATCGCCGGGGAAGTTCTGCTTGCTGAGCAGTTCGCGCAACTCGAGTTCGACCAATTCGAGCAGTTCCTCATCGTCCATCATATCGACTTTGTTGAGGAACACGACCATGGCGGGCACCTGCACCTGGCGGGCCAGCAACACATGCTCTTTGGTCTGGGGCATCGGGCCATCGGGAGCCGAGACCACCAAAATGGCACCGTCCATCTGCGCCGCACCGGTGATCATATTCTTGATATAGTCGGCGTGGCCGGGGCAATCGACGTGGGCATAATGGCGGCTGGGGGTCTGATATTCGACGTGCCGAATAGCAATGGTAATGCCCCGGGCGCGCTCTTCAGGGGCATTATCGATCTGATCGTAGGCAATATACTGGGCGCCACCACGGAGGGCGAGCACCTTGGTAATCGCGGCGGTCAGGGTCGTCTTGCCGTGGTCGACGTGACCAATCGTGCCCACATTGATATGGGGCTTGTTGCGCTCAAATTTCTGCTTTGCCATGAGACCTGTAACTCCTTGAATGTCAACACAACACCTTTATGGATTGCGTTTTTGTTTATGGAGCCCATGACGAGACTTGAACTCGTGACCTCGTCTTTACCAAAGACGTGCTCTACCAACTGAGCTACATGGGCCTAGCATAGCTACGAGTGCTGGTGCTGAGTATCGAGCGCATGTTCTACACTCGTCACTCACAACGCAGCACTCGCGCGTGGTGGGCCGGGCTGGATTCGAACCAGCGAAGGCGTAAGCCAGCAGATTTACAGTCTGCCCCGGTTGGCCACTTCGGTACCGACCCGTAATCGTCACTTCTTCAGCAACGCGCAATATTGTATACCATCTGCGCATGCCTGTCAAACGCGCCGCAATGGGCTGCGGTAGGATGAGCTATTGCATGATTCAGACGATTGCTTATTGTAGCAGATCTGCGCGTTCGTATCAACCTGATTTCGGCTGAATTGCGCTCTTATGTTAAACGTGGTACAAATCGCAACACACGTTTTTCTGTTTATCACAAGGCGCTTTGTGGGGTTACGGAGCAGGCTATGCGTTGGTATGATGCAAGTAACTTGATTGTTCATCCGGGGAATGCCACTGATCCACAGGTTGTCGTTGAGGTGACGCCGGAACTGGCAGGTTGGGAGTATATTCATTTTCAGGTTCGCCATCTGGAGGCCGGTGAGACATGGGGCTTTGCAACAGATGGATGTGAGCTAGCACTCGTACTATTGAGTGGAATCATCTCGGTTGAGAGCAGCTGTGGGAACTGGCCAATTGTTGGTGGACGAGAGAATGTATTTGCTGGGCCGCCACATGCACTCTATCTGCCGCGCTATACGACACTGACGGTACGAACTGATCAGGGCTGTGAATTTGCAGTTGCCTGGGCAGCAACAAATCAGGATCATCCGCCACGCTTGGTGAACCCGCATGACCTAACGGTTGAGATTCGTGGTGGTGATAATGCCACCCGCCAGATCAACAGCCTATTGCCACCAGGGTTTCCGTGTGGCCGCCTCGTGATTGTCGAAGTCTATACTCCAAGCGGCTCGTGGAGTAGTTACCCGCCACATAAACATGATGTTCATCGGGTTGATGCCGCTGGACACGTAATCGAAGCCGATCTTGAGGAGATCTACTACTATAAGATCAATCCACCAGATGGGTTTGCGATTCAACGCGTCTATACCGATCAGCATTCGCCACTGCACCAGGTTGGACGCCCAATCGATGCGGCGATTGTTGCTCGACATAATGATGTTGTGTTGGTGCCCGAGGGCTATCATCCGGTTGTGAGTGCGCCGGGCTACACGACCTATTATCTGAATGTGTTGGCTGGCAGTGCACAATCGCTTGCAAATATGGATGATCCCCGCCATGCCTGGGTGAAGGACAGCTACACGACTCGTGATAGGCGGGTGCCGATCTACTAATAATAGCCGATAGCCGATAGCCGATAGCCGATAGCCGATAGCCGAGAACCACCCTCACCCTGACCCCTCTGCCAGTGGGAGAGGGGAGGCGCAAGCAGGCGTGAAGGAATGAGCCACGAACATCTATTGGTCGCAGCCGAGGCATGACCAACGAGGGGTGAAGGGCCACCAACATTCTTTAAACCAAAACACGAAACCAAAACACGAAACCAAGAGCCAAGAACTGAGAACCAAGAGCCGAGGCAGGGTAGAGACGCTCCGCTGGAGCGTCTAGTGTTAGCGCCGAGAACCGAGAACAATCGGGAGAGCTGCGATGCATCGCGGCTGTACGATTTGTCAGCATAGATTCGGGCCGGGAAGACAGCTAGACGAATATGGAGTTGGGCTATGGCAGACACGCCTGGTTCATTGGCTGTCTCTTATACACATCTGACGCTGCCGACGAATAGAGAGGTGTAGATCTCGGTGGTCGCCGTATCATT
>ENA-ORBV01016563-ORBV01016563.1-microbial-mat-metagenome-genome-assembly--contig:-NODE-16563-length-10682-cov-3.292692_pt1 | contig 10682 bp, 9 predicted proteins | sample MGYA00237777_ERZ505514 | MGnify/ENA primary metagenome ERZ505514 (study PRJEB26160, sample SAMN06269048) | microbial mat metagenome | isolation source: Oligotrophic lake microbial mat | place...
CTTTCCGATGAACTGCTTCAACATACCTTGCACAGCGCCAGGTGCATAACCAGCGATGACAGCGATCACAAGTGATATGACGGAGTACCTTTTGGAGACCGGGGCCTGGGATCCCCTGGAGCGGATAAACCAACATGACCTCGACCACTCAAAGCGAAATGAAGGGGCAGAGCATGCACCTGAGAGACAGCACGAGGGAACTAAAACCGGACAAAAGAAGCAGATACCAGGTACGACACCGCATCAACCAGAGAGACAGATACCAACAGAGACGCGACAGCACCGACCGAGCCATAAGATCAACCAGTAGGCAGCAATATACGAACGATTGCATTGAGCATGGAGTGCATCGCACGTAGCGCGACAGCTGCAGCGTGTCTGCTGAGTTCCCGGAAAGCAACGATAGCGGAATAACGGCAGATGCAGCCCAGCAAACCTACTTTCGACGGGCTGCACGTTGCATCGGATCTCTAGCGTTGCAAACGAAGCGCCAGCTCGTGCCATGGGATCGAGCGCAGGAGCTACGTACGAGACTACTGCGAGCTCCCAGCTGTCGATCGATTGGAGCCCAGAGTGCCTGTTGTAGCTCCTGCTTGCAGTATCGTCCTGCTGCTCACGGTCGGGCTTACGTCATCTCAGCTTCGAGGATTCGCGATCCTGGCGGTGGATCCAAGCCAGGGGCGGCGGACGCGCACGTAACCTACCCGGAGCTTGCGGCCGTACAAGACAGCACGAGCGGTTGGAGAAAGAGGTGGCGGCATGCGAGACCCGATCTGGAATAGGTGCCTGCCGAATTTGATGCTATCGAGGTTACGAGGCAGCCCAAACGATGATTTACCACCTCATGGCAGATTGCGGTGGCGCACTGATTTCCCGCGTAGCGCGAGGGAATCGCAGTCATTGGGATATCAGGTGCGGCGTGCCTCTGAAAGCGCGGCAGTTGCTCATCTAAATGAAAAACGAGTGTTAGGTGCATGAGTCATTGGACCATGCGTTCAGCGCGGAAGCATCAATCTAGCTGCCAACTTCAGCGGCTTCGATGTCTTGCCTACCTGCTGCAATTTGGATCAATTGAGAAGTGCATCTTGCGCCGCGAAGATCGATTTTCGAGCCAAGTATAACACCAAGATGTCTTCTTGGTTGACAGTTGTCGGTATGCTGCACCGCCGATCTTTGGTGTCTGTCTTGTTTGTTTTCTTTCCACCGGAACCTAAAATCGCGAGAACCCCTTCTCGAATAAGCGTCTGTTCATGCCCACGGAATCAGTGTACGGAATCCACCCGTTGATGCGAACGCGGCGCAAGGGGACAACATCATCACAATATCGCATCAATCCACTAGGGTTCAGTGCGTCTGTCTTCGGGGTGTCGTCATCGATTCCACTTCGTTCAATGGCGTCCTCCGCGGCGGTCACGGTTGCCGCGTCACCCGTGACGGTGTCGGTTGAACCATCGCCTGCGCAGCCTGTATCGACCTCTGGGGCAGCACGTGGTCAGATGATGCCACCAGCTCCCATGACGCCCCGACAGACCGTGCTTGTGTACATTCTGATGATCCTTATGGCAGGTATGTTTCGACGCGGCCTGTTGCAGATTGAAACCTGAGTTCGACGCGTTTATTTAAAATACGTGCTCACTGGTTCTTTCCGTTACAGCGTTCTGGGGTGCGTCCTGGCCAGCGGGCAAGTACCTGATCAATCGGTACCCCAAGTTCTCCATCATCGTACTGCGATTGCTGTTCGCGGACATCATCTTCATCCTGTGGCTGCTGGCACGCGATCGTCGCTTGACCCTTCCCGCACGGCGAGATTGGCCTGTTATTCTTATGCTGGGGTCGCTGTCCCTCACATTCTACCAGCTCCTCTATGCGTGGGGACTGCAGCTGACCGCTGCCGGTGACGCGTCCCTGGTGGTAGCGCTCAACCCGCTGATCACGTCTGTGATGTCCATCTTTCTTCTTCACGATCCGATGAGCATCCGAAGGCTCTTAGGCCTCTGTTGCGGTCTAGCCGGCGTGGCCTTGGTCGCATTCCACAGTCCGAACACGGATATTCCGCTCTCGGATCGCTTGTTAGGCGATCTGCTCATATTGGGCTGTGCCTTCTGCTACGCGACGTACACAGTGCTCATGAGGAAGTACCTCACCGGCGGCTTTGTCTGGCTGGGAGACTACTTCGATGCAGGGTGTTGCAGGAGTAGAGTGGTCACGGGCGGATCACAGTCCTCGCTGCCGTTGACGGGTCAAGCGGCGATTACGTCTGACCACGGTGACCCGGAGGCCAACAAGTCGGGGCTCGTGGACGCTGTGTACAAGCCAGATGTAGGGCGTACAACCAGCGCGGCACCCGTATTTGCACCACCGCTGATGAAACCGCTGGCGTTAGTCACGTGGAACCACGTGGTGGCCGCTGTGTCACTGTCACCCTTCGCGTTGTACGAACAGCCGTGGCAGGTGTCGCTTGACCTGCGTGCATGGCTCTACATTCTATTTCTGGCCGCCCTGGCCTCGTGCTTCTCATTCTGGGCGTATGCATACGGTACAGAGAAGTTGGGTGCCCCTCGCGCGTCCGTGTTCATCAACTTTGTGCCCGTGTTCGGCGTGCTCGTGTCCTGGATCGCGCTGTCTGAGCAGCTGGGCTGGGAGCATGGTTTGAGCTTGGTGTTGGTCTGGACTGGTGTGCTGCTAGTGAATCTGGCTCCGAAGGGTGCCTTTCTCAAGATACCATCTGTGCTATCTGCCAGTGATACAGGTGGTGGATCCAGCGCCCTTGGGGATGCACGTGTGAATGTGCAGCTCGCTGTCTCTCCTCCGGCATTGGTGACAACTGGGGACACCATTCACAGTGCGGATGATGCGTCGCCGTCGTATGACAGTGCTCTCTCGCGCGAGCAGATTCACGGTTCTGATCACTAGCGAATTTCTGCGTTATTCATGTGCGATCGTTTTGATCTTGTCACAACAATGTGTTTGTGTGCGTTATGTCTGTCTGTCGACCGTGGAGCACATGAATTGCTTGCCAGGTTGAGCAAGAAAGCAATATCAGCATCAGTGTTTACGACACACCGCCGCTGGATTACAGCGATGACATCGGGCGACGAATAAATCGGACAACGATGCGCACGTCATTCACGGCGCCGGTGGTGGAGTCGCCCCCGAGGAGGCACACAAGTGCTTGCCCTGATGGGTAGCGGCCAGCTGCAGCGCAATCATAGCCAGCTTCTTCTGATCGGTCTCAGATACGCTGAACTCTGAGCGTATGGGAGAGAGATACACAGAACAAGCAGCATGACCACCCGGTGACTTGGATGTATGCACCATTGCAAACACACATACTGGTCGAGCTCTTGCAGTGCTCATTCGGGCACGCTGCATTGCCGCATCCCTTGGTAAGCTGTACCAGATATCTGCAGGCAAAGACAACACAAGGGAATGATTGAGCATCATTACTGTGCTCGGAATGGATGCAAACCAGGTACGCAGCGATGTAGCTACTAAGCGTACTGGTGAAAGAATTCCTTCGCGGCTTTCTGGGCTGCCGCCTTTCGAGCCTGCTTCTGCTCCTCTTCTGACAGCACAACCGCCGGTGGAGCACTGACGGTCACCGGTGCGGGAGTGGATTGATGAGCGGCCACTGTGGCTGGAGGCACTGTACATGACTGCAAAGGCGCCGCACCCTTAGACTCCACAGCGGCCGAGGTTGAGGAAGGCGCGGTGTTGCCCAGCTCTCCGCGAGACTGCCTCCAGCTTACATCACCGCTGATGCGTCCTTGTTGCTCTGCCGCTGAGAGCACGGGGGCCACATGCACATGCGCTGTATCGATCACAGCACTCAATGAGAAACACAAGGCGTATGGAGCAAGAAACGCATGTATGGAGTACGCTCACGCAAACTGGATTATAATCGCATCATCCAAAGCGGAATCAACGTTCTTTAAGAGATGAACAGCATTCATGTACCCTCCAGTTCCGCTTGCTCCTTCGCCTGGCGGGCTATAAGCATCGCGCGACGATCTGCCGAGCCAATCCCATCCAAGCATTTGCGGTTAATGTTGCGAACGAACCCTTCCAGCAGGCTCTCCGCACACTCCTGTGCATGACAGCATGACAAGTGGTAGCAATGATGAGTGATCAAGCGAAGCAGGGCACCGGATGTGACACACAGAATGCAGGAATGTAAGCACTCTCTGTCACGTACCGTGCGCCGTGTTAGGACCTCCTGCCAGTTCACCGTATAGCGCCGAGTGACGTCGACGCATTCTTCCGCTGATGAAAACGAAACAGCGTCAACAAATACTCGGAGGCGTCTTAACGATTCTCTGAAGGGCCGACATACCCGAGTATGCGATACAGTACGCCAGCTTTTTCTTCCAGCCCGTTTCGTACATCATCGGCGCGTCCAGCGCGTTTTCGCACGAATCCGCATGGAGCCAGCGACCTCGCTTGTCGATGTAGATCTGAGAACAAGGTGAGGTCGATTACGTCACACCGACATCATGCAAATGCACAGGATGATACAGCAGTGCCACACCACACGCACGCACGACACATGCACTGACGCGCACACGGTGTGATCAGCGTACCTCACTCCACACGTGATCTGTCGAGTCCACTACCGTTCGCACCTCATAGCCCAGAGATCGAGCACACAAGTGGAAGGCTTGCTGCCACTCGCCACATCGACCGCGCCGGGTCTGCAACAGCTTGCCTGCACATGTGGATATGAAACAGCACCGCAGCCGCGATGAACGAGATGATGGACATTATGCAGCAGCACTGGAACATGGTGTACAGAAGATATATATTGATGCATACATCCCCCCCCCCCCACGAATGAAACGTACCTGCATGATTGTAGCGGGGGAATCGCACCATGACCTGACACTTGTTACATCGATACAGCTCTACAGTGCCCGCGCCGTACTGGGCTTCGTCCGCAGAGGGCGGCACTTGCCCTGCTCGCGTCCATAATAAGAACGCGACATAAAATCAGTGATTGCGCACAAGATACCGATCATAGAAGTGCCAGCATGCCTGCAGCTTCAGTCTCGGTTGACTTGCACACTTCGCATTTGGCCGAGTTCACCCACTCGAAGAACTCTGTCTTGAACCAGTTCAGCAGCTCCAGTAGCAGCGCCTCTCGTTCGCAAATTGCATAAGGAGCTACACGCCCCGCGTTTAAGAAGAGGAATCATGGTGCGACATTAGTGACTGAGAGGCGGTTAAACGGAGGCTGACTGATCAGTTACCGGATTGATTCGCTGCCGTAGCCTCAGCTGCTGCCTTTCGAGCCGCCTCTAATCGCGCGCGAGCCCGGACATTCAACAGATCCAGTGGAATGACCTACGGAAGAGCATGACGATGTTGCCCCAATGAACCATGTTAAAATGTTGACTAACCACAGCGGAGACACCTCACCTGCCGAGCTTGAGCCTGCAAGGCGGGGGACTCGAACAGCCGCGCTCTGGCGGCCTGAGAGGTCATCTGGGCGTGCATCTGAGCGGCACGTGGATAGGCTAGCGGCATAGTGAACTTCGCAAAGGCGTCTCGTAGCATTCCCAGCAACTGTAGGAATCACCACACACATGCAACATGATGTGCCCGAGCATGACGTGCATGCAGCTAACACCACGCAAACCGATCGGAAGATGGCCCTACATAATCTCTCGCGGATCCAATAACAAGTCGACTGGATGCAGTCTCTGCAAAGAGACACATGTGACCACTGCCGCCAGCCTGAAAATCATCGAGCGACACACCGAGATCGCAAGCGGGCAGATTACAACATACGAAATAACAAGGACCTTTACATACACAAGGCTGTTGCTGCGACTCCGCGTGGTTCATGGCAATGATACGCAAAGGTGATGAATTCCATATCAAATAAGATACCTGGCTGCATCTGCATACGCATGGCATGACCTCTAGCCTGGGTGTCAGCGAGTCCGGCAGATGACACGTGCTGGCGCATCCTGCCCTCATCATACACGATGCGCACAGCAGACAGATATACGGTACAGGAGTGAGCGACGCTGTGGGTGGCAGCAACAGAGATACATCATCAACTGAGCCATAACGTGACTTGCGCTGCTGCGAATCCCAGCGTGTTGCGTCCAGCAAATCAGAAACCACTGCAGTGCATGAAACAACAGCAACGCACCGAGGCAGATCGGCTGGCCGTTCCGCATCATTGCGGGTTGCTGACATGGCTCATCGCCCAGAAAGGTGCGCGTGCAAGTTGATTGTAGCTCTGCGCCCATCGAGCCCGAATACGCTGGTAGGGGCGCTGCGAAGGGCTGCCCGGATGCTTGACCCTGTCGACCCTGTGATCCGCGCTGTCGAAGCACAGCTAGAGTAGCGAACACTTGGAGGGACTGCAGCACTTCAGGCGTCAATGCAGCAGCATGTGCCGCAGCAGCGGGCCTGGCTGCACGCCGTAGCGTTACTGGGAAGGCGGCGTTGGCTGCGGGAGGCGGGAGGGTCGTCAGGTTCATATCATCTCGAAGCAAGGTAGAGCCTGCGGGGTTGATGTGCAAATATAGAAGATTTGATCAGGTGAGACATTGATCTAAGCGGCCGATAAGCAAGGGGCTATGGCGCAAGACGCGCTCAATGCGGCATACAAGAGTATCGCCGTACCAAACCAGAGCTCCTGCTCGGCGGGAGGAATGCCGGTCACGCTAGCTATCTTGACACGAGCCCCGGCAACGCCCTGGCTGGGATCGATCTCAATATCATAGCTTCTGCCTGCAAGCGCATCACCTGTGATTGCAAGAGCAAAATCGCGCATAGCATCACATGCATCAGCAGCTGTCGAAGGTGGGAGCACTGAGTCTTGATCGAATCTATCTGTGAACGGAATGGACACGCCCATCCAAACAGGCACAAAGTTGCACACCTGCTGTGTCTGACCGATACACTACATGAACTCGCATGGTTAACAAGGAGGGATTAACAACGTCAGCTTGGTGTTGAGATACACCGTTTCGCGCGTACAAACTGGGAACGCCTTACCACGTCGCCAGAAATGGAGGACAGCTTGGCAGGCAAATCAAGCTCGTACAATGTGTGGGGAGGGTTACCTGCAGTTCTCGCTTCGTGTGACTCGTTCGAAGCTGATCGTGCTGCGAATGCCACGTTACAAGAGATGTTTGACATGTTGGATCATCTGACAGCCCGCTGTGCCAACCGTGACCGCTTTGCTGTTATCGCCAGTGCTTTGGAGGAATGCAAGCTGAGCGCTGAGGCGGTCAGCCGCATGAACTCGCCCTTGCTGGATGGTCTATGGCGCTTGGTGTCTGGGGAGGATCCAGACGGAGTCAGTGAACTGATCGTGAGCCCCCCTGTAGACCAGATCGTCATGCTGTCGAGACTGCTGATTCCTCGATGGTACAAGGAAACAGTGGAGTTCCTCGGTTTGTTGAAGCACGTAAACCCGTTTACGTTGCCTACTTATCGTTTTTATACCGAAATGAGGTCCACTTTGGTGTCTAGTCCATTATTGTGCGCTGCAGGCTCGGGTCGGCACGATTTGGTTCGCATGTTGTTGGAGCACGACTTCCTCTTGGATTTCGGCCTCGCGTTGATACGAGCTGCAGAGGCCAATGACATCGCATCGATGGAACTTCTACTGGATTCTAAACGTGTGCAACAACGCGATCTTGGATCATTGATCACGGTGTCCGACAGTGCCGCGTTCGTGGTTGCGAGCAAGTCGTCTCGGGAATCGCTGTTGTTACTGCTGCGCGCTAATAACAGACAAACCTTCTGCCGCGCTTTGGAGGGTGCCTGCTCTGCTGATGATGTGGATCTGCTGGAGTGGTTGTGGACCATGCGCGAATCGTTTGACCGCCCCGAGATCAGTGTGGAGTGCCTCGAACTCGCCGGTCCCCGATGCTTGAAAGCGCTGACGTCCAATCCCGAATTCGGCTGCGAGCGTCTCGTTGGTGACACGAGCTTCCACCTGCTTCTGCGCGACAGTGACCCGATCAAGTTAGACATATTGACATCGTCCCCTTTTTTCGTGCGACCGGTGCTGGATGATTTCACGATCATGATCGACCGTCAACTCTTCGTCCAGGCTGCTGAACAAATCGGACTCAATCTGAGAGCAGGGCAGCTGAAATTTTCTCACTTGCGCACAGTAATCGAGCTGTCCGTATTTTCACCCATCTGTCGTGGGCGGTTCTTTCTAAAACTGTTACCCATCGCTTTCGAGTTCAACGATCTGACAACCGTGTCCTTTCTGTTGAGTTGCGGCACTGTTGCTCAAACATTGGAGACACTTCCGGATCTGATGCGTTCGGACCTCGTGCATCTTGCCGCTGCTACCGGAAACTTGGACATTGTAGATGTGGTGTCGGCGTGCTTGTTGCAGGATGAAGCAGAGCAGGCTCGTTTTCAGAACCTGCGGGCCGAAGGTTTGGCCGCGCTGCAAATATACGACACTTCAGTGGTCGATCTCCATTGTAAGTTTCTGCGTATTTCAGCTCACTGTGGTCAATTGTCCGCTCTGAAGCTGTCGGCGAGCCGATGTCGTCACGGTTTCGGCTACTCACCCGTCCAGTCCTCAATAGTGATCGGCATGGAGGCGCTCTGTATTGCAATCGAGTGCAATTATTTGAAGCTGGTTGAATATCTCGTGCATGACCATCCGCAACTGCTCAGTATGTTCCACGATATCAAACCTAATAGGCATTCATTACGAGCTGTCTGTTCAGCTGCGCGGCTTGGATATTTGGAAATGATTCAGTTGATTTTCAATGCGGAGCGCATGCAGTATTGGAGTGCGTTCGTGCCTCGGCTGTTGACGGAGGCCAGCTTTGCTGGCCAGTTGCAGGTGGTGGAGTATCTGATCGGACAGCTGCAAGCGACAGAGCGGGGAGTACAGCTCTATTTCGACGCTCTGATGAACGGAGTTCTGAACAGCGCGGTGCGCGGGGATCTGCGAGTGTGCTGCTGCTTTGTCGATGCGCTTCTTGGAAGCACGAATGTAGATCGCATGTTCCTTCAGAGACTTGATCGCTCGATGCGATTTGTCAAATCTAACGTCGCAGATGGATGGCATCGTCTAGTCCGTCTGCTCTTTGAAAGTGCTGCAGTTTCGGTGGACGGATCACTTCAGCAGTGGCGGCGTTCGTCGAACCATGTTGCACGTGACGAAGATGCGTTGATGGCAGCCGCGCGATCTGGCCAGCTGTCTCTAGTGAGGTACTTTCTGGACTGTGGTGTCTCGATGTATCGCGTCCTCGGCGAGGAAACCGCGGTGCAAGCTGCTGCAAGAGCAGGGCAGGATGCTGTGGTGCAGCTGTTGTTATCTCGCGGTGGGAAGCTGCCTGGCCGTTATACCGTGACCGCCAGCCCTGCAATCACTCAACGTGACGCTGTTGCAATTTCAAATCAGACTGAGATTGATGGGAAGACTACTTGACGCGCGATGTTGTATCTTGCATCGGCTGCCAACGGGGTTTCATTGTCGCCGACATCGCCCATCGATATCTCGATCAGTCCGTCCTGGTGTCATCTCGTTCGCATACCGAATACTGCAGCTGGCCTGTTCCTCACGGGATTCGCCATCGCTCACTTAGCTCGACATGACTCGTTACGGTCGTGCAAACGGAAATGGATGACAATTGCAAGTGCGTTAAAATGAGAAATTGCATTCACAAATATGAGATCGCACATCCACAAACACCACATCAAACATACAGCACACCGTGACAAACATATAGCCTTTGCACTCATCACGACACAGGCACCGCCCGCCGTGCGTTCTCTAGCATTGAACAAACGTCCCGGCACGACGGTCGGTCGAACGGCTGCTCCCGCAGGCACCACTGGATCACTTGGCACACCGCATCCAAGCCGGCATCCGCACTCGAAGCCTGATTGACGTTGGAGTTGCCACTTGCGCTGGCGCCCGATGACCGATGGTTGAATACCCACTGGTGACGATCTACTAACAGTGCATGCAGACTAGCTGGGGATCTGCAGGCTGCTAATACGTCACCAGCAGTGAGGGCGGGGTAGGGGTCCTGTAAACACGATTAGCCAAGAACGATATCCGGATGATCAATGAAGATCAAGCGACTGCCTACTGATAGCAATCAATGCATACCTGGCCTTTGAATATTTCGATCATGGTAACACCTAAGCTCCAGATATCACATGGGGCCGCATAAGCCGAGCGCGTGCACAAGATCTCCGGCGCCATCCACTTGATAGGCAGCACCTCCCCTGCCGCCGTCGGAGGCAGTAACTGCCCCTCCTTAAGCAGCACTGACAGCCCAAAGTCGCCCACCTTGACGTTGAGCTCTCCGTCCAGCTGCCAGATAGGAGAGCAGGTGGAAGGGACACCGAATCCGAACTCAGATGACAACATCAGCGTGAACAGAGAAGCAAGTCGCACACGAGGTGCATACCAGCAGATTGCGCGCGGCAAAATCCCGATGCAACACGCGTTCGGAATGCAGGTGCCACAGCCCTGCAGCCGCGCCTTGCATCATGCGTAGCCGCATGGGCACTGGTAGCGCGCCATTCTGTCGTGAAAGAACGAAGAGGAGGCGATGAATTGAGAATACACAGCACGCCTTTCCCACGAGGCGTAATCCACAACACGCAAGCGACGACCAGCTAATTCAACCCCCACACTAACCCGCTGGAGGTAGTCTTTGACGCTGCCGTGC
>ENA-ORBV01016565-ORBV01016565.1-microbial-mat-metagenome-genome-assembly--contig:-NODE-16565-length-10680-cov-3.244931_pt1 | contig 10680 bp, 9 predicted proteins | sample MGYA00237777_ERZ505514 | MGnify/ENA primary metagenome ERZ505514 (study PRJEB26160, sample SAMN06269048) | microbial mat metagenome | isolation source: Oligotrophic lake microbial mat | place...
GTTGCCGGGCAGTTTGACTCGGAAGTGGCGCACGTCTGACCGTCACGGCACAACACAGTGCCTGGCAGACACACGCGCGGCGAGGGACAGTCAGCGAGCTTGTTGCGGCAGAAGCTGGTGCCGGGGCACACCACGTTGAACGCATCCGGACATGATCCGGCGGTGCCCGGAGACGGACACTCGGACAGAGCCTTGACGCAGTGCTTGGTGCCTGTGGTGCAGCGGACCAGCGAGTCTGGGCAGGGGCAGGAGCCGTAGTCACCGGCAGCGACACAGGTCTTGGGGCTGGTGGAGCACAGCACGGGAGTCGCTACTGGACACGTCATCTCAGCCACAATACCGCAGTTATCGTATGCAGTCACACACGTGCGTGAGTTGGGGCATCGGTAATCCTTAGCGGAGTCATTGAGGAACGCGCACGTGGCGTGCTTGACGGTGAAGGACTGAGAAACCGAGCTGCTACTAGCGGCAGTGGCTGCGTTCACAGAGGCGATCAGCTTGTAGTCGCGATGCCACACAGCGGTGAAGCGAGCTCGTTGCAGACCCGCAAACGCGGGGTCATTAGCGTTGGAGATGGCGCCGAAGAACTGGTAGAAGTTGAGAGCATCCTGTTTGGACTGCCGCTCGAAGCGGGCGGAGAACACACTAGAGCTCACGTTGGTCAGGAAGTTGCCGAAGCGATCGCGCGGCAGCAGGGTGACACTGGCAGGGATGGCTGCCGTGATGTCGCTCTCCAATGGGTTCAGTTGAAAGTCGTACACAGCTGCTGGAGTGATGGTGGCGTTGTTGGTGTACACGGGCACAGCCACACCGTTCACGGTGACGATGATCGGGTAGGAACCGGTTATGTTCACAGAGTACGAGAAGGCGTACACACCCTTGAGCGTAGACTGGGTGATGGGCGTGAAGATACTCATGCCGAAGGAGCCTGCGTTGGCCGCGGACAGCCATCCGGAGGCGGAGCCGACGGAGCCGGGCACCGCCCCGCCGGAGGTCGGAGCTACACCCACCTGCACGTCATCGTTACCGCGGTTGCGCAGGTTGTTGTAAGCGTCACGCGTGGTCACGGTGAAGAACGCCAGCTCTCCAGCCACCGCACCAGTCAGACCTGCACCGCTCAACAGTGAGTTGCTAGCGGAGGTCACACCGGGGATCACGGTGAAGGAGGGCAGGGAGTTGCACGCCAGAATGGGTTCGCCGTTCACGGTCAAGTTGAGCGAGAACACTCCAGCCACAGTGCCGGTCACCGTGATGTTGTACGTGCTAGTGGTGGCGTCTGTGACCACATTGTAGGTGAAGGAGGTCGCGGCCACCAATGCCGGGGCAGGGATGGTCTGGTCCGGGTTATCAGGATCAGGCACGGTGCCACAGCGAGCAATGCCCTGAATGAACGCGAGTGCCAGCGTGTCGGTAAGCGTGGTACGCTGGTTGTTGCGCTCATCCACAGTGAAGACTGAGAACTGCTGGGCGATACCCGCAGCCATGTCCGGCAGCACGGGTGGCTTGGTCTTGGAGGGAACCGTAGGGCCGGCCTGCACGTTGAAGTTGGCCGTAGCGAAGGTGATGGAGGTGGTGCCCTGCTGTACTGACAGACTCATGGTGTAGGCACCCACAGCCAGCTGCGTCTTGTTCACGGCGTAGATGCCGTTGCCCAGGTTGGCAATCTTGGGGGCAAACTCCGACGAGTCCGGGTTGAAGATGGGCGAGATACTGGGAGTGGCGACAGTGGTGATCGGGTTCAGGAACCGATCACGCAAGGTCACGTTGAAGGTAAACTCTGATCCTGCGGTAGCTGTCGGCACAGTGCCGAGCGTCGAGTCCGCCAGCGACAGAGCACCGGGCGTGACGGTCACGCTGAACGGGGCACCCGAGATACTGGTTCCGCCGATCTGGACTGACAGGGACGCACTGCCTGCCTTGGTGGCAGTGTATGTCACCACGTAGGCACCTCCGCTGGTGACCGACACGGAGCTGGTGAAACCAGTGTCCGCCACGATGTTGGGGCTGATAATCTGACCCAGATCATTGTTGATGATGTTCAAGAAGCGGTCACGCAGCGTCACGGTGAATGTGGTGGGCACTCCTGCTACAGCGGCACTGATACCGGAGCCAGATGCTGTACAGGAGGGCGTATTCAAAGCGGCAGCACGCACGGATAGGGTGATGGACTTGGGGGGATCACCACCGCTCACGAAAGACACGGAGCCGGAAGTGCCTGCAGGTACGGCAGTGGTGCAGTTGAAACCGAGCGATACAGTTCCGCTGCCAGCATCAGCGGCAGAGATGGTACAGCCGGCATTGGGCACAGCAGCGTTGGTCCGCAGGCCGGTGATGGTGTCTGGCTCATTCGAGGCCAGGCGGTTGCCATACTGGTCAATCGAGGTCCACGTCAGAGTGGTCACCACGCCTGCAGTCAGCGGGATCTGGGAGCTGGGCGCAAGCTGACTCCGCGAAACGCTAACCACATCTGGTACCACGGTGAAGTTGTACGGGTATACGCTGCTGTCGAACGGTGTGCTCACCTCGCCTCCGGAGGTGGTCTGCAGGAAGATGCGGGCCGTGTACTTGCCGGCCTCTGTTATGGTGTAGCTCACACTGTAGTTGCCGTTGTTCTGGTCGGTGACCGTGACTCGAACCAATGAGCCGCTGTCAGAATCATCCTTACGGACCAGCACGATGTAGCTTAGTCCGGAACGTGAGGTCGTGTTGGTGGCTGGAATGTCAGTGATGGTGAACCCAGTAGCGGTGCCGGCCACCACAGAGCTGGCCACGTTCTTGGCGTAAGAGCGGGGCCGTTCGGGCAGAATGCTGGACCGAATGGAGATCAGACCAGTTAGCGGCGTGTTGAGGATGTTAGCACTGTTGTACGTCACGGCAATCTGGTATGTCGAGTCCTCCGTTGCAGAGTTATCGGTTGGCACGATGAAGGAGCCGGTATAGACGTTGGTGCTCCATGTCAACGTGGGTTGGATTGACGTGCCGTTGGCAGTCGTAACCGTGACGACGGTGGTGCCGCCGGGCTGGGTGGACACCGGGTTGGTGAACTGATCGCGAGGAGCGATGGTGAACGACTTGCTGGTGCCCTTAGGCGTCGGGCTGAAGTCACCCTGCAGCAGAGTCTGCGTGGCGGTGGCCGCTGCGGCAGTGATGGCGACGTTCTGGTTTCCATTGGTGGCGATCTGCACGCCTCCCGCAGAGAACACAGCGTTCAGCGTACCCGTGGTGCGGGCGGCCATGGTGATGGTGTACAGATAGCCGAAGGCGGCGGTGGTGTTCGGGGCAATGCTGTTCAGAGCGAAGTTGCCGCGATCCGTGGGACCAGACAACGACACCGTGATGACTGAGATATCATCCGTCACTCCCGCCGAGTAGTATCGAAAGTTACCGTACTTATCCTGAGACGAGACCTGCACGCGGAAGCTGTTGGCAGCAGCTGCGGTGGCAGAGGAGGGGGCGAGCGTCACCGATGACTGAGCAGCGGCCATCAGACCCGCTAGAGCACGGTACGACATGACCTGCGACGTGGCAGCGCCGTTGCGAAGCGTGACGGAGTTGTACGTCACCGTCAACGTAGTGGGGTTGACGCCAGCGAAGCTGGTTGCAGTCCTGGGCACATAGGTAGACGAGTACTGTCCGGCACCCACATAGGTGAAGGCAGAAGCTGTGCCGTCTACAGCGGCCGGAGCAGAGAAGGTCATACCGAACAAATTGAGTGTGGCGCTGTTGTCCACCAGGTTGTTGCCGAACTGATCTCGCATCTGCACCACCACGGACACCGATGAGCCGCACGTCACAGATGACAGGTTGGCTGGGGAGCTGATGCCACTGCGAACGGCGTTGGGTGCACCGGGCGCAACCTGCGGGGTCTGGGTAGCTGTGGCCGCCACACCGTTGACGGTCACGGAGAGCGAGTACAGACCCGAAGTGGTGGCGGCGTAGGTGAGGTCATATCGCAGCTGACCCGCATTCCAGGCTGCAGTAGCAGGGAACGTGGTGGCTGGATTAGACTGCAGAGTCAACAGACCGCTGACGGTGTCACCGGACGCGCGGATCTGATTTCCGAATGCGTCGAAGGGAATCACGTTGAAGACGCCGTTGGAGTCGGCATTCGCAGAGAATAAGCCGGTACCGGTCAACTGCGAGTTAGCACGTGTAGCGGCCGCTGGGTTGACGGTAACAAGGGCCGGTGAGCTGGCGATGTTGGCACCGGACAGCAGCATCGAGAGCTGGTACACCACAGCGGAGTTGCCGCGCCAACTGACGACATACTGTCCATTGCCTTGATCGGCGATGGTCAGCGAGGCCATGGCGGGGGCAGAGCTCACGGTGAAGGCGTCACCACCCGTAGACTGAGCGTTACCGAACACGTCACGCGCTTGAATGGTGAAGGTGGAGGTCACGCCAGCCGTGCCGGTGGTCGAGCCACTGTACGTGGACTGCGCCGCGCTGGTGGCGGCAGGGGCCACTGTGGTCGCCCAGGGCGAGCCGTTGATGGTGGAGCCGCGGAAACGCACGTTGATCTGATAGTTGCCCGTCAGAGTGGGGGCGTACGACAGCCGGTAGGTACCATCGCCCAGGTCGGTCACACTGTTGGCAGGCGGCGTGTAGACGGTGCCTCCGGTGCGGACCAGGGTAAAGGAGAGGTCGGAGCCGTCACCGCCCACCAAGATGTCGTTACGACACGCGTCACGTGCCTGCACTATGAAGGAGGTGGTGACTCCAGCCACCATGGATGACGGAGGGGAGGCCACTGCGCCGGTCCAGTCGGCAGACGGGGGCACCACGTTGAAGGTCCACGAGGTGATGTCCACATCGGCCACCTGAGAAGGTGCCGGGCCGTTACCGGCCGTGAAGCCCACCCACGCCGCACCGCTCAACATGGCGCGCATCAGGTTGTCATCCACTTGAGCAGACACGGTAGGTCTCACGTTGTCGTCCACGTACACGCGGATCCAGCCCAGAGCCTGTGCTGCACCACGAGGTGCAGGCACATAGGTGATCTCCGCAGTGTGGGCCTGGCCGTTATCCAGCGTCACACCAGTCAGCAGACCGGAGCCCACGCTAAAGGCCTCCGATGCATCATTGCCCTGCGAGTATCGCGTGTGCACGGACACTTGTGGCGCAGAGGGATCGCTGGGGTCAGTGAACAGATCAAACTCAATGGCCACGCTGTTGCGAATCAGGTTGTAGCCCAGATTGCCGGCCGCACCACCAGCAGAATTGGTGTCTTGACGTTGAAGCACGAACGCGAAACCATGAGCCTGTGATGATCATACCAAAGCACACGCATGAGCGGTCTGGCTAGACGAATCCCAATTGATTTATACGGCATACAGTCAAGCTGCTTGATGACCGCACGTACATTGGGGGTGCTAGCTCCGCGATTGATGACGAAACTGAACTTGGTGCTGAAGCCGTTGAGAATGCGTTGCAACGCTACCAGCCAGGCAGCAGAGCCGATGTTGGCCTGCGTCTGCTGGGCCACTCGCAGACGATTGTTGGTGAAGATGGCTGAATTGACGGTGTTGATGCCAGATGATCCGGAGAATGTTGTAAGGCCAACAGTTTGGACTCCGGAGGAGATGACGTTGCACACAACAGCTTCGGAGCTCTGGATGGTGGCCACCGGAGCACGGTTGGCCGCGCGGTGGGCGTAGAAGATATCGAGCGAGTACGTGTTGCCGATGGTGAGAGCCCCCACTGTGGTAGGAGGGTTGTCAAGGCTCAGGGTACGGGTGGTGGGTACATGGATACCGCCGAGGTCCACTGCGAGCTTGCCATCCACGAACACCCACATGTCGTCGGATGAGGTGTAGGAGAAGATCTCACCGCCCTTGTAGGTGATGAACGTGTTGATGGAGTACGTGTAGAAGGGCACGGAGGAGTTGACCGGGTAGAAAGCAGTGGAGTCGAAACTGAACACTTTCTTGTTGGTGGTCTGGGCGTTGGACAGGGTGATGGAGAAGATGCGCTTGTCGATGGCGGTGGATCCACTCCACCACTCAGCGAAGGTGGTGGCGGATGTCACAGTCGTGGATGTGCCTGATAGACACGACGACACCAGACAGGTTAGACCGTATCGCCACCATCGACTACACGCAGTTCTTACCTGAGGGCTGGAACACCGGTCGACCGTTGGATCCGATTGCCGTGCGCACCAGACTGATGCTGGTATCACCGCTGACGATCTGTCGGTTGAAGTCCGGATGGGTGGAGGCAAAGGTGTTGACGGTACCGGACAGGTAGAGCACCTGACTGGTGGTCACAGTGATGCGGAACTGCAGCAGGTCACTGGTCATGCCCTGAGCGTCGCGACCGTAGAAGATGAGATCGGCGGCAGTGTCGCCCAGCTGGGGGGTCCAGCGGAGCACGCGAGTACACGTGGCAGCGGCGAAGCCATTCGCATCCGCACCTGCGGCCACACATATAACAGATGGTCAGTGATTTGCGATTATGCTGTGTTGCGGTCGAACACTGCACCGCGGTACTACTTTGCGAAGGCAACAAACAGCGTGGTACCACAAGGTTCGTGTACACGTACCCTGCGAGCATGGATCAAGAGTGGCCCCGTTGGGCAGCAGGTTGCTAACGAGTTGCACCTGGTTAGTGAACTCGGGTTGGGTGGGATCAGTGGTGGAGATGGAGATGCGCAGCTCAGAGCCGATGAAGGCTGTGATGGCACCGTTGGTAATGGTAGCGCCAGTTACGGTGGGCTGACTGGGCTTTAGATTGGCACTCTGAAGAATTCACGAAAATTGGCAACAGGCTCGTGAGACACTGTGTACACACACACACACACACACACACACACACAGCATACCGGCTGCTGCACTCGGAAGATGAAGTCCAGACACACGAAGTTATTCGCGTTGGCGCTGCTGCGAATGCGGACCTGCATGACAGAGAGACGGATAAAGCGTGAGCAAGGAGGCCCGATAAACCATTACGTCTGCACGAGGTCGAATCTACATGAGACAGCACATTAGAGCACATCATAAGCACCCTCGCACCTGAGTGGCAAACAGGGGAGCAGTGGCGCTGGCTACACCAGCACAGTTTGCAGATGGGTTCACACCCACAGTCGGGGTCCACGTGATCAATCCAGTTGACGACAGGGACGCGCCGTTCGGCAAAGCCTGGACGAGACCGGATTGTCCGGCTGCGGATAGCACGGAACGAAGCGCGTTAGACCAATATCGGGTGACGATAGACAACGTCAAGTCAAGCAGCCTTACGCGAAGGGGGGTATTGGAACCGCGGCGTCTGAGCCGAGGTAGCGAAGCTGACCGCGGTGGGGAACTGCACGGGGATCTGATAGTTGAGGGCGAGGTTGTAGTATGCTCCCAGGATGGGTATACCTAGCGTGCCATCATCAACACGAATCAACTGGGGCGTTCATGAACCACATGCCCAGACGCATTCTCTTACCGGTGGCCACAGGCGAGGCGGGCTCGTTCAAGTCAACACCAGCCTCGACACGCCACGGGTTGTCGTTATTGCAATCGGCCAGGGTGCTACGCAGACATCAGGTCACGCGAGCGTTTACGTTTTGCGCCCACAACGAAATCCTGCCGGGTCAGACGCTTACCTGATGCGATCACCCGACGTGAAGTCGGTTCTGAACGCTGTAGCAGTGCCGGCATAAGTGCGGTTCACGCTAAATGTACCGAGGAACCAGTCCTCGGCAGCGTTGATTTGCCGCACATTCTGAAATACATGTACGATAAGATCGTTAGCTTGATGATTGCAGCTTGTCTGGCACTGTCAAGTGTCGTCAGACTTGATGCAAGGGGCATACCAAGCTCACAGCTATACTGCCACCATCACCGAAGGCGAATGAGCCGGTGACGACGTTGTTATTCACGGTGACGGCGGAGCCAAAGAAACCGACGCGCCAGGCTTGACGCAGATCGAACTGCACCGTTCGAGCGGCTACGCGCTTCCAGATGATATCCATGTATCGGAAGTGCGTGGCTGACACCTGTAGACATACAGCACATGCGTGATTGGAATGAGTAAGTTGTGATGACGTGTGAGGGCATGGTGGTTGAATACACGAATATATACCTCAGACACCAGCATGGTGGAGATGAAGAGCAGCGCGATGAAAGCCACACGCGGGTTCATCTATTACAGCAGACGGGTGCAAGTCAGCATCATGGGTTCACACGCAGTCCGACAATGGCGACAGAGCCACGCAGTGCTTCACACCGGGAGCATATGCATGTGCATCAGCAAGCATTGACGTACCCTGGACTGGCCGGAATGACAGCTCATGGTCGATGCGTCGCGTGGTGAGACCTCCGATGCTGCGCAGATATCAATGACAAAACACATTCAGGTGTCAGGTATACATGCATGTGCGCAATCTGTTGATACGAAGATGTTCCGGTGTAACCGGCAACGGCCATTCAACACGAATCATGCATGCACCACCTCGTGCGGTAAGTACTCGATGAAAAAATCGAAATTTGCCGACTTTCACGCAACCAACACCAGAACGTGAAACGCAAAGAACAGAAATCGAGCAACTTCCATCATGCACCGTGCATTCCAGACCGTACAGCTCGAAAGCGGTACTGGCCGTAGCAGCATGCACCATCGCAACATCTGGGAACGTACTTGCGCTTGTGTGACCAGGTCTTGAAAAGACCAGAATTCAAATCTCCGCAGAAAGCTGAACTTCACCTGCTGCAAGTTCAGATGAGCCGATTGTAAAATGCAATAGAAGGGAAACACTAGACCCTATGCTCAGACTAGTGAACGCGGGTGCACTTGTCACAAATCTACGGAAGTAGATCGATGAACCAATGCGTGCGCGCGTTCAAAAGATTGAGGCAACAGCGGTTGGCACACGCTGAACGCAGGCTGTAAGTCAGACATAATTTAGAATGGCCTAACGCAGCCTTTCCACGTGCATGCTATTTCTGATGCAGCCTACAGGGACGTTCCTAATCTTCGACTAGCACATCCATGCCCTTAATGATGGCCTCGCTAATTCCCTCAATCTGTGGATTGTGCATGCTCATGGTCAGCGACAAAAGTGAGATCGTCGATTTGAGTTCAACTGCATCCATACTATTTGCGGCAGGACATAACATCGATAACAGCACCGCCATGGAATAACAGCAGCAAGCTCGAGAATCTTAACTCATGCGAATTTGGTAATCGCCGTTCTGCGTGATGTAACGCACCCAGGGCAGCGCCTGGTAACCAGACTTCTCGATGATCTTCAGATATCGCACTTGGATACCCGACACCGTGAAATAGGGGATCTCGAACTTGACCGAGATGGGCGCCTTGCTCAGCAGCGGCGTATCTACAGCACCGCGCGCATAAGCGTTAGAATACAAGCGGCAGCGATACCATTGCTTAACACAGCGGGGCAAGACAGCATACCTCCAGTGATTGAGGGCAGACCGAAGTGTGCTCGCATTAGATACTCTTTCTGACCCTGCAGCTGCTTGATGGACCAGACAATGGCATCCTTATCCGGCACATATTGGACTGTTCCTATGCTAGTCTGCACCACCGAACAGCAGAGGACGGACTCAGAGGCGCTCATTCATAGCAAATCAGACTGGACTGCAAAGCCTACCTTGAAGCTGGGGGTATCAGCATCCGCGGGTACAGGGATGATGATCTCCACGTTGTTGGCCGTGCTTTTTCTCTTGAAGTTGGACTTAGCCTTGATCATGTACTCAATTCGGCTGTGACTGTGCGGTTCGACCTGGGCCTCGATCCAGATCAATGGCTTCACCTGCACCAGACGATAGACGCGGACAGATACAGTTCAGCATGTGATGTGCACCCACAGCGATGCCGATACCACAGACCTGAGTATTCAATCGATACGACATGAGTTCAAACTCGCCGTCTGGAGGGATGAAGGAGATGGTTCGATCGTTCTCGAATCGAGACAGTCTGACGCACTGGTGGAAGCGGATATCCTCCATCTCGACTGCCTTGACTGCAAACATTGTCAGCCCGATACACGCATAAAGTTAGAAGAACGTAAAGACAGACTGCATCCTGGCTACGTTACAGCACACTCACCACCATTGGCAGATCGACCTCTCGCCTCCATCAACAGCTTGTCGTTCAGGCCGAGCTTGAGCTCGGGCATGCCGCTGAGGAAAGACTTCATCTTGAGAGCACCGATGATCTCGGACCGCAACACCGTACCGTTGGCGGCAACCTGCATGCATACAGTGCAATCAGCATATGACGTGTCCCACATGTACCAGAGCAGCAGTGCTTAACAACTCGCGGTTACACACCAGCAGATTCAGCTTCTCCACCACATCCAGGAAGATCTCATTCTTCTTGTGTACGATGCCCTCACTGCGCCAGCTAACGGCGTTCGTCAGAGCCACGGGAGGCTTTGTCACGAACTTGTGACGCTCTTGCACGCAGATATACTCCTTCAAAATGCGCGCTTCGGTGCTCTGGGGATACCCGAAGTCCATCATCTCGTCCAGCAGCTCGTAGATGAGGATGAAGTTCTTGCGGACGGCCTCCTCCGACAGCACGCCGCAGTAATCCTTGCACACCTTGGACACGCGCTCCAGCATCTCCAGGATGAAGGACGGCGACACGTTGAACTGCGTGTGGTGCGCGCGGGATGAGCGCGTTGCTGTCTCTTATACACATCTGACGCTGCCGACGAATAGAGAGGTG
>ENA-ORBV01016566-ORBV01016566.1-microbial-mat-metagenome-genome-assembly--contig:-NODE-16566-length-10680-cov-2.750354_pt1 | contig 10680 bp, 5 predicted proteins | sample MGYA00237777_ERZ505514 | MGnify/ENA primary metagenome ERZ505514 (study PRJEB26160, sample SAMN06269048) | microbial mat metagenome | isolation source: Oligotrophic lake microbial mat | place...
GTACGGCCATCGATGACAGGTAGGCGCGACGGACGTGTTCCGAAGCCAGCGGTGTCTGTAAGTGCTTTCATGAAACTCACCAAGTCGCGCTGCTCTTGCGCCGTAAGGTCGAGCTTGTCGAAGGGCAGCGTCTGATACTTCAGAGGAATACCAATACCATCGCCACCGCCGCGATTGTAGAAGTCGACTACCTGCTCAAGTGTCGTGTACACGCCATTGTGCATGTAAGGGGCTGTGAGGGCTACGTTCCGAACAGTCATTGTTTTGAACGAATGCCTGTAGAACGCCACCTGATCCTTAATCGTACCGTCGAAACGTCCGATATCGGCGTCGAGAGTTGCATGTGCAACAACGGGTTGTGTTGGTACACCAAGCACTTCAGATTCAGTTTCGGTATAACGTGGCGGAACTAGTCCGGTAAACGTCGGAGCAAAATGACAAGTCCCGCACGCCGCCTTGCCCATAAAGAGATTGAAACCACGCCGCACCGGTGCAGCAAGAACCTTCGTTTCACGGCGCAGATACTGATCTACGGGAGAGTTGAACCGCGTTAACGATACGATGTATGCGGCGATGGCTTGTCCCACACTCCACGAATGAATGCGCTCGGTAACGCCATTGGGGGCGTTGTTGCGGTCGTCTTTGACGTTCGGAAAGGCAAGAGCAAATTTCTGGGCGTACTCAGAACTTGTGCGGATGCGTGCTACCATGTCCGACACTGTCGACCCGAATTCGCGATCATTCGTCACTACATGATCGATAACGTCTTCTAGTCTTGATGCTCTCAGATCATAAAAAAATTTATCTGCGAGGGCAGCGTTAAGAATTGTGGGCGCGTTGCGTAGGATGTTGCCTTCGTGACCTAGCGCAATGCTTGTGGATGCTCCATCCGTAAACGCCTTCTCGGGTTTATGACACGATGCACATGCCCGATCGTTTGTCGACGAAAGAATCGGGTCGAAGAAAAGTGTGCGTCCGAGGTCGACCAATGCTGGCGTGTAATTTTTCGCAGGAATGCCAGTGAAGTACAAAGCATTCAAAAGCGACGCGTCGAATATGTGACGCGCCTTAGAGTTTGTTGCCTGGGGCAAAGACGTATAGTCTTCCACCGATTCTATACTACGCGCCAACTGCACATCCAACAATGCGCCAAAAAGTGGATCGGCCCAGTCGCGTATGAACGCGACTCGGTCCATCTGCTCAAACGATTTCTGTTTGTTGAAGAACGCAACAAGCCCCCTCGAGAGCCCCTTCACATGAGTCTGCAATTCGGCCTGTTCGTGAGGAAGTGATTCGACGTAAATATGTGCAAGCCACGCAATGCGTTGTGCATTCACGCGGAGTTCCCTTACTGTGTTGCCAGAGGCCGGCGAATCGAAGCCTGTGATACCCATAGAAACCAGCCGCACGATAGACTGCCGAAGCATTGCCATGCAATGCCTGTCGGTAAGGGGGGCGCTTCGCACAATGGGTCTAATCTGTTGTGCGTTGTCGCGCAGTAGCGCGGCCTTTGGTACGAGCAAAGTCAGTGCAGAGTCGGTAGAGGCTTCGTCTGAGAACAGCATCTCCTCGATAATCTGCTGTCCCTCGGGCTCGATAATTACGATGAACGACGAGTTGCGATCGGAGCGTGGTAAAGGTGCGCCATTCAGATAGTTGTTTACATACTCTTGGTCTAGATACTCCAGGAACATTTCGACGTTCTTGTACGCCATGCGTGTTCGTATGTAGGCTGTGCGCGCGCTTGTAAGAGGTAGCTGACCACGCTGCACAGAATCGACGGTCGCAGACAGAACTGTTGTACTCTCGAGAAAGGCATCGTAGTCCGTGAGAATCGTGCTACGAATTAGCTGTACGCGATTGGTGCTTTCATTTGTGGACAACGCCGACGTTAGGATAAGGCATGCCAGAACAAGGGCAATGGTCAGAAATGGGAGGCGCATAAGACTACCTGGGTCGTGCCGATGGCACATGTCTGTTAAAACAGAAGGCGGGCCGAATGCTGTTGCATCCGACCCGCTCTCTGAATGAGATTGCGTTTACTTATTTGGGTCAACGCTATGAGAACTTACTTCTGCAGCAGAACGTTTTGAACCTTACCGTCAGCAGTCATCAGGTAGTAAGAGCCAGATGCGAGGTCACGAATGTCCATGATTTCTGCATTGGTGATAACGCGTACACGTTGTCCATCTGATGTATAGAGAGCAGCATCGATTGCGTGGTTAAAACGAATTTCGCGTGATGTCGGGTTAGGATAGATGCGCAGTTCAGCATCCTTGCGCTCTTCTTCTGTTGGTTCTTGTACACCCGTGATAACACCGTCGAAGCCGTACACAACCATCGTAAGTGAGTTGTTGAAAGGCGCTTCGTTAAAGCCCGATGGGTGTTGTGAGTTGAAAAGAACACCCTTGCCATCTGGCGTTGCAATCGCACCGGTGATTTCCGCACCTTGAGGTGTAATTGCAAGGCGCTGCAAGTTGGCAAGCGTTGGAGCAACACTCATGTCGAGCATGAACATTTCGCATGGACGGTTTGTAACGCCAAAAGGAGCACGACCAAAGGTGCTGCCATTTAAGTCTTCTTGTACAAGCATGAACGTCTTGTTTGCGATGTACAGGAATGAAAGACCATCTGGATTAGAAAGGTGCTTGTCTGGATATGCTACGTAAGCACCAGCATCGTTGATGTATGGACCAGCTTCGAGGAATGTCTTAATCGAGTTATCTGCTGGGTCGAATACAAGTACACGGCCGTAGTAATCCCAGTATGCAGCCGAATCAACGCTAGTTCCTAGAGCTGTAGCGCGATCAGTAGCGTGCTTAGGCATTGTGTAGCCTAGCGCTTTGTTCTTTTTGTTAGTAGAACCTGGCTTGTCTGTACCCGTTTCTGTGATGTAAATCTTGCCGTCGGTTGTGTTGAGAGCTGGCCATTCGAGACGTGTAAAGCCGGTAGCGTTAAGTGTTGCTGCCTGCGTGTGAGCAGTAAGCGCCTTTGCTACGGTCGAGATATCGAGTTCAACCCATGTGCCGGTGAATGCACCGTCATTTTGTTTGAATGCATACAGCCTACCGGTGGTAAAATCACCAGGCGTTGTTGCGACAAACTTGTTAAGAAGTGATGCACCAGCTTCACCGTCTTCGGCAAGGTATACAGTTTTATTATCCGGCATTACAACGCCACCTTCATAACCCATCTTGCCCCAGTTGTATTGCTTGCGGATAGCCTTTGCTTCGTATGGATCGATTTCAACCATGTAGTTAAGGTTTTGATATGCCTTGATTGTTTGTCCGTTGTAGCCTGGGAAGCCAGCAGGTGTGGTTGTACCAATTACAAAGTCAGTTGTATCACGAATACCATTGCCATCGGAGTAGATGCCAGTATTGCTTGCCTGATACCATTCTTCCGCTGTCCAGATGCGTCCATCCGCATTCGAAACGATACCACCACAGTTCATTCCCGTCGAACCAACAGTGTTAACAAAGTCTACGTTGTGAAACTTGCCAGAACGTCCGTCGGCAAGTGTCGTGGTGCCGATTTCGTATTTGCCAAGCGTCTGATTCCATTCTAAGCGGAATACTGTCATTCCACCACCGTCACCAATCTTATCGTTCTTTTCAACCATTTCGTGGTTAACTGAAACCCATCCGACTGCATTAGCTGGATCTGTTGCACGCTTTGGTGAAATACCAATGAAGTCATGCCATTGCTTGGCTTTCGCTGTGCCAGCAGGGGATGTATAGGTAGCCGTAGTTGTAACATCGTCGGTGCTACCGACAAACAAGATTTGAGATTTCAAGGGGCTTGGTGGTACAACTACCTTGTGCGTAAGGTAAGGGACCATGGTAGCTGGCTCGATCTGAGCCGGGAAGATTTGCGCGTTTGATGCAGACATGGCGCAAACGAGAGTAATTGCGAGAAGCCAAAGCTTCATTTTATGCTCCGATAGGGTGTGACAAGAAGTGGCACGAAACTATCGGCGCTATGTAACGCCAACTTGACGTCGAGGTAATGATTACGTCAGCTTATGGTAACTCTTTGGATTTCGTCCAAACAAGCGCGGACTTCCTCACCATTCAAAACGGTTATCACCACGCGTTTGTCGTCGTTCAGCGTGAGTTCGAGTCCATCCCTACCGCCCCAGATGTACCCAGTTTTCCCGTTGAACGGATTCCAGCGTATACCCCAACCGCCAAACTCGCCGAACGCGTTGAATTTTTGGCGTACGCGCGCGGACTTAATACTTGACCATGGTATGCGCTTGTCGGCGATGTGGAACGGACGCAGTCGAATGCGGACCTGCTCGCTGTCTACCCATACACGCATCTTCGCCGAAGCAAAAATGAAATACGCAATCGCCAGACACAAAGGGGCGGGGATGAACCATCCCCAATCCACCCAGTCTGGCTTGGTCTCGCCACGGGACATTGCTACTACAACAACGGTATTCAGCACGAGGCTGATACCGAGGAAGATTGCCAGTAGGATCTTCAGTGGACGTGGAGTCCGTTGCACATCTTCATAAAGCATACTGCAATATTGCACAGATGCTGACAACTCGCGACGTGTTTCGGTTCTGGATTCCGCTATGTGCCACATGGTTAATGATGGGCGCAGAAGGTCCAGTTTTGACCTCGATCATAGCCCGCTTGGCTGACCCTACACTCAACCTTGCAGCCTATGGAGTAGCGATAGCTGTTGGCATGCTCATCGAGTCACCGGTCATACATCTACTGAGCACTACGGTCGCGCTCGCTCGGGATAAACACTCCCTTGAGGAACTCCAGAAGTATACCCTGAAGGTGAACGTTCTCGTAACCGTAGGCATGGTGGTTGTCGTGATGCCTCCGTTCTACAACCTCATGGCCATTAGCATCCTTCGTCTCCCCGCAGACATTGCTACGCCCATGCACTGGGCGCTCATCGGCATGATTCCGTTCCCAGCCGCGGTTGGTTTCCGCCGGTCGATACAAGGCGTACTTATCCGATACGGACATACCCGACTGGTGGCAATGGGGACCATCGTGCGTTTTGCAGCTATGGCGGGATCGGCTCTTCTTCTTGTGCTAACGAATTCATTGCCTGGAGCACTCATCGGAACATTGGGACTTAGCAGCGGAGTGGTAGCAGAGGCGTTCACAACACGCTTCATGGCCCGGAAGGTTATTGCCACGATGCACAACGAGCCACTTGCGGGAGTTCCGACGAGGCAGCCCCTTACACAAAGGGACATATTTCGGTTTCATTTGCCGTTGGCAATGACATCTCTGATAAGTTTCGCAGTGATGCCAATGCTAACCATTTTTATGAATCGTGCGCCATTGCCAATAATGTCGCTGGCCGTTCTTCCGGTTGTGGACTCTCTGGTGTTTCTCTTTCGCAGTTTCGGATTCTCGTATCAGGAGGTTGGAATTGCGCTGATGGGAGAGAAGCGAGAAAACGAGGCTGTGATTCGTCGTGTAGGGTGGTACATCGCCGCCGGTACTACGGCATTGTTGGCCGTACTGACCTTTACGCCATTGCTCGACCATGTGTACCGACACATGTACGGACTCACCGAAGAGCTTGCCGCATTTGCCGTATTGCCAACTCAGCTATTAATCGTGCTACCCACCGTAGCCGTGATGTACTCTGTGCAGCGTTCGATTCTTATCACTTCCCGACGGAATGTTGCAGTTACGATGTCCACCGTTACAGAGGTGGTTTCCGTTGCCGTCGTAATGGCCTGCCTTGTTACGCTTACTTCGTGGTCTGGAGCCGTTGCGGCTGCTGCTGCCATGAGCATCGGACGCCTACTTGCCAACGCTTATCTTACACGTGAGGTTCGCGCCCTGAAATCCTCGCCATCTGCCTAGATTCGTCCCATGACACCATTGCTAGAAGTCTCAAATCTCGTTACCGAGTTTCGCTCAGACACGTACGTCGTGCGTGCAGTAGACGATGTGAGTTTTACCGTCAACCGCGGACGCACCCTCGGCATCGTCGGCGAGTCGGGCTCTGGGAAGTCTGTGACGAGCTTGAGCGTCATGCGGCTGATTCAGGATCCACCAGGTCGCATTCTAAGCGGGCAGGTGCTGTTGCATGAACCAGATGGCTCGATTACGGACTTGTTAAAAGTCTCGGAAGACAAAATGCGGGACTATCGGGGCAACCGTATCGCCATGATTTTTCAGGAGCCGATGACGTCGCTCAATCCGGTGTTTACGTGCGGCGATCAGATTATCGAGGCCATCAAACTGCATCAAAAAGTAAGTACCGAAGAGGCGAAGAAACGAACGCTTCACTTGATGAACGAAGTGCAGCTGCCACGTCCCGAAAACATGATGGTGTCTTACCCACATCAACTTTCCGGCGGACAAAAACAGCGCGTGATGATTGCCATGGCAATGTCATGCAACCCCGAACTCCTGATTGCCGATGAGCCCACAACCGCGCTCGACGTAACCGTACAGGCAACCATCCTCGACCTGATGCGCCAATTGCAACAGGACCGCGGCATGAGCATGATGTTTATCACGCACGATCTGGGAGTGATTGCAGAGATCGCTGATGACGTAATTGTGATGTATCGCGGCAAGATCGTTGAAAAGGGTCCGGTACAGCAAATCTTCGAAGACCCACAACACCCGTACACCAAGGGGCTCCTCGCATGTCGTCCGCGCCTCGACAAGAAACTTCGCATTCTGCCGACTGTGCGTGACTTCATGGACGAAAAGCCCGATGGCACGATCGTCGAGCGTCTGCATGAAACCGTCGAGCACCGCGTGCATGAGTTGGAGTTTTCTCCGATGGAGATAGACGCTCGCAACGCAATGCTTGCTGCTGAACGACCTTTACTCGATGTCACGAATCTCGAAGTGCATTTTCCGATTAAGTCCGGACTGTTCGGCAAAGTACGTGGGTACGTCAAAGCAGTAGATGGCATATCGTTTAACGTAAAGCCGGGTGAGACGCTTGGTCTTGTAGGCGAATCGGGGTGTGGCAAAACAACAACCGGTCGCGCTGTTCTGCGGTTGGTTGAGCCCACAGGTGGTACTGTAATCTTTGATGGTAAAGATGTTCGGGCGCTAGACACCAATGACCTGAAAGCAACGCGACGAGACTTCCAGATAATCTTTCAAGACCCTTACTCATCGTTAAATCCGCGATTGAGTGTAGGTAGTGCAATCATGGAAGTACTCCAGGTGCATGGCATCGGGTCGAACGACAAGGAACGTCGCGAACGCGTGATGTACTTGCTCGATAAAGTAGGTCTGTTACGACGTCACTTTTCGAATTACCCGCATGAGTTTTCGGGCGGGCAACGTCAGCGTATTTGCATCGCCCGTGCGCTGGCTATCGAACCTAAGCTGCTAATCTGCGATGAGTCTGTAAGCGCTCTCGACGTCTCGGTGCAAGCGCAGGTTCTGAACCTGCTGGTAGCGTTACGCGACGAATTCAAGCTCACGTACATCTTTATCTCGCACGATCTGAGCGTGGTAAAATTCATCAGCGACCGCATCGCAGTTATGAATGCGGGTAAGATTGTCGAGACAGGCACTGCGAATGAGATCTATGCGAATCCGAAGGACGACTACACGCGTCGCCTTATTCAGGCAATCCCTCTCGGAACGATCGATGTGGTGAAACGTCGGTATGTCGCTGCATGATCGAAATAAAAGACCTAAAGAAGTCGTTTGGCGAAAAGACCGTTCTGCGCGGAGTCGACCTGAATATTAAAACAGGCGAAACGACGTGCATCATCGGGCGTTCGGGGTGTGGCAAAAGCGTGCTGTTGAAGCTTGTTGTTGGCCTACTCGCTCCCGACGAAGGCACTGTGGTCGTAGACGGTGTCGATATCAGCAAGATGACGCAGCCGCAGTTGTTTCAGATGCGACGACACATTGGTTATGTGTTTCAGGGCGCAGCGCTATTCGATTCGCTAAATGTGTATGACAACGTGGTCATGTCACTCGTTGAGCATGGTGAAACTGACGGTAAGATTTTGGACGGCGAAGCCCGTCGCGTGCTCTCGGCAGTTGGTCTTTTGCCGTCGCTTGAACGTGCAGGCACACCCGTGTACGAAGGCGAATACTCAAATCTCAGACTCAAAAAGCCCAGCGATCTCTCCGGCGGTATGCGTAAACGCGTTGGCGTTGCGCGGGCATTGGTAGGGAAGCCCGATTATATCTTTTATGACGAACCGACGACCGGACTCGACCCCATTACATCGCAACAGATTGACGATCTCATTGAAACGCTCGATAACACGATCGACGCAACGTCGGTTGTTATCTCGCACGACATTTTTAGCGTTTTCAACATCGCAGACCACGTAATTATGCTAGAGGGCGGCTTGGTCCATTTTGAGGGCAACGTCGACGATCTCCGGAGTACAACCGATCCGGTTGTCGTGGAGTTCTTGCGCCGCTATGTTTCGTAGGCGATTCGGCCTGGACACTCGTCGGTTCTGCCCCTTGTAACGATTTTTCAATTTCAAACGTCTGTGCCGCCCCTCCACCACCGGATAGCTATGTCCTTTACCGCATCCCCGACATCGGGATCATTGCGCCGTATTGCCCTACAATATGGTGTGGTGTGCGTGTGCCTGTGCGCGTGTCTGCTCGCGAGCGTGATGGTAGCCAGTGCACAGCTGACAGTCCGTTTTGTCCCCTTTGCCGACAACTCCCAGGTGGACGGACGCGGAATCTTCCCTCGCCTGCGCGCACAGTTAACTGCAACACTTGGCACCACCCCCGTAACGATCACCAAAGACAAAGTTTTCATTGTCGAAAACAATCTTATGGTGTTGCCCGATAAAGTAACCGCGTTGCCCGGCAACGTTGCGCTGGTAGAATGGGTGTCCACAAACAAACACGATGGTCTTCCAACTGCAATTTTTATCTCGAGTGACGGCGAAACCGGGCTTGTTGCTGGAGCAAAGAATGTTGTTGACGCCTCTGTCGTTGTAATCAAAGACAGCACAAGTAGGCAGTTGTATGGGAAGGTCGATTTCGGACGTGTCGCTGCCGGAACAATCAACACGTTTGGGTTGAAGATTGCAGCCGCTCAGTCGCCGAAAGATGCACAGGGCAACGAACTAAATACCCGCCTCGATTCAGTCCGCACGCGCACGGGCAATTTTTCGCTGCAGTGGATTGGCGCCATCATCGATAAAACACCACCACCTGTAGACATGGTGCCCGCGTTCGATTACCGCGTGAATCTAATCTTTAAGCCCCTTACCGACGAACCCGTTGCCGATGTGCTTTCGGCATACTATTCAAACGGTTTCCGCGAAGACATCTTACTACTTGCCAACCCTGCCCCGTATCCGCGTGCGCCGATCCTACAAATCGTTTCTCCGAACGGTGGAGAGAAATTCGCACCATGCCAGAAAGTGGTAATCCGTTGGAAAGGCATGGAAAGGGGCTTTTCGGCCTTCCTTGAACTATCGACAAATAATGGAAGTACGTGGAGCAACATCGACTCTACGATGGACTCGTCGTACGTGTGGACTGTGCCCGCCACCCCATCAGACAGCACGCGCATTCGTGTTTCGCAAAAGCTACAGTCGAACTTCGATCGATTTGCCGCAGGTGAACGCGCACCAACGACAACCGTTGCTTTTTCATCAGACGGCGCGCGCTTCGCAGTTGGTTATAGCAATCGTAAAATAGTTGAGTTTTCGGGTATCACGGCGGAGCGTCTCGGAAGCTACGACGTTGCGGATGTGCCGGGAAGCGCAACCGTTGCAGCACTTACATTTGTGCCAGGCAGCAACGACCTTGTGGCAGGCATTAGCACATCCACGGGTGCGGCCGCAGAATTGCAGAGGTTTACACGAGGTACATCTGCGCCTATAACACGAGCGCTATTGCCTCGCAGCATGAGTATTGCAGCACTTGGTACAGATGAACTGGGATCTGCGATTTACATGGTGCCACAGTTTCGATCGCGCATTCTGGCGTTCACATCTGTTGCGTTGGACTCTGTCGCGCCTATTGTTCTGAATGCTCCGGCATCGGCGGGGACGATTCGTAAGAATAAGATCACTGTGATGCAGCTAGACGGAAGTGTGGTAACGTATGATGCGTCCACGAAGCAAGAACTTGAACGCACGATCACAAACTTCGCTGTCGATCGGTACCCTGTTATTCGACATGTAGATGTTTCGGTAACGGGGCTTGCGGCACTCGGCGGACAGGCACCTGCGTACAACGCGTTTAGGGCGCAGAACCAATTCACGTTTGTGATCGACCGTGCGACTTCTATCCCGCGACAGGTTATTCACCGTGCAGGTGTGCCAACACAAGTAGCGTGCGCATTTAGTCCAACGGCTCGGTACCTCGGCCTTGGTTTTATGGGGCAAGAGCAATTCGAACTTCATGATGTGGAATTAGGAAAGCGATTAACGTCACTTACTGGCGCGTCGGGTCACAACGGTTTTCTCTCCGACCTAGACTTCAGTCCAAGCGGTAACGCAATCGTGTCCACATCCATCGATTCGGCCAACAATGTTCTTCTAAAGAAGTTTACAACCCCCGAAGATGATCAGTCAGACGGCGTCTTTCGCATTCAATCCTCTCAGCTAAGCACAGCCTCGGTGGTGTTGCCTGCGGTACTCATCGGAACTGTCTCTTATACACATCTCCGAGCCCACGAGACTAAGGCGAATCTCGTATGCCGTCTTCTGCTTGAAAA
>ENA-ORBV01016567-ORBV01016567.1-microbial-mat-metagenome-genome-assembly--contig:-NODE-16567-length-10679-cov-93.450858_pt1 | contig 10679 bp, 10 predicted proteins | sample MGYA00237777_ERZ505514 | MGnify/ENA primary metagenome ERZ505514 (study PRJEB26160, sample SAMN06269048) | microbial mat metagenome | isolation source: Oligotrophic lake microbial mat | place...
CAGGCCGACTACGCGCTGATCCACCAGGAACTGAAGCGCAAAGGCGTGACGCTGCAGTTGCTGTGGGAAGAATATCGGGCTGCGAACGGCGAGCGCGCGTACCGCTACAGCCAGTTCTGTCTGCGTTACCACGATTATCGCGGCACGCTCGCCCGCTCGATGCGCCAGGTGCACCGCGCCGGGGAGAAGGTGTTCATCGATTATAGCGGCGACACCGTGGCCATCATTGATCCGCGGAGCGGGGAGATATTCACCGCGCAGATCTTCGTCGCCACGCTGGGTGCTTCCAAATACACCTATGCGGAAGCCACCTGGACGCAGAGTTTACCGGACTGGATCGGTTCGCACATCCGGATGCTGGAGTTCTTCGGGGCGGTTCCGAGCCTGTGGATCCCGGACAATCTCAAGAGCGCGATCAAAACGGCGTGTCGCTACGAACCCGAGGCGACCTCGACCTACGAGGACTGCGCGCGGCACTACGGTGCCGCAATTCTACCGGCGCGGCCTTACAAGCCAAAAGACAAAGCCTCGGTGGAGATGAGCGTGCTCGTCGTGCAGCGGTGGATCCTCGCGCGTCTTCGCAATCGACAGTTCTTCGCGCTGCACGAGCTGAACGCGGCGATCGCGGAGCTGCTGGTGGATCTGAATCATCGTCCCTTCAAGAAGCTGCCGGGAAGCCGCGCGGAGGCGTTCGCCTCGATCGATCGAGCGGCGATGAAGGCGCTCCCGGGGAGCCGCTACGAGTATGCAACGTGGGTGAAAGCCAAAGCCGGTATTGACTATCACGTGCAGGCCGACGGGCATTACTACAGCGTGCCGCACGCGTTGGTGGGCGAGCACGTCTGGGTGCGCCTGACCGACACGGCGGTGGAGTGCCTGTTCAAGGGCGCCCGTGTGGCTGCGCACGTACGCAGCTACGTCAAAGGAAAACACACGACGTTGGCGGAACACATGCCGAGCGCGCACCGCAAGCACATGAAATGGACGCCGGAGCGGCTACTGAACTGGGGCGCGAACATCGGCGTCGGCACGCGCGCGGTGGTGCAGTGGCAGCTCGAACATCGACCGCATCCGGAGCAAGGATATCGCGCCTGCCTGGGGCTGCTGAATCTGGCGAAGACCTATAGCGAAGAGCGCCTGGAGGCGGCCTGTCGCCGGGCGCTCGCCCTCGGGGCTCCCACGGGCGGACGCATCAAGGCGATTTTGAAGGCCAATCTTGACCAGCATCCGGACTTGTTCCCCGCGACCGACACGGCGGCCGCGACGGCCGCGCGCACGCACGCCAACGTGCGCGGCGCCGAGTACTTCCGTGAAGCCACGACGACACGTACTACCACCGATGAAGGAGACGATGACACATGCTTATCCAACCCACGCTCGATACACTGAACCGGCTGAAGCTGCACGGGATGGCGCTGGCCTTGTCCGAGCAGATGACGCACGCCGCCGCTCACGGCCTGGCCTTCGAGGAGCGGCTTGCGCTCTTGCTGGAGCGCGAGGCGCTGCATCGGGAAAGCAAGCGCATGACACGCTTGCTGCAGCTGGCGGCGTTGAAGGAGCGCGCTGCGGTGATCGAGGATCTTGATTACCGCTCGCGCACGGGGCTTGACCGATCGCAGCTCTCGAGCCTCGCCTCCTGCGACTGGATCCGCGCCAACCAGAGCGTTCTGATCCAGGGTGCCACCGGCAGCGGCAAGACGTACCTGGCGTGTGCGCTGGCGCACCAGGCCTGCCGCCAGGGCTTGAGCGCGCTATACGTTCGTGCACCGCGGATGTTCGAGGAATTTAATCTCTGCCATGCCGACGGCAGCTTCCGCAAGCGCCTCGCCGCGATAGCCAAAATCAGTGTGCTCGTCATCGATGATTTTGCCATCGCCCCGATCGGGCCACGGGAGCGAAATGATCTACTGGAATTACTCGACGATCGAGTCGGCGCCCGGGCGTGCATCGTGACGAGTCAACTGCCCGTCAGCGACTGGCACGACTACATCGGCGATCCGACGCTGGCCGATGCAATCCTTGACCGACTCGTGCACCGTTCGCATCGCATCCAGCTGGAAGCCAAGGAATCGATGCGCAAGCGCGAGGCGGCAAAGGAAGTTGCCAAGGCCGCGGCGCGAACCGAGGCGCAGCGGTGAGTCGGCCCAAGGTCAAATCAGAAGGCGCTTCTGCCGCTGACGCGGCAGACCGCATCGGGTTGGAAATCACAAAATCTTGACTGATCGTGACCGACCCGAGTAGAAAACATCCACAGCACAGACGCGGCGGAATCGCCGGTCACGTTCCGCCGGAACCGCTGGTCATCTTCGCCGGAATACGCACAATGGGCCGCAACAGGTCAACAACGGAGGCTTCAGGCCCGCACGCGCGCGCACGGGAAATCGAAAACCTGGTAACGAACTATTGAAGGGAGATCGTCATGGCGAACGGCTGGAGTACGGAAAGACCGACGTCCCCCCGCTTTTGAGTAGCAGGAGTGTTTAGAGTCTAGCCCCGGCCAGGAGGTTGGACGTGAAGAAGCGGTTTTCCGAAGAACAGAGCATCGGGTTCCGTGGAGGACCTGCAATCGGCGCGCAGCCTCGGCCTTCACGGGCACCTGCGTTGCTGATGCCGCAGTCAGCAAAACTGCCGGGCGGCGGCCATCCACGCCGCCCGGCTCTCTGCCGCTGGTGGTGGTGATCCTGGTCGCTGATGCATGAACGACAGCGGCTACCCGCTATGAAAAAATTAGATACGTGGCGATAAGAGCTGCCGACACCGCGGACAGCCACGCGGCGCGCCTTATCGATGCGTTCTGCAATTGGATGCCAGCAATCGCGTTTAGAAGCTGCGTTCCCCTTACTTCGGGCACCGCAGCCTGATCGCCCTCATTTTCTGTAGCCACCGACACGTTCGCAACGATTTCACGAACAACGAGGCCCGCTAATTCAGCAGGCTCTTTCTCCGTATTTGCCCTCGAAATATATACCTCTCTGTCACCGCTAAAATCTATCCAGTGCCAACACTTGATATTGATCCTGACGTAGTGCACCGCCACATTTGGCCGAGCGAACAGGGTTTGTATTTGATCAAAAGCATCGCTTGGAACATCGAAGACAGCGTGAGTGCCGCCATCTTGATCCTCGTCTGGGTCCTGATGATAAAATCGACCAGCGCCATATATGTGAAGTCGGCTAAAAGTAGATGGTCCGGGGAGGCCCTCACGCAGATCCCGTTCATCCTCTTCATCCTCGCCAATACGCAGACTCACAGTCGATAATCGAGATGTACGCGAAGTCGAACTAGAATGATCACGGTTCTTCTTATCCTCGGGAATCCCGAGTAGCACCGTGTCTGTGGAATGGACGGGCGATAATACAGCGGTAGCGGTCAAGTATCGGGAGGGAGCGGTATATCGCACGGCCTCATAATGTTCGTACGACGTATGCCCATTCCTCGTTTCCTCCAATTCAATCAAAGGACCGCTCGGCTGGCGGTCCTTCCATGTTCCGGCAGAATCGCGCACTTCCATCTCGATCCCGCTAAAGATTTGCACGTCGCGGAGATCGAAATACAGCGTAGACCAGCCATACTCTAAATCGCTATATGCCATAACGACCTCCTCAATCCTGAGTTGAGCCTGTCAGCGACGCGACCGCCGATTCGGGTTCCTCACGCCACCGTTCAAGTATCGATAGTAGCGTCCGCCGGCACCCCGAGACCGTGCGCCGGACAACCCCAAGCAGTCCGAGAGCCCCGCCGAATTCCAGCGTCACAGCGCTGGCATGGGTGGCGGCACTAACGATACTCGGTACGACGGCGATGGCGATGGCGACTTATGCAGCATCTGGTATCCCCTGGTTGTGGTTGTTGTTATGGACGCCTCCCCAGAATAGCGGCGATTCAGGCGGACCGCTTCACCCGGATGGGTGAAGCCAGACACAATCCACAGGAAACCATCAGCTACGCCACCGAAGGATAGGCGTTTCAATGCACCGTTGCCGCCCGCTCGGCCCCTGCAGGGTTATGCCCGCCGTAGAAATCGCGAATCGAACACCCCATGACGCGCACGCGTAGTTACAACGGTGGGTTTGACGTTAACCGGGTTCCACTGCTGTACAGGAACCTTACGTGACGATTAAGCCTTTACGGCTCCCGCCATGAATCAATTGCGCCCTCGTTATTGAATACAACCTCCCCTCCAAACGGATAGCCGTAGTACCAAACGACACGAGTCCCCGAATCAGCGATTTTTGTTGGTGGCCCCAGAAGCACTTGTACGTCTTCTTTCGACATCTGACGGTTTAACCACCTCCATAAATCCACGTTTCGCCACTTCGGGTTATTCGGTAGGGACTTTGCGACCAGTGGAGGCTGTATAGGTTTTGACTGCGGCGCTACGGCGGGGCGCTGCTTACACTGCATGAACATTGAAGGCTTCACGGATTTTGCTGTTCCAAAATCAAAGTAGCTTGCGCTGCCGTCAGGCTCAACGACAAACGCGTATGAAAACGCATCGTTTCTTTCGCCAAAATCCCAGCGCCTATTGAATCCTTTCACTTCATATCTGGCCTTGTGGACTACTCCAGCAACAGAAATTGTTCCCGTCGCTCTATCCTGATTCACTTTCGCTTCGGCAAGTATTCCTGATGGTGAATACCTATCTCGGCACTCCCACACTTCAACCGTAGCCGAATGCGCTACGCCCGCCATAGCTAGCGCTGCTGCCAGGATCAGATGTGCTCTCATGTTTCCTCCGAGGAGCGCTAAATTGGGGCACATAACGTCCCACATCAGCGACTGGGCGCTGTCGCGCTTCACGTGTAGCGCAATATCACTGGGCCAAAATCCGGCGTGACAGTAGCGCGCGTACACTTCATGGTGATCCAGCTCGCTGCATGTGCTTGTTAGGCGACAGGATCATTTGCGAGAGCGTGGAAATGCTTCATTGGTCTGAAGCACGAGTGCACAGACCCTCGAAAATGCCGCCATTGAGGTTCACCCAGAGTGCATTGCTTAGCCGAGAATAGCCGCCACTCATGACAGAGTCGCCAGTTGCAAAGGCTACCAAGTGCCCCATGCATATCACTTTAGGGTAGAAATTCGATCCACCGTTTGGAACTTCTGTCCAAACCATTCCATCACTGTCGGACCTGAATTTTATCCATCTGTAGATGTCCAACTCCAAGAATACGATTGACTGGATGGGTTCTCCATACTCTCGAACCGTTTTACCATCGCAGCGGTATCGCGTTTCAACAGAACCGAACCGATCGAGCAAAACGATAGCGACCACGCCCAAAGCGATCAGGCCTACCGCGGCGCCAAGAATCCAGCGAGCAACCTTGAGCACGGGCGGTAACCTCCTGTCGCCTAACTACGAATTGAGAGGCGATTCATGCGACTGCTTGCGCTTGGTCTTGCGACGATAGAGCGCGACCAGTGCCTGCCGCGTGCGAATGCTGTCAGCTGCCGATGACCATATGTAGATGGTGCCAGCGTTCGGCAGGTTGCGCTACGCGACAGTCGCCCGGCTCGCTGGGTGACTATTGGCGTGCGGCTACCGTTCCCGATACCCAGCTGAAGCGCTTGGTATTGTGAGATGGGGTTCTTCGACGCATTCAAGTCCCGACCGAATGCTTCGACCAAGGCTTCCGCAAGCGCAAACAGGCTGCCATCAGGTTCAGCCGCCGCCGTGCCGCCCCTAGCAGGCCTTTTTCAACGGCCTGCTAGAGACGACTCACGGCGCCCAACCCAGAGTGGTGCATGGTCACGGCAGCGAGTTCGTGAACCGCGATGTGGCGGCGGCGCGTTTTGATCTCCAGCAAGTTATGCGTGCCGATCACCGTCGCCACATCGCGGTTCACGAATTCGCTGCCCTCGCGATACCCGCACCGATCGCAATGAACTGTGACGCTGCTCCCGCTGCCGTCGTCCCGATCCCCTGCAAGATCATTCTCGCGAAGCTTTTCGTTCATTTGCTCATGGAGTCGGAACCAATGCGCGTTGCTGGATTGCTGTTTGCCCTGAGCCTGGCGCCTGCCGCCCACGCACAAATGACCGCAGAGCGCGCGTTCGAGCAGGCACGCCAATGGACCGTCGTCGTACGCACGTCCATCGATCGCGCCTTCATTGAGGACGAGCAGGGATCACTGATGGGCTCTGGCCTGATCATCGACGCCACTCGTGGCTGGGTGCTGACCAATGCTCACGTGGCAAGCCACTCCTACAGCAGCAACACCGTCATGCTTGCCGGCGGCAAGCCGCTTCCCGCACAACGGGTCTATGTCGATCCCTACGTCGACATCGCCATCCTCGCTTACGATCCCGGCAAGGTTGCCACCTCAATCCCGGTACCGACCCTCAAGTGCGACGGCTCCCCCGCAGTGGGTCATCCCGTCGGTGCCTTCGGGCATCCGTGGGGATTCCGGTTTACCGGTACGCGTGGCATCGCTTCGGCCGTGACCACGCGACTCGGGCCTGCAATGCTGCAGACCGATGCGCCAATCAACAGCGGCAATTCCGGCGGTCCGTTGATCAGCCTTGAGACCGGTGCCGTCGTCGGCATCAACGCGGCCAGCATGCGCAAGGATCGTAGCGAGGGACTCAGCTTCGCAGTGCCAGCCACCGCGGCCTGCCGGATTCTCGATCTGATGCGAACGGGTCGCGACCCGTCTCCACCTGCGCGACTGCTGGACTTCGCCGTCGACGAGAACAACGAACGAACTTTGGTGATCGCGCGCTCGCGACTCACGGCCGGCCAGATGGATCTTCGCGTCGGTGACCAGATCGTGGGCATCGGGAACCCCTCGATACCGCTAGCATCCGAATCCAACCTGACCGATGCACTTAGGGGTCAGCTGGATGCCGTCGTGCTGCAGGTCCAGCGAAACGGCGCGCCAGTCACGGTGCGCGGCACGTGGCCGCGGATCGACCCCATTGTCGGCCGGCGCGCGCTGTGGGTCTCCGGTGCCATGTTTGCCGCATCGGAAACAGGCGCGACCGCGCTGTTGAAGGATTCCCCGGCCCTGATGATTCATCACATCGAGCCCGGGTCGGAGGCTCAGAACGGTGACCTGCGTCCATTCGATCTGCTGATCTCGGCCGACGGCGCTTCCGTTGGCAGCCTGGCGGAACTCGACAGTGCAGCGACCCGCGCGCGCACCGCCGGAAGACCGCTGAACCTGATCCTGCTACGGATCGCCTCCGAAGGCGAAGCTGAACTCTTTCTGCACCAGCAACGCCTACTGAACCCAACAGAGATCGAGCAGGTCGGACCTGATGGAGCAAGCACCGCCAGCGTCGTTGCCCCATGACCCGCACTGACCCTGGACTTCGGCTTGCGCTTGCCCTGCTGACCCTGTTCGCCGTCTACGCACCACCGACGATCGCGCAGTCGCACCCCGTCCTGACCGGCCGCGTGATCAAGGTCACCGACGGCGACACGATCAAGGTGCAGCTGACCTCCGGCCCGATCAACGTGCGCTTTGATTCCATCGACGCCCCCGAGAGCCACCAACCTCATGGGGCGCAAGCGAAAGCCGCGCTCGCCAAACTCGTCGCCGACCGCGACGTCGAGCTCGACGTGATCACGCAGGACCGCTACGAACGACTGGTCGCCGTTGTCTACGTCGGCGGCGTCAACGTCAACGAGCAGCTCGTCAAGGACGGCCACGCCTGGGCGTATCGCGAGTGCCTGAAGAACCGCAACTATTGCACCTGGGAAGACAACGCCCGCACCGCGAAGCGCGCCGTGTGGGCACTGCCGACGACCAGCTGGATTTATGCCTAAGACTGGCGTCGCTACCGCCGCAAGAAAGCCGACACCGTCAGCGATTTCTCCGACGAAACCGCGCAGCGCTGCCTCGCCGCCATCGGTCGTGACTGATCGGTCACGCCGCGTCTGCCGGAACCGATTCCTTCACCGCTCGCTAGGCATCAAACACCAGCTCCCGCTCCGGCCAGCGCATCGCGGCGAGTCGACCCTCGAACGGTGCCTGCGGTCGCTGTCGGCGCTCGGCGTAGCGGGTGCCGGCGCTGTACTCCGCGCAGGGGGTCGCACCCCCCGCCAGATTGGAGCGCCGCCCACATGGCGCGCTCAGCTGGGTGGTCATATTTGGGCGGTCGTGCTGGAATCTCGCCTCCGCGAAGCAGTCGTTGACAACTCCCCCTCGATCGGACGGTAGTCAGTGCCTTGAAACAGATCTACATCGGCAAGGACAGCATCGGCAGCTATCGGTACATGGGCAGCCCGGACATGGACGTGGTCAACGCCGATTTCGCCGCGCTGTCTGGCGAAACCCGGCGCAGCTATTCCGTGCACAAGGAAATTCTCTGGGAATCAGAAACGGCCACGGAAGCCGGGCTCTGCGCAAAGAAAGTGGAGTTCATCCGCCGCTACCGGTCCAACGACCCCGATGTCGGTCACAACCGCAGGCCCAGGCGGTGGGATGGCCATGTCGACGAGCAACGCGCCGATCCGCTTCAGCCTGCATCGGAAGCTTGCAATGCTTTCCCGGTGGGTGCTCACGGCCTCGCCGCTCCCAGCTCCATTATTGGCCCTCCACGGAGAACCTGTGCGCGCAGTGGAGTGTTGGGTCGCGATGGTTTGCCTGTCGCAGGGCCGCATTCATGAACGAAGCTGAAATCCAAAGCCAGTTCGTTTGCTGGCTGACGGCTCGGAACGGTTATCAGGAAGTTTTCGCCGATCCGAACGGCGGCGCGGGGGCGCTCATGGACTCCATCGGCCAGCTGTCGACGTCTCGCCGCGCGGTGCTGATCGAGTTCAAGCGACAGGTGGCTGCATCGGGCGTTCGGTACTCACCGACGATGCCATCTTCAATCGAACGCAAGATCCGCAACTCACTTCAGGCGCTGTATGAGGGCCGCATCCTGGACGACTGGGCGCGGCAGCAGGTTCCTCTCGTCCGTGTCGTGGCGGGACGCATTTCCGAAAGTGCCTGCCGCGCACTGAAACTCCTGCTGGAGGAACGTGCGCCCCAGTGGCATTTCGAGTACGAGATCGGCGAATGGGACGGAGCCGGATATCGCAGTCTGGCGCGTGGTCCCGTCGAGTCGATCGCAGTAACCGAATGGCAGAACGTCACCTTTCCGGAAATGCCATGGCCCGGCGAGAAGCGCTTGCCTCGCAGAAAGCTCGCGGAACTGCGCGAGGTGGCGGCCACTCGTGGCGTCGTCACGCTTTTCGACGATATGATCCGGGGCGCGCGGAGCCATCGACTCACCCTTTCCTGCAATCGCGAGAACCTCGTGCTCGGCGGCAGAGCGAATGCAGAATCACGCTTCTGTCGGGTCGCCTCCATTTGGCCGGGCGACAGCGGAACGCCAGGGCTCTGCGTAGGCACCAGCGTGGAGGGTTCCGCCGCCTTCTTCGGAGTGCGGACCGATCCCTCCATGCTTCCAGGCACCCCGGCGCCAATTCGTGGCTATCTCGGAGAACGGCGGTTTCTGGCGACGTCCGGGCAGATCCTGCAGTACTGGACAGCGCTCACGGCGGGCCGAGTGGTGGACGCACTCTAGCCATTAACCCGGCGAGCCCGGCACCGGGTCATCGAATGCCAGGAACTGTTCCGCGGCACGATCGACGGCGCGACGGTGCATCCTGCATATTCCGGCGAAGCCGGGCCACCATTCCGATTGATGGCGGGCCAGTATTCCGGTCCATGCCGGGCCGGTGTGAAGCGGTAGTGAAACTGTCGTTGATGGGATCGGTTTCGTCAACGCCCTTTGGGGCGTGACGGTGAGGTTGGAGTGGCTGCAAGACTCTTATGCCGCCGCATGGACTCACCCTTGAGCACCAGGCGATAGCTGTTGAGCACGAGCCGGTCGAGCATGGCGTCTGCGACCGTGCGGTCACCCAGATAGGCATGCCACTGATCGACCGGCAGCTGACTGGTGATCAGTGTTGAGCGGCGGTCATAGCGGTCGTCCAGAATCTCCAGCAGATCACGCACGGTCTCATCGGCCAGCGGCGCGAGCCCAAAGTCATCCAGCACGAGCAGATCTGCCTTGGCCAGCTGTCGCAGCAGGGCCGAGCGCTTTCGCATCGTGCCGTAGCGGGCCAGCTCTTCGACCAGCCGCGGCAACCGGAAGCAACGCACCGCGAAGTCAGCCCGGCAGGCCGCGTGCGCGAGCGCCGCCGCAACGTAGCTCTTGCCCACGCCGGTGGGCCCGGTGATCAGCACGTTCAGATGCTGACAGATCCAGTTGAAGTCAGTTACCTGCGCCAGTTGCGCCGCATCCATGCCGCGCGGCGTGCGGGTATCCAGATCCTCCAGGCACGCCGACATCGGCAGTCTTGCCCAGCGCAGGCGCTGCGCTAGCCGGTACCCGGAGCGCTCCTACATCTCGTGCTGGATCATCAAGCCCAGGCGCTCATCGAACGATCGATCTCGCTGGTCCGGCTAGGCCAGTTGATGTTCCAGACAACTGGCCATGCCCTTCAGGCGCAAGCTGTGCAGTTGCTGGATCAGTGGTTCGGTCAACATCGTGTTATCTCCTTCACGTCAGTGGGTTACTCGTAATACGCCGGACCACGCACGTGCTCGTGCACCAGATCCAGCGCGGGTTGGGAACGGGCGGGCTCCGGGATCGCGATCAGCGTGCGCACGGTCACGTTTTTGAAAACCTGATCGGCGAGCCGCTCATACGCGGGCGCCAGCCCGAGCGGATCAATGCTG
>ENA-ORBV01016568-ORBV01016568.1-microbial-mat-metagenome-genome-assembly--contig:-NODE-16568-length-10678-cov-5.743703_pt1 | contig 10678 bp, 11 predicted proteins | sample MGYA00237777_ERZ505514 | MGnify/ENA primary metagenome ERZ505514 (study PRJEB26160, sample SAMN06269048) | microbial mat metagenome | isolation source: Oligotrophic lake microbial mat | place...
ACCCCATCCTTATAACATCTACATGTGTTGAACTGTTAATAGACTCAGTTTAGTCGCACAGTCCCCATTAGAACGATGGGACTGGGGTTCACGATTCATTCGAGAAACAGATAGAACCACACCGTCGAACAGATCCGGTCGTTGACTTTTTCACCGACTTACTATCGACCATGGTTCAAACACAACAAACAAAAAAGACAAAACAAAATTGTACTCTCAGCATTGTCATTCCATAGAACAAGAACGAACTCTACAGCGAGTCAAATTTGCTTGAGTTTAGACGAAACACTGTTGGCGCGGTATCAGGTCGTTCGAAGGAGGACGAAAGCTTCAGACGCGGGCTAAATTCGCAAAAAAAATGAAACTGCACCACCTGCTGATGGGGGTTCTCCTCGCTTTTGTGGGTCTCCTCTCGGAAAGGAATGACTTCTGCGTAGCTGTATCCATCGTAAAGACGCGGCAACCTCACCGTCTACGGCAACGCCGACAACGAGCTCTCCAGGCTCACCAAAACACGAACACCAATGACAACACTGAAGTCGTGACTGTTCGTTACGGTTACTTCACCGAGACTCGGCCATTGCATGCTGCCTGTGCCCGTGGGTGGCTTGATTTGAATATTCCGTCCCTCAGTCGCTACTATCGCGTCGAATGCTATCCCCAACCATCAGGGACGTTTGCGGCCTCGCGTTTGGACAACGCGGACCTAGAAATTGCCCATCTTGGATCGACGCCTCTTGCACAAGGTACGTTTTATTGCGCTCGTGAACAAGGATGCCTTCGTGTTTTATACTCCTCTATAAAATGCTTACAAACTGTCTCCTTCTCTTGTTCTCACTATGACTAGCCATTGCTCGTGGCATTGACCTCAAGGTGATCTACATCACGCAATACAATGGCGACAGCCAGGGAATTTATGTACGACCCAGCAACCCGTCAAGTGGATATAGTGGTATCGAGCATCCCTTTGATCTCGAAGGACGAACGGTGGGAGTCCCCTTTGGATCGACGGTGCATTATCAGCTGCTGTTCGTCATTGACATGGCCGGTTTGGCAGGATCCGTAAATGTCGTGGACATGTCGCCCAATGAAATTATGAAAGCCTGGACACAAAACACATCGACGACACCAGGACTGTACACAGGACGTCGATCAATTGATGCTGCTGGCTGTTGGGGAACAGCTCGTACTTTCATTCTGGGCGCCGGAGCAGAAACACTCGTGTCCGCAGGTGTGGTGGGCGACTGGGGAAGACCAACATTTGTCGATGTAGCGGTGAGGCGGTCCTTCGCAGAAAAGCATGTTGACTTTGTGACTCATTTTGTGGGAATCCTGTCTCGGATCAACGATTCCTATGACGATAGATTAGGTACCAATGATCGTGCGAATGTTCAGCGGTGGGACATAAAACTGCCAGCAGGAATATCTTTGCTTCCCTCGATGGTAGATGCACTTATGGTCCCAGGTCAGCCCCCGCATGATCCATCCGAGTCACAACTACTGCAGGAGCGTCGCAATTTGGATGGCTATTCTCAGCCCATCGACCAGACATCTTGTGAGTATCTTGGAGCAGGGCCGATGACCTGTGTCGAACCCACCAAACAACATAAAGAAATTTATCAGACGGCTCAATTTTTGGTGGAGCAGAAGTTTCTCTCGACATTAGGCCCAATCGAACATTTCCGCAAAAATCAAGCTTTCTATTACATAAAGACCTCGGATATTTTAGATGGTTCCTTCCTTGCCTTCTCGCGTAGGGCGTGCAAGAGCTGTCTCCACCTTGGACCTTACAAGTGAGTATCGGAAATGTTTTCCATATTGAAAACTTATTATTGGATGCAATGCAAATCGATTCTTACCCCTTTCATCTATCGTCTTGGTCACTGCCAGCAATATGACATTCATGGCAAACAGCACACCACCCAATCAACCAGACGAACTGTTACAAGTGCTGGAGCAGCTAGACTTGCAAGCTAACAAAACCTTTTTTGCGGAGAGCGAAATTGGTCGCCCAACATTACGGAATGGAATAGTCCGTGGCGACTCCAATTGCAAAATTTCCTCAGCAAGCATTTTAGCAGATGCTGTAAGCGGAGTCTTCGGTGATGGAGCAAATGCTGAGCCCGACAAGGGTTACTCAAACGATCGATATTGCGTATGGATCATCAAGGGCGTGGATTGCGAGTCAGCGACATACCCGTGCCAAAGTTTAGTGGAAGTCCAATTCGATAAATTGAGAGTTTGGTCCGGTGATTTTGTCCGTGTCTATTCGCACCCCAACAGAAATTGCGCATTTGATGGAGGGCAGCAGCTTGTAGCCCAATTTTCCGGCATTCACGATGAGAAGAAGCCTCTGCCGTCTCCAGTTCGAGCCAAGGGGTGTCTTTCAGTTATCTTCCAGACAGGTACGCCCACAAATCCGATGAAAAGCTTCACTCTGAAAAGACTCACATTTCCATATTCGTCTTGCTGTACTTTTAGATGGTAATCAAGAGAGCGTATACGGAGGAAACACAGGTAGGTCAGGGAAGAAAGACATATGCTTACACTCCATTTTGGAATCATTGAAAAGCTACCAAATGCAACGAAAACAACCACAAGCACTTAGTTTGATCCATGCCGGCAGTCGTGGTCGTGTTTCAAACCGCGTTGAAAAATGTCTGTATTGAAAGCAATTTCTCACAATGGAATATAATAATAATTTACCTCGCAGGGAATGGCTTTGTGGCGTCCTACAGTCGTGACGCGGCGGGCTGTACAACGTCTGGGGATTGTAATGGATTTTCTTGTGTGGATGGACTATGTCAGTGTCCGAGCAACGTTTGGGGATCCGTTTGTGACACTTCTGAGATTTGTCAAGGGACTAAGCGTGTCCGATTTGATCTTAATGGAGAAGCTCAACGGTTGGCCATCCCCTCAGCAAAGCAAGCCTCTACAACCGCTAGCCCGCTCTCCTTGCTGTTTGAGGACAATCTACCTCACTCCGATCCACTGGATCCTATCGTGGCCTATGCAAATGATTTGGACTGCACCTTTTACATGACAACTGATGCCCCATTCACCGACGCCGTGGTATTTGAAGTGTCTGTAGTATATGATCTCGAACCGACATTTGACTTGCTCTGGTTGGATTCGTACGCCGTTCTGACAGGGAGCAACGAAGACAAGAGGCGGGCAGAAACGTACGCTGTCCCGGCGGATGCAAGCGGAACTGCTAGTTTGAGGCTGACAACTGATGGAAGAGGTAGGCGGTTGGGCTTCAGGGCCGACGTTCGTGCTATAAGTGCAAACGGTTATGCTGGAGAAGAGTGGCCGTGCAAGAAACCCGGACAAAGCGGTTTTCGGTGTGAAGTGAGTCACTGTGTCTCACAGAACCAATTACAAGCTAGGAAGAGCCACATCGCAAGTCGCCTGTCTCTGGGACGAGCGGTGAGCCAAACTGCTGAAGAGCCTGTGCCGGCCATGCCGTGGGCCCCGCGAGGGGGGTGTCAATGGCCGCTCAGCATTTTTCCACTGGGTCCTGATGCAGATGAAGTCATTAGCGTACGATTAGTGTCCAACGCAGTCATAACACTTGATTTGGAAAGCCATCCACCTTCGGACGTCGGCGACAAGCTCGTAGTATCAGTCGGTGGCCAGGACACTTTTTTCTTTGTGGAACGCTGCAAGACCAACGAAACCTGTTCCGCTAGTTGGCAGACAGGTGCATGCCTAAACGGTGGATGTATCGTTGCAAAATCATTAGAAGTGCTCTTGAATATTGCCCCTTATGATCGAGCAATGAATAATATCCCAACATCTTTGTCCCTCGTCACCGATCGGAACGATAAGGGCGAGATACACAAAGGTTTCGATTTCGACGTCATGTTAGTGGTGAAGTGTCCATCAGCTGAATCCAGTCATTGTGAATCAGAAGGTGGAATTTGCATAGATAGCTTTTGCTACTGTGATCATGGCGGTATACCTTGTGACTGTCCCTGCGACGGAGATCCACCGATGGTAGGTTCTGCAAATATTGGATTGATCTTAGGGCTCCTCCTGCCGCTTTTTGCGATTCTGGTGGTTGTCTTTCTGTGGTACAGACGTCGTCAGCTCCAAAAATACCGCGGTAAGAAGGCAGAGCTTGCTAGTAAGGAAGCAGAGCTTCAAGCCTTCCGAGATAGTATTGTGGGAATGTGCGCCGTGAAAAAACATTACGTGCCCATTTTTGCCCCACTGACTGGAACAGCAACATTGGGGCCCACACAAACCGAACAACCCCCCAAGGTAACGTGGTGTTGGAAAGAGACCGATGTGTACATGACGAGGCACAGCAATGACATCATCTTTGGTATCCCAAGTGATTGTTGGGTCATTTACGATGCCCCAAGCACTGCTATTTTGGAAAGCGCTCACAAGTGTGACCACAATACATGCTCGCCTATTCCTGGATACACCGTTGATCTGAAAAGCATGACACAGACAAACGATTCGACACGTTTTCAGCGGCAGGTTCTCCGGCACGTAGAAGTGGACGATACAGCAGACTCCCACTCCGTAGACATTGACGATCTTGACCTTGAGGTGGGCTCCCACCGTATTCCATCGGAGATCCGGGCAGAGCCTCAAATGGTCTTGATCCCTGGAGATGTTGTTCAGATTGCAAATCAGCGTGACGATGGCTGGGCTTTCGGGACGAAGCTTCACCCGGCCGACCCTGGTCTTGCGACATCTCTTCTTCAAAAGACATACCCTTCGTCGAGCGATGACGACATGGAAGTCATTACCACGTCCGGTTGGTTCCCTCTGAATGTCACCCGTGTTCCAACTGGGGAGGACCTCGAGGTATTGAAAAGCAGCGTCGGAGATGCTGGAGCGTTGCAACCTCCGGCATATTGGGATGCAATTACGGATCCAACCGTTGTTCAGCGGCATGTGCTAGACTTGAAGAGCGACGAAGCTCAAAATGTAATTCGTGAATTTATGAGCACCTTGGTGCCTCCGCGATTCAACAAGGTGAACGTTGTGCGCGTCGAAAGAATCCAGAATTTGTCCCAGTGGCAGTACGTACTATAATCTGATTTGCTTGCCAATGTTGTGCACTTGCTGTTGTGGTCTCGTTTGTGTTCTTGTCGATCGTTCCACTCATCGTTCTGATCGGGGTTTGTGCCGCATTTATCAGATCTTACGTCGTCAAGCGACAAACTATCTGCTACCGTGAAACTGGTATGCATGGCTTGTTTTCTGATGAAAAAGATACTATGGAAGCAGCACGGGAGAGATTTGAAAAAGGTTGGCTATGGCATGCAACCGCTAAAGAATCCATCGATAAGATTTTGCAGCAAGGTTTTAACCGGTCCTTCTGCGGAAAGAACGCTACCATGTATGGCAAAGGAGTGTATTTTGCTCGGGACGCAGCTTATAGTGCTCACACTATCTATGCTGTGCCGGATCATACCGGCACCCAGTACATGATGGCATGCAAGGTTGTTGCAGGAGAATACTGTCTTGGTAAGAGGGATGCGTTGACTCCCGACGTACGAGACGCCCAGAAGAGCGTGCTCTACGACAGTACCGTAGACGACATGTCGTCGCCTTCGATTTATGTTACATACCATGACGCACAGGTGCGTTGAGTGCAAAGGGATCCCTTGAATTATGTGACTAGAGGGGGGTGGATATTACGAAAAAATATGAAGAAAAGAAAATTCGCAGAAACGAAGTTCGACGACTCGTGTTGCATATTGTTGTACCTCATCTTTGCTCACTGCGGGTCTTCCTCCTTTTTTAATGTACAGGCATACCCAGAGTACTTGATCTCGTTCAAGCAACCCTAATCCCTAGCCCAAAAGCTGAAGAGATACCGGTCGGGCATTCTGGAGGAACTGGGAAGGTCCTGAGTTGGACTGCCATAATATGGGTATTCGTGATTTCTTGCATGTACCAGTGCATCAATCTTTTGCGCAATAATCCAAAACAAAGAGTTGGCTGCCGCTTCTTGGTCAACGACGCGGACTGTCAAGTGACACAAGTGCATTAATTATTGATTCTAAATCTATTACAGTGCACTTTTTATAGCTAGCCAAGATACATAATTATCGTTCGCGAAGTCATTTACTGTATCATATCTTGAATCAGCCCTTGTAGGTTGAAGATAGGTTTCCTGGATGCCAACCGCCAACATTTCGGGTGCAAAATGTATGCGAGGGGAAGATTGCAGAGTATTGGGCGACGTTCCGTGTCTCTTCTCGGCACAATAGCTATTTGCTGTTGCACTATTGGCTCGCTAATTGTTTTTGTCTCTTGTGGTGTGGTGTCGATTGGGACAACGGGCTCTGGCTCTTCCACAACCGCTGCCTCCTCCGCTTGCTTCGCCTCGGGTTCAGCTTTTTGTGGAACTTTCTTGTCCGTCTTGTCCTTTTCGATTGTGGCAGCATCTCCTTGTCCTAGTACCCATCGCATATTCTCTGCGCAAGAGTCTAACCATCGATCCAAGAAACGCACATTCACAGCAGAATCTTGGGCCAATATTTGATTTTGAAAGGTAAATTGTCGATTGTAAAAGGCCTTGTAGGCGATTCCCATGGTAATCAGGGCAATCACCGTCGCCACGGCGACGGCCATTCGTCGATTTCGTTGGCGTCGTAACTTGCGTCGATATTGGGCCAGTCGTGTGGATTTGCGCCGAGTGGCAAAGGATTGAGGACGGACTTCGTCTGAGCTGAGCAAAGTTACAGGACTGTGGGCTTGCGAAGCCACCGTTTCGGCAATCGACATGGCACTCTCGGATTGGTCGTCCATTGTTTGTTGTGATTGTGGTGTGATTATTTTGTGCAGGGTATTTTTGAATTTGGTGATTTAAAAGTGTGGTGGTTTTGCGTCTGATAGACAGTAGGTCAAGTCGTCGTTCTTATGGTTGGAAGTGTTTTCGGCTCGAGTTTTCTTTTATGGTTGTGGTGACTTCCCTCGAAAGCAATGATTATTATTAGAATTATGGATGATATCTATGTGCCATCCAATGAAAATCCATTCAGTTCAAACTGGTGCCGTGATATCAAGTGCTTGTAAAGATGCATGAACATTCAAAACTATCGGCGGTCTATCGGCGGTTCCTTCTATCTGCAGGGCCTGCCATGCACAGCACCAAAGCAAGCAAACTTCCAACTGTCCAACTGCCGATCCGCCAATCAACAACAATGATTGATTCTTCTTCAACAAAGCCGAGGACAAGCAAGACAGAGGATGGTCGTTGGCAAAGTAAATCAATGGCCGATAGCGATGACGTTGACATCAATGCATGGACACCAAAGATACGTTCTTAAATTGGAGAAAAGGTGCGTCCTAATCAATAATTTTATAATTATATCATTCACGCGAAAGATTTGCCCAGACAGGTCAAACGTACGACGGTCAGGCACAAACATATCTTTGGGAGCTCTGGCATGTCAATTCTTTCTCATTATTATCTTCTTTCTACTAGAAGGCGCCGCGCGCTCAACTTTACATGCTCCCAATGGATTAGCAAGTAGCACCTCTGTGACACACATATATCTAGCTAGCTAGTATAGTATCTACTTCTAGCTACAACTAACTAGCAGCACAGCTAAGTTTGACGGAGCCGGCATGAATGAATCATGAACAAGCTGCCGTTGCTGCCAGGTGGACACCGCTTGAAACTAGCGACCGCCGACAGTGTCTTGGGAGGCAATGTGTGGCCCTCGGCATCGGCACTTTGCCAATTTTTACTCCATCATCATCAGCATTATCATCGTCCACAACTGGAGACAAAGAAAAATTGGGATTGCGTCGAATTGGGATCGGGAACGGGTGCGGTGGGACTCTTTGCGGCTGCCGCATTGGGGTGTCGTGTGACGCTGACGGAACATTGTCCACCCATGACATCGGTCTTGACTTCGATACCCTATGCTCCGGATGGAACTCCGGAATGGATCTTTCCGGATAATAATACTAGAGATGACAGTAACTTTTTGCAACGCAAGAGCCGTCGATTGTTGGATTTGATCGAGCTGAATGTTCAACAAAATTCGCATTTGTTTTCACAGCCACCACGAGTGCTAGAGTTGGATTGGACGGATCCACAGCAAGCCCAACAAGTCCAGGGTGCATCACAATCTGGAGACGGCTACAATTTGGTATTGGCCAGTGACGTGACGTATTTTACACAATTGCATCCATCCTTGGCCGATACTATTGCCACAATCTTAAGGAAGGACCAAAATAACAGCAATGATGACAAGGAGACTGTCATGACGACCCCCAAATGTTTCGTGTCCCATCAAGTACGTCTCCTCAATTGGCGGGGCGTGGATTCGCATCTGACTTCCTTTGAAAAGGCATTGACCAACGCTGGTCTAGCCATTGTCGAAAGGCACGAGGATGGCAGCAAGCCCAATAACACTAATATGTTGGTCGACAGTGAGAATCTCCCACAAAATCCATCGCAATTTGATACCGACAAGCATGACCACAACGTTTGTATATTGGAGATACAGCATGTTTGATAAGGATCCATGCTGTCGCAAGGAACCAGCTTTGCAAACCAAAACAACAATCAAAGAGTCTAACATCGCTCTGTATATAAGACAGATTGCGTACCGTGAAACCAAATCGAAAAAGGAAGCTGAGCCTGAGTGCCGGGATCAAAATTTGACCGATTTGAATCCCAGTGTCCTCCAAGATTTTGGATGGGATGTTCTGAAGGACTTTGACGGACGATATGCGGCGGTATTGGTACCAAGGACAAACGAGGTAATATCATTTTGATGGAAACGCCAATGACGCCTTTGCTTCGCAACATCACATTGGTGCTCCGATATCGTGGCGATACTCGAGGTACTATGAGCTCCACTTGTCCAACTTTTGGTGGACGTATTTTGAAGAGGCGCCCACGAATTTTAATAGGAGGAAGGAAGACGCGATGTGTTCTTTGAGCCGCTACCAAGATTTTATCTATCACTTTGAATTTCTCATTACAATCAGCAAAGCATATCTTCGTCCGTTCTTGACCCTACTCCGTATTGCGAATACAAATATTGCGCCCCCCTTCCTCTTGACGCAGTATACGTGCATCTCTCCCGCAGCACACCTACTTTATATTCTCGCCATCGTTGTTTAATTCATGGCCTGGCACATTGTCTTGTGGATCTTCCAATGGGCCAACTGACATTCTCTAGTACAGTAATTCACTTTAGCGCATCGACTGCAGTGCCTTTTGGCCCCTCTGGCTCCACAGCCTCCGCAAACTCCTGTGAGTTTGGCTTCATCAGGCGTGCCAGTTTTGGAGTTCCTTATATTGCTGGTCATCTGGTGGTCAATGTTTCCCACATGGATGGCTCGCGTTGGTGGGTTCCAGTAACTATGACGATAGTATCGTGCAGGGAAGAAGCCCGGACTCCTCCACGGACATCGACGGATGAAATCATACGGGTTGGTCTTGTCTTTGAGGCTTGGGTTACCGTTCTCGTCAACATTCGTCCAATCGAACAAGGATTTCAGGGAAATGTGGAAAGGAACAGGCAGATCGTCAACTACAAGAACGTTTTGTAGCTTTAGGAGCACCCAGGACTGGGTGGTGAAATTGTAGAAGGGCACCTTGAGTCGTTGGCTCAGCATGCCCATTACATTCTCTCCGCCTTCCTTGCCCGTTCCCCCAACTTTAGTGCAAGCTGGAGTGGGCTCTATGAGAGAAGATTCCAAAAGCTCTTTCCCTCCGTCCAAGGAGAGGAGATATGCTGCATCAATAAAATGCCGAATTTCAAAGTCCCCACATCCCAGATCATGGGTGGCGGCAATCTTGTCTTTTCCAAGAAATTTGACACATGCAGCGTCGGTAAGGGATGGATAAAACGATGCTGTGCCGCCGTTGTCGCTCATTGCTTGCTGTCAGTTGTAAATTGATCTCTGCCTCCCTCTCTTTCTCGACTTTCGTTGTGAGGACCGAAGGAAAAGTGTGCAAGGAAAAGATAGTCTCCATGTTCCGTCCGAAAGATCTTTCATCAGTGAGTGTGGGACTAACTTGGCATTGGTACGTAGGAGTCACAAAGACCAGACCGACTGATGGTTCGCCAACTGAAGGTTCTGCCGAAACACCTGGATCATTAATTCACCGCATAGTAGCACGGCCATCATTCGATGGATCTTTTATTGTTACCCGTAACGTCACCAACCCTCTCGACGCTAAGTGGCGCACAAACTAACTATCTACTACTAGTTAGAGAACTAAAGTTTCTTTGTAAAACTCTACTAGGCGTTGACAGGCGACAGAACTAACCATTGAAGAGTCACCGTCAGGAAGCAGAAGGCTTCCCATCTGAAACACAAATTTCTTCAATTTGACGTTCTTCGCATAAAAACGCAAAAGGTGTCAGAATAATTGCGAAGTGTGACAGATTTCTCCGCGAAGTGACCATTGGACGTACGGTGGTTAGTTTGAATCGGTCATAGTGCTCTTGGAGGTCGTAAAATTTGAGAGGTGCGCTTAAACCGCGGTGCTCCCGGAAGTCATACTTGGACCTTTTCGGCGGTTTTGGGCCACACCCAAGACAAAGGCACAGTAGAGAAACGCTACGAGGATCAAAAAGAAGTATGGCCGAAGTGATGGTTTGTTTGGTACCTGTCTCTTATACACATCTCCGAGCCCACGAGACTAAGGCGAATCTCGTATGCCGTCTTCTGCTTG
>ENA-ORBV01016570-ORBV01016570.1-microbial-mat-metagenome-genome-assembly--contig:-NODE-16570-length-10678-cov-4.548533_pt1 | contig 10678 bp, 8 predicted proteins | sample MGYA00237777_ERZ505514 | MGnify/ENA primary metagenome ERZ505514 (study PRJEB26160, sample SAMN06269048) | microbial mat metagenome | isolation source: Oligotrophic lake microbial mat | place...
AGATCAGTTACATAGAAATTGTAAGCACATGCAGTGCTGCTACTAGCTATGGTTGTAGATCTTCTGGAGTCTTCTATGCTGTTGACTCAGCTACACTTCAACCTGTTCTCAGGTGCACACCTGCCCCTTATGGAACACTAGCTGCACCAGCTGTACTTCCAACACAAACTTCTCCAAAAAAACACAACAAGACATTTTGCCACCAAAGCCCACCAGCAGGCTAAATCAAACATTGGTTTCAAAATTAGACATGCATCATGAAAGCAAAATCAACCATTGGTGAAAAAATCTTTGTTCAAAAGAACTGTGCATTTGACTTGTTGCACAACAAAATTTAGGAGTTACAAAAGCTTTTGCACAACCTTTGTTGTGCACTCAAAGGCAGGTCTGTCATGCTGGGTAGAAATTTTTGCGCTCTTTGCATTTCTCACAACTCAACACTCAAACACTTCAGATGATTGATTGTTTTCTCAACAAAAGATCATCATTGCTCTGTGTGTGCATTGTGAAACTTTGTAATGGAACAACTTCACAGTTGCAACTTGAGAGGACTGTTGGTGTTTGCAAAAAGAAAGAAATAATGTTCATGGCACAATTCAGCTTGAATCTACAAAATGAGGTCAGCCTGCCATTTGTTGTCATCTTTTTGCCAACTTTGTGTGATTCACGTTGGGCATGTGTGAGACTGTTGCAGTCTTCTGTGCATGAAGTGCTGCATGCTTTCATTCATTCTTTATCACACAATTAGCACATTTTGATGCTTGCTGACTGTGCCCAAAATTGGCAACACGTGGATCCCATGTGATGGAGATTCAACATCTTGACAAATTGCAAGTGATTGTGTGAAAAACACTGAACAACATTGCTTTTGTCACATTTCACACAATGCATTCACATGATGTTTTGAAATGATTCATTTTTGGAAATTAGAGGCCTTCCATGAAAGGCATGTCCATCATTGCAGTCTTCGCAAAGTTTGATCTGGCTTAGGATGTGTGAATGTCATCACATGAGAACATGTGCCCATGCATTGCAGTAGGTCCAGAAATCTTGGTCTCGGTTGCCCCCCCCCTTGTCTCTCCCCCAAATGTCTCCCTGTGCGAATCTGAGTAGAGCGTCGTTAAACTCGGTCATTGGGGGAAAAATGTCTCAATTGCGAAGCTGTGCCTCTGCGACATCCGTCGGTTATCTACATACAGGGTATCGAAGCCCACTACTGTACCATACCAAAAACGTCATATCGTTCCAGCCGTGTTTTTACTTGTATCTAAGGCCTGGTACACCTGTACGTAACTTCAAACTGCTCAATCAATGCAAAGCTTGCCGTAGCGTTAGTACTGGTACCTACTAGCTAGTAGCTTATACGTGGTACTCTAGTACGACGTGCCAGGTTTTAGGCAATCAATCAATCATCAACAACTAACGCAATCCCAGCCATAATGCGGATGTTTGTTATCTAAAGTACTGTATCTATCATCGTTACGCGAAAACTAAACACTCTGCCGACATCAATATATTCAGATACCAGTTTAGTAGCTGTACTGTTCTGTATGATTCATTCCAGCTTCCCCTTCTAGTAGACCATCCTCTTACGCATCGCATCTCTCTCTCTACAAGTAATTGAGAGCCGTGAAGCCTATACTTGAAGGACTCGGAACTTTCTTTCTCGGAAGCATTCGTCACTGTATCCCGCCACCGTAGTTACTACGCGTAATCCATCCATCAACTCATTCATCACATAACCAAGTCAAGCTATACAGTAGATACTACTTACTAGCACTATGAGTGACAACTTCATGCAAGAAGATGCCGAGATGGCGGACCCGGATAGCGACGATGACCTCGACGACGAGGAAGAGGAGGAAGAAGAAGACGACATGAACGAAGACGACGCCGCCCCCGCACAACCGGAACCATTGGCGGAAGAAGATGTTGCGATTGCTCGCCGTCGTGCCATTCAATCGATCATGCGCGACAACACCATTGGCGAAGTCGAGAAACGTCAACAAATTCAGGCCTTGATGAGCGGCAATCGAACGGAAGTAGCGCCGCCGCCAGCGCCCGTCATTCCGGCTCCGGAAGGGAATGCGGCCTGTGTGCATTATGAGCGAAATTGTAATATTGTGGCGCCCTGCTGTAACCGTGTCTTTGGATGTCGCATTTGTCACGATGAGCTCAGTCCATCGGGACATCCTCCCATGAATCGATTCTTGGTGCGGGAAGTCGTATGCAAGCTTTGCAACACCCGACAAGCGGCATCGTGAGTATAGACTGTATATAGTTTGAATGCAGGCATTGCTGCTGTGGTCTCTTCTATCTGGGCAGTTGTTGTCTGACACTTTTATCTACACCTTTGCTTTCTTTTTCGCAACAGAAATTGCTGCATCAATTGCAATACTCAATTCGGGGAGTATCACTGCGGGATGTGCAACTTGTGGATGTCACTGGTGAGTTGATGCACTGTGCCACAATGACACTATTTTCTTTTGTTTTCTATCGTCTTGCTGGTCGACCTTGTGCAATTGATTCATTGCCTCATCGTTCTCTTCTGGGCCTTTTTTATTCCAATATTTTGATGTCACAGAGCAAGAAACCCTTCCATTGCAACCGCTGCGGATTTTGCCGTGTGGGTGGCGTAGAAGCCTTCCGCCACTGTAATGAATGCTGCATGTGCATTTCGGTTAGTGTCTTCGATACACACCAGTGCTTCAAGGACAAGTACAAGAACAATTGTCCTGTGTGCCGTGAAGATATGTTTTCATCGCGACAGTCTCCCCAGGATTTGCCGTGTGGTCATGCGATCCACGCCCATTGCTTTCGAAAACTGGCAGGATTTGATTATCGATGTCCCATCTGTAAAAAGACGGTCGTCTCGCAGCAGAGTATGGCAGCCGCTTGGGAAGCACGAGCGCGAGATATCGCGGAACATCCCATGCCAGCTGATTTGCAACGCATAGTCGACATTATGTGCAATGATTGCGAAACAAAGAGTCATAGGCTTGTGTGGCACTTTTTAGGAATCCAGTGCCCTCGTTGCAATTCCTTCAATACGGTGGTAGAGCAGGTCCTCAGCTCTGGCCCTCAGGATGAGTCACAGCAGCAAAACGCCACCAGTGGTTCTGCCTAGTAGTGGCAGAGGAAGGAAGGTTTGTGCATAAAAAGAGATGCACAGTGATGGTCTGCCTGCATTGCGTAGTATTGCGGTTGCAAACAACGGATGGAAAGCTAGACATTTCTACGGTGCTTTTACCTCTGTGTGTGCAGAAATGTGACACGAGGTGGAAAGGCGATATCTGCTGGCTTTCACAGAAGGGGGGCGAGAAAGGGATCTATCAGTTGACTTTTTGGCGTGGGTAATATGAAAAAGTTCAAAATTCGAGATTCCATTCTGCGAAGAAGAAATTGAAATGGCGTGTCTCGTGTCAAGGATGTTCACTGCTGCTAGGTTGGATTATTTCGTGGTGGCTTATTGGAGTTGCTGTGTGTCAGAGAACTGTGATTCTATGATTGTGATAACTCTTGATTGGAGAAACGTCAAATTAAAGATATTAAATGTTTCATGCTATAAAACTGCGTCGCGTTTTATCAAACTTCAAGAAGAAGAAAAACAACCCAAAAAATTCAGACAAAAACTAGATGTACAGCGATGCGAATTTATTTGGTAGAGAAGCTCATTCCCATTCAATAGTGGCGGGTGGCTTTGAACTGATATCATAACACAAGCGGTTGATGCCCCTAACTTCGTTGATGACACGGCTGGACATCGTTCCCATAACGTCGTAGGGTAGATGATAAAAATCAGCTGTCATGTAATCCGTTGTTTCGACGCAACGTACCGAAGCGACAAATTCATAGGTTCTCCCGTCACCCATGACACCGACTGACTTGCAGGGCAACAGCACAACAACGGCTTGACCAATCTTGCGGTAGTGTCCTGAATTCCAGAGTTCTTGAATCACAATATCGTCTGCCTCTTGCAGCATTTTGACTCTCTCCGCGGTCACTTCTCCCAAGATACGAATCGCCAAACCGGGACCAGGGAAAGGGTGCCTCCAGACGCTCATTTCGTCGATCCCCAAGGCCATACCCAGCTCTCTCACTTCGTCCTTGAACAATTCTCTCAGTGGTTCAATGAGTTTCAATTTCATGCTTGCTGGCAGTCCGCCGACATTGTGATGCGTCTTAATTGTTGCCGAAGGTCCTTTGTAGCTTATACTCTCAATAACATCTGGATACAATGTACCCTGTAGCAACCAATCACAAGTACCTCCGTCATGCTTGACCTCATCTTCTATTTTGATGGCTTCTTCTTGAAAGACATCAATAAAGGTTGTACCGATGATTTTTCGTTTTTGTTCGGGGTCCGTCACTCCCTTCAACTTTGTCAAGAACCGCTCGGACGCATCCACACATCTGAGATTGACTTTGCAGTCCTCTTTCATTCGTTTCAAAACCTTTGTCGCTTCATCTTTTCGTAAGCACCCGTTGTCTACCAAGATGGCATGGAAGCGAGGTCCAATCGCCCGCGTCATCAATACAGCGGCAACCGTCGAGTCGACGCCACCACTGACAGCCCCAATGACGTGCCCTTTGGGTCCGACCTGTTCGACGACGCGGTCAATAAATTCTTGGGCATAATCGGTCATGACCCAGTCCTGTTTGGCGCCTGCCACATTGACGACAAAATTCTTCAACACCGTCTTTCCAAGAGGAGAATGTGTCACTTCTGGATGGAATTGAAGCCCCCACATTTGTTTGGTGAGATTTTCAATGGCCACAAACTCGGCATTTTCCGTAGCCGCTGTTTTTGTTGGTTTTACGTTTATTGGGTTTCGCGTGAATGAAAGTCTGTGTGAGTGGTTCTTCCAACTAGAAATGATCCAGTACCATTCCAATAAAAATCAAAAAACTTACCCACAGCCTTGAACCCTTCGGGTACTTTACTGAGTTTATCTCCATGCGACATCCACATGGTAAATTCTTCGGGCATGTCTTGAAACAAAACACTATTGCATCCTTCGGTACGACGAGCCACGGCCTTGCCGTATTCATGCTTGAGACCGGGAACCACAGCACCTCCCAGTACGTGTGCCATTTCTTGCATGCCATAACAAATGCCCAAGACGGGAATGTTTTTGGTGGCAATCATCTCCCAGACTTCTTTGGAGACGTGGGGGGCGCCGTCTTCATAGACACTGTTGGGTCCTCCACTCAAAATAATGGCGATAATCTCGTGTTCCTCCAATTCTTTGGCATCCACGAGGCAAGAATACAATTCACAGTACACATGGAGTTCACGAACACGACGGGCAATCAAGTGGGAATATTGGGATCCAAAATCCAAAATGGCAACTTGGGGACTGTAAAACATTTAAAAAAATAGTATACCATTGGGCGCAAAAGTGAGTCATTTGGATTCCTTTCCAATGAAAAAAAGGAACAATGACGAATTTAATTTAACTTACCGTCCATAGTTGCTCAAACGCGACGATTGTTTCATGTATTCAGCAGTCTCCATGATTAATTTTCTTTTGTTTTTGATTTATATTTGAACGAAACTGGTAATAGCTATAAGTCAAGCAAACAAACCAAGTCGACAAGGCGGGTTGGTCTCAGTCAGTGACAATAGAAATAGTGGTGCCAGCCAGAGCAAATTCTAATTCTAATTCGATTTGTTCGTGGGAAGGCAAGGGAAGATCATGGCATTCATTGTAATGTTGTCATTGTTGTGGGTTTGGTTGGTTGGCATGATGGTCTTACAGTCTTGCCGGCGTCCGGACAGTTTGCGAAAGATCTTGCAACATGGTCGCACAGACGAACCCATTTTGAAACCTCATAACACACGCACCCTCTCGAACGAAAACCAAGTTTTAGTAACCGATTTAAGATACCATAGTTAGATAGCATGGACGGCACTGGTATCTCAAGTTATTAGAGTCAATAGTACTGTTAAGCTGTTGACGACAGTTGTAACACATTCCAGCCCTGATTGAAAGGCACAAAGCAGTAGAGAAGCAGAGAAAAGAATAACAGCCTTCGTCGTCCAGTTCTTTCTTCCATTCTTTGATTCATTGGTTTTTCTTTTGCACGCTGTTGCACGGTTCATTTTTTACTTCATTTTTGACTTCATTTCCAAAAATAATAAACATGGCATCCGCAGCTGCGAGAAGTATCGCCCGCCGTTATAGTAGTGGGGCAAAAGCCGTGGTGGAACGAGTGAGTGCTCGTGTCTTTTGTCATTTGGAAGAAAAGGGTGGAAATCCAGTCACTATTTTCTCTTCCAATGAAGCTTTATCGCCAGCCACACGACAAAAGTTGGCGCAAGATTGTGAGTGGGAAAGTGTCATGATTCATAATAATCAGCAGCAACCACCACCACAAGGAGAGCAGCAGCAGCTACCAAAGCTATCCTTTTACATGCCTTCAGGAGAACAGGTCAGCTTTTGTGCTCATGCTGCCATGGGTGCTGCCTTGGAAATTTGTTTGCAAAGTCAAGACGAAACACTCGATGAAGTTTCCTTTGCCGTTGCCAATTTACAGCAAGAGCAAGAGAAAAATGGCAATACTCAACAACAGCAAGAACAAGAAGAAAAAGAATATTTCACTACGATTTACGACGGAGACATTGTGGCTTTGAATATGAAGACCGTGTATCACCAAACCAATATTTCTCATCCACCCATGCTCTACCGTATGCTGCGAGATAATTGTCGCGTGGATGTCAACGATCTGGCATCCACTCCCGCCAATAGTATATATGACCGGTTAAACCCCAAAATCGACACTAGTGGCATGGACAATTCTATCCTTTGTCACGCATCGATTGCTCGGCCCAAAACCTTGGTACCCTTGCGATCTATCCAAGACTTGAATGAAAAAGCCTTGGCTCCCAGAGCAAGACCCACAAGTTTCAATGGTATTACCACTGAAATTTTTGCCGTGTGTTGCAAGGCACTCGATGAGACGACCGGTTTATATTTGTATACCAAGAGCCAAGAAGAAGATGGAGCCTGGGAATGTCGCCAATTTCCACGAGCCTCGGGATATCCCGAAGATCCTGCCACGGGCATTGCCGCGGCGGCCTTGGCCTGTCATTTGTATCATGAATACGAAATAGAATTGCCAACGTATAAGTTCTATCAAGGGACTGCCATGGGCAAACCATCCCTCATTGTGGTGGACCAACTGGAAATGAGAGCACCCACCAAAGAAATGATTGAGGAGACGAAGACGGGCAAATGCTTGGAGGCCTCCTTTCGACTCTTGGGGCGGGTGGAGATTGATGATCGCGACACTATCGAAATAACTGACGATGGATCCTCTTGACATGCCTTTGATTAGATGAGAAGCCCATACCATTTGTTTTCTACTTAGCTTTTCTACATCTAGCCATAATGGTTGGTTGATTTGCTTTTTTATGTATTGATTTACTGCTAAAATCATATTGCCATCGATGATGATGATCACCTGAAACACACTTTCACATAAGCTAACTATCTGGCACAGCAATACGGTCGATTAGAGCCAGTACTGCCATACTACGAAAGTCAATCAATACATTTGTGTTGTTTCTGAATATCAATAGTATTATTACGGTACAATTGTAAGAATCACTTGTTATATTTTAATTTTCATAGTCACATCAATAAATAATCATTATTATTATATTAAATTCTCCACCATGGGACCCACACCACCACTAAATATCCGCTCCTTTTTGGGAACGACCGAATCCAAAAAGGAGACAGCGACATGATCTAAATACGTATTGGGATTTTCTCCATCACATCCCGCCAAACCGGTTCCCTTTCTCCCAAGGGCAATGTTGTCCCATTGAGGTTGTGATAATCGTTGAAAGACGGCAGAGGTTTTGGTATGAGGACTCGATGGTTGTTTATTGGGAGAATCCGTGGAAGAACCTGCTGCCGATGCATTGTTGTTGGTGGTTGTAGCAGTAGCGGACGTTGGATTGGTGGGCGTTGCCTTGGTGGTCACCGGTGGCAATCGAATCGGTAATTGATCAGGAAAGGTCATGGTTTGCTCCAAGTGCTGCCCCAAGGCAGCCGCAAAGCCTTGATCGTAATAGCCCGTGGAACCACGTGTCGATCGTACCGATACCATGCCTCGACCGGCCATTTGAACAATCAAATCGAGACGATTTTGTTCTTCTCGTACAGCCTGCAATTCGGCTTCATTGGCAGCATTATTCGCACTATTGTTGTTGCTGGAGCCTGGTAGCTCTTGCTGTTGTTGATGTACAGACGAAGAAGCCGATGCCAAGCCTCCCGCCGCAGCGTCCATGGTGTCCATGGTAGCCGAAAAGGCGGCGGTGGAGTTCGCACCACCATCGGGGAGTTGTTGCACCGAATCATTGGAAACTTGAAAGGCCGAAGGCTTTTTGCTTTCATCGCCTCCTGAACAACAATTTCCCATCTTGTAAATATACGGTACAGAAATAAGACGGGTCCAAAAAGGAAAAAGGAAATGAAGAGTCGATGCTTTCAACCAGACCGTTTGGGTTGACGATGTCGGTGCTGTACTGCAGAGTGCGTTTAGTGATTACTGAGGTGAAGTGCCAGGGTGCAGATTGTTACGTCCAGTTCGCTTTTAGACGGTAGCTTTTCCTTCGTGGAGGCATAAAGCAGACTCTGCTCGACAATAATATCTATCTGTCAATTCATAGAGCTAACCCAGGAGATACTGTACTGTAGCAATGAATCAATGTTGCCTATGGTGATTTTTCGAAAAAAACGATAAGCGAGGAGACAATCATGCACTCATCACTCATGCATGCGGTACAATATTGTACGTAGTACAATTTAACCTCGCCAGTCCAACTACGGTTAGGGCTATGATAGACACTTTCACAGAAACCTGAAAAATTTAAGGGTGCTTGTTTGAACTGGAGGTAACCTGGTCATTGCTTTTCCTACATTGGAAAAATTAACTTCCCAAAATGAGAATGAATAATAACGATCTGGAGGAGAAATTATGTGTTTACAGCATGGTGGAAGCAACTGCCGATAAAAATTGTTGAGATTTCATGGCAACAAGAGAAGCATGATGCCCCTGATGCGTCATTGCCCCATTTTTTTCACAGTTTCTTGCTATAAAAGCTACATATCAGTGAAAATAAGGTTGAATTGCTCCAAGATTTTTGAAACTTACAAATTGATTTGCTTTTGTAGAAAGAAGTTACAATTTTCACAAGGATGTCAAACATCTATGGACTAAAATTCAGCCAAAACTCATTCAAAAGTACTCATAACAGGTTTCAACCAATTCTTTGTGTAAATTGACTGAGGCTTTCAGATGGAGATCCCAATTGAACAATTGAAAAGAATCGTGAGCAATGTCATCATCAATCGGCATGACTGCAAATGACTTGAATGTTGACTTCCAAAATTTATCACTGTGATGCATTTTGCCGTGATCAGTAGGTCCACTTCATGGCAGTAGTCTGCATATTACTAGCTAGTAGAAATATGAATCTGTCTGTTTTTTATTATAAGAAGCAAAGGATTCTAAATTTGCTACAGTGCATTTTGGTCTGGGGGTGTTTGGGCGATTTTTTTCTTCGTTTGCAGAAGTGGTGCCACGACCAAGCGTTTGGACTTGTTGACCATGACCAACACGCTATCACCTCGCACCGCGGTACCGTCAAAGTTATACAAATAATAGCTACTAGCTTCTCAACAGTCGCCCCAGCACAGTCAGGTTGTCGTCTCGTGAACAGCTCTTAGAAGTAGTAGATACCGTAGTAAGTTATCATTGCTGTTAGCCTTAGCATTGGATTGCATTCATTTTTGCGTATTGGTAATCACCGATCCTACCAGTACTAAGTTTCCGTTCCTTTTCGACACCTACTTCTACTTCTCGTAGTACTATCAAATATTAACAACAATAATATAACACAAGATGGTCGTTACAGATGTCACTGGAGAAGCCATTACCAATTCGGCCGTGGCCAATTGTGGATGGAGCTTTGTCGTGCTCATTTCGCGTCAAGGCAAAATTCGATTGAGCGAATTTTTCCAATCCTATACCGAGACCGAAAAGCGTCGCATTTTGAGGGACATTGCCGCCGATATTTTGCCACGGGCCCCCAAAATGTGCAACATTGTGGAAAAGGGATCCTTCAAGTTTGTGTATCGACGGTATGCGAGTTTGTATTTTGTGGCGGGTGTACCAGCGGGTATGAATGAATTGATCATTCTGGAGCAAATCCATTTGTTTGTCGAAGCATTGGATGGATATTTCAATTCAGGTAAGGAGAGTGGATCCTGTGTGCACAATTATCATTGTGTTATCAATATAGACAAGCTTTTGTGATGATCCTGGGCTAACCGTAATCTTTTAAACCTTTTGTAATTGTTTTTCCCTTGGCATCTCCTCCACCGACATCAACCCTCTTTCACCAATCAATCAGTCTGCGAATTGGATCTTGTCTTTTCCTTGCACAAGTCGCTCTTAATTTTGTTTGAAATGTTTATTGGTGGCATGCTCTGTGAGTCTAGCAAACGAGATGTGTTGAAGGCCATTGTTGAAGCCGAAGAGCTCGTGGAAGAAATGACCAAGCCCGGAGAAGATACGGCCAGTCAGCTGGATCTGTCTCTTATACACATCTGACGCTGCCGACGAATAGAGAGGTGTAGATCTCGGTGGTCGCCGTATCATT
>ENA-ORBV01016573-ORBV01016573.1-microbial-mat-metagenome-genome-assembly--contig:-NODE-16573-length-10676-cov-4.774318_pt1 | contig 10676 bp, 6 predicted proteins | sample MGYA00237777_ERZ505514 | MGnify/ENA primary metagenome ERZ505514 (study PRJEB26160, sample SAMN06269048) | microbial mat metagenome | isolation source: Oligotrophic lake microbial mat | place...
GGTCATCAGTCATTGATGTCGAGTTCTGGTTAGGGATGTTCACCCCGGTGAACATCCACTGATGCTTTTGTAATTTTGCAGTTGCTGTCGTTTGACCCAACATGACTTCGTCCTAAGTAGAACCCGACATGGAGATGACCGTGAAACTCGCATGGGGGGCACAGAAGGGAGGGACAATGTGGCTTCTGCGCAGAGTGCAACAAGGACGGGGAGGTCAAAAGCCCATCTCTGTTCCCAAATTCTTTGCAACGCAAATGTCGGGAGCAAACTGAGTGCTGATTCCAGCAGCACCAGCACGTCTTGTTCAACTGTGACTGCATGGTCTTTGGGACTTGCCCGGCGCTTGTTCCGATGACTGAAAATTGAAGTCCATTGGAATCCCAATCTCGATGACACGTCAAAAATGAATGTTCCGCTGCAGAGCATTCAATGAACCATGCCCTCTGGCTGGCCAGCTGCCGTGAGGCAGCCACCACCAGCCAGCTGGTTGCAGCACTGAGTTCGGGTGGACAGCAGTTCAAATGCGCCTCTCTCAAAGCTGTGACCGGCCGAATCTTTCTTTGGGTTTGAACAAAATCATCATTCAGATGTTCAAGTGTGTGTCCAAAGGAACAAATGTCTGTCACAATGGGGATAGGGTTTGGGGGTTAGGATGCGCATTGCTTCCGTTGACTTTAATGGATTCTTTTGCCGACGAAGCGACCATGACGAAGCCTTCCGCGATGAAGTCAAATCTATTCCAGCTGATCTATTCTAGCTTGATTTAATTTAGGTTCTTGTGACTGTCTAGCTAAGTTGATTGTGAGTAGGCTGCCACCTAGCAGCAGATTGAGGAAAGGCATTCCATTGTTGGAACCCGGACGCCGTCTTATTGTTCCAATCCAAAAATGGACTCCCCTCATGAATCAGGATATGAAAGTGATGATGACGAGCCGACGACAATGCCTACTCGATCTACTGCTGCCAATCAAGAACGAGGGACGCCAAGAGGGTCGACAAGATTGGACTATGTGTTGCCACCCTTTTGTGGAACACAACCCCTGCATTTTCTAGGGGCGTCCTGCTTGTCCGCCATTTTTTCCGCTTCCAACAATATTCCGATTTTATCGATATTTATGTATGCTTGGTTTTTACTCTACGCGTGCGGCGTGCACACCAAGAAACAAATTTGGGTTGGCATGGTTTGCCTACTGCTGTCGAGGAGTATCGGTTTACGAGATTGCTTTGCCGATGAAATTTCTGCCCTGGCTTCCTACATTATTGTCGTGATCTTTCACTTGGTCTTGTGGATACCATTGTGGGGGATTATTTGCCTACAAAAATCAACGTGGCAACAACAGTCCCAAGATCATCCATCACAGTCATATTCTCCTCTGCAATTGGGATCTCTTCTTTTTCCCATTTATACGACGGCTTATCTGCAAGTCATGGCACGTTGGTCGCCCATTGGATCGATTGGAAGTTCGGCCATGGATTTGGCCTTTGCCCCCAGTTTGTCCCGGAGTGTGGCCGTGTGGGGAGAAATGGGATTGTCCTTTTGGGTGTCTTGGATGACCTCCATTACGGTCGCCCAAATTTGTGGTTTATTGCCCAGAAAACACTTGTCTATATTTATGAGGGTAAGTTGCCTCGCATTGGTCTTTGGTGGATATTACACCATGGATACCAAGGGCATGCTTTTAGAAGACATTACTACCTGGCCTCTGTCCACTGCCCCTGTGCTGCAAACCACATGCATCACGGGGCCGAGAAAGTCCGACCCAATATCGGAACAACGTCTGGTGTCGTTGACCAATCAGCGCTTGGCCGCTGGAGACGATTTGATTGTATGGAGTGAAGAAGCAAGTAATTTCCGACTCGACGTAAGCGCCATCCAATGGAATCCAGATAATCCGGGAGCCGTCGTGGCGGTGGCCTTTATGGAACCAGCAACAATCAGCAAAAGCCACAACAACAATAGCTCCACATCCATGTTCTGGAATTCCATCGAATTATGGCAAAACGGCATCTCCTTGAACCGCTACGACAAAAATCGGCCCGTCCCCATTGTGGAAGGCAATATTCTTCCTGGAAAGGAACTTCCGATACCCGTAGAAATTACATTTACGCCTCTCCTCCTCCACGACAAGTCGACAACGATACATCGTCAGAATACGACGTTAAAAGTGGCGACGGCCATTTGTTTTGATTTGGATTATCCCGACCTGCTGTGGCATGCCCACACGGCCGACCTAGTCTTTGGCCCCAGTGAATATTGGGGAGCCATTGGAACCTTTACCTGGGGTCACAATCAATTTCGAGCGCTGGAAAATGGCTTTACCTTGTTCAAATGCTCGGCCATGGGGACTTCTGGCGGTGTCGATCCATACGGATACATTCTGGGAGAAAAGCCCATGACGTATGATGCCATCTGGACGATGCAACTCCCCGTACAGTCCGGGATAATAACAATCTACAGTGACTATGGGGGTTGGACCTTTGGATGGATCTGTTGTGGCATTACTTTACTCCATTTGTTTGCTCAATGGATCTCCAGGTGGATGATGCCCAATCGTTATGATCGTGTTGGGCATGGAGAATCTACTACAGATGCCGAGACCCTACCTGTCGTTTCTCAGGATACAGATCGATTCGACCCTACTTATGGAGACGCTTCGAACAACAACGGCTAACGTTCGAATAAATTTAGCATCTCTACTGCACTTGGTTTTGTGAATTCGTTTGGAAGTCCATGTAGTAGCGAAAAGAGCAGCACTGCTTTATTTCCACGGCAGCTAACAGTAAAATCGAGCCCGTGCATACAATATCTTGGTTCGCTACTCTAGTAGGAACGCTTTATCGGTATGGCTAGCTACTACCAGGTGATAGGGAGCCCCACCTGGCCCCGGGTTGCCTATAGCAATATCTGCATCATCCTTCTGGCACTCTACCAGAGTGTAAAAAGGCAGTAGAACCACTTTAATCTTATAAGAAGAGAGCGGCACAGCTGATAGAACATTTGGTCCATGGTGCAGTGCTGATAGAGGGGTACCTTGGTACCAGTAGCAGTGCATTGCTACTCAAAGTAGCTAGTAGATTTACGTCGTCCAATAGCTGATGATGCTCTAAAAAAACATGCACTACTCTCCAAGTAGTATGGTAGGAGCTACCTACGATTTACTATGTTTAATTAACCGGTACAATGTAATAACAGCTAGCTAGCTACTACTAGTACAATTTATTGATTGTAGTAGAAACCGATTCAAACACGAGTGGGACTTGTCGCTGCGATATTGACGCTACTAGAGTTTTTATTGATCAAGTGTGCGAAGAAAATATCTCAATTGGATCTTTACATCACCACATACTCTGACTGACTGGCTGACCGACCAGCAACATGGATGCCACAATGATATCGCCCGACAAACGAAGGTGGTACACAACAACTGTAACCTCGGTGGTGATGACCATGAAGAAGTCGTTGGCACTTGTCTTTGCTCTCCACTCCTCTACCAATCTACGTTTTGTGTCTTCGTTTCGTAGCTCTGCAGTAGTTAAATCGCTCGGTGCTCCAAGAAATAGTCGTAGTAGGAAGTTCGTCACAACAACAAGACGAAGCATGGCGACCAAGAACTTGGCGGTAGATCCATTCTGCTTTCGGCAATTTTCAGAGCACAAAGAAGCAAGTGAAGCGTACGGAGGTACTGTTTTGTAAGTCGGCAGTGCTGTGTTTAGTAGGGCTAGCAGTAGAGAGTTTGTGTAAAGGAGTTGGAAAGGGCGCCACTGTGTATATACTGTATGTTATTGTATGGCCCTTATGTTCGAGTATACGGATCATTATCTTTTCACTTCATCACTCTAACTTCCCATTTTTATGGCACAATGTAGCTCGGTTTCAGTGAAAGAATTTGAAGACATTGCCAATGCTCGTTACAATGAAGCCGATTTACAAGATGGTTATGCTCCCTTTTGCAAACACATTTTTATTCAAAATGATTTTACAAACGCCAAAGTCAATGTCTTGAAAATTTCACCCGACAATGAAAGCCTCCTACGATCGACCTATGATGCTCGGAATGACAAGGAATTGCCTGTGCTGCAACGATGGTTTCCCAAAGAGTTGGTCCAAGAAGACTCTCTTCCCGTGGCCAAATATCTCGATTTGATATTGTATTCTCGAGAGCAAATCATCAAGGTACATTATGGAAATGCTTGTATTGTGAATATTGATTTCATGGGCTGCTTGGGACGGAGGTATCCTAAGATATTCTGTCGAATTGTACTCACTATACTATTATCTATTTTTTGTATAATTTTAGGAAAATGAATCCATGGGGAAACCGGCCAATCCGGAAACAGCACCCTGGGGAATCGTCAGCATCAAGGCGCAACCTGTGGATCATGAATTGCCCATGACACCCATTACGGCCATGAGAAATGCACTCGGAAAAGATCAAGGTGGATCCGGTGTGCCATTGGATCGTGAAAAGTACATGGAAGCGGTCAACTATTGGAAGGATCATGCCAATATATCGTAATAAGAATCGTGACAGGCATGGCTGACTAGGCTCCGTTTTGCCGAGAAGTATTTGGACTTTTCACTATTTCCTACAGTAGCTAGCAACCATTCCACGCTACAACTGGTACTAGTCGTCATCACTGTAGCATTTCATTAGTAGCTATATTTACAATCTAAACACATACATTGGGATCCATCGATCTGGCAATTGCGTCATTTTTAGTATCGATCTGTACATACAGAAAAGGGCGAGAACCAGACAAAGAATGAGTAAGGGAAAGAATGAGTAAGGGCATTGAGCGCGTGCTGGCAGCTGTTACATATATTTGCTGTTATTACTCACATCGAATACGGTCCCACAAGTCACATGTACAATCTCGTTCGACGAGGCGCCCTTCCGGCGGCCATTTCAACTCGAGCATTTCGGGAAAGAAATCATCGTCCCATTGATCACCCGCGAATCGATTGTGAGCATCACCACGAAGACCCGTGCCGACAACTCCCATGGCCTGGGCAATCTGTTGGACTTGACGAATGGCTCGTTTCGACATTTTTTCATAGACCATGTTCCGTTGTCGTCGGCGTTGATTATTAGATTCCGCATTGCCAAATAAAAACGTAAAGACTGCTTCCATTTCCGTCGAGGCAGACTCGGTAGGACTTCGACGCAGTTCGGTTCGATACATGTCTTCTTCTACTACTTCCATGCCCAATGCTCGAAGAGCACGCTTCCGGTAAATTTGTTCGGCACGATCTTCGGACCACTGAAATCCACTCTCATTGGGTATTTCCTGGTCTTCGTCATCTTCATCATCATCAAGATCATCGTCCATATATTCAAAGTCTTGTGGTTGCCACGGGATTTCCGATTCTTGGTTCTGTTCTTCTAAATCATATTTGGTCGGGAGGTATCGCCACGGCAGCCAACTGGCCTTGCTCTCTTCGTAATTTGGATCGCCTTTCTTGGCAAAGGAAACCCAGCGTTCGGCCATATCGGCGGCAATCTCTTCGTCGGCGTCATCTACAAAATAGTCACCAAACATGTTCTTCATCAATCTCTGGAATGATTTCGAATCCGGCATATTGAAGTTCTTTTTATCATTTTGTTGTTGTTGGTTATTCCGCGCAGAAGCAGAGTGGTTGCTCAACAGAGACCGAGGAGGCAGCGACGAACCAGAAGAGCCCCCGTCCCCGCCTCTTGCGTAGTAGGCAGCACCGCCTCTTGTCTCTGGTGCCCACTTTTGATTCCAATTGAGATCATCTTCTTCCTCCTCGATGTCCTCCATTTCTTCCAAGGCACCTTTGTAGGCCGCCAAAATGTCGGTGTACGGATATTCAGGAGCGACGGGAGCCTCTGCTTGGGCAAATTGACTCAGTGTCGAGAAATGGGACCGGATAATGGACATGGCTTGAAACACATAGGGCAGCTCGGATGTGTGGCATGATTTACCCCAGCATTCTTTGTAGCCTGGAATATGCGTTGGTTGACTGAACCGGTATACGTACACATTGTTATTGTTGCGGCTTCGCTTAGCCTGGTCTCTCTTTCTGCCTCGCGAGCGTTTTTCATCCATTGGCTCACCACTCGGGCCATTGCCGTTTTGGTTATTGTTGCTTTCCGCTTTTTGAACACGATTCCGACTGACTTTGTGAGCATAGTGCCAGCTAGGACACCGGAACAAGTAATCATCAATGATTCGGCTCATGACCGGACGGTAGTCCACCACTACCTTGGCAGCTTCTTTCAAAGCCTTCGCCTTGGCTTTTGCCTGTCGTTTGAGTTCTCGTTCCGCAGCACGTTCAGCTGCAACGTGTGGATCCACGTCCTTCATGAAGGGAACTTTGTTTTTCGCCATGGACAGTATACTCCGAATACGGTCCATGGGTGGCCTACTGATCTTCTTGTTGGGAATTCCAACCCGCTTCTCCTGTTGGCGTTTTGCTACAGTCCATTCTTTACTTTTGTCGGCTTCCGTAGGCGTTGGCTCCTCTTTCGTGGATGATTCTTTTGACGAAGAAGACGGCGATGCACCCGACCAACTCTTCATAAAACTGGACAGCCATGGTCTGTCGCTAGTTTCACCTTCTCCGTCGTCAGCCGATGGGTCCTGTGCTCCACCTGCGCCTCCCCATGTCTTTAGCAATGTTTGCACTCCATCGTCCTCCATCAAAACTCGCTTGGATTTCGAGGCGTTCATTGCCAGTAGCACCTCATACTCGTGTTCCAACTGATCCTGATGTTCCATGTAATACAATTTATTTTCCTCCTCCTCGACTTGCTTTTTCGCCAACTCGTTGGCTTCGGCTTCAATTTGTTCTACGTACCCACGATAATGTTTCAACACCCGAGACGCGCTATCCCGAAACAAAGCGCCCACAAACATCCAATAGACGGGTTTGGACATGGTAATGGGAAAGGCCGAATGGACAAACATTTCTCCTTCGTGTGCATTGCTGCCAACAATAATGGGGATATCATCGGGTATCAGATGCGTATTCTTCAATGGTTGGGATACATTGACAGCAAAGGCATCGAGTGCACGTTTGCCCTTTCCACGCCGACGCCGTTGGTGTTGGACATCTTCATAATCCAAAAGCAAGCCATCTTGATGATGGAACAATGGACTCTTGCTGTTGGAATGAAATGGATTGTTACTCGTCGTCGTGGACGACGTAAAGGCCCCACTTTTCATGGTTCTTCCCGCACCACCGACATGAATGTTTCGTTCTTCGGTCAAGGTCGGTGACCAGGTAAAGAAATCTCCCACACTTCGTGGAATGCCCATCAAGGAGGATTGTGCTCGCATAATTTCTTCCACTCGCTCGGCACGCAAACACTCCAAATCACGACAATCGACATTTCGTTTGAGGGCTTCCCCAATGAAATCGGCAATGGCATTGGAACGAAATTGATATCCCAAAGCATTGCTTTGCATAATGGCGGCTTGAAACAAGGTCGTACCAGCCCCTTCCATCATTAAGTGCTGTCCCGTCATGATGGCACCTGCCGATTCTCCAAACAAGGTGACGCGATGGGGATCTCCTCCAAAATTCAAAATGTTGTCATGAACAAAATGGAGGGCCGCCCGTTGATCCATCAATCCAAAATTGCCATAGACGCCATCCGGACTGGACACTAAAAATCCCAGGGCCCCCAATCGATAATTGATGGTCACCACAATGACATCTCGTTCTGCCAAACGACGTCCATCGTATTCGGGTCGTCGAGCCCCCCCTTGCTGAAAGGCACCTCCGTGCAACCATACCATCACGGGCAACAATTTGGTTTGATCCGGTGGTCTCGCTTTATTCCCACTGCCTGGCAAATTCGACAAGATTCCGCCGCCGCCGGTTCCTTTTTTGGCATGGCCTGCCGGAGTAAAGACGTTCAAGGTCAAACAATCTTCGCTCATGTACTCGCGTCGAGCTCCCGGATTCATGACGGGATCGTCCAATTGCCAACAATCGGGTCCGTAATGCGTCCCGTCCAAAAGGACGGGCGCCCAGGGCGGGGGTGGTTCGGGCGGGGCAAACCGCAATTGTCCGACCGGGGGTGTCGCGTACGGAATGCCACCATAAAAATCGACGCCCTGATCGCGTTTGCCTTGGATTTTGCCGAGGGATGGAATATGGACAATTAAAGATGATTTGGCGTGATAGGAATTGGGAGTGGAAGAAGAGGAAGAAGACTCTGTCGAGTCGAGAAGGATATCATCCGCCTCGGAAAGACCATAACTGTAGGCTTGTTTGGTCGCTTCTTCGGGGGATAATTTGTGTGGCTCGTATGGTTGTGCTCTAGGTTGTAAGGAGTAGTCCACAATATTTTGTTGCTGTTGCTGTTGTGCATAGGGCGGAAAATCGGGTTGTTCTTGTGCCGAAGCAAACAAAAACGACAGAGACAGTAGATTGTTGCATGGTTTTCTCATATTGCAAAGTTGGAATAGGATGCGTTTGGGAGGTGATAAAATCCAAGTGGTGCAGTAATACGTGTAAGAACCAAACAGCAGTGTAGTGATTCCCAAAAGAAAGCGTCGTCTAGGCGGTGGGAAGGATGGTGATACTCGTCGTGATTTTGTTGGAGTGGAAGGCAGTGTTGAATTTCCTTCTTCTTCTTCTTCTTGTTCCAATGGGCTCGTTACAGTGGGATAGGCATTATCGTCTTCGCAAATAATGGTGATGATTGGAGAGACGACACCATGCTTCCGTCTTCTTCTTTTGCTTGCTCCTCGGCGGTTCATTTTGTTTGTTTGATAGGTTGGATTGTCAAGAATTGTGTTTGAATGTTTCAAAAAAACACCCCAAAAATCGATTGGTCTCTTGCGGGTGCGTCGACGTCAAAATTATGAAACTGCTCAACAGCTAGCCTGCAGCTACTACAGTAAGAGCCAGTAAGGATTGGTCTGAGAAAGAGAGCGCCCGAAAAAGAAAAATATAAAAATAAAAAAAATGAAAAAAACAGAACATCCTACAGATGAGATAGGCCTGGGCATGCAGGACTGTGCGATACCAAGTGTTGCTCTCCAGCTTGGCAGACATCGACCTTGCTGCTGTAGAAGCGACTGACTTACCGCCAACAATAATAGTGCGTGCGTATCTCCCATGCACACACTGAAAGCTACTACTAGTAGAAAGAGCACGAAAACGTTACTCTCATTTCTGTTTGCTAGTAGCTGCTATGTAGCTTGCTTTTGACTTGCTTCCTTCTTGAGTCTCGCAAAGATAGCTTTTGATAGAGCTACTAGCTAGCCAGCATAGCTGTCTGATCTCTTCGACGGGATAGTTGCTTCACAAATGTTTGGCTGGTCAATCGACAGCACGTCAACAACAGACTGGTACTCAAATTTAAAGTACTAGCTAGTACCAATAAATAGCAGGCCCATTTCAGCACATTGCTTCCTCCTCGAGCTCTGAGCTCTGCCGTCACGATTAGGACAGATAATGGTACGTACTTGCCTCCAACCACACTTGCCTCCAACCACACTTGCCTCCAACCACACGTACTTGCTTCCAACCATGAAAGTATGCCGCCAACCATGAAAGTAAGCTGCCAACCATAAAATACTCACCGGTTCTTGAATTTAACATACTTTCCCTAATAGCTACTACAGTAGTAGCAGGTAGCTAGCTAGCTAGCTAGCTAGAGTACATGGCCACACCACGTCATACCATACCAAGACACAGCCATGCTATTACTTAGTAACATTACGATAGTCACTGACCGCGTACTACGCTTCATCAGTGGTTAAGCAATAGCCCTAGCTAGCTAGCTACTAGCTAGTAGTGGTTAACCAATAGCCCTCCAATAGCCCTGTTCATGACCCGGACAGCGACCGAGCAGGACTTGCCAAGTAGCCAAATTAAACGCCGTGGCTTGCCAAGTAGCCAAATTAAACGCCGTGGCTTGCCAGCTAGCCAAAGTAAACGCCGTGGCTTGCCAGCTAGCCAAAGTAAACGCCTTGCCAACCAGCTAGCCAAATTTCTACATTAGCAACACCTTGCCAACTAGCCAAAACCATTCTATTAGTAATTTTCCTCTCATTGATTATCACTTTTTCCTCTCATTGATTATCAAATTGGGCTTGCTACTTTTTTTACGATCAGCACATCATCCAGCTAAAAGGTAATTATGATGTGAGGCACAACGTGCACTGTAGTTATTGCCTTGTACTACATTGGCGACAGCGTGTGCTGGTCGGTTGTCTTCTTCGTTTCATGCTCCTCCTTTAGAGTGCTGTAGCGATCTATCGGTTGGACGCTTCTTCGTCGGTATGGTCGCTTCGTGTCCTTCGGTTTCATCGGATTTCATCGGACCGGTCTTCATGGGTATGCCGATCCCTTCTTTAAGCCCTTCGGCATGCTAGCGTGCAGCCGAAGCTTGGTTCTTCGTATTCATCACGAGTCGATGCGACATGTTCGTAAATAGGATCGCCTGTAGGAATAGGCACGGGACGCAGCCTCCATGTTAGGCATGCTTTCGCGTGTGTTACAAAAGATCGGATGGATCATCCTTGCCGAATCTTCATGGCAGTCGGCTGTGACTTCCTGTGTAGAAAAGCTACCGGAAGACATGCAGGATGTCTTGTTGACCCAGTTTCCGCTCGCTGGGGATATTTCATTAGTAAACGTTGGAGAGATCTGCTGGTGTAATTGTTGCAGTAAATGAATAATCGTGATGAGA
>ENA-ORBV01016574-ORBV01016574.1-microbial-mat-metagenome-genome-assembly--contig:-NODE-16574-length-10675-cov-10.044254_pt1 | contig 10675 bp, 9 predicted proteins | sample MGYA00237777_ERZ505514 | MGnify/ENA primary metagenome ERZ505514 (study PRJEB26160, sample SAMN06269048) | microbial mat metagenome | isolation source: Oligotrophic lake microbial mat | place...
CCGCCTCCACCTCCGCCGGTAACGTCGCCGCCGGCTTCGCCGCAACCCCCGCCGCCCGCACCACCTCCGGTCGCGCCGCCTGCCGCTCCACCAGCAGCGCCGCCTACGCCGCCTCCGGCCGCGCCGCCGACTCCTCCGCCTGTTACGCCGCCCGCGCCACCTCCGGTCGCGCCACCTGCGCCGCCTCCGGCCGCGCCACCGCCGCCGCCTGCGCCGCCACCGCCACCGCCGGCTACTGTTCCGTCAGGCTTCGCGCTGGAGACGTTGCGTGCGCAAAACGCGGCGCGTCTGACCGATGCCGAGATCGAGGCAGCCGCACAGCGGCTTTCGATCGAGGCCAGCGTGTTGCGTGCTGTGATTAAAGTCGAAAGCGCCGGTCCCGGATTTTCGGACGGCCGGCCGCTGCTCTCGTTCGAGCCGTTCAATTTTAGCCAAGCCACTGGCGGGCGTTTTGATGCGAGCAATCCCGGTGTCTCGCAACCGTCGAACCGCGCATATTTAGGCGGCAACCAAGCTTCGCGCTGGTCGAAGCTTTCGGAAGCGTACGGACTCGATCCCGCTGCGGCCCTAGGCGCCGCAAGTTGGGGGGCATTCCAATTGCCCGGGCGCTATTTCGCTGACGCTGGCTATCCGAGCGCGTTCGCGTTCGTTGCCGACATGTCGCAATCGGAAGCGCGCCAATTGGCGGCGTTCGAAGCGTATCTGACACGCAAGGGTTTGATTGACGAATTGCAGCGCCGCGATTGGGATACCTTCGCACGCGCGTATGAAGGCGAGAACGGGGCTGGGCAGTATGCATCGGCGCTCGCTCGCGCTTTCGCCACCATCACGCCGCCAACGACCGACGGCTTCCTCGATACACTCGTCGCGGGCAATACGGCCGGTCTCACACGCGCTGACTTTGAAGCAATCGCAACGCAGCTCGGCTGCGAGGTCGAAGCGGTTCAAGCGGTGGTGCAAGTGGAGAGCGGCTCGCTCGGCGCCTTCGCCGGCAACGGCAAGCCGGTTATCCTCTACGAGCCCCACATCTTCTCGCGGCGCACAAACCGGCAATATGATTCCAGCCACCCGAGCATCTCGTACCGGTCCTGGGACGCCACGAAGTATCCGCGCACGCAAGACGGCCGCTGGGCGCAGTTGCGCGAAGCCTATGCGCTCGATCCGCAAAACGCCGTTGCATCTGCAAGTTGGGGCCTCTTCCAAATCATGGGCTTCAACCATGGCGCTTGCGGATTCCCAGACGCCAAAGCGTTCGTCGCCGACATGTGCCGCTCGCAGGCGCAGCAGTTGAAGGCGTTCGCCGCGTTCGTCACATTCAACAATCTCGCCGACGAGCTGGTGCGCAAGGATTGGGAAGGTTTTGCCGCCGGCTACAACGGGCAAGGGCAGGTGGAACGCTACGGCCGGCTCATGCGCGAGGCGTACGAACGGTTGAAAGCGGTGAGCTGACGCAGGAAGGCGGAGGGCGCGATGGGGTTCTTTGATTGGCTGTTCGGCGTGATCTTCGGTCGCCGCAATTCAACGCGCCCAAACTCGCCGCCGCCACCGCCTCCCCCAGTGACGCCGCCGCCCGCACCGCCGCCAGTGGCGCCACCCGCGCCACCTCCGGTCGCGCCGCCTCCGCCGCCGCCGCCAATAACGCCGCCGCCGCCATCGGGTGACTATCTGTCGTCACTGCGCGTTCAGAACGCGGCCCCGATCACGCGGTCCGACTACCAAGCGGTTGCCGCCCGTTTGGGCTGTGAGTGGGAGGCTGTCGCCGCCATTGCACAGGTTGAGTCAGGCCCTCTCGGCGGCTTCGGCCAGGATGGCCGCCCGATCATCCTGTTCGAGCGCCATCTCTTTTCGCGCAAAACGCAATCGCGCTTCGATCAGTCGAACCCGACTGTCTCCAACCGCACCGCTGGTGGCTATCCGCGCAGTCAGGCCGATCGCTGGGCGCAGCTCACTGAAGCGTATGGGCTCGATCCCGCGGCGGCCTTGGAAAGCGCAAGCTATGGCCGCTTCCAGGTGCTCGGACAGAACTATCCGAACCTGCAAATGGCGAATGCGCATGAATATGTGTCGAAGCTGGCGCGTTCGGAGAAGGATCAGCTGGAAGCGTTCGAAGGCTTCATCCGCGCCAACGGTTTGGCCGACGAGCTCCAGCGTTTGGACTGGGCTGGGTTTGCCAGGCGCTACAACGGGCCAAGCTATGCGACAAACCAGTACGACACGCGCATGGCGGAGGCGTACGCGAGCTTGAAGCGCGATCCGAACTTGATCGCCTAAGCCTCGGCTTGAGCGGGCGGGGAGAACAGCCTAGGTAGCGAGCTACATGGCCCGCTACCTGATCACATCCGCGCTTCCGTACATTAACGGCATCAAGCACCTCGGCAATTTGGCTGGTTCGATGTTGCCCGCTGATATTCACGCGCGCTTCCGCCGCTTGCAGGGCCACGAGGTGTTGTTCATTTGCGCGACGGATGAGCACGGCACCCCGGCGGAACTCGCCGCGGCCGAGGCTGGGCAGGACGTGCGCACTTATTGCGATCAGCAATATCAAGTGCAGAAAGCCGCCTGCGACGGCTTTCGGCTTTCCTTCGACCATTTCGGCCGCTCTTCCAACGCGCCGAACCACAAGTTGACGCAGCATTTCGGCGAAGTGCTGGAGAAGAATGGGCTAATCGAGGAGCGAGTCTCGAAGCAGATATATTCGATAGATGATGAACGTTTCCTGCCCGATCGCTACGTCGAAGGCACTTGCCCGATTTGCGGCTTCGAACGCGCGCGCGGCGATCAATGCGACAACTGCGGATCGTTGCTTGACCCCATTCAGCTGAAGAACCCACGTTCGAAAATCTCCGGCTCCACCAATGTCGAGCCGCGAGACACGGCGCACCTCTTCTTGAAGCAGCCCTTAATGCAGGAGCGCATTCGCGCCTGGGTCGACAAGGCGAGCGAGTGGCCGACGCTGGCCCGCTCGATCGCCTACAAATGGCTCGACGAAGGCTTGATCGATCGCGCCATCACACGCGATCTCGTTTGGGGTATCAAAGTCACCAAGGACGGCGCCGTGCGTCCGGGCTTCGAGACCAAAGTCTATTACGTCTGGTTCGACGCGCCGATCGAATACATCGCGTCGACGATAGAATGGACGGAGGCGAACGGCGGCAATTGGGAGCGCTGGTGGCGCGAGGATAAGGGCGCTGACGACGTCACCTACATCCAGTTCATGGGCAAGGATAACGTCGCCTTTCACACGGTAAGTTTCCCGGTGACGATCATGGGCTCGGGCGAGCCGTGGAAATTGGTCGACCGCTTGAAGGCGTTCAACTGGGTCACCTGGTACGGCGGCAAGTTCTCGACCAGTGAGAAGCGCGGCATCTTCATGGACGCAGCTTTGGAGCTGCTGCCGAGCGATTATTGGCGCTGGTATCTGATGGCGAACGCGCCGGAGAGCTCCGACGCGGCCTTCACGCTTGAGCAATTTCAGCAAACCATCAACGCCGATCTCGCCAATGTCTTCGGCAATTTCGTCAACCGCATCACGCGTTTCGCGGCGTCGAAGTTCGACAGCGAAGTGCCGGATGGCGGGGCGCCCGGCGCCAACGAGGAAAAGCTCGCCAATGAATTCGCCGAGCGCCTCACCGCGCTAACGCAATTTCATGATCAGATGGAATATCGCAAAGCCGCTGCAGAACTCCGCGCCATCTGGGTGGCGGGCAATGAGTATCTGCAAGTCGCCGCGCCGTGGACTACGCTCAAGACCGACCGCGACGTCGCCGCAGTCGGTGTGCGCACTGGCCTCAATGCGTGCGTGTTGTTCGCCATCCTCGCGCAGCCCTTCATTCCGGACGCCGCCAAGACGGTGCTCGACGCCCTCGGTGTTCCTGAAGCGAACCGCATGTGGCCGAAGCCCGACGATCGGAGCGTCTGGGACGCACTGCCCCGCGGCCTCAAGTTCAGTCCGCCCGACGTATTGTTCAAAAAAATCGAGGACGAAGACGTGGCGCTTTGGGCCGAGCGGTTCGGCGCCGGCTGATGATTGTCCGCAAGCTTACGGTCGACGATCTTGACGTTTACCGCGCCTTGCATCGTTTCGCGCTTACCGAAGCGCCGCTCGCTTTCGTTGAGACGCCGCGCAACGACGAGGCGCGGTCCGACAGCGTCGTCCACGACATGTTGGCGCGCGGCGAAGCGTGGGGCGTGTTTGAAGGCGAGCGGCTGTTTGGCAAAATGGTGATTGACGCGTTGCCGTACGATTGTCTCGCCCACACGCGATGGCTGCACGCCGTCTATCTGCACCCCGACGTACGCGGCAGCGGCGCGGGCGAATTGTTGGTGCGCACGGCGATTGAAGATGCGCGCCGCACCGGCGCGGGCGTCATCGCGCTTTGGGTCAATGCCGAGAACGCGCCGGCGGCGCGCTTCTACGCCCGCTTGGGCTTCATGGAGACGGGACGGGTGCCCGGCGGCATCGCGATCGGTGGCCGTCGCGTCGACGATGTCATGATGTGCTTGCCTGTCGCGGGGTAGGAGCCGCCCAATACCGGTTCGGACTCGTCTGGACGGACCGCGGATTCCCTCTTAAAACTCCATCGCCCGGCGTGGGGACGCCAGGGTTGCGGGAGGGGCGTATGGAATTTGTCGATCAGGCCGTCGTGTATCTGCGCGAGGGCTTCGCCAACATCAACAATCCCAAGGGCCTGTTGATCGCGCTCGCCGCAACCATCTTTATCGGCACGTGGCGACAATGGATCCCGGTGGCGCTGGTCGCGACGGTGGTCCACATCGCCATTGAACGCCTGGCGCCGGTGCTGGCGGGCGAAGGCGGCGAAGTGACATTGCCGCCTTTGATGGAAGAGGCGTTTTGGACCCAGGTGCTGGTCCTTTTCCTCGGCTATCTCATCATCATCGGCGTGTTCTTCTTTCTGAAGAGCCTCTTCTTCAGACGTAAAGCCGCTCACTAAGCTCAACGCGCGCGCGCTGCCTCGTAGAGTGCAATCGCAGCCGCTGCGGAAACGTTCAAGCTTTCCATCGCCGGCGCGATCGGAATCCGTGCGCGCTTTTCGCAGGCTTCGGCAACGCCGGGTCGAAGCCCTTTCCCTTCCGCGCCCAGCACCAATACGGTCGGCCGCTTGTCGCTGACAGCTTCGGCCAAGCTCAATGTCGCTTCGCCCTCCAACGCTACGGTGTTGTAGCCGTAAGAGCGCAGCGTCTCGACGGTGCGGCCAAGATTGACCACGCGCACGTGGGGCACGATTTCGATGGCGCCCGTTGCCGCTTTCGCCAGCACGCCGGTGAGCGGCGGTGATTTGCGATCCTGCAGGATCATCGCGCGCGCACCGAAGGCCGCTGCCGAGCGAAACGCCGCGCCGACGTTCTGCGGATCGGTGACGCCGTCCAGGATGAGCACGCTGCGTCCGTCGGGCGGCGTGCAGGCGGCTTCAAGCGTCGATGGCTCGATTGGGAACGCGCGCACCGCCATGCCTTGATGCACAGCGCCCGGTGGCAGCATGCCGTCAATCGCCTCCGGATGGAGGATCTGAGGCTGAACGCTCTCGGGCAGGCGCGAAGCCGCGTTGCGCGTGGCGACCACGCGTTCGATCCGCCGCGCCGGGTTGGCCAGCACGGCAAGCGACGCATGCACACCCCAGACCCAGGAAGGACCGCCGGTCTCTTCCTCGAACTGCCGGCGCGGCAGTCTGTCCGCCGGGATGTTGTGTGGCTTGAGTGGGGGAGGGGGCTTGGGTATAGGACGCGCTCCGCGAAACAGGGGCCTTGCTTATAGAGGCTTTGCCGCTGGCGGAAGCATGCCAAAAGGCGTGGGCCGGAAGGGTGGCCGAGTGGTTAATGGCAGCAGACTGTAAATCTGCCCGCGAGAGCGTACGCTGGTTCGAATCCAGCCCCTTCCACCATTCCTCGCGGCGTGAGGAATGGTGTCGCGCCGGAGCCCATTTGGGCGAAGGCGGACGGCAGGCGAAGAGCTAAACTGGACGAGCGGTTGCGGGTATAGCTCAATGGTAGAGCAATAGCCTTCCAAGCTAAAGACGAGGGTTCGATTCCCTCTACCCGCTCCAACCGTCATTGCTGCAGCGGCGCCTAAATCGCAGGCTCAGCTGCGTTTTTCCCCCGGAAAGCGATCTCCCATCGCGCGCGGCTATTTGCGGCGCGGAGGGGAGCGCCAATACTCTGGCGCAGACCGACTTTTGGCGGGGAGACTGGTCATGCTGCGCTCACGGTCGATTCTACGGGCTTGTGGCTTTGCTCTGCTGGTGTCGTTGGCGGCCTGCGCCGCGCCAACGCTTGCGGACGAAAATTCCGAGTATACGCGCCTTCCGCGCGACATTCGTATCGGCGCTACCGAAATGCTTGTCGAACGTGTGATGCCGGATGTTTCGCGCGAGGAGGTTGCCGCCGCTGTGCAAGCCCTCGTCGAGCGCGAGACGATGTGTTTTCCGTGGCCCGGCCTTTGGCTGGACGCCAGCAATCGGCGGAGTTTCTATTATGCACGCTTCGATTTAATGGCGCGCGACTGGGGGCAGGACGTCGCTGACGCGAGCCGGGCGCGGATGCAGGAATTTGTCGAACTCGGGTTCCTGATTGCGCGGGAGCGACCAGATATCGGCGCCGGCGTGGTTGAATACACGCTCACTACTGACGGCGTCGCGTACCTGCGCGGCTCTCCCTATGCCGGCGAGCGGCCGTCTTTCTGCGCGCCATCGCAGCGCCGTGTCGTCGAAATCACGGCGATGGAATGGGGCGACTACCCCTGCGGCAGCTTGCGCGTCCGCTTCAACCATGTCGCGGACGACTGGCCGACTTGGGCGCGCAACGAGGGTGCGCGCATTCGGATCGCGTCGACCTGGGCGCCAGTCGGCGTCGAGGCGCAAGGCTCGGTGTCGCTGAATCGGCAATGGTATCGCCCTAGCGCCATGCCGCCGGACATGCAGCGTAACGGCGAGCTACGCTCGCTTTGTTACGATGCAAGCCGACAACGCGTGGCGGGTGAGGACTTAGAACTCGGTCCCGTGCAACCCTGATCGCTAGGGTCTTAAGCGCACACCAAGGGTGACGTTGCGGGCGGCGCCCGCGAAACCGTTCGCTGGTTCGTACTCTTCGTCGGTGAGGTTGTCCGCCGCAATGTAAACCGTGGCGACATCGCTCACGTCCCAAGTCGCCGATGCGCGCAGCAAACTGTAGTCCGGTGTGATGCCGACACCCTGGTAGAGCCCGTCGTTTCCGTAGATCTGATCGGCGCGCTCGCCAACCTGCCGCCAGCTCAGTTCGCCGCTGAACTGTCCGTGCTCGACATCGAGCGCCGCCGTCCAAGTGCTTTCGGGACGGCGAAGCAAGGCCGCGCCGGTGACGCCATCGCGCGCGCTTGTGTGAACGTAAGACGCGCGCGCGGCAAGCCATGCCAGCGACCGCAGCGCCACGCGCAACTCCGCGCTCTCAATCTCAGCTTGATCGATGTTCACATAGGTGAACAGCGGGCCGAAATCGATCAGATCATTGACCTCCTGAGTGCGGTAAACGAAGCCAATTTCGACGCCTTCGTCCTGGCCGAACGCAGTGAACCTTGCGTCGGCGCCAAGCTCCAGAGCCTCGCCGTGTTCGGGATCGAGATTGGGATCACCGAAATAGATAAAGCGCTCATAGAGTGTCGGCGCTCGAAACGAAGTGCCGTAGGCGCCGTAAACGCGAACAGCGTCAACAATGTTGAACGACGCGCCGAATCGCCACGTGCCTTGCGTTCCGAAACCTTCGAACTCATCGACGCGCACCGCGCCGGTGAGGGTCAGCCGATCCAGATCGGTTTGCGCGGTGATGAAGCCGCTAAGATGATCTTGTTGAGCGACAATTGTGGCGAAGGCCTGATCGATATCGACGTCGTCGCGTTGCATTTCGAGCCCCGCAACCACCGAAGCGCCGGCGATGTTGGCGTTGATCGCTACATCCGCGAAACGCCGCTCGCCTTCAAAGCTTGATGTTGCTGCCCCTCCATCTGCTTCTTGCCGGACATGACGCAATGCGCCTGCATGGCCGTTCAGACTTAGATGCTCGCCCAGCCGCCATGTTGCCCCGAGACGCCCCAAGCTAAGATCGTTCTCCGAGATTTCGAGATCGGAATCGTCCGCGCGCTGCTCGTTAAAGGTAGGCGGCGGATAGATGAACGCGTCGAAATCCGCTCGCGACTCGCGGTGGCGGACCAGCAGATCGAGGGTGAAGGAGTGTGTCACATCAAGATCGAAAACCCCCGTCAGCGTGGCGGATTCCGCGCCATCCTCGTCGCCGACATGCGTGCTCATGCGCTCGGGCACTAGGTCGTGACCGTCAGTTAAGTAGCCTTCAGCCGTCAGCGCATAGCGGAAATTGCCAAGCGTTCCATCGACACCCGCCGTGCCAGCGAGCGAGCCGAACGAACCACCTGAGACATCAAGTTGTGCGTTGAGCGCGCCTTCGCCCCCGCGGCGCGGTAGTATGTTCACGACGCCGCCGATTGCGTCCGAGCCGAACACGGCGCTCATTGGGCCATGAACGACTTCGATGCGGGCGAGACCGCCGAGTGTGTCTTGGCCACCGTCGAACGCCGAGCCGGGCGACGCTGGATCGTTCAGGCGGACACCGTCGAACAGAACCAGCGTGTGGTTCGAATTGGCGCCACCGGAGAACAAGCTGGTCTGCTGGCCAAAGCCGCCACTGCGCACCACGCCGAGTCCTGGAACGTCCGCCAAGGCGTCAGCGATATTCGTTACGCCGCGATTTAGCGCCGCTTCAACGTCAACAACATCGACATCGGCGGGCAAGCGCTCAGCCGGCGTCGGCACACGCGTGGCGGTTATGACGAGCTCGTCGTCGGCATGTTGCGCATAGGCGGGTAAAGTGAAGCAAGAGACCGCCAACAAGGCGATCTTGAACGTAATCCGCATAGGAGCAGTCCCCTTTTGCAGCGCACCCGTCCCCAACGGCGCGCCAAGCAGCGACTAGCGGGGCGCACGTGCGCGGGGCCGCCCGCGTCGCTGCTGCGGAGAGTCCGGTTCGACGGCTGGTCCCGGCCGGGCGAACGAGCGACGTGCGACGGCTGGTCTCCTGGCTGACGGCTCAATCGCGTTTCCGCCGCCTTCCCAGGACCATTTCGGACCCAGTGGCGTGATGGCGGAGCGCTCGCCGCTTACAGTTGCGGGCACAGCCGCGGATTGGGGGTTGCAATACCCCCCACCGCGTTCCCATTTCACGTCCTCGCGGACGACCGTTGCGCGGGCAGCCTTAGCCGCGGCTGATCGGCCTGCCAAGGCTCTGCGGGGCTTGACGTATCCCCACGCGCGGCTAAAGACGCGCACCTTATGAGCGCTTCGGCCGGGCCGAAGCGCCGAACAGCATTTTGCACGCCGGAGAGACAGGACCTTACAATGGCCAAGGAAAAGTTTGAGCGGAACAAGCCGCACTGCAACATCGGCACGATTGGCCACGTCGATCACGGCAAGACGACGCTGACGGCTGCGATCACGATGGTGCTGTCCAAGAAGGGCGGCGCGAAGGCGATGTCCTACGCCGACATCGACGCTGCGCCGGAAGAAAAGGCTCGCGGCATCACGATCAACACTGCCCACGTCGAGTATGAGACGGCTGACCGTCACTACGCGCACGTCGATTGCCCTGGCCACGCCGACTACGTGAAGAACATGATCACCGGCGCCGCCCAGATGGACGGCGCGATTCTCGTCGTCTCCGCCGCTGACGGCCCGATGCCGCAGACCCGCGAGCACATCCTGCTCGCCCGCCAGGTTGGCGTGCCAGCCCTCGTCGTGTTTATGAACAAGGTCGACATGGTCGACGATCAGGAACTGCTCGACTTGGTCGAAATGGAAGTTCGCGAACTTCTGACCTCGTACGGCTTCCCGGGCGATGACGTACCGATCGTGAAGGGCTCGGCTCTAGCCGCCGTTGAAGGCCGCGATGCGCCGATCGGTGAAGACGCGATCATGAGCTTGATGACCGCCGTCGACACCTACATCCCGCAACCGGCGCGTCCGCTCGACCTGCCGTTCCTGATGCCCGTTGAAGACGTGTTCTCGATCTCGGGCCGCGGCACGGTCGTGACCGGCCGCGTCGAGAAGGGCATCATCAAGGTTGGCGAAGAAGTCGAAATCATTGGCATCCGCCCGACCGTGAAGTCGGTCTGCACCGGCGTGGAAATGTTCCGCAAGCTGCTCGACCAGGGCCAGGCCGGCGATAACATCGGCGCGCTGCTGCGCGGTATCGATCGTGAAGGCGTCGAGCGCGGCCAGGTTCTGGCCAAGCCGGGCTCGATCACGCCGCACAAGAAGTTCGAAGCGGAAGTGTACATTCTGACGAAGGAAGAAGGCGGCCGTCACACGCCGTTCTTCACCAACTATCGTCCGCAATTCTATTTCCGCACCACCGACGTGACCGGCATCTGTCAGCTGCCGGACGGCGTCGAAATGGTCATGCCGGGCGACAACATCAAAATGTCGGTCGAGTTGATCAACCCAATCGCCATGGACCAAGGTCTTCGGTTCGCCATCCGCGAAGGCGGCCGCACCGTTGGGTCGGGCGTCGTGGCGAAGGTCGTCGAATAGTCTCTGTATTACCGGATATTCCCCAGATGGACCACCAATCGGCCCCTGCTGGCGTGCAGGCTAGGCCGCTGAGCCGCCATTGAGCAACA
>ENA-ORBV01016577-ORBV01016577.1-microbial-mat-metagenome-genome-assembly--contig:-NODE-16577-length-10674-cov-13.657639_pt1 | contig 10674 bp, 10 predicted proteins | sample MGYA00237777_ERZ505514 | MGnify/ENA primary metagenome ERZ505514 (study PRJEB26160, sample SAMN06269048) | microbial mat metagenome | isolation source: Oligotrophic lake microbial mat | place...
CAATCTTGAGGAGATCCGTCAGTTGAGCAGCGATTACACGCTGCCCATAGACGCTTGCACTTCTTATCGGGTGCTGTTTGCAAAGCTCAATGAATTTGAGCAAGATCTGCACCAACACGTTCATTTAGAGAACAATCTCCTATTCCCGAAGGCCATCGCCATGGAAAAGGATAAATTTGCGGCATGAGCATCTGGTATTTTATCTCTGTTTTCCTCCACATTGTCCTTGCCGCATTCTGGATTGGCGGGATGCTGTTTCTTCCTCTGGTGATCCTGCCAGAAATCAAGCAGCATCCCGACCGAATTGCCATCCTGTACAAAACGGGCCTGAAATTTCGATTTTTCGGCTGGATTGCGCTGGCTGGTTTATTGATCACCGGCTTGTTGAACCTATACACGCGCGGGATGCCTTTTACTTGGGCATTCTTTAGTCAGAGCGATTATGGCATTCTGGTCAGCTGGAAACTGCTGATATTCACAGGAATATTATTGGTAAGCGGAACCCATGATCTTATTTTTGGCAAGAAAGCGCTGGAGGAATTGCAGGTAAGCGACAACAAAAATTTCAAACTTCTGGCTCGTTGGTCGGGCCGTATCAACCTGCTGTTGGCGCTGGTGATGGCGTTTTTGGGGGTGGTATTGTCGAGAGGGGGTTCAATGCTATGAGAAAGGATTGTTTCAAGGTCCTGACTCACAAATCCTTCCCCCGAAACACCCGCACCGCCCACACGATCGGTACAAAAACCCAAAGCATTAAAACGGCAACCGCAAATCCTATCCCCCAGCCAGTCCCCAGAAACTCCCGGAACAAAGCACCCGTGTAGCCCATTAGTGCGGAAATATCCATTTGCAACAACACCACCACCCGAGCCAAATCAATCGGATTGAGCGCAATGACCGCGACCATAGCTTTTTCTAAAGGGTAATCCGCAAAACTGAACATCAGGTACAATACAAGTGCATCGTACAACAATGCGAAGTAGAACCACAAAAGAAGGGCAACTCCGATGCCTTTAGCCTTATCGCGTGTAAGAACCGTGGCCAAAAGCGCGATAGACACAAACGCCACCGAAAGCCCCGCCGCTACGATTACGAGGGTCAGCCCCGTTGCGCCTGAAGCAAATAGAATGACCGGAATTCCAATACCCACCAATACAGCCAATATCATGGCGACCGCCAGTCCGAAAAACTCACTCCAGACAATGACACTCCGTCGAATGGGCTGCGCCGCCAGCAACTCGATGAACTCCGAGGCGTTGTAAAAATGAATGGTGGCGAACACGATGCTCACCAAAGGAATAACTATCAGCACCACGTTCAGCAGACCGACTAAGCCCTTCGTAGGGTCGCCGCTCAGGTTGAACAAACCCAGCGATGCTGCGAGCAGGAACAGGGTATAACCGATGACTATCCTATTTTGCAGGATGTCGTAGAGGACGTATTTAATGATTCGTAGCATAGGGTCATGTACCCCGGAACTCTGTTCCGGGGTGTTTGTTCGGTTTCCCCGGAACGGAGTTCCGGGGTGTTTGTTCGGTTTCCCCGGAACGGAGTTCCGGGGTACAACGAGCGTAAGTGCAAGGAGTGATTGTGGTCATTGCTGAGAATTTTAACAGAAAGCGCCGGGAATAAATCTAAGCATATAGATGAAAATCCCTCCTACATTTGTTCGCACTCAAGCACTTACCGAACCCACAACATGACGACGACCCAATTCCTCCAACAAATCCGGGATCTTATCGCCCGCGACGACCTGGCCGACGCACTCCAACAACTCCGCCTGCTTTTGGACAGTAGCCCGAAACTGGACGAAGCCATCCTTCAATCCGCTCGCTTTCAAGATATCAGAAAGCAAATTCGCCTTGGAACAGTCAGCAATACTGAATCGAATTTGACGCAAAACCAGATCCGGGCAGGGCTGTTGGATTTGCTGCGGGAAATCGAAGAGGGTATCAAAGGGACTCGAAGTCAAGATATTGACCGGGTGACTTCAAGTCACCCGGTCAATATCTTGCGCGAAGAAATGGAACACGCCATTTCCATCGTCAACAGCAAAAACGTGCTCGTCGGCTCCAGCATCACAGCGGGCGGGAACGTGGAAATCGGCGACCGAACCATCCACACAGAAAGCCCGACCAGCCGACGACTGCGGCTTTTTCTCTTTGTTTTTGTTCCTCTGCTGGCGATTGGCGCGGCGTTGCTGTGGCAACGGCTGCAAAAAATGAAAACGCCGCTCCTAATCACCGTCGCCCTGGACAACCGAACACCCAACCGGGAACTGCCTTTCGAGGGCGGCACGGTCACCTTGCAATACGGCGACAAATCCGAAACCCTCGCCATCCAGAAAGAGGCCGATTTCAAGGGCATCCCCGCCAATTTCAGCGACGAACCAATCTTACTACGCTTCGAGGCCAACGGTTTTTTCACCGTGGATACAACCTTCATCGGCTCCGCCAAACGCCTCACGCTGCCCATCCGACGAGACAACAGCCTCGCCTGCATAGCAGGCCGGGTCAAGGACGCGCAGGGCTACCCACTGGAAGCGGCGACCGTGCGGGTGCTGGACATAAGCGATATAACCAAAGCGGACGGCTCGTTCAAAATAAATATTCCACCCGATAAACAGCGCAAACAACAGCGTGTCGAGGTTTTTCTGCGAGGGTACAAACCCTGGGATTATACCTTTCCCGTGTCTGAAAAAGAAGAAATACCCGTCATTTTGCAATCAAAATAAACCAACCACCCCCTATTATGAAAAAGCAACTTTTCCTCGCTCTTTTCGCGCTCACTACTGGCTCCCTCTTCGCTCAGGACAAAATACAATGGAGCCAGGTGCGGGAGCAAAACACCAGGAAACGGCCCATCCCCGATGCACAGGTCATCTTTTCTAATGCAAAGCCCGCCGCATCGGACCAGGCCGGCAAACTGCGCCTCGTATTTACCGATAAAAAAGCCGGGCAATCCGTTTCGCTCAATGACCTCGTTAAAGCGGGTTACGAACTCGTCAACGACAAAGAGGTCGAACAGGTGAAACTGAGCGATACCGACCAATTGGGCGTGGACATCATCCTCGCACCAACGGGCGTAGTGGATGCCGCCAAAAAATCTTATTACGACATCTCCGACAAGTCGCTGAAAACTGGTTTTGAGCGCGAAAAAACCAAACTCCGCCAGGAGCGAGACGCCGCACGCCTGAGCGAACAACAATTCGAGGAACAACTCACCCAATTGCGGGAGCAATACGACCACCAAAAAAAGGAACTCGATGCCCTCGCCGAAAAATTCGCCCGCGTCAATTTTGATGATGTGACCCCCGTGTATCAGGAAGCCCTTGAACTGTTCAAGGCTGGAAAAATCAACGAGGCCATTGCCAAACTCGAAGGCGCCGACCCCGCCAAACGTACCGCGCAGATCATCCAGGAAGGCAAGGACATTGAAAGTGACGAAAAGAAATTAGCAGCGCGAAAAGCAACCCTCGCCAAAGAAAAACAGCAACAAATCCAGCTGCTCCGACTGCTGGCCGATATGTACAGCCTGAAATTCGACCCCGCCAAAGCCGATACACTTTACGACCAATTGCTGCGCCTGGACAGTACCGACCTCGAAATCCTTCAAGATGCCGCCGATTTTTACCGCGAAAACCACCGATATGAGAAAGCCCTGCGCACTTACCCGATGCTCATAGCCCACCCGCAGGCGGAGGACTGGCAAATCGCCAATGCGCACGGCAATATGGGGGAGATGCACACCGCTACGGGCAACCTGACCGCTGCGCTGGATGCTTACAACGAATATTTCAAGGTGTATGAAAAACTGCAACGGGGAAGTCCCGCCAATGATTTTTACCAGCAAAACCTTGCCATTTCCTACTCCAAACTGGGCGAAACGCACACCTCGCTGGGCAATTTGGACAAAGCCTTGAAGTACTACGAAGACGATTTGAAGTTGACCAAAGAACTCTTTGAGGCTTACCCCAACAATGTGTCGTTCAAAAACGGATTGGCCATTTCCTACTACAAATTGGGGGCGTTCAGCCGCGACCGACTGCACGACCTTGCCAAAACAAAAAACCACTTCCAACAAGCCGAAGCCCTTTGGGCGGAATTGGTGCGCGATGCACCGCAGTACTCGGATTTTCAGCGGTTTTTGAGCATCGTGCGGCGAGATTTGGCGGGCTTGGAAAAGGATAACGACCCCGTCCTTTTGCTTCAAGCCCGCATCGAATCCGAACCCGACACCCGCGCCCAATACCAACTCTACGGCACCCTTTGCGACACGCTCCGGCTGCGGGCAGCCAAAGACCCACAGTACAAACCCGCCCTCGCAGAGGCGCTCAACAGCCGGGCATGGGTGGGTTTTTCCTTAAAAAGATTTGAGGAGGTAGAATCTGACACCCGCGAAGGCTTGGCATTAGGAACCAACAATAAGTACCTGCCCAGCAATCTCGCGCCCGCCCTGCTCCTGCAAGGCAAAAAAGACGCTGCGCTGGACGAATATAAAAAATGGAAAGACCTGCCCTTCGGCGAGCAAAACTACGCCACCTACCGCGAGGCCTTTCTCGACGACCTTACCACCTTTGAAAAAGCGGGCATCATCTCGCCCGAAAGAATGGCAGATGTGGCCGCGGCGCGGAAACTGCTGGAAGCCAAGTGAGTAGAGAGGGGTGCAAGTCTCTGATTGGCGCAAGGAATTGCTCAAAAAGGTTTGGATTTTTAAAACATTTTGTATTTTTACGCCGCATAAAACTGCAATAATATGGCTAACATCAAACTTTTTGAGGAAAAGCGCGTCCGTTCAGTTTGGAGTGAAGCAGAGCAGCAGTGGTATTTTTCAGTACAAGATGTGGTGGAGATCCTGACAGACTCAGTCAATGTGAAAGATTACATCAAAAAACTGAGAAAACGCGACCTGCAATTGGATATCAACTGGGGGACAATCTGTCCCCTGGTTGAAATGATCGCCGCAGACGGAAAGAAGCGAAAAATACAGGCAGCCAATGTGAAAGGGCTGTTTCGCATCATCCAATCAATACCTTCCCCCAAAGCGGAGCCCTTCAAGCAATGGCTGGCGCAGGTGGGATACGAGCGCATACAGGAAATAGAAAACCCTGAGATGGCCACTCAACGCGGCCGTGAGCTCTATAAAGCCAAAGGCTATCCCGACGACTGGATAGAAAAGCGCATCCGAAGCATCGCTATACGCGAAGAACTGACCGAGGAATGGCAAAAACATGGTGTCCAGGAACAGCAGGAATATTCCATACTCACCGCAGAAATCGCCAAGGCAACGTTCGGACTGAACCCTTCTGAACACAAAACACTAAAAAATCTGAAAAGTCAAAACCTGCGCGATCACATGACCGATCTTGAACTTATCTTCTCCATGCTCGGTGAAGCAGCTACTACCGAAATCGTGAAAAACACCGACCCGCAAGGTTTTCCCGAAAACCGGATAGCCGCGCGGCATGGCGGTAAAATCGCGGGTAATGCACGGAAAGAATTGGAAAAAAAGAGCGGAAAAAACGTGGTCAGCCCTACCAATTATCTTTCGGATAAGAAACAGAAGAAGATTGAGTAAAAACGCTGCTGCTGAACAGATGGATGGCCTTGCTCCCGGCACAGGATAGCGAATGTATTAGTATCGGCTTCATTGACCGCGACGTGCGCAAGCCCCATGAAAATCCGTCCATCGGCGTACTGCTTTGTAAATCAAAAGACGACGAAATTGTGGAATATGCCATGAGCCGGAATATTTCCCCGACCCTCGTGGCGGACTATCAAACTAAGTTTTTGGACAAAAACCTGTTGCGCAAAAAACTCCGTGATATTTTTAACGAACCCGCTTTGCTTAGTGACGAGCACTAAAACCGCTATCCCACGTATTGGATAAAGCCATAAATAATTGAAAGATAAAGGGCATTCATCGAGGGTTCGAACCGTGTTATTCGCGGCGGGAGTTGGAACAACAACGTGGAGAACTGCCGGGCGGCATACCGCAACAACAACAACCCCGACAACCGCAACCACAATATAGGCTTCCGCTTAGTCTTCGTCCCGTAGTCAGTTGGGAGTTCATTCCGGCTTTACTTATGAGCACAGCAAGTGGCTGAAAAAAAATGTGAGGCGGGGGGAGGGACAGCCTGCCCCGATGTAGTCGGGGACCCCCGGCACGCATTTTTTGAGGCCACGAGCGTTTTTACTTTACCGCCTTGGGCGGTCGAATTTTTTTTTTGAAAAACAGCACATTATGCTAATCAAACTATTCACGATTCCCGTGGGCGACAGCAGCGGGGCTTTGCAGGAGATGAACGCTTTTTAGATCGCCTAACGCCTCACAAAAGAACGGATTATATTGGCACAAACCATAAACGTTGGGTGCTACAAACGTTGGGTGCTACAAACGTTGGGCCTCTCCGAGGCCAGGGTTGAGGGGGTGCATTTGGCTACAAACGTTGGGTGCTACAAACGTTGGGCCTCTCCGAGGCCGGGCATATTGTGGGGCGCAATCATTTTGCTACAAACCTTCCGCCTCTCCGAGGCCATTCGTGATTTTGATGCGTTGGTTATTCGTGGCGGGAGGATGCACAGTGTTGTTAGACCCTGGGCATCATTCCTTTAATCAATCAACGAACTTTTCGGTGCTGAGCGAATAGTTTATGATGTATTTTTGCATAAAATTTTTTCCTATGCCGTTAAAAAAACAAGAATTCGATGTTCTGGAGCTTCATCAATTTTGCGACAATTCCAGTTGTACGAAGTACGGATTAGTTGGTCAAGGGAATATAAAGACGCATAGCTTTGCAAGTGGCCAAGGTTATTGCAACTGCTGCAAAAGCAAGCCATTTGCTATGCGTAAAGGGACGATGTTTTTTGGACTTCGAACACCGATAGACAAAATAATCCAAGTACTGCGCCTATTGTGCTCCGGCATGGGCCAGAACGCGATATGCCGGCAGGAGGATGTAACCGGGGACAGCGTCAGGAGCTGGATCATACTGGCATCCGAGCAGGTATCAGCTTTTACGGAATATATGCAGCGAGACATGCACCTGGATCAAGTTCAGATAGACGAGTTTTGGTCATTTATTCGAAAAAAAAGAGAACTTAAGTGAGCAAGAGCTTGAGAATGGCGAGATTTCAAAGGAAATTTCGGCAAATCAAGGAGATCGTTGGACTTTTGTGGCTGTTTTGCCGGACAGTAGTTTCATACACACTCTGCACCACGGAGAACGGAACCTGGAGGAAGCAACCGAGTTTATAGGTCGGATCAAATCAAACAGCGACGGGAAAGCACCCATGTTTGCTTCCGATGACTGGTTTTATGAAAAGGCTTTGCTCGCACATTATGGTTTCGACCATACCCCACCATAATGCAGGGAGAGGCCGCTATCCACATCCTAAAAGGCTTCCGCTCCCTGATTTGAAATATGTTCAGGTACAGAAAAAAAGGGACGAGAAAGGACGCTTGTTGGAGATAAAATACTCCGTTATTTACGGAAAGCCCAAAGAAATCGAAGCCGTATTTGAAAACGCAGAACGTTGTAAGACCATCAACACCGTGTACGTGGAGAGCAGAAACGGCAAGTTCCGAAAAGACGATGCAAGACTAATCCGGCGGACGCTTTGCCACTCCAAAAAATCTGTTTTTCACGACGCACAAGCCAACTTTACAGCACAGGTGATGAACTATACCCGGACAAACGACGGATTAAAAATACTCATCAACCCCGATGCGGCTCTTTTTGAGCAAAAATATCGGCACAGAACACCCGCAATGGCCCAAAATATTATTGATAAACCCCTGACTATCAAAGAACTACTTTTAATACGACCTCAAATTATTCCATGACCAATTCGTTCAGTGCCCTGTTGGTTTGGTGAGCTTTTTGTTAACGAATTTTCTTTTTGCAATAAGCAAATCTGAGTCCCGTCCGCCTGATTGGATTAAAGGCTTGATATCCATTGTTCCTGGCTTGTTGCCTTTGCTTTTAATTTTGTCGGGGTTTATTTTGCTTAATGAGGCTTTGCGGGTAGGTCTGCCTGTTTCGGTTTACAAATTGCCTTCGGCAGTCGCTTCAGCAGTGAGTGTTTCGATTTGCCTTTCAGGATTGGTGTTTCTTATGATTGAGTCTATACGCAGCGAAAATAAGAAAATTGAGACAAGTATAAGTGACCAAAACATCTATCACACGCAATATTTAGCAGATATAAACAATTGTGACCCGATGACCGGCATTGTCAGTATTCTTTGTTTTACCAGCCGATACCACGATACGGATATACACGATAGCGCCGTTGCTAAAATTAAAGAAAATCCAGAATGGCAAGAAGCACTCGTTAAAGTATTGGAAAGCCCTTACTATTATAAGGAGGTTTATACCTACTTAGATTACAATGAAGTGCCAAACAAAGCCCTGTTTTTAAGCCCTTTGCACGCCAGCATTTTCCGCCTTGCCGAGGACGTCCGCCAGGAAATAAGAACGACCAACAACCGCCAACATTGGTTGCTGGACTCCTACCAAATAGTGCGCATGTTGGGTGCAGTAGATAAATTTAAAGGCATGTGCCTTGATTTTCTCCCCGCCGTTCGAGCGGTTCGGGCTGCCTTAGACGAGCCTGTTTCTGACCCCGTTAAATTTGACGACGCCCCCGCTTTGGATCGTTGGATTAAAAAAGAGGAAAAGCGTTGAGTTATTTTACCCCCTCAGTATTTCAATGAAAATTTTAATAAAATATCAAGCTGTGTTTATCCTAAAACGTTTTGTATTACTCATGTCACTACTATCAATCCTATTTGGTTGTGGGAAAAAGGCCAACAAAGCCGAACAATACGCACAGGTTCCGCTGTTTCCACAAACGGACAACCAAAATTGTCGGATAACTGCGTTTCAACCGGACAGAGATTTTGTTGCCCAAACCTTTATCCTGTCGCCTGATAAAAAAAATATCTTCCTTGCCACTTATGGACAGACAACTACGCCGAAAAGAGTGATAAAATATGCAGACGAAGCGCATACTGAACGCCTACCCGAAAGCCCTGCTGAACGTAAGCCAGACATCATGCCATATCAAATTTTAAAACTCGATATGGATGGCAATGTGGTGGAAAAAATAGTTTTGCCAAATTGTATTTGGGCAGGTGTCCCTTTATTTTGGTGGGAAAATGAAGGCAATCTCAGCCTAAAACTCGCCGATTATATCAAAACTTTCGAGCCTGTCCATTTAGCTATTGTCAAAACTTGGCAGGAGATGAGCCAGGATAATTTTTTAAGCCAAAAGAAATTAATTATGATGGAATTCCATGAAAAGGAAGATGCTTACTATCTGGCTTTGCAAACAGCAATAAAAAAAAGTACCCTGAAATACACCCGTAAATTTTATAATTTGGATTATATCATGCTCGATTTTGCAGGTAAAAATGCCGAATATTGGTATTTGTATCCCAATAGGGAATCCACCGATATTATGACAAAATACGGTGAACATAAAGCACCCATGAACCCGCCAACTACCTTCGAAAAAGATTTACTTACTGATGGCACTACGCACTTGACTGTATTGGCAAATAATGTACTTGATGCTAAATATGTATGGGCTTCTCCACATATAAAATACAGCGAAGAACGAATTATGGAAATCACTATGGGGAAACAGAAAATTGGTTTTAAATTAGTCAATAAGGATAACCATAGTCTGTCATTTGATTGTTCAGATAATGACTATTTAACGACAGTCAATGGGGCAGTTTGGTTGATATACGAAAGTGTTTTGTATAGGATTGAAATGCACCCTCGGCACTTGTGATGCTTGAACCGTCTTTCGCTATGCAGACCGCATCAGCTGCGATAAAGCATGAAAATTGAAAGGTATCATTACCAATAGCCCTCACCAACACCTAACTCAGGTTCAAGGAAATCCCGGCTGCGAAGCCTTTCTTGTATTTTGTCCGTTTTTGACCTGTTCTTTTCCTTTTCAGGGCTTTTTGTTGCGGCACCTTCCGCCTCACGTGGTGTTCTTCCCGCCGCGCTTGGGTCTTTTGACCCAGCGCCACTACACGTGAGAAACCATGCCGAAAGTGGCCTCAATGGTTAGGATTTCTGTAAAAACTGAGCAATATTGCCTACTCGTTCATCTTAACCGCCCACGCAAAGTGGCGCTGGGTCAAAAGACCCAAGCGCGACGGAATGGGCGCCCAGTAAGCCTTTTCCGAGCATTTCAGTCCTTCGGTTGATTTTGTCAAATAAAGATAAAGTTGTTGCTTTATTTAAGACAACTTAGTCTTAAATAAAGAAAGGACTTAATCTTTGTAACAAAATAAGCCTTCTGAGCAATCCTTCCGTGGGGCTCAGGTTTTACGTTTACAATCAACAATTTATGACAACGCTTGAACCAGATATGATCAACTTAACACTGGCCCAAAAGCCAATTACGATTGGAGAAATGGTCGTCGCCGATTACCGGAAAGCAGAAGTTTTCAGAAAATACGGTATTGACTATTGTTGCGGCGGGAAAAAGCCATTGGAAGAAGCCTGCACCAAAAAGGGGCTTGACTCTCAAGCACTCCAAAAAGAGTTGGACGTTTTGGATTTATTACCAAGCAAACCCCAGCAAGACTACGAAAACTGGTCATTGGACGACCTGGCAGACTACATCGTTGAGCATCACCACCGTTATG
>ENA-ORBV01016578-ORBV01016578.1-microbial-mat-metagenome-genome-assembly--contig:-NODE-16578-length-10674-cov-4.978390_pt1 | contig 10674 bp, 11 predicted proteins | sample MGYA00237777_ERZ505514 | MGnify/ENA primary metagenome ERZ505514 (study PRJEB26160, sample SAMN06269048) | microbial mat metagenome | isolation source: Oligotrophic lake microbial mat | place...
CCATTGACCAAGGCAACCTTCTCAGACTTCCACGTGGCTTTTGTCTCGGTGAGCCGGAAGTCACGTGCCTTGGGATTGGTTACCTGCCAGACCCTTACTTCTTTTGGAACCTGGGGTGCCTTCACCTCAATTGAGCTGTCAGACTTGTTAATCTTCCAGGTGAAGTCGGGGCGAGGGCGGTTGTTTGCGACAGAATCCATGAAGGCCACAAGGCTCTGCGTAACTCCGACCGGTTCGAGGTTGTGCCGGGTGTTTGGCATGTAGCGGATGTGCTTTTCGCCTTTCAGCTTGTTGTAGTAAAACTGCGAGCTGTCGGGAAGGAAGAAATCGTCGCCTGCTGAGTTAATGATCAGCTTCGGCATTGTCAGCCGGTCGCGGTATTCATAAGGCTCTTCGATCTTCATGAGGTTCTTGAACTGTTTGGTGCCAAGCCAGCCCATGATGTTCAGGTCGGTGTAATCCTTGATCGCCGGTGCCCAGAAGCCGTAAGCGCGGTAGTGGTGAATGAAGCTGGGAACCATGTTCAACAGGTCGATCACCATGGGTGCGATCGCGATGACCCGGTTGTCGACAGCGCCGATAGTCCAGGTGGTCCAGCCGCGCTTGGAGGCGCCACCGACAATGAAGCGGTCGATGTTCATTTCGCCGCCATCTTTAGTTTTGAGAAAGGCTGTTACTGTGTCCATCGCGCGCACGCCGGCTTTGGTCATCGGCAAGCGCAGCGGCCACTGGTCGTCTCCGCCGCGCAGGTATTTGTCCCAGGTGTAGGCGATGATGCCATCTTCACTACGGGTCTTGGTTTCGCCGGCAAAGAGCAGCGGTTCGCTGGGGATCTGGCGCAATTCTGCAGCGATCATGCCGCTGTCTTTGGCAATGGCGATCATGAGAGGTGAGGGGCTTGGCTTGCCGCCTCGATTGTTGCCGCCGTCGACCCAGAGAAGGGCAATGCCGGGCTTGGCATTGGCGGGCTTATAGATGTTGACGAAATGCTTCCATTCGGGCTTGTCTACGTCTTTGGCCGAGCGCCAGGTCTGGCTCGTCATCTCGATATACGAAACAGAAACGCCGCTGACATTTGTTGTGCCAACGGCGTTCCATTTAAAGCTCGGATCTGGGGTTTTGACGTAGCGGTCAAGTGCGGTTTCACCCGCTACGCCACTTACGGCAAGAACGAAAACACTACAAAGTAGCTGGGTTGGGAGCCTCAGGGTTGAGGCCGAGGTCGCGAATAGCTTGTGCGGCAGCATGAGCATCCATCTTACCGTCACGAGCCAGCCTGGAGAGCGCTGCGGCAACAATTGATTCCGCATCCGTTTCAAAAAAGCGGCGCAAGTATTGCCGATTTTCAGAACGACCAAAGCCATCGGTTCCGAGAGCGGTGAGACGTCCCCCCAGCCACGGAGCGAGTTGGTCTGAAAGCAGCTTCATGTATTCGCTTGAAGCAATGATTGGGCCATCGGATCCGTCAAGAGCTTCCACGACGATAGGACGGCGAGGAGTCTCGGTAGGATGGAGCCGGTTCCATCGTTCTACTTCAACGGCATTACGGCGCAGGTTGACGTAGCTGGTGATGGACCAGGCGTCGGCAGAGATGTTGTATTTTTCGGCCAGAATTTCCTGAGCTCGAAGCACTTCGTTCAACATCGGGCCGGACCCCCAGAGCTGAACCGATGCTTCACCGAGCGTAGACTTGCGCAGCTTGTAGAGGCCGCGGCGGATTCCGTTTTCAAGATCCGGAATGTCTGTGGGCATCTGTGGCTGCGGATAGTTTTCGTTGTAGCAGGTGATGTAATAGAAAATATGCTCGCGGTTTTCATACATACGGCGGATGCCGTCCTGGATGATCACAGCAAGTTCGTAGGCGAAGGCAGGGTCGTAACACTGGCAGGTAGGCACAACGCTGAACAGCACGTGACTGTGGCCATCCTGGTGCTGCAGACCTTCACCGTTGAGTGTGGTGCGGCCAGCGGTGCCGCCCATCATGAAGCCCTTGCCGCGGGCATCGGCGAATGCCCAGACCTGATCGCCCACGCGCTGGAAACCGAACATCGAATAGTAGATATAGAAGGGGATCATTGGCGTGTTGAGGTTGGCATAGGCCGTACCTGCAGCGGTAAAGCTGGCCATCGAGCCTGCTTCTGTGATGCCTTCTTCGAGAATCTGGCCGTCGCGCGATTCCTTGTAGTAAAGAAGCATGTCGCCATCGACCGGCTTGTAGAGCTGGCCTTGGCTTGCGTAGATGCCGACTTCACGGAAGAGTGATTCCATGCCGAAGGTGCGTGCTTCGTCAGGCACAATCGGAACCACATACTTGGACAGGGATTTTTCCTTGAGCAGGGTTTTGAGGATTCCAACAAAAACCGCCGTGGTAGAAGCGGGCCGGCCGCCCGAGCCCTTTAAGGAATCCGCAAACACGCTCATTGCAGGCGCAGTGAGCGACCAGTTGCCTTCCGTCCGTGCGGGAATCGGCCCTCCCATGGCGGCTCTTCTCTTCTGGATGTACTGCGCTTCGGCTGAGCTCTCTTCCGGCTTGTAGAAGCTGGCCGTCATTGCGGCTTCGGCTGGTACTGGAATGCTAAAGCGCTTGCGGACGTATTCCAGCTCGCTCTCATTCAACTTCTTGGCATTGTGCGCGATGTTCTTGCCTTCGCCCGCTTCTCCCATGCCGTAGCCCTTAATGGTCTTCATCAGGATTACTGTTGGGCCGCCACGGTGATCGTAGGCGCGTCTGAGTGCGTTGTAGACCTTGATTGGGTCGTGGCCACCGCGCTTGAGGCTCTTAATATCCTCATCGCTCATGTCGGCAACCAATTCGGCCAGTTCCGGGTATTTGCCGAAAAACTCGCTACGCGCGTATGCCGGACCCTTGACTTTGAAGTTCTGGTATTCTCCGTCGACACATTCCGCCATGCGCTTGATGAGCAGACCCGTCTTGTCCTTGGCGAAGAGCCGATCCCAGTTCGAGCCCCAGAGGCATTTGATCGTGTTCCAGCCTGCACCGCGGAAGGCGCCTTCCAGTTCCTGAATGATCGAACCATTGCCGCGCACCGGCCCATCGAGACGCTGCAGATTGCAGTTGATAATGAATATCAGGTTGTCGAGCTTCTCGCGCGATGCGAGTGTAAGTGCACCGAGCGATTCTGGTTCGTCGGTCTCTCCGTCTCCGCCGATCATAATTACCTTTCGATCGGTGACAGGGATCAGGCCACGGTTTTCGAGGTAGCGCAGGAAGCGTGCGTGGTAAATCGAATTGATTGGGCCAAGGCCCATCGACACAGTAGGGAACTGCCAAAAGTCTGGCATCAGCCACGGGTGCGGATAGCTGGACAGGCCCGGCTGGTCTCGCAGTTCATGACGGAAGTTGATCAGATGCTGATCGCTGAGGCGGCCTTCGAGATAGGCGCGGGCATAGACCCCGGGTGAGGCGTGGCCCTGATAATAGACAAAATCGCCTGCCTGAGTCGAGCCATCGGTAGCCTGGATTGAGCCCCGGAAGAAGTGATTGAATCCAACTTCTGAAATGGTTGCGAGGGAAGCAAAGGTGGAAATGTGACCACCAATGTTGTCGTCGTACTTGTTGGCGCGGGCCACCATGGCCATCGCATTCCAACGCACGAAGGCCTTGATGCGGCGCTCGATCTCAAGGTCGCCTGGGTAGGGTACTTCCTCCCAGGCAGGCACTGTGTTGATGTATGGCGTGTTCAGTCGCAGCGGCGCCGTCACGCCCAATTGGGCGGCTCTGGTCATCAGCTGCTGTAGCAGTTCGCTGGCTCGCTGCGGACCTGTAATGTCGACGACCTGGTCGAGGGCTTCCAGCCACTCAGACGTTTCTTGTGCGTGAATGTCGACTTGAATCTCTGGCTTCGTGGTAATCATTGCTAAAGGGAATCTACCCTTTAATTTAGCTTGTTGGAGGTTGCGATGGGGAAACGAAGTCTCACCGGACGATGGATTCTTTCGATAGCGTTCATCGCGAGCGCTTGGGTAGGCCTCGCCCACGAGGACAATGGCAACCGCGAGGAATGGCAAATCTGGAGCCCTCGACTGGAGCAGAAACCCGCTGGAATCAAGCTTCCCGATGGGAGTCTGATCCTGACTGCGGCGGCTAGCCCGGCCGCCTTTGGTGGTTGGGTGAAGTCTGTGAAAGGGATCCAGCCAGGGCTTTGGTTTCGATTTGAAGCCGAGTATCAGGTGGAAGGACTGCGTCGACCCCACAATCAGGTGCTGGTTCGACTGCAGTGGAAAGATTCGAAGTGGGATCCAGTGGGGGAGGCTGAGTACGCCTGGCGAGAGGAAAAATCCGGACCCTGGACGCGGGTGTGGGAAGAGGTGCAGGCTCCAGCCAACGCCAAATTTGCTGAATTACAGTTGTGGCTTTACGATGCCGAGCAAGGAGCTGTCGTGTTTCGCAATCCGGCACTGGAGTTGACGGGTGCTCCGCCGACTCGTCCGGTCCGGCTGTCGAGCTTGAATTTTCGTCCTGCAGGGGCTGAGGGTGGTGAGGCGAATGTTCGCAAGCTGATGGCCATGGCCCGCGCGCAGATCACCAAGCCAGTGGACCTGATGGTTTTTGGTGAGGGCGTCACCGTGGTCGGCAGTGTCAAGAAGTATGCGGAAGTGGCTGAGGCTGCAAACGGATACACGGCTCGGATTTTGGGGGAACTGGCTCGGGAAAAGAAAAGCTACATCGTCGCAGGCATCTACGAGAAGGAAGGAGACTTCCTCTACAACACTGCAATTCTGCTGGACCGGGAAGGGAAGCTGGCCGGTAAATATCGTAAGGTCATGCTGCCGCGCGAGGAGATCGAGAGGGGTCTTTCCCCTGGCGATAAGATGACCGTCTTTGACACCGATTTTGGCAAGCTGGGAATCATGGTCTGCTACGACGTCTTTTTTGCCGAGCCGTCGAAGCTGCTCGCCATGCAAGGGGCGGAAGTTGTAGCGATGCCGATCTGGGGAGGCAACGAATGGCTGGCCAAGGCCCGTAGCATCGAAGGACGCTTTACGCTGGTAACCAGCGGCTACGATCACCCGACTTATGTGCAGAATCCAATGGGGGACCGCTTGAGTGAAGCCAAAACCAATGGCAGCGCCGCATACGCCGAGGTCGATCTGAATCAAAGCCTGAGGGAGAAATTTCTCGGTGATATGAAGGCCAGACGAATGCGGGAGACTCGCCTGGATCTCGCAAACGGTTCGCTAGTGCGCTAAGGCTTCTTCTGCGTGTCCAGCGCCGAGCGCAAGCCTTTGGCAAGCGTGATCGCATTGCCTTTGCCCCAATAATGCAGAAAAACGTATTGAGGGTCTTCGTGGGTCATGTGATTGTGGATAGCCACGATGTGGATTCCTGCCGCTCGGAGGGCTTTGAGAACGGGCAGAATCTCGTTGGCGGTCATAGCAAAATCGCCGTCTACTAGTGCAGACTCTTCTGATCCGGCGAACGCTGCCCAGGTGTTGACTCCCATCTGGTTCCCCACCGTCTTGCCGTGCATGGTTGCCTTGCGGCCAATCACTGCTTTGTACATTCCTGTGCTGGACTGTCCCTTAACCCCGAGGATCTTGTCCATGGCTTCTGCCGGGATGGAACTGGTGTCTGGGATTACCGCTCCTGCGAATTTCGATGCCGGTTGTGGATTTGCACTCCTAATCTCTTTCACCTTGTCGAGAGCTTTGCGGACTGCCCTCGCCAGGGATTCAGCAGAGCCCGAACCACCTATGTGCATGAACATGACCCGAGGAGACTCGTAGAAAAAATGGTTGTGGAGTGCTGTGACCTCCAGCCCGTTCTCGAGTGCTGCCGACATCACTGGATTTACCTCGTCTTCAAAAAGCACGAGGTCGCCCATCACCATCAGTTTGTCCGCTGCATGTGGAGTGAAAGCCGCCCATGACGTCAGGCCGAGAAATGGGTGCATGGCCCTTCCTTCAATTGAAACTTTGACATCCGTTCGCGGGAAAGTGACGCGGTAGACATCTTCTCCTTCAGTGTATGAACCCTTGGCTGCTGTGAGTTGATCGATTGTGTTGCGTGTAGCGGTAGGGATTTCTGCGGCGAGGACGACGGCGAGGATCAGCAATGGGTTCATGGCTAGAGTATGACGTCCTCGATGCTAGCCTGAAGAGATGTGTTTCGCTCCGACTCTACTCGTTCTCTTGATGGCACAGGCGCCCGCTGCGAAGGGACCAGCTCCAGCGGCGAAATCGCCTGCTGCCAAAACCGCTGCACCTGCTGCTAAGAACCCGGCGGCTGCTGCGCCTAAAGCTCCAGTTGCTGGTGCGGTCAAACCTGTGGTGAGAACTGCCCCAAAGCCTGCTGTTACGCCGAAAGCTGTTCCTGCTGCGACGCTGATCACGGACGACGAAAAGACCGTCTATGCCCTCGGTTTGTCGATTTACCGTTCGATTCAGTCTTTCGATTTGTCCCCCGCCGATATCGCAATTGTGCAACGCGCCATTTCCGACGCAGCGGCCAAGCAGCCGGCTGTGACAATCGAGGAGTGGGGTCCAAAATTGCAGGGGCTACAACAGAGTCGCGCGGCACGCGTCGCCGAAAAGGAAAAGGCGAGTTCTGTTGCATATCTTGCGAAGGCCGCTGCCGAGTTAGGTGCGCTGAAGACCGAATCCGGCTTGATCTACAAGGAAGTGACTCCCGGTGCGGGCGCTTCCCCGACTGCCAGCGATACAGTAAAGGTTCACTACCGCGGCACTCTGACCGACGGTACTGAATTTGACAGTTCCTACAAACGGAATGAGCCAGCTCAGTTCCCGCTTGGCCAAGTCATCCCCTGCTGGACCGAAGGTGTTCAAAAGATGAAGGTTGGCGGGAAGGCCAAGCTGGTTTGTCCCTCGAGCATTGCCTACGGCGATAGCGGGCGTCCGTCTATCCCTGGTGGTGCAGCACTTTTGTTTGACATTGAGCTGCTTGAGATTATTTCGACCAAATAGGTGCAGATTCCTTAAAGGTACATCGGCGCGTTCCGATAACTTTACCTAGAAGGACTCTATCCTATGTCAACCACCAAAACCAACCGCGACTACGAATACGACTATTTGAGCCTCGCCTATCAAGTTGAGGATCTGCTCCAGCGAAAGACTGCTGCCTATGGCGTCGATTCGGAGATCGAAGAAACGCACCAGCGCCTGATGGAACTGGCCCGCGAAATCATGGAAGCGGACGACCCGCGCGACCGCGAGTATGACTATCTTGCAGCCGCATACAAAATTCAGGATTTGCTGCAGCAAAAATCCCGCGCCTACCACATGACTTTCGAATTTCAAGAAATGCAGTCGCAGATGGACGAAGCTGGCCGCAAGCTAGGCTGGGGCCGCGGAGGTTCCGCTGTTTCTTCTGCGGAGAAGCCCTATCTTTCAGACCGGCTCTCCCGTCTTCAAACCGAGATTCAAGAACTCCGCGCCACCTTAAGCTAGAGCGAGGAATGATTGAGGACTCCAACTCGCGCTTTGAGGATGTCAGGCGCGATCTTGAATACGACTACCTTGCTTTGAGTTATCAGATGACTCATTTGCTAGAGAGCCGTACACGCGAAAGGGCAGTTCTCGATGAAATTTCCCGCTGGGTTGGAGAACTGGGCGAGTCCTCGCTGCACCGCTTACCGGTTGTAGAAGGCAAAAAGCTGCAAGAGCTGACTAGGACCATTCTGTCCGAGGCGGATTCTGTTGTCCGCCTCGGAATGCAAACTTCTGCATTTCGGGATCATTTCCACGTATTACAACTACGGATGGCCGAACTAGGCAGGCACCTCGGCTATTGGTAGTTTCCCAGCCGAACCCACCATTGCCGGCTCCAGGCGATCCAGGCGTTGTTCGAGTCGCTCGATTGTCGATTGCAGTTTAAGCAAACTGTCTTCCTGCCCAGCCAGCGCCGAGTCTTTCTTGAACGTAGGGTTGTTCACCCACCAGTCCATCCCCATCTCCCGGGCTTTGTCCACAGAACACACCACCAAACGGATCTGAATGGCAATTAATTCGATATCGGCAATGCGGATACGAATGTCACCTGCCACTACAACTCCCTTGTCCAATACCCTCTCGAGTACATCGGCCAGAGTTGAACTGTTCACCCCATGCGCAATTTGAGCCATTTCTTTATCTCCTAAAACAAATTTCCGATCGGTCCAAGATCGAGGTTGAGGTCTTCTTTTGTGACTCCGTATTGAGTGCGGAGTGCCTCCAGTTGCTGTGCTTGCTCAAACAGAGCCAAGCCAAGCCGGTCGGTCTCCTCGTCGGTGAGAGTCCCAGAGTCGATGCGGCGAAGGGACTGTCGTTCCATCAGTTCATGCAGGAATTGTGCCAGGGCGAGCACGAGTTTTAGCAAACCGTTTTCGGGATTAGCGCCCTCGGATTGCGTTAGTGGAAATGTCATTTTTGTTTTGTTCGGCGAGCATTCTTGCTGTTGATGCCAGCAAGACTTTCAGATTTAAATAAACGAGATCAATCCCGGCAAGCGAGAGCGTAATTTCACCTGAGGCGACGGCACCTTTGTCGAGCACTCGATCCAGAACGTCGCATAACGAATGCCGGGCATTGCGGCCCTGAATGCTACTGCGGTTGGGCGGGATATTGGTGTGTTTCATGGCTGGACTTCTCGATCAGGAACTGCGGTCTCAACGTCGTCAACTTCTTCGACATCGCCGTCCTCTTCTTCATCACTTTCTTCTTCTTCATTGTCATCATCGCCTTCATCATCATCGTCATCATCCTCATCCCCGGCTGCTTCATTCCTCAAGGCTTCCTCGGCCGCATCCAGCCTGTCCAGCAACGGCCCTTCCCGCTCGTCGAATTCCTCTTCGTTAATTGCTCCAGACTCGAGCTGAAGATACAAATCGCGCAGATCACCGCGAATCCCCTCTGCCTCAGCCGCGCGCTCCTCACTGGCCGCCTGCTGCAATTCCTTGACAACCCAATGGAGCCCTGTGAGCGGCCATGTAAAAAGATTGTCGAGCAGAAACATCAAGCAAAGTTTCGGCCTGTTTTCCGTAAAGCATTAGCGAGCAGATCAAGAATTAACTAACTATTTCTAAGTTGAAAAATACTTGAAAAATACCTTAAAGGCGCCTTTCAAGTAACCGATAAGAACATCGATGAAAAAAGGACCTATGGGTGCGGCTGCGATCGGAGACATTCTGAAAGGGCTAGGCCAGCTAGTTGAAAAGCTGGGCGAGATCGACCAGGCAGGGGAAGCACTCAACCAGAGTGGCTCGTTGCGAGGCAGCGACGGCAAAACACGCGGAATTTATGGTGTTCAAGTGAAGGTGGGGTTGGGCGGCCAGGAAATCAAGCTTGAGCCTTTTGGCAATTTCAAGCCCGGTACTGGCGATTCAGAGGCGACTGTACATGAGACTCGCGAGCCAGTCTGCGACGTCTTTGAAGAAGAAACAGAACTCCTGATCATCGCCGAGATGCCTGGCGTTGCGGCTGAAGATGTAAAGCTCGAACTTGATGGCGATCTGCTTTCGATTCGAGCAGAACGTCGCGACCGTAAGTATGCCAAAGAGTTGCACCTACCGCAGATAGTTGTGATCGAAAACGCAAAAATCAGTGCCAACAATGGCGTAGTGGAGATTCGTTGCCCGCTCTAGCCGAGTTGAGGCTTCGCGTTGCCGAAGCATCGACCAAGGACGTCGGGCGCGCACTGGCCAGACTGGATCCTGAAGATATGCGGCGGCTCAAGCTCCAAACGGGCGATATCGTGGAACTCAGAGGCCAGTCTGTGGCCGTCGCCAAGGTCATGCCCGCTCATCCCGCCTTGCGCGGTCAATCCAGAATCGCTCTTGATGGGCTGACACGCGAAAACGCCCAAATTGGGCTCGACGAGATGCTAATCGTGTCTGCCGCCTCAGCCAAGGCTGCCGAGAGGGTTGAAATTACCCCACTCGGTGCCGAACCCGCCCGCCGCGATCTCGACTACATCGGCCGCGTGCTCGATGGTTTGGCTCTAAGGGAAGGTTCACGGATTCGAGCGACCGTTTTTGGGGCCCGTACAGCAGACTTCGTCGTAACTCGCACCGTGCCGAAGGGCAATGTAATCCTCCACCCGGTCACAACCCTTGCCGTTTTACCTAAGGCGAGCGCGAGCGAACACAAAGAGCGAAGTCTGAGCTACGAGGATATTGGAGGGCTGAAACCACAACTCCGAAAGATCCGCGAGATTATCGAACTGCCGCTCAAGCACCCGGAACTTTTCGAGAAATTGGGAATTTCTCCCCCGAAGGGGGTTCTGCTCTATGGCCCTCCGGGTACTGGAAAAACGCTGATTGCCAGGGCAATTGCCCAGGAGAGCAAGGCGAAGTTTTTTAGCATCTCCGGTCCCGAAATCATCAACAAATTTTACGGAGAAAGTGAAGCGCAATTGCGCAAGATCTTCGATGAGGCTGGCCGCAATGGCCCGGGCATTATCTTTCTCGATGAAATTGATTCCATCGCCCCGCGCCGGGAGAAGGTTGTCGGTGAGGTTGAGAAAAGAGTCGTAGCGCAGTTGCTTGCGTTGATGGACGGCTTGAAGCGGCGCAGCCAGGTGATGGTGATCGCGGCGACCAATCTCCCGGATGCCCTCGATCCGGCACTGCGCCGTCCAGGACGATTTGATCGCGAAATCGAAATTCCAGCCCCAGATCGAACCGGCCGTCGCGAGGTTCTTGAAATTCACTCTAATGG
>ENA-ORBV01016579-ORBV01016579.1-microbial-mat-metagenome-genome-assembly--contig:-NODE-16579-length-10674-cov-4.908370_pt1 | contig 10674 bp, 15 predicted proteins | sample MGYA00237777_ERZ505514 | MGnify/ENA primary metagenome ERZ505514 (study PRJEB26160, sample SAMN06269048) | microbial mat metagenome | isolation source: Oligotrophic lake microbial mat | place...
CGGTGGTCCCACTGATTCCAGGCAAGGTTGTGGAGGCGGACAAACAAGCCTTTGATCCATCGCTTGGCCGACTTCCTGCACCGTAAGGAGTTGTAGTGGCGCTGTTGGACTTGGCGCCATTGTTTGGACAGGAGACCTTCAAGGAGATTCTTCCAGCCTATGAGAGATTGGGACTGGGTAGCTTGCTTGACGTCTACTTCCTGGAAGTCATTGCAGGGGAGGAGGCCATGGCGCCACCGGGAGAGGTTCTTGATAAGGACTTGTTGCAGATCTGGATGAGTTCTGGACTCCACCAGATAAGTGGTGAGCTTGGCCATGCTTTCAGACAAGACCTCATTGGCTCCCTCAGCTTGACATTGCAGGACATGGGCCGTGTCTTCAGAGGCATTGCACCGGGGACACTTGTCATCATCCTGGCACTTCCATTTTACAAGTGTGGTGCCTACGCCACAATTGGCTGAGGCATGCTTTGTGATCGAGCGTCGGCGGCTGGGTTTCAACACCGGCATGCCTTCCGAGCAGGCCTGCCAGTTGATAGTTTCTTTGGCTTCCAAAGGGAAACGTTTGTGGCGCACCCACCACATTTGGGTGACAGGGTCCATGATGAGGCAGTGCAAGGTGGGCCGAATGGGAGAGGTGATCTTGGATGGCCCATTCCACAGAGTCGAACCTTCGTTGTGGATGGAAAGGTGGGAAGATGCCAGGGAGGCAAGGCGCTTGAACAGGAAGGCCCAACACTGCTTTGATAAGGCATCCATTCGACAATTGAGGGACGCTAGACAGCGGTGGGAGTCTTTACTTTGTGATCCTGGTGGCCATAGACATGGACCGGCTTCCAGGTGACCGGGGATTCCTGGAGCGATCTCCACAGGGCTTGCATTAGGTCCAAGTTCTTTGCCGTGGGTGAGGCAAGTAGTCGACTGCTGTTGGCTTCAGGGCACTGGTGTTGTCACAGGCAATGGTGATGAGGCCACTGGTAACTGAATGAAGACGACACAGGCAGTTGACCTTGGTGACGATGGCACACAGTCCAGCAAGCTCACACCGGTGAGAGTCACCTTCTTCCACTGGGCCGGGGACTCTGTTGTAGCCAAGCTCATGGTGATCAGGGGTTGCACCTTCGATGACAAAGGCAGAGGTGCCCAGAGTGTAACGCAGGGAGCCATCACTCACCGCCACAGCTGTGCCTTGGGCAATAGCTTGTGCCACTGTGAGCCCATGATTGTCCGACTGGGCATGCTGCACTGCCCAAAGGCAGGTGGGGGGCAGAGCAAGGATAGCTTCCTGGAGGGTGGATGGAGCCACAGCAGACTGCTGAGGGATGGAGGCGCCAATGTCCTGCACTTTGGCAACGGATCCGGATACTTGCACGGTTGCATGAGAAGGATTGCCAGGAGGATCTTCGACAGAAGGACCGGCATGGGAGAAACAGTGGTGCTGGTAGCGGTGGGGTAAGGCAGTCCAAGTGTGCCATTCATTCAGCTGACAGTTCTCCCAAAGAGTGTCGGCGACAGGGTCGTGCCACCAGATCCAGTGGGCATCAAGAGGAGCCAGCCATTCCCCAAGGGGGGAAGCCAGTTGGCGGTGGGAGTGACCAGGGAGGATGAACAGAGACTGGAGCATGGATTGCCACGCTGCTTTGGCTTGGCGACCAGGGGCCTTGACGTTGGGCCAGCTGGGAGAATGCAGAGCATGGGATTGGCGTTGGCAGTTCCATGCTTCCGGGAGGATGTGGGTTCCTGCTGCGTTGCACATGTCAGACAGGTAGGTGAAGCCCATGTGGAGCCGAACCTCATTGAATAGCTTGCGACGGGATGGCTCCAGCTTCTCGCGCACCATGACTTTATTGATAGACAGATCTAGGGCCCGACGTGGAGGAATGGTAGCCAAGGGACCCTTGAGCGACAAGCTAGTCTTTGTGTAGCCTAGACTCCAGGCCTGATTTGACAGGCTGGGTCTGGCCATCTGTCCCTGCACGGAAGTGCCTTGTCAGGGCCAGCCAAAAGTGACTAACACACTTTTTTGGCAACCTGCACCACCAATGGGCCACCATGGCCCTTTTTGATCTTTGCCCGTTCGGGCCGTCTTTTCTTATCTCCTGGTGGAGCTACTGCTCTGAGCTACTCGTGTGGCACATCTATGTAGTGTGTTCAATATCTTTATCCCCTTTTGTCTATTTGTTAGATTCATCTACTCGTTAGACCGTCTACTAGGTTCTCCTGTAGGCAGACGTCTCGCTCGTCTATATTTAGGATATCTTTCCTCCTCCATGTTTTGGACCCGATGTGTCACTCGTTGGCTTCTCCCGAACATCGACCATGGTGGTGTTTGTTTAGCACCACCCTGCTGCTGTTGTCGATTGATTGGCGTGGATTCTTCCCGTCCTTTTTTGCCGCGGTTCGTCTTCTCGACCCTTGGCCATTGGCCTCTCCCAGCCTTTCCTTGCCCTTGGCACCTCTCGGTGCCCCGCACGTAGTTCGCCTACGCCCTGGGTGCTCTAGTAGGATTTGCTGGCCCCTGGCCACACCAACTAGTCCGGTTCCCCTGCACGCGCGGCCTTTGTCGGTTTGTTTAGCCTGAGTCTAGCCGTTGGTTGATCTAGCTTCAGGAATAGCCTTGCTCCGGTATCCGTTGCTAGCTAGGTGGCTACCTATGTCAGTTCGCCTGACAGGCTGACCCCCCTCCTACTTTTGTCTAAGTAATTTAAGATGCCGCTGCCGGCGGCCGACTTTGGGACTAGTTCCTGTACGCTTATTTGGCTGGTTGGATGCACCTCAGCTGACGTCAGTGGGTACATTCCCCACCTTGGCCGCACACCGCCCCCATGATTGTCTGGGGTTTTCTAGACCCCCTCTTCGTGTGGCCGGTCTTGTGCTATGATCATAGATTAATTTAATCCTGGTTAAGGTTGCTAGCATCCTTTCAGTCCCTCGCCTACACCCTTGCCCCTATGGTTAGACCTAGTTTGGGTGATCTGCTTTATTTTTATATCTATATCATTTAGGTTTGTTTAGCTAGTTTAGTCCTAGCCGTCCTACTGGTTTCAGATTGTTTTTCTGCCACCTTGGCTTGCGATGGTACCCCGTCGGTGGCAGCCCACCTAGACCAGTTTTGTTGACTATCCTCCATTTCTGGAAGTCACACTCTGCTCACAAGTTTCTGGTTTTACTTTGATAAACCCATTTCCCTACTTTCGCATTTATTCTATTTTCTTGTTTACCATGTCTATTTCCGCTCTCTCCCTTTGTCGCGGTAAAAGGTGACGACACCCAGCATTTCTCCCTCACGGCAGTGCCCAACCCTGCCAAGGTGACTCTCCTTGAGGCTACGCTGACTGAAGGCGTTAGCCCTGCTCAACGATCCCTGGTGTGGTCGGACCCTACCAACTCCTCCCAGTTTGTTTGTTGCTGGGATACCTCTTTCGGCTTCTTCACCCGCCCCGTCATCAGCCAACGTGTCGATGGCGATACCCATTGGGTCATCGGTAGCTTCACGGATACCATTGGCCAAGTCTTCCCGGTCGCCGTTCCCCTCGATGAGTTTGATGGGTTTTTTACCACCCTCGTTCGTAAGGATGATGTGGCCCGCTTCAACCTCCCGATTTACCCCATGGAGCCAGAGGAGGTCCCTGGGCCCCCGCCGGCTGGGAAAGGCCGCGGCACCCGCAACCAAAACGCCAACCCCGTGGAAGGATCAATGGAGCAGTTGGACTGGCCCGATGCTGATGGAGAGAACAACGATGGCAACCCCGTCATTGTGGTCCTCCCTCAATTTCTACCGGTTGGACCTGGCCAAACTTTTCCACACCATCATCCCCTCGTTTCTACCACCTTCTTTTGAGACACGTTCCCGCTTCTTGAGATCTGGAGCCGCGGTATCATCTACGCTCGAGACCATAACGATAGCCAGTCTGTTGCTCGTGGCGGGCCGTTGTTCCACAATGAGAGTTTAGAACTTGATAACAACGACCCTGATCCTACCGAGGAGTTCGACGTTTGTCTTGACCTCTTTCGATCTCCCACCCTACTCGGCCCCAATGACGCACATTTTCCTGAGGTCGCTGGAACCCTTGGACCATGGTCCGACCAAGTGTGGATTGATTTGGGGGGCCGACTTGAGCTGGAGGCTCCTGTTGCCCCCCCACCTGTTGGAGACGCCTTCACCCCCAACATGTTCAAGAGGGCCCTTGAACCCTTGATAAATCGCGACAAGGAATTTTGCTTGGCTCCTCGGACCGTGGCGCGGTTTTGCCTCCTTCTTGGTGGCCCCCCACCTGTTGGTGCTGATGCTACCGACTTGGCTTTGCTGCCCCCGCTGAAGGAAGATTTTTCGGACTACCTCCGCATGCCCTCTGGAGCGGCAGCCGCAGACGAATTAAAGGAAATTACCCGGACTGCCATCCGTGAGGCCAATGCCTCTCGTCTGTGCACGTCTAAGGATGTCACTTTGACGCCGACGCTGTCACCCTCGCTTTCAGTGATCGTATGCGGACATTCCAGTTTGTTGGGGATCGTTTGGTGTCCTTGACCAAGGTCCATGCCCAAACCAACCTTGGGCTCCTCCAATTTCTTATGCCTATCCGGACCGCCCTTGCCCACTTTCCCAAAGGGGACGCTGCTGTGAGGACTCTCGTCATGGCCAACACCACCAACAGTGCATCCCAGATTGATGCCACCAAGAATAGCCAGATGTACACTGGCGGCAAGGCCAACACTTTCCGTTGTTTGTACAAAGCGGTGTGCAACTTCCGTCTCGTCTGCGGTTTAGTTGTCGCTGACTCCGACCAATATCTTCTAATACAGAAACTGGTTGAGTACACTGATATGCTAGTGGATGTCTCAGGGAAGTCTTTTTGGGAAGTGCATTGTAACCAGCCAAACCTGGCCATCCACGCCTACCAGGATCTGCAGCACATCCTCTCTGCATTCGTGGTGGTGGCCACGAACTCTTCTCTTACCAAGGCCGTCCAGGGAGGCAGCCAGGTCACATTGGCGAACAACACTGCTGCTATTGCTGTGGCCAATGGACACATCCAGACTCTTTGGGCTGTTGTTAATGGTAATGGCCTTGGACATTTCCGTGATGTGCCGCATTGCTCCACTTGGTTTGGGACCCCACCACCTGCGACTCGCGCCGTGCCAGTTTCCTGTGGCACGACCGAGAGACGCACGACTGATTCTGGGCGAAGCCATGCCGGGCGAGCCACCCCGGCCGACCTTGCTGAAGTCACGGAATGACTACGGACCATGGGAGCCCTCGAGTTCGATTCGGCCGCCCCTAATGCCAAAGCCAACTTTATCGACAAGGTTAATGTCCGAGCCAAGAAGCAAGGTAGCTGTGTTGCTGAACGCCTGTGTATGAGATACCTCACTAAAGGTTTCTCCTGCGGCGACACAAATTGTAAGCGGCCCCATGTCCCCAACCTCAATGCTCTTCCCGAAGCTGATCGGAAGAAAATGATTGAGTTTGTTTCTAAGACGCCTGTTGGAGGTTGTTTTATGACCGTTCAGTCCAACATTGGACAAGCCCTAAGTGCTAGAGTTAAAGATAATTAATTACAATCGTTTAGTCAGAAGTCTGAGTTAAATAGGTGTGCTAACAGACGCCGGGTTTGTCCTGGGTCCCTGGAAGGTTGCCTGCTGGTACGGCTTGAGCTCTGGCTCAGTTCAACCCCTCTATTGCCAACTTTTAATTTTTACTAACTACCATGTTTATCACAGTCACTGTTACCACCCTTCTATGCCCAGATTTGTCGGCCCCGTCTTTCATTCCTTACACCAGGGCTGAGCTCTCTACCGTGGTTCCCCCCTTGGACTTCTCTTTGTTGGCCGACTACCCAGCCGTCGTTGCCGAGCCACCTCTCCCTGAGGATGATGTCCCTGATGCGGAGTTGGGCCCTGATCGCGCAACTCGCAGGGCCATTGAAAGATACCCTACTCAATCCCTTGTCACACCTGGGGGAGACACTGTTCGGTCCGTCTTCACCCAGGCTGCACATCGTCGTTTCCGTCTCGACTTGGACGCTATTGACCCGCGCATTACAGCCAAGATTGACCAACCTTTTGGTAAGGAAAATTTGTGGGAGTCATTCGTCTTGGAAGCCGCGCTGCGCCATGTCCTGCTACCACTTTGGAAATCGGGATTCCTTGTCGGTGACGAGCATTCTTGGGAGTCGCTGTGTACGACCTACTATCCGGCCAGACTGCTCCGTGATCTTCTGAGTGACTATTGTGGTGTCCCATTCTCCACCGCGCGAGGTTTCAATCCCAACTGGGACACTGAGACCGAAATAAACCAAGACCGCGTTGCTGCGACCACTGCTGCTTTCCTCCACTTCAATGGTTCTGTAGCCAACCTGGTGCGGTGGATTGGGGGACCACATGTGGCCAAACAACGGGACCACCCTACAACGATGGACCAATTGCGCATGGCCGGTGTCAATATGTGAGTTTACCACGACCTCCACCGAATATTTTATGACGGCATTCCAGCTTTGTGTCAGGCTGAGGCAACGGAGGAAAACTTCGTAGCCTACTACCGTTATGGCAACCACTCTACGGTTGATGAGGTCCCAGAGAAAACATGCAAGGCCATGGTCAAAGATTCTCGCAAAGGATTTACTCTGCTGCTTGGCCAGCGCACCATTCTTCTGATGCTCCACGGGTGTGGTGGACCTCAACACGCCTCACAAGAGCCCAAGGCCCATCTTTGATAGTTCCTTCCGGCCCAAACCCTGGTGCTGGGCCATTAATGATTGGACTTCATTTGACAACGAGCCACCCCTCACCTTCGCCACTGCTGAGATGGAGTTTATGGTGTGGCTTTACAACCTCCGAATCACCTGCCCAGCTGATGAGATCTACTTGGCCGATGACAATATCAGTGGAGCATTTCGGCTGATGAAGTACCACCTGAATTTGGTCCCCATGCATTCGAGCTGACAGTGTGGCTTCTGTGTCGTCAACACTGGCGGCACGTTCGGCGACAACACCAACCCCTCCAATTTTGACCCCCTTGGTTTGGGCTGACGACAGCTTGCCCATTATCTTTGGGCTGCCGCTGCTGATGCCGTGGCTACTATTGTTTGGTACCTGCCGCCGCTCAATCTGGCCCCTCCCCCCTCCGCTGGGGACATAGCTAACTTTCGAGCTGCCGATCACGACATCACCAACAATGGTGTCATGCAGGCAGATGGGACCAGGAAACCCCCACCGTACAACATGCACGTTGATGATGCACTGTATGCCGATGTTGGGCAGCACATCTTCCACTCCATTTGTGTCAGCATCCTGGCCCTTTTCTGGCTCCTCAGTTTCCCAACCAATCCACTTGTGCCGTCACCTTTGAGTGTTGACAAGTTTGAGTCTTTCTACAACCATCAGCGGAAAATGGTTGGGAGACGATTCAACTCTCGCACCCTCAGCGTCGGCCTCTTGGATTACAAACTAGACCAGCTCCGCACCACCTTGGAGAGCTGGACTGTCATGCCTTCCTTCGATCTCCTGGAAATTGCAACTTTGCTTGGCACTCTGGAGAACCACACCCGGTATGCACAATGGGCCCGGTGCTGGTTCTTCTCTCTCCAGAATGCTGTCCGGACTATCCTCCATGGCTGGCACAAGATTGTCTCTTGAATTTTTAATTGAAGTGGTCGCACTGCCACCTTACGTTGCCAGCTCCCTGCAACCCTATTGACTCGCCTCCACTCCATCCTGGCCCATGACAAGGCTCAGCTCCTCTGGGTCACCAAGCAGCGACACGCTGTTACCCTGGAAATTTGCGCTTCCTTGCAGCACCTTCTTGCCTACACGACGGACACGTCGGATCCTTGGGATGTTCCGCTCGGGCTCATTGTGCCAAGAGACCATCATGTCTCCTCCAGAGGTGATGCCAGCCTCACAAGAGGAGGGGCCTACTGCTCTGCTTTCCGTTTCTGGTTCGACCTTGTCTGGTCACGGCGGACTGTCAAAGGCGCGATGCGGACCAAGTCTTCAGCCGAGGGCTTCGTCCACATCAACGCATTGGAGTTTATTGTCGTGATCACACAGTTTGCTGCTGTCATCATGCGCTTGGAAGACTGTGATCAGGGCCTCTCTGACCACAGTGTCTACTTCCCGAATGGACCCCCCAACATCCCTGTGTGGCTGGTCGAGTCCAACAACATGGTTTCTGTTGCTTGGGAGCGGAAGGCCACATCAGCATCCCTTCAAGGTCAAGGACTCGTCTCCGTCTATGCTGAGCTTCTCAGGCACCGGCACATCCAAACTCACTGCGACCATTTTGCTGGCTCTCTTAATGTTGTTGCTGATGACATCTCACGCAATGATTTTTCATTGTCTTTTTCTGCCCGCATTGAAAAGCTGTGCAAGGAGCATCCTATGCTAAGTGCCTTGGATTTTTTCCTGCCGAGTCCCAAGCTTCTACAGCTCCTTACCTTGAGGCTGTTCTCCAGACTCAACCCGGTGTCATGCTTACTCCCAACTCAGCTCGGACAGTTTCTACCCGTCGACTCCACTACCTCTATTTCTGTCGTCTTATGAAATGGACAGACAATTGCCTGCTGACGGGTGACGAGACTGACCTAGCTGTCCGTGGGCAACTTCAGCTCGATATGTATGCCGTTCACCTTGCTGCTGGTAACAGCATCTGCCACAAGAGGATCAAGGCCACCACCGTTGATAATTATGTCTTGGTGGCTTCCACTTTCTTGGCCTTCTTCACCGGGCGCAATTTTTGCAAGGATTTGCCTACTGATTCATCGATGGGTCATCTTCTCGGGGCCGGTCCTGAAGGACCTGCGCTCATATGAGTCGGTTCCCAACTGCCACGAACCGTATGACTTGAACATGCACAGTCTTGGCCGTACACTTGCACTGTTATCTGATTCCAAGGCGCTCCTCCCTGCGTTGATCGATTGTTTCGAACAGGGACTGTGTGATGGCTACCGGTTGTCGGAATGGGCCCAACCGATTGGGAAATTCTCCATTGACCGGCCGCAGCTCAACCATATGGTTAGTAGTCCCCTTTGGACCCGCGCGATTGTCCCCTGTGACATACGCTGTGTTACCCAATCAGGGGCACGTCACATTGGGCTACAGATCACATCTGTCACAGTTGTTTCCCTTACCAAAGTGTGAGTAAAATTTCGGACGCAAAAGAATGGCCAGCATGGCAAGAAAAAACTCTTTATTCCAAACCCTGACCCTAATGGGATCTGTGTGGTAGCTTCACTCTACCGCGCACTTACTCGTTTCGCCAAGTTGCGCCTTATGGACGGCCGACTACATGAGGAGCGCACACCATTGTCAGCATGCTGTGCCACCATGGCCCTGATGATGCGGTGCGGCTAGTGACGACCACCGACATTGAATGGTTCATGCGGTGCTTAGTTGCACCAGTGCACCAGTTGCACCCCGTCGATGATCGAGATGCAATTCAGAAGTGGGGCACACAGTCATTACGAGCCGGTGCATGCGTGGTGCTTCATGCTATGGGATTTTCTTCCCTTGACATTAAATGGATTCTTCGGTGGAGATCGATGGCCATTGTTTCCTATTTGCGGAACATTGCTTTGCTATCCTCTCGGCAGAATCGGGCCTTTAATAAAGCCCTTGGCATGCCGCTTTTATACTAGGCCTACCTATGCTAACTATCTTAAGTGTGAATGTTTTTTCCTCCACTTCCATCTTACTATGAAATTATTTATCTAGCGTTTTGCGCCACCATCTAAACAATTCCGAATTTCGGCCGGATGGCCATTTTGTTTTAAATCTTCCCATCCTCCCATCATCTGAACCATCTTAGCAGTTCTCTTTCTTGGTGGGCTTGGTGCCCTTCACCAGTCCTTTAGTAGGCCAGTGGTCAATGCCCATGTCGATCGCGACACGGGCCTTCTTTGCCAAACGCCCATCATGCGAGCGACAACGGGTGTTCTTCTTCGTGGCCCCGATGAACGCCTGCTCAATCATTTCGTTCTGGGCAGTGCGACAATTGAAAATACAATTGTTGATTTTCTTGGGGACTGCCAAGACTGTTGCGGCCATCACTTTCTTGACCACGGCACCCACAGTCAAAATAGTCTTGGCTCCTTGCTTCGCATCCGTGCGCTCTCGGTTCTTGGGGTAGTGCTTGAAGTACACTCTCTCGAACCAGGCCCAGTCGGCCGTCGTGTCCAGGCAATTCATGAGCACTTCCTTGTTCGCGTTGGACAGTGTGTGCTGATTCTTGGCTCCGCACATCTTGCTACTAGTACAAACCACAATGAAAATCGACTGGTTCAATGCGTCTGGGTCTCCTCCCGTTCCCACGAGTGCGATCTCCATCTTCACCTTGTCCGCGTGCTTCTTGATCAAATCCGGATCCGTCAACCAGCATGGGTTGTTCGCATCTCCATTGACGACCAGCATCTGTTCGCAGCAGGAAGCAGGCGCGTTAGTATTGCTTCGTGGACATTGTCATATGGAACAAGCACCATTGTTTCTTACCTTTCAACTATTTTCACATTTAACAATTTATTTCGTTTGACGAATGACTGTGCTATTGACTAGCTTTTGCTTTTGTGATCTTCGCCCACGAAACAACTTTGTTTGTTTGTGTTTGTCAGCGGGCCAGTTGTGCGACCTACGGACGAGACCCGTGCACGTTGCTTCACGAACGGCTATCTACGGATTCAGC
>ENA-ORBV01016582-ORBV01016582.1-microbial-mat-metagenome-genome-assembly--contig:-NODE-16582-length-10673-cov-5.312854_pt1 | contig 10673 bp, 6 predicted proteins | sample MGYA00237777_ERZ505514 | MGnify/ENA primary metagenome ERZ505514 (study PRJEB26160, sample SAMN06269048) | microbial mat metagenome | isolation source: Oligotrophic lake microbial mat | place...
AAATAAAATTGGGGGAAATCATCATTATTGTCTTGCATGTCTGCTAGGTAGGACATCAAACAGCATGTCTGGGAGAGCAATTCTCATTTGATGAGCTGATTGCTTTGCAGTTTGAGGTTTGGTTTGGTTGACTGACAAATGGCTAATTGTTAGCATGTTTTCTTCTAAAAATTATTTCTGCTGAATTCAGTTGAAGGTTGACAACTTGCAGAGCATGGTTATCTAAAAAAATGCAACTTGGGAGGAAACTTGATGAAGCAAATGTTCAGCATTTTCAGTGGTCGTTGGAACTTTCAGATGTCCATGCGATGATGTCTCTGTTGAAAAGAAAAACACCACCAGCATCAAAGTCATTAGAATTCATCAGCAACACACTTTTAGAGCCAGAGTTGCTGTCTGTCACACATCAAATGCTCTTCTAATTGTGTTTCAGTTGTTAGGACAATGAGGTCAGCAGGCTTGAGAGAAAACTGTTAGGCATGGAAGTCCAGAAAATGATGACAACAGTTGTGACTCAGTTGGTTTGATGTGTTTTTGCATTGGTGAGCTTTCAATGGGTAAATTTTTGCTAACTGAGCAACAAATGAGCAAAATCTTTTTTGCCTTCAAATTGACCCTTCCCTTGAGCTTAAGGGCATTGAAAAAGTAGGAAATGATTGTCATCATTGATGATGAAGCTACAATGAGAAGATGACATTGCTAGTTATGTCACTGTTCATCTCGACATGGACAAAGATCAGATTGCCTAGACCATTTATCTTATTTTAAAACAACGCAGAGACCTTTGTAGCATCAATGTCATCATGAGGATAAGTCATGTGAGAAACACATACAAGTCATTTTGCACTTTTGCAAGAAAATTTCATAGATGGCATTAACCTTTCAACATAGGTTATGGAAAAGTTGTGATCCCCTAATGATTGGTCAAAGAAAACAGCAAACGCTGGGAGTATGATTTTAATGATGCAAGAAGCAAACTAAGTTTATCATGAGCTTCTGATTTGGAATGGTTCAAGTGACAGGCAATTCAATTTGCTAAAGTTTAAATAGGGCTACCAGCAAAACTTAACTGAGTTTGTTTTGCTTTGCAATTGAGCTTTTTTGGCCAAGCTGGACCGTTTGCCAAGTATGCTGCCATCATAATCAGAAAAGTCGCATTCTTCTTTTCTTGAGTGTTATTCTTTGTTTTACGAAAATGAGCTGCATGCCGTTCTAGTTCTACTACAGTGTAGTGACCAGAGCTAATTGAAGTTCTTGTTCTACTGGTTTTGTTTGCTTGCTACGAAGTAGCTGCTTTATGGGATTTTATATGACAACTTGATTGTGGAAACACATCAGCCTCGGTTTCATCCAACCCATAGGAATCTTGACGAGATAAAAATAATGGGAAGTGCTATAAGATTCGTATTGCTCTTAAAGCTAGCCTAGCTAGTGGCGATAGTTCGTGGAAAATGGCATGATAATTTTACTGTCGAAACGAAACAAGCAGCATCTGTTTCATCCAAACTTACTGGTTCACTTAACGGCGTTGCGTGTACAATTATTAGCATTTTGGCCATCCCAAGACAACCGCGACAAAAAGAAGGGCCCGACCACAGGACTCCACAAAAAATAATTTCCCATCTAGCTATTTGCAATAGTAGCTGTTGTAGAACCACCAATCGTCCCCGTCGTAGTCCCCATCATAGTGCCTTCCATAGTGGGAACCATCGCCGAGTCCTCCACAGTCACAACGGGGGCAGGAGGCGCCAATAACAATTGCTCGGGGGTAAACAGATAGGCATCGCACTGGGGCACAACAGGATCCTCCTTGGCATTTTCATCGCATGTGTTAAAAGCAGTGCGCCAATCGTCTACCAATGGATAGCCGATCTTGGTGCAGTCCACAAAGAAACAGCAACCTTCCAGAGGGCTGGTACAGGTTGGATCGTCATACGTAAGTTCGCAAGCTTCTACGGCATATTCTTCCTTGTCGAGGGGAGTACGAACAGTATAGGTGCCTTCTTGCATATTCACACAAAATGTCTTGCCAGCGTTGGGGCCCTGACTAAATCCAGTACAGAATTTGACGGAGCTGGTGCCGTCTGGATAATCCCAGGAACTGTAGCTATCCACCGTGCAAGTGATTTTGTCGGCTTCACAGGCTTCGCAAAAGACACAAGCATTCCCAATGACCCCATCCACCGTCTTTGCGGCGCATAGCTCGGTGGCTCCTTGCAATGTTCGTTGTCCCCTGATATTCTTGTTTTTACCGTGGTTGGCTTGGGCGTTCTTTACCTCTTCCATTCTCTTCCACAGGGAGGGACTTGCCTCCTTGGCTTCAACGCTAACCACGCAAGCAGCAAGGAGAAAGAAAGCTTTGTTCATCATCATCATTTTTGTTGAGCTTGCACCCGAATGGTTTGAGCGAGAAAGTCGTTCCTTGTTCGCTTCTATCTGTCAAGGGAAGAATCTTTAATTTTGTGAGGATTCAGGGGTCGAAATATGTAACAAGTAGTAAACAAAGGTCATTCAGAAGTACGATCCATGACCTTGATGCTACTGTATTATCTTTGCGACGACGTACTTTAATTTGTTGCTTCCGCGCTGTATTTGAAGGGTGGCAGGCAACAGCAATACTAGTAGAGTTCCGCCAAACAGTCTGGTGACGATAATCAACAAAACCAAATACTAGCTAGTCTACTCCGAGTAGTTTCGATGAATTCAACACAATCAAATTAATGTGTGGTGCGAAAGAAACAAAGCCAATGCCAACAAGGCACGCTTGAAGTCACAAGTATGTCCCGGGTGTTTGAGCGCGTGTCGTCCGGCGGTCATTTTTGGCCTCATCTTTCGTCCTGTGCCACTTCTTCAAACCAATCAAGTCATTGTTGGTACCAGGTGGTGCTAGTTTAAGGGTCATTATGAGTCACGACTATAGGACAGTCCCGTGTCGACACTGCTAGTAATAACAACTAGAGCTAAAACTAAAATAACAAATACCAATTAGCTGCTACATCAACCATATGACTACATGAGCTGTTAGTTTATGCATTAGTTGATAGATTCGTGTCTTTGGTTTGTTGTTTTCAGAGCTAAATTGCTGATTTTAGCCCCTTCAAAGCTCAGCCGGAAAAGGACATTCTTGGTCGTGTTTTCAACAGGGTCGTGTCCTGCTGAATTATTGCAGCTGTGCTGGTGTTTGGGTGACTCCCATCTATGGCAAAAGGTCCTCAACATGCCAAAGAAGAAAGTGAACCTCTCTGTTGAAGAGAAAGAGCGGATCGCAGCGCAGCTGTTGGCTGCATCAGAAGGCATCATTTCAACAGCAGAAGCCATGAAAATTGCAACATTGAAGACGCCAGAAAGATCAGAAGCAAGGAAGAAAAAGATATACAGAAGGGCCAAAACCATGAAGTTTTCCGGCCGTGACAATGGTGTGATCGCGTTTGCAAGCTCCACCACGGCATCGACTCCAAGACAGCTTCAGATGCAGGCAGATCCAACGTCCCAACATTCTGTGTCATCTCTATCTGCCCCACCCTCAAATTCCACATCCGCGTCAACAAACCAAGGTCTGGTAACAGCAGAGCAAGAAGGATTGAGAAGACAACTCGCTAATGATTCCGTGTCACCCAGCACCAACAATCCACAACCGAAAAAGCGCAGGCGCTCCTCCCAGCAAACTCATCTAGAGCAAGCTGAAAAGAATAAAAAAAGGAAAGCTCATGCTGAAGCAGCAAAGACAGCAACAACAATAATCTCCAGCAAAAGTTTGTTGTCTCCATCAAATCCCAACAAAAGTAAATCACAAATACAAATTGTGAAAGACATCAATACGAAATTGGGCACCAACATCAGCTCGAAAACCGTGTCGAAGTACGTTCGTCTTGGAAAGATTGGCATCTCTCCCCAAAAGCCTGGACCAGCTGGTCAATTCAACAAGACAGAGTACGAGGCCTTAAAGGTTGCCTTCCTTTCTTTCATTAAACTGGAACAGGCCGTTGGAAAAAGTCAATCGACAATCAAAAGTCTGGGTTTACGAGTGAATGCAATGGTGAACCACACTAAGAGAATGAGTAGGAAAGGCGATGACCTGGCGAAGAGACTTAAGCGAGATGTTGCCGATGAGATCGATGTCAACAAGCCAAATGCCCAGGAACTCCGCCGGATTCTTTGGACCACTTATGGAAATCTAAAAATGTGGTTTGGACAATGGGAAAGCACAGTCATTTCTTTGGGCTTTGGGCGTTTGAAAAAGGACGATGGTTCTGAGGATCATTTAGAGGAAGGTTCAGTGGTCTTCTTCAAAGGCCAAAAGAAAAGAATCCTCAACCTAGACGAAACAGATGGGTCACTCGACAACACGAAAGGAAAGTGTGGTGGCAGACCGCCTCTTGTATTTTATGGCGTGGGCATGACCGGTGGTTCGACTGCAGCAAGTAAGTCAGGCTATAGTCCCACCATCATCTGTGGATCGAATGCAGAAGGGGAAGCCATACCACCTCACTTTCAACTTAAGACACTTGCGACATCATCAAAGAGAGAACGATTCTCTATTGAGTTTATTGCCAGATGCAAGGATGTCTGGGGAACGTTCGGCCATAAGAAGCGCACACTGTTGCCTTGTACGTTTGGCCTCAACGACAAGGCAGGAATGAACAGTGTTGAACTTGATAAGTACTTCAAGGGAAGCATATTGCCACTGTACCCCGACATAGAAGACGTTCCACTAAAACGAGTCATTGCAAAACTTGACAGCGGCCCAGGAAGAATGAACCTTGACATGCTTGCTCATCTACGAGTCAGAGGTCTTTACATTGTGCCGGGACTTCCAAACACAACGGGGAAGACTCAAGAAACCGATCAAAACTATGGCCCCTTCAAAGGCCATTACCGTAACAATCTATCGAGTCTGGCATCGGAGCGATTTGGAAAGAAAATGACTATCAATGTGAATGACCTTCCCTTGTTGGTCTTTGGTGGCACTGATCCAGACACTGGTTTGGAATTAAGTGACACATTTGACAAGTCATTTTCAAAGGACAATTGTCTCTCAGCGTGGCGCAAATGCGGGGCTGTTCCTCTTACAAGAGCCCCAATGAACGACAATTCTATACGACACGAATTGGTCATGAACGTGGATGAAACTGTCAACACAACAATCGATCCACAAGGATCCAAATTACTTCTGCTGGAACAGGCAAACCATTCAGCATGCGACTTTCTTACTTCCCTTGGGTATGATGGGAATCGTCTTCGGATTTCTGCGCCAAGACGCGGAGCAAAGAAATACGAGATCACCCAACCACAATCAAAGGAAAGGATTGAGTTGCTTCGAAAGGCCAAAACAGCCGGTGCCATCTTTGCGGTGACTCATGGAGAGCATTTGAACAGTGGAGACTTTTTCAAGGCACGAGCAATGGATGATAGAAAAAAAGAAGCCGAGGCTATGTTGAAGGACAAACGGATTCGTTACGAGCGACAGAAACTGCGACAACAAGCATTAGCTGTTCTGAAAGAACACGGGGAACCCACAGAAGAAAACATAAAGAATTATCCGGCTCCAGCCATGAAGAAACTATATCAATGGAAACACAATAAACAATCTACTGAGGGACGCGAAAAGCTGCTGAAAGCCTATCTTGGAGCCCCCGTTCCATTAAAAGAACCCGATTGGTCGATGTCGGAGGAAATGAAACTAAAAGGGCTGCTCACGGACGACATGTATGCAAAAGACACTGCAATTGGTGTCCAATTAAGGCAAACTGCCAAGGCAATTACCAACAACATTGAGGATTTAGACAGAGATTCAAGGCAAGAATTGCTACAAGCTCTTCAAGTTAAAGAGAAGGAGGATGCCGACGAAGATAACGGACACGGAATTATTTAGTTTACTAGTAAAATTTTAGTGCAATAGCTATCGACATGCTCATTGTCAGTGCATTTTGATCTTCAGAATCTTTGAATTTGTGTGTAACTCGCTTCGCGCTACTAGCAATACCATTAAGGTTAGACACCACATATCGCTCAAGGGGCTATATGCGATTTCGGTGGTTATTTTCCTGGTACAAATTCTACGTGGGTCTACGTGTCTTGCCCGTAATTGCCACTAAACTACTAGTACTGCTACTATGATATATATTGATAGCTGAATTGATATAGTGTCACTAATAACCGCGATTTTCTCCACGGCCTATAAATAACTAGCTAGGGGATCTAATTGCTTTTGATTATCTAACGGCCGGGATCTGTCAAAGAAACACCTGGTTAGAATATCAGACGATGTCTAATAACAGCAATCATGGTCGCCGGGGTTCAGGAACTGAGCCAACAAATCTTGAGCATGATTTGATATCTCCTCTGTACATGAATGTAGCAGTTGGCGGTGGCAACATCAGCACAATGTATGGCAATAATCCAACGGCAAGGAGACCTCGTCGGTTTTTTGACAATCATTCTGTTGCAACAAATCACCCGATTGTACCACCGCCACAACAGAAACTACAGTCGATTGGAATACCCGATGATGAGATTTCTTCTGGTTTCAGGAACAATCTGGACTCTGACATTGATAACAATGACAACATCGGGGAAAAGAAAACGACGAACAATGGAAATATAGATGGTAGTCTTGTGGATGGGATGAACCTTGAAAGATTGCGCAGCTTGACCAAAGAGGCATTGGGGACTCCTAATGTTTCTTCGCTTCCGTCCACGGCGGTATTCTATGCAAGCCTGCTCTACGCCAAAACGCAGTCTCAAGAGGACTGCTTTATGTATGCACAAGCTTTGGCCCGTAATGGGGAAGCTAAGCGTTGTGTGCGTTTACTAGAGCAGTCTGGAATTTTGGACTCTTCCGTTTCAGACCTATCTCTGCGCTTAGAAGCTGTTCTTTTGGCTGCGGAAGCACTCTCAACGTTGGGCGAATGGCAAATTGTTTTGGAGTTGTTGGAAGATGCAAGCCAAGTTGCGCTCAGTGGTGAAACGAACAACAACCATTCTTATGCTAATCATTATTTCACAATCGAAGATGATGATGATATGTCTTGGGACACTTTCTTCCAGTCCGTGGATCAACCAGACAACTACATTCATGCCGTCTCGCGTTTGTGCCTCTGGCGTGGAAGAGCTTATTCAGAGACGGGACATCCCCAAAGAGCGGCTATTTACTGGAAACGGGCGATTCGGATGGATTCCAAGTGCGTGCAGGCTCTGGACCTGTTGTTGGCTCGAAGCGTCGTTACATCACAAGAAGCTTACGATATCATTGTAAGCTTGAACTTGGAGGAGGAAATGGCGTGGTTGAGACACTTGTACTTGGCACGAATTGAATTGTCGCCTCAAGATATTCCAGAGGAACCAGTTCACGAAACAACAAATGCAAACAATGCAGCTCATAACACCAACTCTATGCACAGGGACATCCCTTTGCATCACATGCCTTCCGAAACGCCTTTTGTAATGGATGGGCATTCCAAACATCTGGATGCATCTTCCATCCAGCTGTCGTCGCCATCGTTAATTCAAACTCCTCGCGGAGATGTATTGCCGACAAATGCCAACTTTCACAGTATGTTCGGCAACGATGGAACATTTGTCAAGGCGAATAACCCCTCTTCTGCCCAACATGCCTTCAGCGCAAGTGTGGGTCCTCCTGGCAGCGTCGCCGAACAAAAATTTCGTGGAAAATCGCCAATACAGGTCAACGTTGATCAAGCCTTTGCCAACCTCTGGCATATTCATAAGCTGCAGCAGTCGCCCGAAGTCTTGGCTATGGCAGCCCGCCGAGCCTACCGCCGATATGACTTGAGAGGAGCTTTGGACTATTGCAAACAGTTGGCAGCTATCGATCCTCTCTGTCAGACGGCTGGCTACGTTTACATTTCTACTCTTGCTGCTCTGGGCCATAAAAGGCACTTGTTCAGGTTGGCTCATGAATGGGTAGAGGCTTCGCCCAAATCGGCTCGGGCTTGGTTTGCTGTAGGCAGCTATTACTATGCCTGTGAGCGCTATCATGTGGCACAACGTCATTTCTGTCGCGCAACACGGCTAGACCCTCACTGCACAGAGGCTTGGATTGCCTTTGGCTGCTCTTTTGCCGCGTGCGATGAATCAGACCAGGCACTGGCTTCATTTAGGGCAGCCCAGAGACTTTCACCCGGAGAATATGCCTCTCTGTTGTACATGGGTATGGAATACTTGAGGACTAACCATGTCGTGCTTGCTCAGTATTTCTTGACTTCAGCTTTCAAAGCCAGTGGCGGCGACCCTTTGTGCTTGAATGAGCTTGGCGTTCTTTCCATCCAGCGGGGTGATTTTGAAACAGCAATTAGCTGGTTAAGCCGCGCCCTACGAGCCTGCGTTCAAGATGGACTTGCAGGAGATGAACGAAAATCTGTTGCCGACTGCGTTGAATTGTGCCAAGAGAAGCATTGGGAAGCCACTATTTTCAATCTAGGGCAGTGCTATCGTAAAACAAGAAAATTTTCGGATGCGGCTCTCTGCTTTGAACGATGTGTCGCGCTTTCCCCGGTATGCTTTACGACTCTTTTTGGTTTGCGCTTTGTTTTGTTCGCCGCTCAAAAATCGTCTGTTTTTGTTTCGCATCGCATTTCCAGGGGAAGTGCTCGGGATATGCTGCGTTGGCATTCACAAGACACCTCATGGGAAACTTGGATGAAGCAATCGAATTGTACCACCAAGCGCTCAGCTGCAAGCCTGATGATCCATTTAGCTCTGAAATGCTTAACAAAGCATTGCAAGAAGCTTTGTCGTCTGAATTGATGCTTGGTGAGGACGAAAATAATAAACCCACCCACGCAAAGCAACACCATTGCTTCCTGCCCACTTCCATCGGCGCCTCGTTCCTCTCGAAGAATAGATTGGTAGGGCAGGATCAGTCTTTGTTGAGTAATATTGCGAACACAAGCACCAGCATGATGAGTGACGATGGTCTGAACGTGTCGGTTGAGAGCGATGTAGACATGAGTCTTGCATAAAAACAATGAGGAAACATCTCCGCCTAAGTAAAATAAAAATATCCAGAAATATTAGCCACTATCCCCTCTGTAGGAAGGCTTGCGCTAGCGGATTCCACCTTAGTTCTCTCATTTGTATAGGGCAAGCCCTTTCTGCACGCCAAGTCTGTCTCTCTAGTAGGAGCCAAGAAATTTCAAATAGGTCGAACTTCAGGTCAAACAGTTGTAGCCGCTTGTACTGGAAGCATTCCCACCTAGAGTAGAGTCTGAGGGGTTGAATTGCCTTCCCAAACACTTGCTTGTGGGTGTAGAAAGAGTGCGATGAAATATTTGCCAGTGGTTCCAAAATGGCGAAGCAATCAGTGTGAATAGCAGCCACGGTAGGGTGATGATGGCCGCTAACATGAGCATATGGCAAAGAAAAGGCTATTCATAATTCTTCACATTGATGGTTTCCAAGAACTCTCCTGCTTGACTTTTTCGAATGTTCTTGTTTTAAACAAGTATCAGAGTACAACAGTGGTACCAGTTTAAGGTGGGTCATGAGCCCTAGGAACTTTTCAACTGAAAATGTTATTTTCATTCCATAAGGTAGCTGACAATGAAAAAACCAATAGATCTAATTGCATAGATGTTATCTTTATGTATTTGCCAACAATGTTGTAATAGCTTTGTAGTTATATTTGTTCTTTATCAGTAGCGATATCAGTAGTTAAAGTTAGCAATGATCTGTGTTTTCTTGTATCATGGCATGTTCAGTAAACTTGGGTTTGAATTGCTAGCCGGTGCCTGGGCCCTACCCTTTGCTAACAGACATCACTTCAACCTCAACTTGACCAACCTTTTAGACCAGTCCACCAAATAAAAAAAGAGTTGACAGCTTAATCTAAAAGCAGCTTGGCAAAGGTATGAGAGGCAACAAAGCTGCTCATGCAGACCTAAAGCTGATTCCATGGCTGCATCCAATCAGTTTAAATAGATGGTTACTGGCAGAGTGTCATAGCCAACAACACTGCCCTCAACCTTATGCTTTCTACCGCTAAGCCCACCCTTTTGGCTCAATCTTAGTCCCAAATCAACCAGGACCAAGATAGTTGAAGATACACAATCTTCATATAAGGATAAAGCAATCAAAACTGAAGGGCATTGCTCTCCAATTGGGTTTCAACTTCCCATGGTAAGCAATGCCCTACAATGACTACACCAACCTCTACAGAACAATATAAAAAAACTCCCAACACAGATAAAACCTCCCATTGAAATGCAGCATGATGGAGAACACACGTAACTGATGGACTATTATGGAACCTACTGCTCTTCGATCTACACTGTCACTACTCTCACAACTTGCTTTACTTTGCAATGCACAGAACTGCCCATTAAGATTAGGGTTCATGACTCAACCTCAGGTTTCATTCTCAAGGGATGCATGGACTTCATCCCAAAATCCCTAGCCTTATGGATTCCAGTTATTCCCACAGAATTAGCAATGTGATCATAGGCGATGGCATGCATGAAGGATGCACGATTAGCCAAATCTAACGTAACAGCTTATCGTCGGACCCTTTCTATCTGGCTATTTGTCAGCGGGCCAGTTGTGCGACCTACGGACGAGACCCCTACACATTGCTTCACAAACGGCTATCTACAGATGCAGCACGATCGCGGACGATGCAACGGCATTGGGATGATCTCAAGTCGACCGCTCAACAA
>ENA-ORBV01016583-ORBV01016583.1-microbial-mat-metagenome-genome-assembly--contig:-NODE-16583-length-10673-cov-4.754530_pt1 | contig 10673 bp, 11 predicted proteins | sample MGYA00237777_ERZ505514 | MGnify/ENA primary metagenome ERZ505514 (study PRJEB26160, sample SAMN06269048) | microbial mat metagenome | isolation source: Oligotrophic lake microbial mat | place...
TTTCAAGCAGAAGACGGCATACGAGATTCGCCTTAGTCTCGTGGGCTCGGAGATGTGTATAAGAGACAGGTCGAAACGGTGACGACTACGGCGACCGGCGACTTGATTCTCACCCTGCCGGGGAACTGCCTGGATCTGGTGCTACACCTGCGCGCCACTCCGTAGTACGGTTGACTTGGGGACGGCCGCTGGGCGCCTGACCGCCAATTGGCACACCCCGCGCCACCCCTTCCCTGTCGGACGGCCCCCGCTGGGGCCGGCGTCGCGTTCCGCGACGCCGGTGTCGCCGTCCGCGACGCAGGGGGACCCTCATGCCCATCCGTACCGCGGTCGTTGCCGACGACGAGATCCTCAATCGCGAGTTGCTCGCCGAGATGCTGCCGCGCTTCGGGGTGGTGGTACGCACGGCCAAGGACGGCGTCCATGCCCTCAAGGCGCTGGAGGCCGAGCCGGCGGATCTGCTCATCACCGACGTGCGCATGCCCGGCATGGGCGGGTTGAAGCTGCTCGGCAAGGCGCGCGAGAAGTGGCCGCAGATGCCGGTGGTGATGATGACCGCCTTCGCCTCGGTCGAGAGCGCGATCGAAAGCATGCGCCAGGGCGCCTACGACTACCTGATGAAGCCGTTCGGCGTCGAGCAGGTCGAGGCGCTGCTGCTGCGCCTGAACGAGCGTGATGCGCTGGTGCGCGAGGTGCGCGTGCTGCGTCAGGAGTCGCGCGACCGTCACCAGGCGCGCACGCTGCTCGGCGAGAGCGCGGCGATGCGTCCGGTGCTGGCGACCATCGCCCGGGCCGCCAGGGCCAGCGCCACCGTGCTGGTCCAGGGCGAGAGCGGCACCGGCAAGGAGCTGGTCGCGCGCGCCCTGCACGAGCAGAGCCCACGCGCCGCCGGCCCCTTCGTGCGCGTCAACTGCGCGGCCCTGACCGAGACCCTGCTCACCAGCGAGTTGTTCGGCCACGAGAAGGGCGCCTTCACCGGTGCCACCGACCAGCGCCTGGGCCGCTTCGAGCTGGCCGACGGCGGCACGCTGCTGCTTGACGAGATCAGCGAGATCTCGCCCGAGTTGCAGGCCAAGCTGCTGCGCGTGCTGGAGGAACGCGAGTTCGAACGCGTCGGCGGCGGCAAGCCGATCCAGGTCGACGTGCGCATCGTCGCCACCACCAACCGCGAACTGCTCGCCGAGGTGCGCAAGGGACGCTTCCGCGAAGATCTCTACTACCGCCTCAACGTCATCCCGGTGCTGCTGCCCGCGCTGCGCGAGCGGCGCGAGGACATCCCCGCCATCGTCCGCCATTACCTCAGCGGTTTCGGCCGCGACGCGGGCGGGGTGCCGGTGCTGCTGCCAGAAGCCGAGGCGCTGCTGTGCACCTACGCCTGGCCCGGCAATGTGCGCGAGCTGGTCAACGTGGTCGAGCGCCTGGTCGTGCTCAATGGCTCGGCGCCGATCGACCGTGAGGTGGTCCGCCGCTGCCTGCCTGAACTCTCGCCAGGCGGGCAGGTCCGACCGGCTGCGGGGCCACCACCGACGGCGGAGACCGCTGCGCCGGCCGTGACCCAGCCCGAGGCGCTGACCTTGGATGACCTCGAGAAACGACACATCCTGACCACCCTCGACACCCTGGGTGGCAACAAGCAGGCCGCGGCCGACCGCCTTGGCATCTCGCTGCGCACGCTGTGGAACAAGCTGGCGCGCTACCGCGGCGAGGTCGAGCCGGCGGTCGAAGCGGTGGGCTGAACCGGCTCGGGCCCCGCGCGCTGGACGCTCGGGCTCCCGCCCGGCACGATCGCCGGCCGTGGAGAACCCCCGCATGCGCCGTCCGCTCGCTCTGGTGTCCGCTCTCATCCTCGCCCTTGCCGCCTCGGCCTGCGGGGTCCAGCGCGTCGAGGGCACCGGCCGTCGCCAGCTCGTGCTGTTCAGCGACCAGCAGATGAACCAGCTCGGGGCCACTGCCTACCAGGAGGTGCTGACCACCGAGAAGAAGTCGAGCGACGCCGAAGCTCAGGCGATGGTCGAACGGGTCGGCAAGCGACTGACCGCCGTCGCGCCCGATCGCGGTTTCGCGTACGAGTTCACCCTCATCGACTCTGACCAGGTCAACGCCTTCTGTCTGCCCGGCGGCAAGGTCGCGATCTACACCGCCATCCTGCCCTATTGCCAGAACGAGGCCGGCCTGGCTGCGGTGATGGGCCACGAGATCGCCCACGCCATCGCCAACCACGGCGGCGAGCGCATGAGCCAGGGCGTGCTCGTCCAGGGCGCGCAGATGGGCTTGGCGGTGGCGCTCGAAGCCAAGGGCGTCAGCCCGTCGACGCAGAACCTGTTCATGACCGGCGCCGGACTGGGCGCCCAGGTCGGCGTGCTGCTGCCCTTCAGCCGCAAGCACGAGAGTGAGGCCGACTACCTCGGCCTGATCTATATGGCCAAGGCCGGGTACGACCCACAGGAGGCGGTCGCGTTCTGGCAGCGCTTCGCCGCCCTCGATGCCGGCGGCGGGCACGACTTCATGCGCACGCACCCGCCGAGCAAGGAGCGCGCCGAGGACCTGCAGAGCAACATGGGTCAGGCACGGGCGCATTACGCGGTGAACCAGGACAAGCAGGGTGCGGGCCAGCTGGTGCCGACGCGTTATCGCGCGACGAAATGATCGGGCTGGCGGCGCTGGTGCTGACGGCGGCGGTGGCGGTCGCCGTGGAGCCATCAGCTGCTGATGCCGACTACGTTGCTGGCCTTGTTGCGTATGAGCGCGCGGTGGCGGCCGATGGCCTGGGTCGGGACGCGGATGCGTTGCGCTTGCTGCGCGAGGCGCGCAGCAAGCTCGATGCGGCCATCAGCGGGTATCGCGCCGTGCTGGCAGCGAATGATGGGCGCGAGGATGCGCAGGGGCGGTTGGTCGATGCGATTGCCGTCGGTACGCCGTGCTGCGGGAAGCGGTCGTTGTGGATGGTGTATGGCGTGCGGTAGCGATCAGCGCGAAGCGAGCGACCCGCGGGTGGTCAGCTACCCGGGCTGAGGCAGCGGCTCATCGAGCCCGGCCAGGCGGCGCACCTGCGGGTAGACGAATTCTCGGCCGAGGATGCGCGCGGTCGCGGCCAGCGGTACCGCCAGCACCACGCCGACGCCGCCGAGCAGGGTGCCGAAGGCGAAGATGGCGACCACGATCAGCACCGGGTGCATCTCGACGCCCTTGCCCATGATCGCCGCGATCAGCACCGGCTCGAGGCCCTGGATGAGCAGGTACGTGATGCCTGCCGTCCAGTACTGCCAGGGTTCCGGATTGGCGAGGTAGAGCAGCACGCACACCGGCACCATGAACACCCCCGGGGCGAGCGGGATGGCGGTGGCCAGTCCCATAAGCAGGCCGAGCACGAGGAAGCTGGGCACCCCGGCGATGCCGAAGCCGATCGCCGAGATCACGCCGAGGATGCCGCAGATGGCCAGGCGGCCGCGGAAGAAGGCGCCGACCGAGGCGTGGATCTCGGAGAGGATGCGCAAGGTGCGCTTGCGTTGCGCGAGCGGGATGTGCTCGGCGATGGTCACGCTGACGCGGCTCAGATTGAGGCTGAAGAAATAGCCGTAGATCGGCACCAGGATCAGATTCAGCACCCAGAAGCCGATGCCGCCAAGCAGCGCCTGGGCGCGGCCGAGCAGATTGCTGCCTTCGTAGCCCTTGAAATGTTCAGTGAACCAGCGATCGGGGTCGAGCGCGGTGGGGGTCGGGGCTGCGCCGTTTCGCTCGGCGCCGACCCCGGTGGGTTCTTCCTGGATGATACCTTTGGCGGCCAGGAAACGCCGCGCCACCAGGTACTGCGGCGGATCCCCGGCACCGTTGCGGTTGAGGTCGCGGATCAGCGGCTCGCCCGCATCCCAGCGCCCGTTGGCCGGCGCGCCATCGAGCGCCGGCTGGTCCTTCCACTCGTCGCCTATGAAGGCGATGCGGTAGATGCGCGCGCCCTCGTGCCACGCCATCGGCACGCCGACCGCCAAGGTGGCGATGATGAGCAGCACGCCGCCGCCGAACACCGTGCCCACCGACCAGCGCCGCGGGATGCCCTTGCGCGCGATCCACGTCACCAGCGGATCGAGCATGTAGGCAAGCACCAGCCCGACCAAGACCGGGGTGATCACGCCGGACAGTTTCGCCAGCAGCCAGAAGGCGGCGATCACACCGGCCGCTTCCAGCAGGATGCGCACCCACGGGATCTTGAAGACCTCAATGATATTGCGCGGTTGCTGCATGGCCGAGAGGGTAGCGGGCGGTGCAGGCCGGCCCAGCGCGGAGTGCCGGCCTGCCTCAGCGGGGCTGGACTCGGGCAGCTTCAGGCGGAACCTGCGCCCCGTGCTCGCCAAACGCGTCATCGTCTGCCTGGATGTCCGCGCTGGCCAGGTCACCAAGGGCGTCAAGTTCCAGGGCAACGTCGACCTCGGCGATCCGGTGGAATACGCCCGCCGCTATTACGAGCAGGGCGTCGACGAACTGGTGTTCTACGACATCACCGCCTCGGCCGAGCAGCGCGGTCTGTTCATCGACGTGGTGCGGCGCGTGGCCGAGGCGATCTTCGTGCCGTTCTCGGTCGGCGGGGGCATCGCCTCGGTCGAGGCGATGCGCACGGTGCTGCTCGCCGGCGCCGAGAAGGTCTCGATCAACTCGCCCGCGGTGCGCAACCCGGAGCTGATCGACGCCGGCGCCAAGGCCTTCGGCGCGCAATGCGTCGTGCTCGGTGTCGACGCCAAACGCGTGGCGGCCACCGCGGCCATCCCCAGCGGCTACGAAGTCGTCATCGACGGCGGCCGTACCCCAACCGGGCGCGATGCCGTGGCCTGGTGTCGCGAGGCGGCCGAGCGCGGCGCCGGCGAGATCTGCCTGAACGCCATCGACACCGACGGCGTGCGCCAGGGTTATGAGCTTACCATCACCCGCCTGGTCGCCGACGCGGTACGCGTGCCGGTCATCGCCTCGGGCGGTGGCGGCCTGCCCGAACATCTGGTCGCGGCGGTGACCACCGGCGGCGCCGACGCGGCGCTGATTGCGAGCATGGTGCACTACGGCGACTACACGATCGGCGACATCAAGCATGCGATGCGCGAGCAGGGCGTGGTGGTGCGGTGAACCGCGCGCACTGGCTGGTGCTGACGATGGTGCTGGTCAGTGCGGCAGCCGCTGAGTCGACCCCGTCGCCCACCCCTCCCAGCGCGGCCGATGCCGTCATCCAGCGTCGCGCGGCTGAAGCCGCCAAGGCCTACGCCGAAACCAGCGCGCCGGCCACACCGCTGGACCCGGCGCTGGCCGAGCGCATCGGCGAGATCGAGGTGCTGGCCAGTGAGGGCGAATCCTTCCTCGCCGGCGGGCGCGACCTCAAAGCGGGCGATTGCGTGCTCGCCGCGGCAGAGCGCTGGGCGAAAATCAGCCTGGAGCAACGCGCCGCCCTCGGCGCGCGTGGTCGCGCCGCGCGTGCGAAGATCATCGCCTTGAGCCGCCAGCTGGCTGGACCTGACGGCCTGATCGTGCCGGCGCCCATGGCCGACCCTGTGGTTTCGCCAAGCAAATAGCGCGTCGGGTCAGGCATGGCCTGTGCTTCCATTTTCCGCGTGCGTGTCATCCTGACGCGCCCCCTGGGATGGACATGGCCAAGCGTGACTACTATGAGGTTCTCGGTGTCCCCAAGTCGGCCACGGTCGACGACATCAAGAAGGCCTATCGCAAGCTGGCGATGAAACATCACCCTGACCGCAATCCGGGCGACAAGGAGGCCGAGTCCAACTTCAAGGAGGCGGCCGAAGCCTACGAAGTCCTCTCTGACGAGCAGAAGCGCGCGCGTTACGACCAGATGGGCCACGCCGGCGTCGACGGCATGGGCCATGCCGGACAGGGCTTCAACTCGATGGAGGACATCTTCTCGGCCTTCGGCGACGTCTTCGGCCAGAAGGGCGGTGGCAGCGGCTCGATCTTCGACGGGCTCTTCGGTCAGGGTGGGCGAGGTGGCAGCCGCAACCAGGGAGCGTCGCTCAAGCTCCACCTTGACGTCGATTTCCGCGAAGCCGTCTTCGGCTGCACCAAGACCATCGATCTCAAGCGCAACGAGCCCTGCGAGACCTGCAGCGGTTCGGGCGCCAAAGCCGGCACCAAGGCGACGACCTGCAGCGTCTGCGCCGGCCACGGCATCGTCCGCCAGGGTCAGGGCTTCTTCGTCGTGCAGACCACCTGCCCGCAGTGCCACGGCACCGGCAAGTACGTCGCTGACAAGTGCGCGACCTGCCGAGGGAGCGGGGCCACGCCGAAAAAGGTCACCATCAAGGTGCGCATCCCCGCCGGTGTCGAGGACAACAGCCGTCTGCGCGTGCAGGGCGAGGGCGAGCCCGGCCGCGATGGCGGCGAACGCGGCGACCTCTACGTCTACATCACGGTCAAGCCCGACCCCTTCTTCGAGCGCCACGAGGACGACGTGGTCTGCAAGCTGCCGGTCGGCTACGCCCAGGCCTGCCTCGGCGCCGAGATCGATGTGCCCACCCTCGACGGCCAAGCCAAGCTGCGCATCGCGCCCGGCACCCAGCCCAACGAGATCCTGCGCATGCGCGGCCAGGGCATCCCGGTGCGCGGCGGCAGGCGCGGCGACCAGCTGGTCGTGGTCCAGGTGATGGTGCCCAAGAAGCCGACCAAGCGCCAGGAAGAGCTGCTCAAAGAGCTCGGCCAGATCGAAGAGGCCAGCGGCGAGCAGAAGGGCTTTCTCGATCGTCTGAAGAAAGTCTTCGAATGACCGTCTCCCCGATTGGATCCGTCCCATGACCGACGACGCTGACCAGACCACCGCCAACGATGACGCCGACGCTGCGGCCATCGACCTCGACGCCATCGTCACCATCCCGCGCGTTGAACTCGAAAATCTGCGCCAAGAGAACGGCGAGCTGCGCGAGCGGATGTTGCGCCAGCAGGCCGAGTTCGACAACGTGCGCAAGCGCCTGCGCAAAGAGGCCGACGAGGCCGGCACCCGCGCCATCGCCCGCTTCGTCAAGCCGGTGCTCAACGAGATCGACAACTTCGGCCGCGCCCTGCAGGCGGCCACGCCCGAGGCCTTCGCCGACTTCGCCATGGGCGTGTCGATGACGCGCGAGAACCTGATCAACGCCCTCGCCAGCGCCGGCATCGAGACCATCCCCGTCGAAGGCATCTTCGATCCCGCCATCCACGAGGTCATCGCCGAGTCCGAGCGCGACGACCTGCCGCGCGGCACCATCGTCGAGGTCCACCGCGCCGGCTATCGCCTCAAGGACCAGTTGGTCCGCGCGGCACAGGTGGTGGTGGCCAAGGCGCCGGCGGCGAAGGCGTGACTTCGCCCGGCGAGGGGTACACGAGGTCGCGGCCCGTTGCCGCCCCGCTCGCGCCGTCGGTTGCCGCCTTTTAGGCTGCGTCCATGCGCCGCCGCCTTTGCCTGCTTATCGTCGCCACCGCAGTCCTTGTCACCGGGGGCTGCGCCAATCGCACCGAGTCGAGCCTGGGCGCCGGCATGCGCCCCGCGCAGATGACCGGTACCACCGCCATCGACGGCGCCTCGAGCGAATCCCCGCGCTATCACCGTTACGATCCCTGATCGTCACGGTGGTCTCTCTGCTTGAGCGCATCTGGGCTCGCCCACGATGCGCTCATGGACCCGATCGACACGCGGGCCGAAGCATGCCTTGGCGACGACATGGTCCTCGCCGCGATCAGCCAGTGGTCTCCGCAACGACGGTCGATGGCGCAGGCACGCCTGACCGCCCTGGTCAGGGCCTCGTCGCGCAAAGCTTGGCGCGCGCGGCATCCGGACCTCACTCCCTTGGCGGCTGACGTCGCCTGGGCTGAAAGCCAATACGGACCGGTGATCGGCGCTGCACTCCGACGTTGGCTGAACGCGCGCGGATGAATCCCGAGTCTCCAGCCGCTGCCGTCGCCGGGGTGAGCCAGGCGCTCGATGCCATGCAGGTGCCGTGGTTCCTGACTGGATCGATCGCCTCCAGCATGCACGGCATCCCGCGATCGACCAATGACATCGATGTCGTCGCCATCCTGCCGCCGCATGCCGCCGGTGAATTCACCCGGCGCCTGGGTGACGGCTATTATGCCGACGAAAGCATGATCCGTACCGCCTTCCTCCGTCGCCAAGCCTGCAATGTCATCTGGCTGGAGACGATGATGAAGGTCGACCTCATGCCGCCCCGCTTCGACTTCGATGGGGACGCCATGGGACGACGCATGCGCACCACCCTTTCGGATGGCAGCGGAGTCGAGCTTCCGGTCGCCGTCGCGACGCCCGAAGACGTCATCCTGGCGAAATTGGTCTGGTATCGCCAGGGAGGCGCCAGCTCTCAGCGGCAATTGAGCGACATCCGCGGCATCGTCGCCGCCCAGGGTAGTCGCCTCGATCGCACGTATCTTGATGCCTGGACCCTGCGCCTCGACCTTGGCGACGTTTTCGCCACCGCCTTGGTGCCTCCAACGTAGCATCGTGCTGCGTGTGCCTGCCGCTCAGCCGAGGCTGGCTTCAACCTCGACCGCCTGATCATAGGCGATGCCGTCGAGTTCGAAGCCGAACAGCGAACGGAACTCGCGCTTGAAGCCGGCGTAATCGCTGACCGCGAGCAGATTCTCGCTCTGCACCTGTTCCCACGCCTTGGCCGCCTCGGCCTGCACGTCGGCGCGCATCTCCCAGTCGTCGACGCGGATGCGCCCGGCCTCGTCCACTTTCGGCGTCCGGCCGGGGGCGAGATGGTCGGCCCACAGGCGGACCATCTGCTCGATGGTGCCTTCGTGGCAGCCCTTGGCCTTCATCACCTTGTAGAGGATCGAGATGTAGAGCGGCACCACCGGTATCGCGCTTGAGGCCTGGGTGACCAGCGCCTTGTTGACGCTGACCCAGGCGCCGCCGCCGAGCGCGGTCTTCAGCATCGCGTCGAGCGTCTTCGCCGTCGCCTCAAGGTGGTCCTTGGCGCGGCCGATGGTGCCGGCGCGATAGATGGCGTGGGTGATCTGGGGGCCGATGTAGCTGTAGGCGACGGTGCGGCAGCCGGGCGCGAGCAGGTCGGCCTCGGCCAGCGCGGCGATCCACAGCGCCCAGTCGTCGCCGCCCATCACCTTGACCGTCGACTCGACATCGGCGTCGGTGGCCGAGGGGATGGTGATCGGCTTCACCTGGTCGGTGTCGGTGTCGACCGTCTTGGCGGTGTAGGCCGGACCGATCGGCTTGAGCGTCGAGGTGTAGGTGACGCCGGTGGCGGGGTCGGTGCGCTTGGGCGTGGCGACGCTGTAGACCACGTAGTCGAGCTTGCCGAAGCGCGCCTTGAGCGAGGCGATGACCGCGGCCTTGCCGGAGGCGGCGAAGGCGTCGCCGTTGATGGTCTCAATGGTGCGGCCCTGCGCCTTGGCCAAGCGATGGACCTCGGCGAGGTTATAGAAGCCGGCAGAACCAGCCTTCTCGCCCTGACCGGGCCGCTCGAAGCAGGCACCCAGCACCTTGGCGCCGTGGCCGAAGGCGAGGGTGATCAGCGAGGCCAGGCCGTAGCCCGCGCTTGAACCGATCACCAGGGCGTTGCCGATGCCCTTGCCGGGACCGGCCTTGGCTGCCACGGCAACCTGGCGGCGCACGTTGGCGGCGCAGCCTTCGGGATGCGAGGTGGTGCAGATGAAGCCGCGGATGCGCGGGTTGATGACGACCTTGGCCATGGCTGCTCCTGTGGGCGGGGGCACGGTAAAGCCGATAACGCCTCGTTCCACCCTTGATGCGCCCGCGTCCAGCCGAGCATGCCGCGATGCGTGATGCCCGGCTGCTGCTCGATCGCCTGTTCGCCAGCGCGGTGGCGGCGGTGGAACCGGCAGCGGCGGTGCGACGGCAGTGCCAGGTCGAGGGCGACACGCTGATCGTCGGTGCGGCGCGCATCGACCTGCGCCAGGTCGAGCGGGTGATCGTGGTCGGCGCGGGCAAGGCAAGCGCGCCGATGGCGCAGGCGATCGAGAACCTGCTTGGCGAGCGGGTGGCTGGCGGCGTGGTCGTGGTCAAGCACGGCCACGCCTCGCCCCTGCGGCGGGTGCGTTGCCTGGAAGCCGGACATCCAGTGCCGGATGCAGCGGGCGAGATGGCGGCGCTGGCGCTGGAGTCGGCGCTGAGCGGGCTCTCGGCGCGCGACCTGGTCATCGCATGCATTTCGGGCGGCGCCTCGGCGCTGCTCCCCGCGCCGCGCCCGCCCCTGACCCTGGCCGACAAGCAGGCGGTGACGCGCGCGCTGCTCGGTTGCGGCGCCGCCATCGCCGAGATCAACGCCGTGCGCAAGCATCTCTCCCGGCTCAAGGGCGGACAACTGGCGCGCCTGGCCATGCCCGCCCGCGTGGTGGCGCTCATCCTCAGCGATGTGATCGGTGACGACCTCACCGCGATCGCGTCGGGCCCCACCGCGCCTGATCCCACCACGTTCGCCGAGGTCGCCGCCATCATCGCCCGCCACGACATCGCCAGTCGCCTGCCCACGGCGGTAGCCGAGTTGGTCGCGCGCGGCGTCGCCGGCTGCGAACCGGAGACGCCCAAGCCCGGCGATCCCTGCTTCGCCGGCGTCGTCAACCAGCTGGTCGGCTCCAATCGCTTGGCCTTGGCCGCGGCAGCGGCCACCGCGCACGAGCTGGGCCCGTGCGCGGTGGCCGCTGCCGCGGCC
>ENA-ORBV01016586-ORBV01016586.1-microbial-mat-metagenome-genome-assembly--contig:-NODE-16586-length-10672-cov-7.450873_pt1 | contig 10672 bp, 11 predicted proteins | sample MGYA00237777_ERZ505514 | MGnify/ENA primary metagenome ERZ505514 (study PRJEB26160, sample SAMN06269048) | microbial mat metagenome | isolation source: Oligotrophic lake microbial mat | place...
CAGCGTCGCTCAATTCTCAAGCCGAAGTCGCCGCCGCTTGATCCGTCAGCGCGTCACCAAGATTCGGCTATAGCTCTTCGTAGATGCTCATCCCCTCAGGAGCGTCTTGCAGCAGTTTGAGGATCATCTGGTGGAGTGCCGACAGGTTCGGCCCGTTTGTCTCTTGCATCGGTGCCGCCTATGATTCGCAGATGGCAGACAAGGTCACCCCTGAACGGCGCTCGGTCAACATGCGGGCGATCAGGTCGAAGGATACGGCGCCCGAGCTTGCGGTCAGGCGCCTCGTCCACTCAATGGGCTATCGGTACCGGCTCCACCGCAAGGATCTGCCCGGAAAGCCCGACCTTGTCTTCAGCAGGCGCCGCAAAGTGATCTTCGTGCACGGGTGTTTCTGGCACCAGCATGAACTCCAGCGCTGCCTCGACGGTCGGCGGCCGAAGTCCAACACTGGTTACTGGGACGAGAAGCTGCGTCGTAACGTCGAGCGCGACGCCCGACACGTTGCGGCGCTCGAAGCCGCGGGTTGGGAAGTGCTCATAATTTGGGAGTGCGATTGCCACGATGCGCCGACATTGTCGGCGCGGATAGCCGGGTTCCTCTGACGAATTGAGTGCGTCAGTCGGTTGTTGGGTCTAGAGCGACCATGCGTCCGAAGCCCCCTGGCAGCACCAATAGCGTCGGATCGGCTTGGATGCGTTTCTAAGCTCATTCCAGATTGTTCCGACCACGGATGGCAGCCTTTTGTTTCAAAACATATCAAGACGGTTAGTTTGCATGCCGATTTCAACCGAATCAAGCGTGGAACTTATACGCACATCGTTCCAGCCTATCAGTGCTCCAAGTGTTTCGGCAGCCGGATGGACGCAGTACCCGAACGTGCAGCGCGATCCGTGAGAGCATGACGAATGCCCAAGTGCTCGCGGAGACCCGGCGTGTGCACGGCGAGGACTGCGGCTCCGAGAACACCTTGGCCTTCTGCTGATCGAAGCTGCGCAGGGAGGACCCGAGCATCAAGAGCGACGCCCCGGCGAGGGCCGACTAGCATTAGGATCGTTCCTGCTACGTTCCGTTTCTCACGAGACTCCGTCGTGGCCATCTGGTATGATTATGAGCGCCCCATTCGGAGGTCCTCATGTCGATTTGCAACTGGCTGGGTATTGAAACGGTTATGCTGTCGGTCGGGCAACCCGTGACCCCGTGGCAGCGTCGCGTTCTTGATGGTAGCGGCAACTTCATCATGGCTCGCGCGGACCGCGTCGGACTGAACCTTCACTACGCGCTCTACACCGGTATCGCGGGGGATCTGGCGGAGCGAATCCTCGGTCGAGATCACGAGAAGTGGCTGCGCGCCGAGGAGAACGGCGTGACGCACGTGCACGTCGTCCGAATCGGTGACGAGGCGCAGAGCAGAGACCTAGAGACCGTCCTCCGGTACCATTTCGTGCCGCCGCTCCAGGATCAGCCGCGCCCGCTCCACGCGACAGCCTTCCGGGCAGCTGTCCGTATCGGGATGCGTGACGTCGCCGTCAGAGCTCTTGCGGCCCACGCGAGCGCCGAGGCCACGCGCCGGGTCGGTCGTTCCCGGCCCCATGTCAACGCGCTGGCCGATATGTGGTGACCTTTCGCGTGCTGACCGGGCGACAATCCTGCAGATTTTTTCGGCTCTCAAAGACCAAATGGTTCGCGCCGATCTCAGCTCAGGACCAGTCTTTTGCCTCGACGACTTGCCGAAGTGCGTCTGTTCCATCTAGACGAACTTTGGACGTGAGGGCGAATAATGGCTAGACGAACTGAAACTCGACAGCACGTGACTCCGGAACTTAGAGACGCTGCAGAAATTCAAATCGTCGAACAGTCCCGGCGGATAGAGTTTTACCTCACTGAGTATTCTATTGAGCTGCTGGCAGGAAAAATGGAAGCCGATGAGTTTGTGGTGCCGGGATATCAGCGTGAGTTCACCTGGGAGGACGAGAGAAAGTCCCGGTTTATTGAGTCCATTATCATGGGCCTCCCAATACCCTTCCTTTTCTTCTGGGAACGGCCCGACGGCAAACTCGAGATAGTGGATGGGTCTCAAAGGTTGCGAACCATACAGCAGTTTGTAATGGGCGGGTTTAGACTCGGCGAGCTAGAAGGCTTGCCGCTACTGTCCGGTTTTACCTTTGTGGACTTGCCTGAATCCCGCCAACGAAAGATCAGAAACAGGTCGATACGAGGTATCGTATTGAACGAGCATGCCGATGAGCAGGCCCGTTTTGACATGTTTGAGCGTATCAACACAGGCAGCAAGATTGCCAATAAGGCTGAAGTTCGCCGAGGCGTTCTCTCAGGTCCATTCCAAGCGTTGGTTATTGAGTTGGCTGCGACCGATGAGTTCGCTGTCTTGGCGCCGATGTCTGTCAAAGATGTTAAGGAGCGTGAGCGCGAGGAGTTGGTTACGCGGTTCTTTGCATACGGAGACGGACTTGAAGGCTATCGAGACAGACCTGCAGAATTCCTTTTCAACTACACGAAGCGGATGAACGAGGCTTTCTCTGCCGACCCAGCGCTAAACGCCGTTGACACCCCGCAGCAGATATGACAACGCAATGGAAAAGGACGACATCGCCGCACGCATCGAAGCCTTCGACCAGGCCAATGGCGGCGGCGTTGGTTGGTACAAGGACAAAGGCGCTTATCATCTCTACCTGCTGACAACCGAAGCCCCCATCGCCCGGCTCAAGCCAACTGGGACAGGCGATGAGGTCAGGATCGCCTATTGGTCACACAGGCGAAAATGGGAAGACATCGACGATATGGGCAGCTGCATCCTGCCCATCGATCAGGCACTTACGCACATCGCAAACAACAGCATCTTCTGGACCTGGACCTGACCTGATAAACGTACAAAGTCGAGCTCAGAGGTTGGGACGCCTAATCAAGCACAATTTCTGCAGTTTCGGTTTAACCATCCGATGAGGGTGAGCGAACAGGGGTTCTGTTTGTTTTTGGCGGAAAATTTGGAAACGCGCGGCATGGGGAGCGATGCAGCGATGCTGATACAGACGGCCCTTAGCCGTGTTTTCACTTTGGCCGCTGCGCTGATATCGCTCGCTATTGTCTGGTCCGCCCCTGCCGCCGCCGATCCCGAAGGCCGCCTCACCCGCATTCACTGGGTCGAAAGTTGCAAGGCAATTCGCGATGACCTGTTGAAACGCAAGGCCAATGGCCTTGTCGATCTCGATGCCAACGGAAATTTCCAATGGTACGAGGTAATGGCCTATCAGCATTGCGTCCGGGTCCGCCGCCTGCTGACCGCCGCGCGCGATGCCGGAATCGCCGATCAGATCGAATTCTGGGACGGCACGGAGACTGTCAGCGATCTCATCCTGCGCGAGCTGCCGCCAGGCAAGGAAGTCGATCTCCCGATCCTGCGCATCGTCTTTCCCGAGAATGTCTTCTTCGACACCGCCTCTTTCCAGCCCCGGCCGGAAGTCTGGCCCGTGCTGCAGGTGATCGCCGACAGCATCAACAAGGAGCCGGACCATATCGCGCTCTTCGTCGCCGGCCATTCGGACTTCCGTGGGGCGCGGGACTATAATGAAGCCCTGTCGCGCCGGCGTGCCCGCACGGGTCTCGCCTCGATCAAGGTGCTCGGCGTCGACCGCGGCGAAACCTACACCGTTGCCTTTGGCGAAGACCTGCCGATCAATGCCAGCCTCTCGGTCGCCGATATCGGCGTCAACCGCCGCCTGGAATTCCTCATCGCGCCGGTCGCCGAAGTCGCCATCCAGTATATCCGCAAGCAGAAACCCATTCTGCCCTGCATCGGCAACGAAGACCGTGAAATCGGGTATTGCCCCGACCTCGAACGCCCGACCGTCACCGAGATCCCGATCGAGAAAATCGACACCGCCGGGTCCGTCGAAGGCCGCGAAACTGTTTACACTGAAAATCCCGGCACCGTGGTGGATGACGATCAGGGCGAAAAGGTCGTCGTGCAGGACGCGCAGGGCAAGAAACAGGTCGTCGTGCTTGAGGTCGAAAGGCACAAAGTCATAATCTACGGGGCGGACGATTACTGAAAGTTCAGATGGAGAAGCGAGGGCCGGCTGGAGCGGACGGCCTTCCGACTTGGGAAAGGCAGTGTGGAAATGAACGATATTGAAGACGTGACCGGCATCCCGGCAGTCGAGGCCTATGCAGGAATCGACCTGTCCCAGGGCTCACCGGCCTATGAAAGCCTGATGAACGGCGTGGAAGCCGAAGCCAACAGCGGCGAGATCGTCCTGTCAGGGGACGGCACACAAGGCGAGCCCGGTCCCAACATGACCAACAACATGATGGCCTGGCTGGGCAACACGATCGGCGAATACCGCCGGTCCGCCGTCGAGGCCGTTGCCGGTCATTGTTCCAATATCGAGGTCGCCCGTGGCGCCCACGGAGAATGGATCGACCTGAAGATCGACGATGCCAAGCGCGCCCGCGCGCAGCGCCGCATCAAGGCCATCAGCAAATTCCGCACCGACAACAACAAGCTCGTCACCGATCTCGATCATGTCTCGCAGGAATACGAGCGCATCAAGGACGAGGAAGGCGGCCGCGATGCCCGCGTGCCAAACCTCTGGCTCGAATTCGGCCTGCTCAGCGCCGTCATCATGCCCTTCGAAGGCATGCTGAACTTCGAAAGCTTCCGCCAGACACCGATCATCCGCTCGGATATGATGGCTCTCGGCTCGACCATGCTGGTTGGCCTGTTCATCCTCATCGGGTCCTGGGCCTATGGCCGCTACCTGCGCGGCTGGCATTACTATACCCAGCCCGACAACCCGAAACGCGCCGGTGAGGGCTGGGCGATCCTCTCGCTCGGCACCGCCATGCTCACCATCTCGCTCGGGATCGTGGCCGCTGCGCGCTACTATTACATCCTGCCGCAGATCGAAGAGGCGCTGATCCTCGGCCTCAAGCCCCCGAACGTGCCGACCACAATCGGCTCACTCGTCCTGGGCAACCTCGGCTGCTTCATCTTCGGCGTGATCGCAACCTTCTTCATGAATGATCCGAACCCGGAATATCAGCAGAAGGCGAAGAAGAAAAAGAAGCTCGATGACAAGTATGAGAAGCTCTACAAGGCGCAGGTCGCTCGCGAGCTGAACGTTGCCGAATCCCGTTTTTCCGAAGACAAGGACTCAGCCGAGTCCCGCCGCAAGCAGATGACCGGCAAGCCCGGCTATGACGTGTTCCAGCGCGAAGCCGGCCGCGTGAAGGCGACCGACGAGCGCGTCCTCGGCCTTCTGCGGGCCTACCGCGCCGCGCTTGGTGAGAAAATCCAGGCGAGCGGCGGCAAGACCCGGATCTACAAGCCGAATTTCGACAACGTCCTCGCCGATGAACGCGAGCGTGTCTCGGCTGGCCAGCTCGCGACCCTGCCGCTCTACCTTTATCTGCGCGACTAGGGGGCTTCGCGCCCCCGCATCGCGCTCACGTCCCATCCGAGACCGGAGTCACCATGACAACGACAGCACACTCACATTCCCGCGCGCTCTGGCTCGGCGCGGCTGCCCTCGGCCTGCTGGCGCTCGCCGGTTGCGGCGACAGTCCCACGCCAACAGTTATCGGCGGCGGCGGCGGTCTGCAGACCTATGATGCCTTCTGCAAGTTCTCGGACCTGCCCGAGCGCAAACGCCACACGATCGTAGTGGTGGACGAGCACTCGCTCGCCGCCATCGCCGAGCCACAGGAAATGCCCGTTAAGAACGCCGAGATCCAGCAGCGCATGCGCGACTATGCCAGCGCTGAAATCGCCCTGGTCGGCGGCGTCCTCGAAGCCCGCGAACGCGTCTCGCTGATGATCGCGCCCATCGACGGTTCTGCCGCCCGGCTGATTTTCAGCGGCTGCGTACCGGGCCTGTCTGAAGCAGACCTGGCCGCTCTGCCCACGGACCGCCTGAAGGATTTCACCTCCGGCGGCACCAAGCAGCAGATCGAGGAAGGGCAGGGCCAGTTCCGCAAACTCTCGACCCTCTCGCTCGCCAACGCGGCCCGGGAATCCAAGGGCGACGGCACCGCGCCGTCCGTCTCGATTGACGAATTCGGCCTCCTGAAAAGTGTTGCCGACGTGGCCCAGGCCAACCGGTCCACCGGTTCGGTCACGCGCTATGTCCTTCTGTCCAACCTGTCGAAAGTGACCCTGCCGGGCATCGAGACGGCCGATGATGCCCGCAAGGCGGGCTTCGAAGCGGGCCTTGCCTCGACCTATAATTTCAGCGGCTCGGACATGCTGGTCGCGCTGACGCCGGGATCGGACGAGCGCCTCAAGCAATATTTTGACGCGCGCATCCTCGCCTCAGGCGGACGGCTGGTCTTCTGGGGCGATGGGCGCCCGGTCCAGCCGCAATTGCCGCCGGTCGAGATCCGCCGTTTCCCCGGCGTCGTGAAACTTCCGTTGCCGGAAGATCCCTCGCAATTCGTCGACCGCGAAATCAAGGTCCGCCTCGCCTGGGACATCAACGGCGACCTGACCCAGTCATTCGTCCAAGCCGGCGGGCGGGTTGTCCGCAACATCCCGATCACCGGCCGTGCGCTGTGTACGGATGATGTTTGCCGGATCACCGGTGATGATGGCGGCTTCGCCCAGCTCTGGTCGGACAAGCCCGGCGGCGATCCTGAATTCGCCAGCGAGCTGCCCTTCGGCGGTGCTCGCGACATCGAGCTGACGATCACCGGCGACAAGCTCACCGGAACCATTTCGGACACGAACATGAGCCTCAACAACAAGGATGTAAAAGGCGTCGACCTGTCGGGGACCGAAGACAAGAACGCCAACTGGTAGGGCCGCGTTCGCTGTAGAGTACAGGGAATACATAAATCACAAGCAATCTAAGGAGGGGTGCCAGGATGCGCTCGATGATGAAAACAAAATGTATCGCCGCCGTGATGGCCGCAACGCTGACGCTCAGCGGCTGCGCCACGACCGGCACGGCAAAACTCGAAACCGTGGAGCAACGCGTCGGCCAGTGCATTGCCGCCTCGCTCGCCGGCGCGCTGGTGGGCGCGGTCGTGGCCAACAATACCGGCAGCGGCCGGGCCGACCGGGGCATTCTGCCTGGTCTTCTGGTAGCCGGTGCCGCCTGCGCCGCCTGGCAGGCTTTCGACAGTCAGCAGGACAAGCTCCGTGTACAGCAGGCCCAGCTCGAAGCGCTCCGCACGCTTCAGCCCCAGCGCGTCGAATATATCGACGAGCGCAACCGCGCCAAGGTGATCCAGGTATCCGACATCACTCAGGTCGCTGATCCGCGCGCCAGCGCAGCCGGCGGCACCGCCCCGGCCGACGGCGCCGAAGAAGAGGCCGTGTGCTATTCGATGGCGACCAGCCTGTCGACCGATGGCAGCAACCCCGCCTTGCTCAAGCCGACCTATTGCGATGACGGCGCTGGCGGCTTCACTCAGGTCGGCTAGACCGTCCTGCTGTGATGAGCACAGCCCACCATTCTGCGCACGCTCCCGTGAAACGCCTGTTTCGCGGGGGCGTGTTCCTGTCTGCTGTTCTGCTCCTCGGTGCGGTCCTGTCAGCCTGCAGTACGCCGTCTGAAGACGTCTACGCCAATCCTGACGGCACGCTGACGCGCATTGCCGCTGGCGACCCTCCGCCGGCGCCGATCATCTATGTTGGCTCTTCCGCCGGAGAGCCGCTCGGCGTCCAGATCGAGTCCGATGCGCCAGACCCCGCAGCCGCCGGAAAGGACGCTGCCCCACCTTCAGACACGCTGGTCGTCAAACGGCTGGTCCTGCGCAAGCGCGCTCCGTCGCCGGCAGATATCGCCGCCGGCGAGCCGACGGCGAGTATCGAACCGGAAACCAAGTCCGGCGGTGCCCCCATCGCATACAAGGAGGCTGCGCCCGAGCCCGTCATTGTGGAGGCCGCCGCCGCGGCCGAACCAGACGCCCCGGCGCCCATCGCGCCGGTCCCCTCAATGAAACCTGAGCCGCCGAAGCCGGACCCGGCGCCCGAGACGCCTGCGCCGCAGCCCGAGATCGACGCAAAAGCCAGCTGGCTTTCAGCCATTTTCTCCCTCGCCATTCCGCCTACGGAAGAATGCTGGTGGTCCGAATCCGGCCCCGCCGTGAAATCCCTCAGCCCCGACACGCTCTTCTTCTGCGGCGTGATCGACGAGGCCACCGTCAGCGCCGCCCGCGCCGCCATCCTCGCCAGCGAGCGGGCGCCCAAACGCGTCATTATCGCCAGCGCCGGCGGAAAGAAGGTCTGGCCCATCGAACTCGCCCGGCTCCTGATGGAGCAGGGGCTCGACGAGATTGTCGTTGCCGGCCCGTGCTTTTCCGGATGCGCGCACTTCGTCTTCCCGGCCATGCCGAAACGCTACGTCCTGCCAGAGGGGACGCTCGGCCTGCACAATACCGCCTCCTCGATCGAGCAGATGATAGCGGTGCGCGACCGCAAGAGCCTGTCTCTCCCAGAGAACCAGGCCATCGGCGAGCGTGCCCAGACAGAACTGGAACTGGTCAGCGGCATGGGCGTGCGCAATCCCCGCCGCTTCCTTACTGACGCCCAGGCCATGCTGGACACCGCCTGCATGGACTCGGTCGGCATCGACCGGACAGGCGAGGAAATCTACGCCTACCAGTCATCCTACACGATCTGGGTCCCGCCGCCGCAACAATGGGCGGACTGGGGTGTTCCTTACCAGCAGGTCAGCGCCGCCTCCGGGCGCGAACCCGCCCGCACAGAACTGTCAGACCTGCAGGTTACCTACGCGCCGCTGGACCGCCGCACCGTCACGCTATTCTGGAACAGCCTGACCCCGCCCTGCACTCCGTAAACGGAGGGGTGAGACAGCAGGGCCTACCGCCGCAGCAGGATCCGCGTATCCTCGTCCCCGGTAAGCACCAGGGCGCCATCCTCGGCAAACCGCCAGCCAAGCTCGCCCGAGAGCGCGCCGGTGTAGCGCGCCTCCTGGTTCGCCAGCGCTTCGGCGGCGCACGCCTTCCGCGTCATCGCCAGCGGTGACAGGGTCATCTTGCTTCCGTCCACGGAATAAGTGCCGCCGAAACTGTTGCAATTGGTCGAGCCGCTCACGCGCCCGTCCTCGCCGAATTTCAGCGTCAGGCGCGAATTGTCGATCACGCCCATCCGGTTCAGGTCTTCCACGAGCCATTCGGCGCCGCGCAGCAGGGCAGGGTCGCCCGGTGCCGCGTTCGCCAGCACCGGCAGGGCGACAAAGCCGACGCCGGCCGCGCCCATGATCGTCAACTTGCTGCCCGCGTCCAGGCTCGCCTTGGCCTCGCCGTTCAGGATAGAGACAAACGTCGCCTCCTGCTGCATCAGGCCGTCGGCCATGCAGGCCATCTTGGTCATGCCGACGCCGGTGAAAGTCAGCGCCGCGCCGTCTTGCGTATAGCCGCCGAAGAATTGGTTGCATCCGGTTGTGCCGCTGATCCGGCCATCCTTGCTGAAGGCAATCGTCGGCTCGGAGCCGGAGACCAGCCCGGTTTGCCCCATAGCATCGACGCTCCATGCGGTTCCGGCCAGTACGGGAACATCCTCCGCAGGCGGAACTTGAGGCGCCACCTTCACCATCACCAGCTCGCCCATGTCGATCGGCCCCGTCTGGCCGGGCGGCACGCGGTGGGCGGTGTCTGTCGTCCAGAGCAGGTCGCCGTCAGGCCCCTTGATCGTGGCCCGCACGGTATAGGTCATCCGCGCGTCCAGCGCGGTCTCCGGTGCCAGCGTGAAGCGCTGCGGCACGCTCACCCCGTCCAGCGGTACAGACCAGCTGGCGAGGTCCACGGCCGCCGCATCGGCGCGCGAGGTATCCTGCAGCACGGCCGTCAGCACAGAGCCCGCAGGCGCCATCATCCGTTCACGGTAGGTTGCGGTCCCGGTCACGACTGGCAATTGCGCCTCCGTCAGGCTTGCGGCGCCGGCCGCTTGCGCCCCGTATCCGGGGATCAGGCAACAGCCGGAAATCCCGGTGAGGGCGAGGCCCGCGGCTAGCGGGAAAACGAGCCGCCTGCGAAAGCTCATCTGGGTCATTCTCATACTCCTCGCTTGCCCGCGCCCGCCAGGCTTGCCATCAGGCGCCTCACTGGACGTCCATGATTTCCGGAATTTCGGCCAGCGTCGCGTCGCCACACCCGATGATCACGCGGCTATAGTTGAGGCCGTTGGTCGGCGCCTCGTATTTCACGTCCTCGGTGGTGATCGCCATCGTGGCCATCCCTTCCGGCGGCACCGGCACGAGTTTCAGCCGCAGCGCCGGCATGGCGGAGCGGTCCGTCGGCCCTTCCTTCCATTCGAACGTATAGCCGCCCGTGCGCACATCGACCTTGCCGATGACATGGATCGTCGGCGTCATGCCAACGCCCGGCATCTTGTTGACCCAGGCTTCCCAGTCGCGGCTTTCCATCACGGCGCAGGCGTCTTCCACAGGTGCGGCCTCCTCGGCGGCGGGTTGGGCGACAGGCTCTGCCTCTGCAACAGGCAGGACAGTGACGGGCGCCTCGGCTTCGGCCGCGGCTTCGGTGACCGGCGCGGGCTTGTCCTTGTACCAGGGCCAATACTGGCACCCGGCAAGAACAAGTGTCGAGGCAGTGGCCACGGAGCTAAGCGCGAAAGTTGGTGACGGCGTGAAGGGGTGAAGCGGCGTATCGTGGCGGTGTCGAGCCTCCACTTTCC
>ENA-ORBV01016587-ORBV01016587.1-microbial-mat-metagenome-genome-assembly--contig:-NODE-16587-length-10671-cov-6.003587_pt1 | contig 10671 bp, 9 predicted proteins | sample MGYA00237777_ERZ505514 | MGnify/ENA primary metagenome ERZ505514 (study PRJEB26160, sample SAMN06269048) | microbial mat metagenome | isolation source: Oligotrophic lake microbial mat | place...
TCAATGACTTACGCACTTGCTTGCCGGAAAAATCACCGATTCCGCGACAAATCGGCACACTCCATAAGAAACTTGGGCTACGTCTACCTCAACTATGGCATGCATTGGCTCGCCAATGTGCTGGTGAAGGACACACTGGGCGACTCGGAGGGCTTCGTGCTCCTGCGCGCCGTGGAACCGGTGACCGGGCTGCACTGGATGCGCCGCCGCCGGGGGCGCGATCTCGTCGGGGACCTTTGTTCCGGGCCCGGCCGCCTGGCGCAGGCGTTCGGTATCGACGGACGTCATCACGGCACCGACCTGTGTTTACGCGGGGATCGGGGATTTCAAGCCCGCCCGGTCGAGCCGGAGATTGTGGCGGGGCCGAGGATCGGGATTTCGCTGGCGAAGCGGCTGCCCTGGAGATTTTCGCTGGCGGGTAATTCGCATGTCAGTCGCCCACAGCCCCAGGCCGTCCGCCGGGCAAAATGAACAGGCCAGCCCCGGGGTGACCGGAGCTGGCCCGTGGAAACCAGTGGCCTGGCTTACTTGGAGTAGCCGACGCTGGCCGATGTGCTGGTCACGGGCTGGGTCTGCTTGCTGGCGCAGGCGCCGAGGCCCAGGGCCGTCACTGTGAGAGCGATAATCGTAAGTGTTTTGATCATTCTGGATTCACCTCCTTCCAGAGCAAGATGCAATGGCCCGGGATGGTGGCCCACCCCGGCCCGTATGCAAGGGGAAAGGAAGCGCAAACGGCCCCCCGATGGCCCCGTAGGGTTACCCCCCGGTAACCGCCTGCGCGAGCACATGGGCCAGCAACAGATTGCCAATCGGGTCCGGCCCGGAATTGTCCGTGGCGAGAATCCGGCGAAGCAGATTGCCGGCGTCCGTGGAAGGTGGCTCCAGGAGTCCCGCGATCCGGCGCAGTTCGGTCCGGGCTCCGGCATCGTCGCGTTCGATGTGGCGTGCGGTGAACAACTCGAAGGCATCCTCGACGGTCTCCGCGCGGGCGGCGTCGCTTCGGCGGAATTTTCTCGCGGCCCGGCGCACGGCTTCGCGGATCGGACCCAGCGCGGACCCGCGTTCCCGGAGGTCGGCAGTGAGGGTGAGGTAAAACTCTTCCGGTTCACCCGCCAGCGTTCCAATCGCGAGGGCAAGCGCACTGCGGCGACGATCCCCGTGGGCTGCAACGAACCGACTCAGCAACGCGGGTGCCGCCTCGTTCGCCCGGAGATGACCGAGCGCCTCCGCGCACGCCTCGGCAATTTTTGGATCCGTCGTCTCCTCCAGCAACCGCACCAGCGCCGGGACGGCGTCGGCATGACCGGCGCGGCCGAGCAGGCGGGCGGCTTCGGACACGGTTTCGCGGTCGGCCGCGGTCAGTCGCGCCAGGGCCGCGGGCACTGCGGCCGTCGGTGTCCGACGGAGCGCCCGCAAGATCTGCGCATCGAGGTCGGTGCCCGGGTCGTCGATTTTCCGGATGAGCGCCTCGGCGGCCTCTCCGGTGCCGATGCTGCCCAGCGCGGCGACCGCTTCCTCGCGGACTTCCTGTGAGGGATCATCGAGCTGGGCGGCCAGGTCCGATACGGCCAGCGCGGTGCGGGCATGGCCAAGTCCCCGTGCGGCCCGCGCCTTCGATGCGGGGGCGCTCGCCGCATAGATGGTGTAAAGATTGCGGACCGACTGAAGCGGATTTCCAACCATCATTCGCGCAAGCGCCGTGCCCACCGGAATATCGCCCTTGCGGGTGCGCAGCCGGCTGATCAGCGGGACGGCGAGCGCCCACGCGGTCAGCAGATGCAACAGCACCAGCACCTGAAAGAACGACCAGCGCAGCCCCGAGGGCAGCAACAGGTCAAGCGGAGAGCGATCAAGGGCGTCCATGATCGCCCCTGCGCAAACGGGTCCGAGCGCAGCCGTCAGCCCGATCAACGACCAGTGGACCGCCATTGAAAGGGTCCGTCCCTCGGCGGGCGCGAGTCCGGTGGCGAGGCGGACCTGGCAGAGAACGACTCCTGAATAGAGTCCGCCCGCCAGGAGGTGGGCGAACAATTGGACGAAGATCGGTTGCGGGATTTGCAGGACCTGGAGTCCGGGCATTCGAATCTCGACATCGCCGGGGCTCAGCAGGAACCAGGACAACCCGCTGAGCGGGGCCACGGCCATCAGGATGGTGGCCATCGCACGGGCGCCCAACCGGTCGACGAGATATCCGATCACGAACCCCGAGATCACCGCCCCCAGCGACGCCGCAATATACAGCCACGACAGCTCGGTGTAACTCACTCCGAAATCGCGCTTGAGATAGATCGCCCCAAACGATCCCGCGAGGCCCACCGAGAAGCTCCAGGCCCCCATCGCAAAGGTCAGCCTTCTGAAATCCGGATCGCGCAACGGCAACAGCAGGCGATCCAGGAGCGGACGGTGCCGCGGGGCGGGGGTCGGACGCGGTTCGCTGACCCGCAGATGCAAAATGATGTCGGCGATGCCGAGGGACGCGGCCAGGGCGAACAGGATGGAGAACCCGGTGAACCCTCCGCCCGGTTCGGCGGGAGCGGGAAACGCATCGAGAATCCATCCCATCGCGGCTGCCGCGACCAGGCCCGAGGCGGTGAGGATGCTTTGGCGCGCCCCCCAAAACCCACCGGCAGTCCGTTCCGGAACGAGCTCCGCCATCCATGAAAACCATGAAGCGGTGCCCGCATTGGCCAGGATATCGCTCAGCGCCACCGTGATCACGATCATCATCGGCAGGCGCGGATCCATCGCGGGAAACATCCAGGGCAGGATTGCCGGAAGAAACCAAACCGCCCGGTGAAGAATCGTGGTGATCGCCCAGAACCCTTTGCGTTCCGCCAGCCGCTCGGCATAGACGGCTCCCGGGATTTGGGCGAGCATGGACAACTGGCGGACGGTCGTGACCAGGCCAATCAGCAGGCCGCTTGCCCCCAGCGACTCCATGAACATCGGCAGCGGCATCCCAAACGTGGCCGCCGCCCACCACATGCCCAGGGAACCGGCTACAATATTGGTCCGCAGCGAGCGGCGCACCTCCCGTTCGGACAGCGGTTCCGCGTTGCCAGCTTCCGGTTGCTCGCTCATCAAGAGACCGGTGATCGCTCAGAACTCCAACGCCCTGGCGTATCCGGACAGCACCTGTTGGTAAGCGCCCACGATCTTCCACGCCAGCAGCCCCGCCACCGCGAAGTAGAGGAGGCGCGGCACCCATTCGCCCAGCGTCTCCAAACCCGCAAGTCCACGCTCCCGGTGCCACGTGGCCCAGCGGTCGAGTTCTTCGTCGAGCGTGCCGGTTTCCTCACCGACGACAAGCCCGCGCACCAGCGGGTCGGGCAACGCCCCGGCGAGCAACGGGGTGGGGCTTTCCCCGCGTTGCACCCGGGGAAGTGCGGAGTTTACCGCCGCCCGGATGCGGGCGCTTCCGGAAACCTCGGACGCCGTGCCCAACGCCTGCAACACTGGGATGCCCGCTCCAAGCTGGGTCCCGTAAGCCATGCAGAATCGCGCCACGGCAAACTGGCGGACCGTGCCGCCCAGCACGGGGACAAGTCCCAGAATGCGTTCGACCGCCGACGAGGAGCGGGCAGTTCGCAGCAGGAACAAGGTGCCCGCCCCGACAATCAGCAGGGCCGCATACACCCAGCCCAGCATGCCGGCCACGTCGGCCAGGTAACGCGCGGGTCCGCCCCCCATCATGAGCTTCGGAAGGGCCAGCACCAACGCGCCGAAGTGGACCAGAAACAGCGGGTACGCACAGCGTGCAATCAGGGTGCGCCGCACTCTATCGAGTGCTTCATGGTAAGTCGCGAGCGCGCCCAGGCACCGGTCGAGGTGCCCGCTTTTCTCACCGGCACCCAGCACCGCCCGATCCAGCGGAGGAACGGCGGCGAGCACCTCGGCCACTCCTTCACCCCGGTCCGCCGCCTTGCGGAGCGCCCTCACCATCGCGCGCGACGCGGGCGGGAGCGGGCCGCGTTCCAGCGTCTCCGCCGCCCGGGACAGGGGGAGCCCGGTCCGGAGCAGTTGCGCCAGTTCGTGGTAGAGGGAGGCCAGTTCGCCGGACCGCATTTGCCGCACTATCACCGCTTTCAGGCGTGGTGGCGACTGGATTCCCCTTTGACCGGAGCCCGGGTGTCGGCAGACTCAGCGGCATGCGAGCCGGTTCCGATGATCGCTGGATGAGGGCCGCTCTTGCGGAGGCGGAGCGGGGGGTCGGGCATACCAGCCCCAACCCGCCGGTCGGGGCGGTGATCGTGCGGGGCCGGAGAATGGTCGCGCGCGGTCATCACCGCGGGGCCGGACTTCCCCATGCGGAGATCGAGGCGTTGCGCGCATTGGCATCCCCCCGGGATGCGAAAGGCGCAACGCTCTACGTGACGCTGGAGCCGTGCTCGACGCACGGTCGCACCCCGCCCTGCACCGACGCCATCCGCGAGGCGGGCATCCGGCGCGTGGTGATGGGGTGCACCGATCCGAACCCGAGCCACTCCGGACGCGCGGTGCGCCTCCTGCGCCGCGCGAAGATCGAAGTAACCACCGGCGTGTGCGAGTCGGAGTGCCTCGCCCTGATTCGTCCCTTCGCCAAGTGGATCACGTGCGGGATGCCGTGGGTGATCGCCAAATGGGCGATGACTCTCGATGGCCGACTCGCCCGTCCCGCCGGTGAACCCCGATCGATTTCCTCCCCGGCATCGCGTCGCCGGGTGCTGGAACTGCGGGCCCGGGTCGACGCGATCCTTGTCGGAGCCGGCACCGTTCGTGCCGACAATCCCCGTCTCACCGTGCGGGGGGTTGCGGGAGCACGTCAGCCGTGGCGTGTCGTGGTGACCCGTTCGGGCAGGCTTCCCGCCGATGCGCGGCTCTTCACCGACCGGCATCGGGAACGCACGCTCGTCTATCACGGAAAATCGATGCGCAGCGTGTTACGAGACCTCGGACGCCGGGGATGCACCACCCTCCTGGTCGAGGGCGGTGGCGAGGTGCTCGGAACGCTGTTCGATGCCCGGCTGGTGGACGAGGTTTGGGTGTTTCTTGCCCCGCGCCTCTCGGGTGCCACGGGCGGCACAATCGGCGGACAGGGGGTTGGCACCAACGAGCAAAGTTTGCGCCTCAACCAGGTGACCTACGAGCCGATCTGCGACGATGTCCTGATGCGAGCCCTGGTCGCCCCCTGAGAGGGCCACGGGCTGCGCCGGTCCCGTTCCCGGATATAATTCGTTTGCTTCCCCGCGGCTGCAACAGGGATGATTCGGGTTGAATTCCCCAGGCGCTCCCTGGTGGCGCGCCCATGATGCCAATCCCACGGTTTCTCATCTCCCTGCTGCTCACCCTCTCGATATTCGCGGGCCCGCTCGAGGCGCTCGAACAGCGAAGTGAACCGCTCCGGATCGATCTGGCCAGAGCCGTGCGACTCGCGCTGGAGAAGAACTTCGAAATTCGCGTTGATTCCTATTCCCCACTCCTGGCCGCGGCCCGCATCCGCGAAGCGCGTGGCGTGTTTGACCCGGAATTTCGATTCGATTGGGAATGGGGGGCCGGCGAGCCACTCGAATTCGGGACCGGTGCGCTCGGGGTCGAGCGGGTGATCGCCGCACCCGAAAGCCGCTCGGAGTCGATTACCGCCGGCGTCGGAGGACTGCTCGCACCCGGCACGACCTGGGATCTCTCCACCGAGGTGCTTCGTCAGGAGACGCAGGGTCCGGAATCGTTCCAGACCTTCGCCGGTCTCCGGGTGGCTCAACCCCTGTTCCGAGGGTTCGGCAGCGATGTGAACCTCGCCCCGATCCGGATTGCGCGGATTGCCCATGCGGAAAGCGTCTGGCAGTTTCGGAATACCGTGATGGATGTGGTGACCCGGACCGCGCTGATCTATCACGACCTGCTCTTTGCGCGGGAGAATCTCGAAGTGGAGCTTCGCTCGCGTTCGCTCGCCCAGCGCCTGTTGGATGACAACACCCAGCGAGCCGACATTGGAGTGATGTCGCCGCTCGATGTCACTGGCGCCCGGGCCGAAGTGGCGGCGAGGGAGGAGGGGGTGATCCTTGCCCGGCGGTCGGTGCGCGACAACGAGAACTTTCTCAAGCAACTCGTGACCGATGAGGTGCAGAAGATTCTCGGGCGCCCGGTGGAACCCCGGACGGTGCCGCGGCTCGATCCGCCGGTGGAGGATGTCGTCGTGGCAATTGGCCGGGCGCTGGAATGGCGGCCCGATTACCGGCAGGCGCTGCTCGATCTGGGGCGGCGCAGCCTGAATATCGTGGTCGCCCGGGACGGCGTGCTTCCAAGGATCGATCTCACCGCAAGCTTCGGCGTGAACGGTCTGGATCGATCGCTGGCGGACAGCATCCAGCGGACGATTGACCAGGAAGGGCCGGAGTGGACGGTGGGCGCGGTCGTGCGCGTGCCCATTGGCAACCGGGGCCCGCGCGCCCGGCGGGACACCGCCGAACTCGAACGCGCCCAGGCCCTCGTCTCCCTCAAGCGCCTTGAGCAGGACATCGTGGTGACCGTCGACAACGCGCTCGGCCAGATCGAGACCGGGCGCCAGCGGATCGAGGCCACCCGCCAGGCCCGCCTGCTCGCCCGCGAGCGGCTCGACGCCGAGGAGGAGAAACTTCGCGCCGGCACCAGCACCACGTTCGTCGTGCTCGAACTCCAGAAGGATCTCGCCACCGCCGAGGCGGCGGAACTGCGCGCACTTGCGGATTACAACAAGGCGGTGATCACCTTTGATCGCGAGATCGGCGCCACGCTGGATCGCCACCAGATCGTGCTCGATCTGTGAGCCTCCTCCATCGCAAATCCAAGACTCTGCCTTCGGCGGTTCGCGGGGGGAAAGATCAGGGCAGCTTCTGTCCGCGTGCCGCCAGCAGGATGCGGTACCAGGTGTTGCGATCCATTTTGATCGCGGTGGCCCGGGCGGCGGAGCGGATCCGATCGGGCTGGGTGCTGCCGAGGACCGGCACGATGCCCGAGGGGTGGCGGAGCAACCACGCCAGAACGACGTTCGTGCGGTCGCAGCCGAGGCCCGCGGCTGCGCGGTCGAGCACCTCGAGCAGTGCGGTCTGGTGCGCGAGGTCCGTGGCAGCGGGGTCGGGCGTGTGGCCGGTGGCCACGGCTCCGCGCGCGAGGGGGCTCCAGGCCATCGGCGTGATCTTATGATCGAGGCATTGATCGAGCGTGCCGTCGGTGAACGGGTCGAGCCGACGCGGATGGATCTCGACCTGATTGACCTGAATCGGGAAGGGGAGGGCGCTTTGGACGGCGGAAAGGAGAGAGGGCCGGAAGTTGCTGACACCGAACGCACGCACCTTGCCTGCGTCGTGCAGTTCGCTGAACGCCCGCGCGATCTCGGCCGGGTCGGCCAGGAAATCGGGGCGGTGCAGCATCAAGAGGTCGATGCGCTCCATGCCGAGCCGGGCGAGCGAGCCCTCCACGGAGCGGATGATGTGTTCGTATGAGAAATCGTACCGATGCGGATCGCCGGGATTCGGTTCATCCTCGAAGCAGATGCCGCACTTGGTGGTGACGACGAGGTGGGCGCGCCAGTCGGGGTGTTGCTTGAGCGCTTCGCCGAAAATGCTCTCGCACGCGGTGTCGCCGTAGATGTCGGCGTGATCAAACAATGTGTAGCCCGCTTCCACGGCGGTTTCGAGGATGCCGATGCCCCGGCGGATCACCTCGGCATCCACTTTGGTCCGGTCCCAGGACCCCGAGATCCGCATGCAGCCATACGCAAGACGACTGACTTCGATGCCGGAGCTGCCAAGTCGTTGGGTTTGCATGGGGGTAGGAATAGCGCGGGAATCGGGGGGAGGGAATGGCAATCCAACGCAGGGATGGATGCCCGGTTTCCGGACCGGCCCCGGGGAGACGGGATGCTCAACGGGCGACCCGGTGGCGGGCATGTCGCTCCCGCTGTGCTCAACTCCCAAACAGGCGAACCGGCAACGAAAGTGGTGGGCAGGACTGGATTCGAACCAGTGAAGGCGTGAGCCAGCGGATTTACAGTCCGCCCCGTTTGGCCACTTCGGTACCTACCCTTTTTGGTTATGGGGAACGCCGTTTATACGGGGGTGGCGGGAGGGGTGCAAGGCCCCTCGCGCAGAATTTGCCGGAGGTCGCCTGACCGGCTTCAGAACAGCCAGAACCGCTTGGTCCTGGCGGGAGCTGCTTCGCCGGCGGGTGCGCCGAGAATGGCTTTGTGGATCACCGCCCGTTCGGTGGGGGTGTCATTGGTATCGGTCGATCGCTTGCTGATCGCCTCGATCACTTCGAGCCCGGAACTGACGGTGCCGAAGACGGTGTAGGTGCCGTCGAGCTTGCTGTCACGCTGGAGCAGGATGAAGAACTGGCTGCCGTTGGACAGGCGGGCGGGATTGACCTTGTCGGGCAGGCGACCCATCGCCACGGCCCCGGCTTTGGTTTTCAGCCGGATTTCCGGGGCGAGGCTGTATCCGGGGCCGCCGGTGCCTGTGCCACGCCGGCTCGCCCGTCGACTGAGCGGGTCGCCGGTCTGGACCAGATACCCCGGGAACGCACGGTGGAACGCGAGCCCATTGTAGAAACCTTTCCGGACCAGTTTCTGGAAATTCTCGACCGTGGCGGGGGCGGCCTCGGGGTGGAGATCGATCACGACGCTTTGGAGGTCGCGGGCCTTTCCCTGCCGGATTTGGAGGGTGACCTGGTCGGCCGCCTGGAGCGAGACGCCGGTGAGGGTGAGGACAAGGAGTGATGCGAGGATGGGTTTCATAGTCTGGGTGGGAGGCGAACTTCGACCTCCACGAATCCTCCCGGCTCGGGAAGCGTCGCGGAGAGCAGGGTCCCCGGATCCCAAAAGGGTCGTCTCACATATCCGAGCCCCAGCCCTCTGTCCAAGGCAAAACTGAACACAGCCGAGGTGACACGTCCGGCCGGCTCGCCGTTGGGTCCCTTCAATTCCGAGCCCGCCACGGGCAACGTCGCCGAAGCAGCGACGAGGTGGCGCAGGCTGCGGTTCACATGGCCCACGCTTCGAAGCCGGGAAATGGTTTCTTGTCCGAGATAGCAACCCTTGTCGTAATCAATCGCGATTTCATCAAGCCGGGCTTCGGGCGGCAGGGTGTCGGGCCCGAGTTCCGCGCCCCAGGTCGGGATGCCTCGTTCGATGCGGATGCGCTCCAGCTCCGATGCCTGAACAGCAGAGCCGAACGCCTGCAAGGCGTCGCGAACCTTGTCCGCCTCCGCCGCCGGCACGACCAGGTCGGTGCCGGTCCACCCGAACCGGTTGGCTTCGCAACAGGCCGCCCCCGGCGGAACCGCACCCCCGGGGATCGGCCCGATCCAGTGGAACAACGCGGTGTCGTTCGACACATCCAGAACCGCGGCATCATCCGCCACGAGGTAGCGCTCGACGCGGGCGAGGAGTTCTTCGCGAAGACCCGATTCGGCGTCGATCCGGAATGAGTCCGGTTCCGCGGCAATGAACACCACGGCGCACAACTTGCCTTTGGCGGTAAGGACGCAGGCCCGGCGTGCGCAACCGGGAACCAACCGGGGGATGTCGATGGTGACCTGCCCATTGAGGTAGCGCACCCGGTCCGATCCCGAGAGCCGCAGCACGGTGCGGCCGCGCAGCTCCGTCCATCCGGATTGCAGGGGAGCGGCAATCATCCCGCGGCGGCATCCGGAGCGGGCGAAGGCGTGGGGGAGGCATCGTTGCGGGCGAGGACGGCGAAATCCTCCTCACCCCATCCGGCGTCGATGCCGGCATCGAGCTTCGCGCGGATCAGTTGGAGCAACGGGAGATCGGGGGCGCCGGCGGTGGCCATGGTGGTGGCGATCCGCATATCCTTGGCCATGTTCCGCAGGGAGAAATGCGGGGTGAAATCTTCCGATAAAATCTTGGGCAGTTTCAGGTCCACAGCTCCTGATCGGGCGGCATTGAAGGCCAGGGCTTTTTCGAGCAACGCCGGATCCGCGCCAGCCCGGCGCACCAGGGCCAGTGCCTCCGTGAGCGCCTGAACCGTCGCCGCAGTGATCAGGTTGGTGGCGACTTTAAAAATGGCGGCGTCGCCGACCTTGCCGAGGGGGACGATCTCGCGGGAACTGGCGGCCAGGATGGTCCGCACGCGGTTGAGCGTCGCCGCCTCGCCCCCGATGAAGTAGACGAGCGCCCCCTGCTCGGCGGCTCCCCGGCTTCCGGTGAACGGAGCGTCGAGCACCGAGGCCCCGGTGGCGGCGATCCGCTGCGCAGCCGCCCGGACCGTTTCCGGCGAGATCGTGGGGTGCAGCAGGACCGTGTGGTTCTTTCCGAGCGCGGGCACGAGGGCGTCGAGCGTCTGGGTAAGGGCCGCTTCATCCGAGACGAACACTTGGATGACGTCCGCGCTGCGGGCGACCTCCCCCGGGGATCCAAGAAAATTGGGCTCCTCTTTCGGGGAACGGTTCCAGACATAGACTCGGAACTCCTTCGAACGAAGAACGGCGGCCACCCGGGAGCCGATGATGCCGAGACCGAGAATGCCGACGGCGGAACGTTGGGACCAGCGCATCCCTGCAGGCTACAGGAGGGGCCGCGGGCCTGAAACCAAAAATGCAGGCCGGGAGCAACGCTCCATCGATGCGTTACGGGTGCCCCGGCATCGACGAAAGAACGTCGCTTGGGACCCGGGGGAATCCGGCAAACTATGCCGG
>ENA-ORBV01016589-ORBV01016589.1-microbial-mat-metagenome-genome-assembly--contig:-NODE-16589-length-10670-cov-16.308411_pt1 | contig 10670 bp, 9 predicted proteins | sample MGYA00237777_ERZ505514 | MGnify/ENA primary metagenome ERZ505514 (study PRJEB26160, sample SAMN06269048) | microbial mat metagenome | isolation source: Oligotrophic lake microbial mat | place...
TTCCGCGAACCGAAGCCAACTCGCAGATCTGTGCCCTCTACGGTTCGCTGCGCCAAGCGGCAACGGTGGGCAGCCGCCGCATGGTGCAGGTCGAATCGAGCAAGGACTATAAATTCGCATCACGCCAGATCACCTACCTGGGTCATCGTCGTGTTGCGATCAACGTCCACGATGTGGGCACGGCTACGGAAGCCGGGCCGATCGTCGGCCTGATCACGGCGGCAAGCTGAGCCGGTGATTGAAGAGCATTCAAACCGTCTTCGATGGATGTTTGAACTGCACTCCACAACCGTGCCTGGCTCATCGCCGGGCATGGCTTGAAGGGCAGTAAGGATTGAATGAATCGCACCTGGTGTGAGATGAAAGCGATCGGCCCGCGCGAATACTTGAAGAGGCGCATCGCGATGATTCGCCTGATCGCAAATCTAGGCGTCATTCAGACCATGAAGCTGGCTCGCATGGAGAATCCATTTTATCGCGATGAAGCTATCAACAATTTGACACGCCTCGCGGACCAGTCCGTGAAGATTCGAGATGCCCAGAGCAATTATGCGGCAGGGGCCGCGTTATTTGAAGATTCCGGGGACGTCCTCGGCGTGGCTAAAACGTTTGGTCGAACAACTCGCGGTCTCAACGCAACAGATGCGGGAATCAATCGAGAGCTAGAGCAACTCGCCATTGATACACAAAAAAATCTCGGCAGCGTTGAAGCGGCCAAGGAGTATCAGAGCTTTTCAGAGTTGGGAGAAGCGGCCATGAAGCGCGGCTCAGCGACAATTCAAAGTGTTGTCAACATCTACAACTCCATCATCGGCGGATCGAATCCGCTCAGCGATGTCTCACCATCTCGGGTGGAAGAGTGATTGAATTGAGCAACCAATAAAAGGTTCAAGGTGACCCATGCCACGACTTCAACGCAAAGACCAATTCATTCGCCAGGCCAAAGCCTTGCTTGATGACATGCGCATCACGCTGGCTGAGATTCGCGGATCGATCGCCATGGCGATGGGCGGCGGTGCGCCAAACGTGGCAGCCTCTCGCGTCGATGAAACGATCGCCCGCATGGCTTCACTGCCTCGCAGCGGATCGATCCAGATGATGAACCTGCCCATTGGCGAACTGCGGGCCGCGTGTGAGGCGATCGTCAAGCCAGGCTGCATTCGTCGTGAAGTCTTCGATCAGCTCCAAGCCCATGGCTACAAAGGTCGCAAGACTGGCTTCTACCGTTTCGCTGCAAACTTCACTGCGATGTACCGCCAGGTGCAGACGCATCAGCTATCACCATCGAAGGTCGAAAGCCCTTCGAATGGTCTTTGACAAGGCGAGAGCCATCGCCTGATTCGATTGTGTTCAAAGCTGTTTTTGGCTTGGCGTGCGCGGTGTCTTTGTCTTGTCATGGAGCGGATAGCGTTCAAATCGCGCCGAGCGCGCGCCGAGGGTTTGAATCCGATCGCCGCTAGCGCTATCAAGAACGCGGACACGGAACCGGCGATCGGCTCAAATCAGACCTGCTTTTGCCATTTCGGAGAATGCCGCAGAACGCAGCCTGATTGCAACATGTCCGCCATAAGCCTCGTCATTTCCAACACTTTCCGCCATTGCGTGTTTCTCCTGATCGCTCCGGTCCCTTCCGCCATATTGATCGCCCCCTCACAATCTACAGGGCAGGAGACTTGGGATCGGCGGAGGCGGGTACACTGTGGAGAGCAATTTGCTGGAGGTTTCATCATGCGATTGATTACAAGAACAACGGCGTCTGTGGTGCTCATTCTCATGTTCGCCAGTGCGCTTGTTGCGGAAGATTGGCCAGCTTGGCGCGGCAGCGGCGGGATGGGCATCAGTGCGGAGAAGGGGCTGCCAACCGAGTGGGATCGCGAGAAGAATGTGACGTGGAAAGTGGCGCTGCCTGGGCCTGGCAATTCGACGCCGATTGTGGTGGGTGAGCGAATCTTCATCACGCAGGCTCAGGAGAAGGGGGCGGTTCGATCGGTGATCTGTTTCGATCGTGCCGATGGCAAAGAGCGATGGAAGCAGTCGATCGCGTTTGAGGGCAAGGAGCCGACGCATGATGGCAATCCATACTGTTCGTCTTCGCCGGTGTGTGATGGCGAAGTGGTGGTGGCCTGGCACGGGTCGGCAGGACTGTTCGCTTATGACATGAGCGGCAAGGAACTTTGGCGGCGTGACCTTGGCAAGTTTGATCAAATCTGGGGCAACGCGAGTAGCCCGGTCATTCATGGCGATCAGGTGATTCTCTCGGCTGGGCCTGGGCTGCGTCATCTGCTTGTGAGCGTGCATCGCAAGACGGGCGAGTTGCAGTGGTCGCATGAGCAGACGGACGCACAGAGCAAAGAGGTGGGGCAGTTCAAGGGGAGTTGGTCCACGCCAGTGATTCACCGCATCGGCGACAAGGATCAAATCATTCTCAGTCTGCCTCGCAAACTGTGCGGCTTGGACCCTGCGACGGGCAAGCTCATCTGGTGGTGCGAAGGACTCAGCGATCTGGCTTACGCTTCGCCGATTGTGGGTAACGGCGTGATTGTTGCGATGTCCGGCTACCAAGGCCCAGCCATCGGCATGAAGATGCCAACTGCGACAGACATTGGCGACCTCACTGCGACGCATCGTCTGTGGCGACACGAAAAAACCACGCAGCGCGTCGGCTCAGGTGTGATCGTAGGCGAACATGTTTACATCATGAACGAGAACGGCATCGTCAACTGCATCGACACGAAAACAGGCGAGCAGCTTTGGGGCCGAGGCGAGAGGGTGGGCACAGGTGCGACATGGTCCGCGATGGTGTACGCCGATGACAAGCTTTGGGTCTGCAACATGAAGGGCGAAACGGTGGTGATCGCAGCGAAGCCGAAGCTGGAGGTGATTGCGGTGAATCCGCTGCGCGACATGATCCGCGCCTCGCTGGCGATTTCTGATGGACAGCTTTTCATTCGTACTTATGGTCATCTTTACTGCATCGGAAAGCGGAAAAAGTGATCGGTGAAAACACGCGTGTCATACGGGCTATGATGCAGGCAAGTGACCAGTGACAAGTAAAAGGAACTTTTGGCATGGCATTTTCGATCAACGAACAAATCGTCACTCACGATCAGCTCTACCGCGAGATGGAGCAGCTTAAATCTGCTGCGCGAGGTGGAGAGAATCCGCCTAACTGCTGCGAGCGCGATGAGGAATTCATGGGCTACGCGAAGGAGAACATGATTGCCCGTGTGCTGCTGACGCAGGAAGCGGATCGCCTGAACATCGCCGTGGCTGAGGCGGAAGTAGAAAAAGCATTTGACAAGATCGTCGAAGAGGCGGGCGGCGAAGAGCATTACTACATCAACTACAACACCAGCAAAGAAGAGATTCCCGCCTTCAAGGAAAGCATGGCGATCAATCTTCGCTTGCAACAGGTGATTGAAAAAGTGCTCGGCCCCAAGCAGACACCTGACGACGCCCAGCTCAAGGCGTACTACGAAGCGCACCTCGATCGCTACATGACGCCTCAGCAGATTCGCGTTTCGCACCTGCTCAAATCCATCGACCACGGCAAGAACCCGCGCGAAGTCTATGCAGAACTTCAGGAACTGCAGAAGCAGCTGCGCGAGGGTGCTGACTTTGCGGAGCTTTCGGATGCTCACTCGGATCGTCCCGGCGACGGCGGGGACCTGGGATTTTTCAGTCGCGGTGAACTTGTCGAAGAATTTGAAGCCGTCGTCTTCTCCATGACCATCGGCGAGACCAGTCCGATTTTTCTTTCACCCTTTGGCTACCACATTGCCCGTCTTGTAGATCGCAAGGAAGCAACGCCTCGCTTGCTGGAGGAGATTCGCGAACAGGTGATTGAACACTACCGCGAAGAAACGCACCAGCAGCGGACGAAGGAATATGTCGAAGCGCTCAAAGCGAAGGCGACGATTGAGGATGTGGAAGATGAGCCGATGGTGACGCAGGAACATGAACACGCGGCGGCGGCGGATGATGATTCGACGACGTGAGATGGCCCGGGTCCACGCGAGATTCAGATTCGCTGAGCTTCGATGTTGGCCATCGCAATCTTCGCGTTGCGTTTAAACATCTCCAGCTTGATCCGTTTCAGTGGAGATGCAATCAGCGCAGTCCGGCGATCGTCTTCGCTCCAGTTGAGCACCTCAGCGAGTGGCAACGATTTCAGTCGCGGCGTGTACTGCGGCAGAATGTGCGACGGCGCATCAGAGCTTTCAGTGCGGGCACTCACATCGATAGGTTCTGCATTTGCATTGGTGATCTGAGATTTGAGATTTGAAATTGGAGATTTTCCGTTTGTGAATTGCGATTTGCTATTGGTGATTTCCACCTTCGCGGCATTGTATGGACACACTTCCTGACACACATCGCACCCCGCCAGCCAGTCGCCCATCAGTGGCGCAAGGTCAGCATCAATCTCGCCGCGATGTTCGATGGTGAGGTAGCTGATGCAGCGCGACGCATCGACGGAATAAGGCGTGATGCACTGCGTCGGACACGCATCGATGCAGCGCGTGCAACTGCCACAGTGATCCGTTGGCGCAGTCGTCGGCGGAAGGTAGCCGGTCTCCTCACTCGTCTGCACCGGCAAGGTCGTGATGATTTCGCCCAGCAGAATGTACGAGCCAATCTGCGGATGAATGAGCAGCGTGTGTTTGCCGATCCAGCCAAGGCCGGCGCGGGCTGCGTGTTCACGCTCCATGATCGGTGCGGTATCGACCGTGGTGCGAAACAGATGCTCGGGGAACTGCTCGCGCAGCGCATCGGCTAACTGATGCAAACGATTCTTGATGACGCGGTGGTAGTCATCGCCCTGGGCGTAGCGAGCGATGCGGCCGGTGGGAGAGTTCGAAGTTTCGGGTTCAAGGTTCGAGGTTTGAGAATCTGCATTCTGATCCAACATTGAACCTTGAACGTCCAGCGTTGAACTTTGAACCTTGAACTCTGAACTGCTTCGTAGATGACTCGCATACTGATCAGCGACGCAGATGATCGCCTTTGCATCAGGCACGATCTTGCAAGGATCGATTGCCACATCGGCATACCGCGCCAGGTAATCCATGTCGCCATGCTTGCCTGCATCGAGCCAGGCGCGAAGTTCGTGCGCTCGGTCGCTGGGCTTGGCCGGTGCGATGCCCACGAGCGCAAAGCCCAGCGACGACGCCAGGCGATGCACCAGTGCCGCACGCGGCGATTGCGATGGGGCCTTGTTTTGGGCCATGCAATGAAGCTCGAATCAACGTGTGAACATCAAAAAATCAATCCATCATTCTACGGCAACCATTCGTTATAATGCAGCGTCTGCCCAATCGGCAAGCCTCGGCAATCTTCGCAAGTCGCTAATCGCAAGTCGCTAATCGCAGGTCTCTAAAGGGTCCACTATGTTTGAGATGCTTCCTACTTTCAATGATGTGTTCAAAAGCTTCGAAGACCCGCAGCGGCTGCATGCGATTCTCGTGCACATTCCTATTGCCGTTGCTGTGCTTGGCCTGATCCTCACGCTGGGCGTCACGCTCACCGGCAGCAAAGCGTCAGGGCTGCGCTGGACCACCGTATTTATCTATCTTTTGGGGACGCTTGCAGCGCTGTGGGCGGCGCACACCGGTGAAGAAGCCAGAGAACATTTGCTCGTCAAACCAACGGGCGATGTTCTCACGGTTATGAATAATCACGAGGAGCTCGCCGAGTTTTTCTGGATCAGTCTCGCAACCACGGGCTTCTTCATACTGCTGAGCACCGTGCGCGTCACCTGGTTCCGCTCGGTCGCGCTCGTCTTCGCGCTGCTTGCCAGTGCTGCCAGTGTCGCCTGGGTCGGCGCAATTGGCCACTACGGCGGTGAACTGGTCTATCGCCACTCCATCGGCGTGCCCAGCGCTGGCTCCGATCACGGTCAATCCGATCATACCACCGATGGCAAGACGAAAGACGCAGCTATCAAGGACGCAGCTAACAAGGACGCAGCTATCAAGGATGCAGATGTGAAGGACGCAGTGACGAAAGATGCGTCCGTGAAAGATACCGCCACGAAAGACAAGGAGCCTGTCAAGGACAAAGCGATCGATCTGCTGCCTGAGAAAGACAAGGCCAGCAAGGATGCAGTCAAGGACAAAGAACCGGTCAAGGACAGTGGTGAGCGCCTATTGCCGCCGGTGGATAAGAAGGATAAATCCATTTTCTGTAGCTGATTTGATGCTGGAAACGATAGGTCACCGCGTGCAAGACCTTGCGGTCGATTGCACGTTTAGCCGAGGAGCATCGCTCCGCGCCGGCCGCCGCAAAGCCTTTGGCCAGCGGCTAAACGAAGGCTCGCAGTTCCTACCTCTCACGCCAATCACACCCGGAAGATCGCGCCCAGTTTCTTACCCATCATCAGCCCCGCGCCCACCAGCGTGACGGTCAACAGCGCCATGCCCCACACACCCATCGCGCTGGCGATGTACGGCCCGTCGCCAAGTCTCAAGAACAAATCGTAGATCGCTTTGGTGATCGGGTAATGCTGCTCTTTCTGTGCGAGGATCAGCGAGTCGCTCACTTCCAGCATGGCGAAGCTGAACGCGAGGATGCCGCCTGCGATGAGGTTGGCCATGATCAAAGGCACGACGATCCTGCGAATCGCGGTCATCGGCGTCGCGCCCAGATTCAGCGCTGCTTCTTCGAGTTGGCCTGATGTTTGTTGCAGCCCGGCTGTTGCAGCCCTCACCACATAAGGCAACCGGCGAATCGCATACGCAACAATCAAAAAGAGCAGCGGATTCGGAGCCTGCCCCGTCACCTGCATCATGCTTGAAAGTTCATCGGCGCCAATCGATTTGAAATAAGCCGCAAGCTGCGGGAAGGGCCAACTCAGGCTCATCGCCACAAATCCAAATGCCAGTACCAGGCCCGGCACTGCCAGCGGCAGCATCGCCAGTGAATCGAGCAGCCAGCCGCCGCGGATTTTCGTGCGCACATTGAGGTACGCAATGGAGAGTCCGATGAAAATGCAAAGCACCATGGCGATGGATGCATAAAGCAGACTGTTGCGGATCGAGCCGGAGGCGAGATTGTGCGTCAGCGCCTGGGTGTAATGTTCTGTGGTCCACTCGGTGGGAAGAATCGAGCGATACCACTGGCCATCGACGCTTAGCGATGTGAGCACCACGCCCAGGTGAGGCATCACCGCCAGACCGATGACAAAGCCGAACACGAGCATCGCGGCCAGGCCCTTGAAGCCAGTGAGTTTTCGCGTGACGCTGCCCACCGATGCTTTGCTCTGCATTTCGTACGCTTTGCCGCCCACGAGCCACTTGCTGAATAGGTAAAGCCCGATGGCGACGCTGAGCATGACGACGACCAGCGCGTACGGCCTGGGACTCGTCTGCACTTCTTGTAAACCATAAAAAACCTGCACGGGCGTCACCGTGTAAAAGTCGAACATGAGCGGCGTGCCCAGCTCTGTGAACGACCAGATGAAAACAATCGTCGCACCAGCGAAAACGCCCGGCATAATCAGCGGCAGCGTGATCCTTCGAAAGCGAGTCCAGCGCGAGGCGCCAAGGCCCTGCGCTGCTTCATCAAGCGCGGGATCGACATTCGCCATCGCTGCGGTGACATTCAGAAAGAGAATCGGATAAAGGTGAAGCGCCTCAGCGATCACGATGCCGGTGAAGCGGCCGCCGATGAAATCATCGCCTAGAAAATCAATGCCCTGACTGTCGGCTGGAAGAATCCCCATCGAAATGAGCAGAGCGTTGAGCGCCCCATAGCGACCCAGCAGCGAGCGCAATCCAATTGCGCCAACGAACGGCGGCAGAATCAACGGCACCATCACCAGACTGCTGAGAATCGCTTTGCCTTTGAACTCGTAGTGCGTCGCCAGTGAAGCGAGCGGCAGGGCGATGAGCATGCACAAAATCGTCGTGGAGACGGCGATGAGCAGACTGTTGACCATGCCATCGCGATAGATCGGGTCTTGGAACACGCCGACTTCGCTGAAGAAATATTGGGTCGTGAACGCGCCATCAGAATCGAAGAACGCTCCACGGACGGTCAGGCTGATGGGCCAGAGAAGGAAGATGGCAAAGATCGCCATGAGGATGGCGAAGAGACCGTAGCGATAAATCATGCGGCTGCGGCGGTTCATCGCAGCAATGTAACGGCAAGTGAAAGTTAGTGCAGGGTGCAGGGCACATATGTAGAGCCAAATAATAGAGCCAAATAGTAGAGCCAAATAGTAGAGCCGCGACTCAACGAGTCGCGGACGTCTGCGACTATCTTATTTCCACGTAGCTATTGAAACTCTCGCGCCTCAACGGAAAGCAGCTTGTTGCGACGTTGGCGCGTGGCGTGAGCGTTGTAGACCGATGGATTCCCCGCTGTAAATGACGGCCTTCATGCCTGTGGCGTCCGCGACTCGTTGAGTTGCGGCTCATCGCTGCCTCAAAGCCCCACTGAACGTGCGATTGTCCTGATAACCCCCAACAGATTGTGGATAACCTGTCCGTACTGGCGTCGCGAGCACATTCAGGTAAAAAACTCTCCATCTCGCCTCCGCGATTAACCTTCCAAAAGACAACGGTTTAGAAAACTGGTACGTGAACGCACTAAAAAATATGCTACAAATTGTGCAGTCGCCTCTTGCGACCACAAGATATTGGGTTAGGATACCTCTCGGTGGTCATTTGGTTTGTGTGAGGAAGTTTCACGGGTCAGCAAGGCGAAACGGTGGAAACGGTGAGCCTGCTGAGTTTTGATGATTGAAATCCAGTCATTGAAATCACCCGTCAGGAAACACGCAACCGAGACAACTTCTGTAAACCCCGCCAGGGTCACTCAAGGATCGGGACTGGCGTGGATCGGGACCGATGAAGGTCGGATCGAACCGGGCTGAAAAGTAACAGTAGATGCCGACGTCCAAGGATGGGCCAAGGCCAAACGAAAACAGGTCACGCAGAGCGCGGAAGGCTCAGCGAGTTGCCGTGTGCGTTGATTGTGAAAATCGCAAGTTGTGAAAATCGCAATCAGGGAGCGAACCATGGGCGTGCTTTGTGACAGTCAAATTCGGGAACTCGTGCCGATCGAGCCCTTCGCTGAAAACATCAAGCGACCGGGCAAAGTTTCCTACGGCGTCTCCAGCTACGGCTACGACGTCCGCGTCGGCACCGTCTTCAAGATCTTCACCAACGTCGCCCGTGACGGCGGCCAGGCGGTTGTCGATCCCAAGAAGTTTTCCGATGCCTCGTTCATCACCATCGACACCAACGACACCGGCCGCGACCACGTGGTCATCCCGCCCAACTCCTTCGCCCTGTGCGAGACCGTTGAAGAACTGAAAATCCCCCGCGATATCCTGGCGATCTGCGTCGGCAAATCGACCTACGCCCGCTGCGGCATCATCGTCAACGTCACCCCGCTCGAACCCGAATGGCGCGGCAAAGTCACCATCGAAATCAGCAACACGACCCCGCTCCCCGCCAAAATATATTCCAACGAAGGCATCGCCCAGATGATCTTCCTCAAAGCCGACCGCATCTGTGCCGTGAGCTACGCGGACAAGGGCGGCAAGTACCAGGATCAGGTGGGACTCACGCTGCCGATGGTGGACTGAAGGAAAGTTTATGAGTATTCAGAATTCAATAGTCAAAGCTGTTATTGATCTGGTTGCGAAGAACTCGGCAAAGAAGCTTCGGCTTCAGGTCAAAGCGACTATAGAAGCTGATATTCGAATGATTGGATTGATTGGTTGTCCAGGCGTGACGCTGACTTTGGCGAATAAAGGTGAACGAGTAGCAAAAATAAAAGGTATGAGGGTCGAAGTTCGTGGCGAAGGTTTCATTGAACGATTTCAAGAAGGATTCTCCGGCAAGTTAGATGTAAATCAATCCGACAAGCCGGAACACAAAGAACAGATTTATGCAGTGCATTGCCTGCCAATTGATAAGCCAACGAACGAGCACGGATGGGTATTGGAACAAGATGATATTTGTAGATTCGTATTGCCTACTTCACCACCAATAGCTACGCCAATTGCGACCTATTTGGCCGATTCGATAACTGCTACTGTGCAAATGTTTGATGATGAAAGCCATGTAGTTCTCCAAGGCGAACAAATACAGCCATTAGTCCAGCACGGATTGGATTATTCAATCGAAAAGAAGTTGCGGTGTCGTGTAGAATTAAAAATTGACGTGGTTGTAGTGTCAAGTAAGTTGCCAAGTTTTCCAGGTGTTGGTGTATATAACGATAAGCCTGTGATCGCACCGTTGGGTGAGCCTTGGGCTAGTGACCCCATTGATGAGATGGAAGGTTAACTTAGAAATGAGATTATCTTTAGTGGTATTACAATTTGTTCTACTGGCGAACTTATCGCAGTTTGGTTGTGAAAGTGCTTCCAAGCTTGCGGCTAGTGGGCTCCCACCCAATGCCGTTCGTGTAGGTTCGGGCAAAGGATTTATATATGTCACGCCTGCCGAAGGTCGTATGTACCGTGTGCGAGATGGCAAAGTAGATGGGATCAAGCATGTAAGTAAAGGCGAAATGTATCGTGCGATTGGGCCGGTGGAGGGTGATGATCCGACGAAGAGCTTTGCAGACTTTGAATATTACTTTGAACCTGCGGAGCTCAAAAAGCTCCAAGTGCCCAGCTATCGAAACTGATGGGAAAAACTGACGGGCAGTGCACGGTA
>ENA-ORBV01016590-ORBV01016590.1-microbial-mat-metagenome-genome-assembly--contig:-NODE-16590-length-10670-cov-13.655999_pt1 | contig 10670 bp, 8 predicted proteins | sample MGYA00237777_ERZ505514 | MGnify/ENA primary metagenome ERZ505514 (study PRJEB26160, sample SAMN06269048) | microbial mat metagenome | isolation source: Oligotrophic lake microbial mat | place...
TACACCTCTCTATTCGTCGGCAGCGTCAGATGTGTATAAGAGACAGACTTGCGGTAGTCCCGCGACAGATCGCCATTGCGCCTGTGTGACGGGATATCGACCCATATAGAAGTCTGGCACAGTCACTAAATGAGGGCTTTCATCGTCATAACGCTCTATTTCCTTCGCAGGAGAACCCATCATAAATTCACCACCATTTATCGTCACCATCTCCAGCCTGATATCATCATGAATCTGCTCGATGTACCGATAGGCTTGACCATCAGATTTCTGTACCACCCAGCCATTACCTGAATTGATAAGGTAGCCAACTTTAAAGTCAAATTGTTCGAGTTCGATCGCAGGTATGAGTGGAGTTAGCTCCTCAAAAGCGATCGTCGCTACGGTGTATTCCTCTGTTTGTAGAGGTGGCCAGTCGCGATCCGTCGAAGATTCAACCAGTTGTGCTGTCGTAAATTCAAGAATTTCTAGGGTAGGGACAGTAAAAGTATTCTCTTCTTCTGGCTCGACGGGCGGGGGGGAGTTGTATGCTTGTTCCCATCGTTCGGCTAAAGCGCGATAATCATCTCCCAGAAGTTTGACCGTACTGAGAGCAATTTCGGCAAAAGGTTGCAGTCCCACTTTCTTCTCTTCAGTAAGTTTTGGGTCAGCAATTAGCGCGGCAAAGCTCTTCATCCCCAGTCCAAAGCTTCGAGCAATATATGCAGAGACAGTGTCGATAACACGCATGGTTTCGGACTTTAAATTCTTGGCGATGAGTTGCTGGCGAATCTCTTCAATAAACCGATATTGGGGTGGTTGAGAGTCGGGAATGCGTTCCATCAGTCCGCTCATAAACACCTCGGCGACGTGAACCTGTCGCGATGCGGGTAAGAGTTCTTTTTGGATGATGTGTGCGATCGGCAAGCTGACGGTGACAGTTGCCATGAGTCGAGCCAGTTCCTGAGCGATTTCGGATGCCATAGAAAATCTTTGCAGGCATTGCGCGGGACTAAGTGAAGGCACTATGAGATTTGAATCTGGGGCTAACTCGACATCTCGATCGAGCAGTCCCAGATCGAGTTCTATGCCGACGACGCTCGCGTCTCTCGTTCCTGCCGTTACCTTTGTCCACCGTTTCAGAGGTTCGGGTTCGAGGCTGATCACAGGGAAAGCGATCGCATCGGTCTTCGCTTCTTCCCATTCTTCAGGTGGATAGACAGGCGTTGCCTCCAATCGATCCATGGGAATTGCAGCACTAGTAGAGCGCATCTGCACAAATTCTCCCTCTCCTAGAGCGGTGCGATCCCACAATCGTTCTGGAAAAAGCTGCACGATCGCAAAGGGCGCGGCTTTACCCCATGCCCGAATCGTGCGATAGATCTGCGGTCGATCCCACAGCGCTGAGGTACAGTCGCTCACCAACCAGATCGGTCTTCTTCCCGTCGGATCGCTGAGGGCGGTATTAGGACGATAGGATTGCGGCTTTTGCCAGTTGGCGGCAATCTCGACGTTTCGATCTGGTCGATCGCGTAAACGCCAGGTTCGGGTCTGACGGAATATGCCCAACTGTTCTACGAGTCTCTGGAATTCGGCGATCGTTTCTGCCCAGATATCTAGCGAGGGGCTGTCTTCGACTACGATCGCCAGATCGAGCCAGCGCTCTGAAGCATTGACTAAAACTGGGGAGGTAATATTTAGCTCTGCGATCTGAATAGCGGTGGCTTCTTCATCTAAAATCCATTGCGATCGAGATGGGATCTTTCGCGCGATCGGGCGTAGGGCGCGGGTCAGTTCGAGTTGCGATCGCAGAGCTGTAGCGGCGGGGATCTGTAGCGGCAATCCAGCACCAGCCCCGAGGTTAGAGGCTTTCTTGGTTGATTCGGGCGGGGGTGAAGTAATTGGAGCTTTAGGCTCTTGCTGCGATAGTGGCGGTGAGATAATTTCCTGATTTTGTTGGGTGCGAACTTCTGCATTGGTCTCCCGTTCTGGAATTGGCGTCGATCGCGGTAACGAGGACCCGATCCGATCTGCCAGCCAAAACATATCCATCAGATCTTCGGCATCCAGTTCCATGCCCTCGCGCTTGAAAAAAGCAACAAAGTCTTGGAGCGGTCGCGGCGAATTGGTGTTGGCAGCTTCGATCGTGGTCATTTGTCGAGATTTTGAAAGAGTTTTTCTTTAATGCTGTCTGGAGCTTTCTCTTTGGTGATCAGATATACGGCGTGAAGGAGCTGATCGGTGGTGAGGAATTCACCTTGAATATCGCGCCTTTTGAGAAATTCGACGATCAGGTCGTTTGCTTTTTCGAGTAATGAGGGGTCGAGTTGAGCTTCGACGATCTGCCGCAGGCGTTCTTCTGTAGGCTGCTGGATATCCAACCGCAAACAGCGGCGCAGAAAGGCAGGGGGGAATTCCCGTTCGCCATTGCTAGTCAGAATCACAAAGGGGAACTGCTGACACCTCACCCTTCCTTTAATGATTTTTACCTTTTCCTCAAAAGTAGACTCGGCTTCGTCGCGGTAGGCAGTTTTGACATAAACATCGTCGCCAGCGAAGCGTTCGAGTTCGGGAATGCTGAATTCGCCATCTTCAAAAATATGGAGTAGGTCGTTGGGCAGATCGATATCGCTCTTGTCTATCTCATCGACGAGCAGAACACGCGGCTTTTTATCTTCGTTCTCTAAAAAAGCCGTTCCCAGAGGCCCCAAGCGAATGTAATCGCCGATGCGGTCTTCTTTATTTTCGCGTAACTGGAAGTCCTGAATGCGCCCGATCGCATCGTAACTATACAGTCCATCTTTCAAGGTCGTGCGCGTGGTTATCGGCCAGTACAGAACTTCGCCGAGATCGAGTTCGTAAGCTACGGCATAGGCGAGCGATGTTTTACCCGTTCCAGGTCTGCCAGTTACCAGCAAGGGTCGTCGCAGGTACAGAGCGGCATTAACCATTGCTTTCTCGTCTTCGCTCGGAAAAAATGTCGCGCCGCGCCGCTGTTTTTTGGTGACACGCTCTGTCTCGTCGGTGCTATGCTGCTTGCCAAAATCTCGCCATTTTGGTGGTTCTGGGAGTGAGTCGATCGCTTCCTTGCGAGGTGTATAAGCTTGCTCTGTCTGCTCTTTGCTGCGACCTTTAAAGATGTGCCAATCTGCGTTCATAAAATTTATCGGGTAAGGGAGTAAAGGGGAGCGATCAATTTGCCATTCGCAGGCGTTTTTCTTTTGAGGGTTGACCGAAAGATGGGGGAATCAACTTGGGATCTTCCCAGATCAATCCAATATGCTCGCCAATGTGCGGAATTGTTTTATCATCGCGATCGCTGGCAGCTCGCCGCAACTGCCTGACTTTTTCTGGCAAATTTTTGGCATAGGGGATCTTAGTGGGCGTTTCGCCTGGCTTCTCTGCTACGACACCAAAATATTTAAAAAATTCGCTAGCAAAGTTTGGGGACTCCTGACGCAACCATATCGCAATTGGCGCACCAGCTCCCACCAACGCAGAAAAGGGGCAGGAATTATTTTCTGAGTTAAACTGCGTGGGTTGAAGCCGAAACCAACCAATCGCACCACCCGAGAAAGCTAAAAACTTAAATTGGGATATTGGGTCCTGAAAATCCCACCAGATTAACTCTAAAGTTGTTTGTTGCTGCGATATCTTCCACTTTTCTTTCCATCGATTATGAATGCTATTCTTATTGATCGTCCGTAAGCGATCGATGACTCGCAAGACAAATCGATAGGAATGTCCAATGGGGTTTGATGCAAAAACATCACCGATCACCTCTTCCGCATCCCAGCAATCGATCGGGAGATGTAAAAACTGTCTCGGTAGAAAAATCTCAATTTGCATCTCAATTTGCGACTTGTCAGGATCGGGATCGGGCAAATATCCGAGAGCTTCATCAATGGCTTCCTGTAAACATTTTGGCAGGAGTTCTTCGAGTTTTGATTTGCCGATCTTCCCGTCCTCTAGAAAGCTATTGTGGTCGTTCAAAAATTCAATGCCAAATGCGTTGCTGGCATCATAGCTGTTGCGATCTAGGATCAAATAAGCTTCTAGCCTATATTTCTCGTCATTCTCATCGCTGCTTTCTTCTCTATCCAGCCAGATGATCAGATGGGGGTTCGATGATGCCGATTCCTTCTGCTCTACTTTTTCAGCAACATATTTCAGTAAGGTATTAACGTCTTCAACCTGTGTTTTCAGCCATTCTTTAATGCGATCTTTGACATTGAAATCAAATTTTACGAGCGCGAAATAGGCGGCAAATTGCTCGATCGGCAAGGATGGTTCACCCAATTGAGGCGGGACATCCTGAATTTTAAGGATGGCTTCTTGTAGTGTATGGAGATCATCCGATCTTGATGAAGCGAGTCGATATGCATTTCGCCAGTGTTGTTCCAGAACTGACTCTTCTGGTAACAGAATATCGAACAATTCGATCGCTTGCAGCACTGGTTTGAGTTTCTCGTAGGGAATCATGAAACCTTTTCTAGCTTCTGTATTTTCGCCGTCACGAGCTACGGTCATCCCAACAACGCCATTTAATTCTAAATCCCAAACTGGTGAGCCACTGAAACCTGGGAGTATCTCATAGCCTGGGAAATCAGTCTGCATTGAGATCCATTCTTTTTCAGCTATCTTGCGCTCTAGTTTTCCTCTGGATGGAATTCCAGTTTTTTCGTAACCTTCAGGAAATCCGAATACATAGAATGGATGATTCAGATACTGATCTGTGCTAGATGGTTTCATGACAACAGGGTTCACTTGCACAGGCATAGCATCCTGAATTTCTAAACAAGCAATATCGTTTTTGTGAAGCCACAAACTAATCTTTGCATCCAGCTTTTGCGTATTTGCGAAGGGGAAGTCTACCTTTACAATCAAACCAGGAGGGTTCTCAGGTGGTATATCCGCACATATTCCGAAGCATTCTGAAACAACATGAGCACAGGTAATCAAATATTTACCTTGAATGCAAAAACCAGCACCAACAACCCTATCATCCCAAAAGAAACGCGCAATTCCATACTCATAATTCTTTTCTGGAACCATATCTAACTTATTTCTTATTTCTTCTTCCATTTCAAGGTAACTTCAAAACTAACCTCTCCCCCTACGGAAGAAAAAACAACGTTCGCATCAGCCGTAAGATTGAGTCCAAACTTTACTTCTATTTCATCAGTATCAGCAGTCAATCCAGTCTTTAAGCGATCAATTACTACCTTTGCTACTGGCTGAATCTTATCAATTGCCTCTTCAAAAGTATTCGATGCTTTGTATACGACATCACCAATATTGACCCCAACATTCTGAATCGCAGATCCTGACTTAGGCTTCGGTACCTCAAAGTAGACCTCTGTGCCGTCTTCTAGCTTAAATTGCGCGATCGCTTTCTTTTCCATGGGCTTAAATTAACGGATAAGTTGATTGTAGGGTAATACAGCACTACCGAGCAATCGGGCCGAATATGAGTGCCAAAAGCCTCCGTCATATGATGCGGTTGCTTTTGCCATTGTTACGGAATCACTTCAAAGGCATCTTTGCCATTAGCTCGATATACATAAAAGTCGCTGTCAAGTGTGAAGATACGTCTGAGATTTTGGCTTTCGGCGGCGGCAACTAAAGAGGCATCAGCAAGATCCATCGGGATATCTTGGTACTTCCCCATCAAAACCTCCATTCGTTTGCACTCTAGTTCATTAGGATGGTAAAGATGCAGTGCTTTTCTGTCCAGAAATTGCCATAGGATATGTTGTCCCGACCAGCCTCTAAGCTCCGACAAAAAGTACATGGCTTCGGTGAAGCAGGGCCATGTTGTTAAGAGCGAACCTGTTAACTGTTGGTAAGCCTCAACGCATTGAGTGTGAATGTCTCCTTGCCCTTTATCAATTAAGGCAATCAAAGGGCCAGTATCAACCAAAATCATGGTCGTCGCAGCCCTTGTCGAGCTAGTTTTGCCGCAATACCTTCGCCAAATGGAGTTTTCTGAAACGAGTGGAGAGGTTGTGTCTGACTGTCAATCGCACCGACAAGATCGGCGAGGAGGTCTGATAAAGGTTGCTCTTGGGTGGCTGCAAGTGGAAGTTGAACCGCAATCCAGTCGGCAGGAGTAATGCCTTGGTTCTGCGCTACGGTTAGCAAAGTATGGTAAACCGTCTCAGGAAGGGTGATTTGGTATTCTGGCATCGGTTTTGCTACCTACTTTAAGGTTATGTCTATCTTATCAAGGTGCTTTTAAACCATACCAATACTGCCAAGCAAATCTCGGTCGATCGGTGTATGCTTATTCCTAATGTTTTTTGCTCAAGGAGGAAGACTAAATCTATATGACACCCCTTCAACGCTAAAAAAGCCAGCGATTACCAGTCACTAGCTTTCTTACGACCTGAAGGTCTATTTAATTCAATTCGGAACAGACAGATAATGCTTTTGACTCGGCGTTGTTTGTCCAGTGCTTCTTCATATCTTACATCAAGATACGAAGTAGGCAAGCTTTGTTATGGGATTTTTTTTATATTCCACCTAAAAGCTGACTGGATCGACCTGTTTGTTTCCTGATTGAGACTCTCTACATCAATCACAGTCAGGAGTTCAGGATGTTTAATAATTTATTCGTGCCCGATCGAAAAATCGGCGAAATCTTACCCCCTTTTTCTACGCAAACCGAAAAAATCACAGCTTACGCCCAACAGATCGATCGAGAATGGGTTGAAGGCTCGGCAATTTCTCCAAATTTGTTTCGCGCTAACGTCACGATTACTGCTTCAGAATCGATCGATCATGGTGGCGATGTGGCTCGACCGTTGCACGATGCTTTGAACTGGAAGATCGATCGATGGCAAGATCCACGTAGTCATGGTGCGATTATTCATACTGTCGATCTGGAATCGGGAGATCGACGGGTGTTTCAGGTGAAGCTCGAACGCCAAATCTTTGACCAGAAAAAAGGCAAGGTCAGAAAATACGAAAACCCATCGGGGCGGGGTCAGGTTGGTGGCTTTGCCTGTGTCGATTTGCAGACTTGGCAGAAGGTCAGCGATCGATATGACTTATCTATGCCCAACGACTTACCAGATCGGCACTGGTACGGCAAAGAGTTCTGGGATTGGGTAATTGCTTACAATCTGCCAGTATTCGTCACTGAGGGCATGAAGAAGGCTCTCTCTCTGCTCTCGCTGGGTTATGTATCGATCGCTTTGTCTGGTATCACGATGGGTAGGCAGACTCTAGCCAATGGCAGTATCCAACTACAGCAATACTTACAGGCATTCGCCACACCAGGACGCGAGATTTATTTCTGTTTCGATGCCGAAACCAAACCCAAAACTAAGTTTGATGTCTACCTTGCCCAAGTCCGCACGGGTAAGCTATTCGAGGATCGGGGCTGTAATGTAAATGTCGTGCAATTGCCTTTACTGCCAAATACAGATAAAACAGGCGTTGACGATCTGATAGTTGCCACTGGGCCGATCGCGCTTGAAACTTCGATCGAACTTTCCCTACCTCTAACCTCTTACCAGTGGCAATTCAGAAACACATCGAGACTGACATATAGACCGACATTCAGGCTGAATGCGCCAGAGCTAAACCTAACCGATTTGCCAGACTCAGGCTTAATATTTATCGCGAGTCCGAAAGCAACTGGCAAGACCAAGGCAATCGGCGCGGCGATCGCCAACGATCGAAAAGTGGTGATGCTGACCCATTTAATTTGCTTGGGACGCAATCTGGCGAAACGCTGTGGTGTAACTTGGCGCGGCGATCTGGATTCTGCTAAAGGATTTGGCTATATCGATCGAAACGGGGGAGCTGCGAACGTCGATCGAATTGGGTTATGCGTTCATTCCTTGTTGGCGATTAATCCCAGAGATTATGAAGGCTGTACCCTCGTCCTCGATGAGGTGGATCAATTGCTCAAAACACTGCTGACAAACAAGCTTTGCAACAAAAGTGGGAAACGTGCCGCATTGCTGGCGAGATTTCACGAATTAGTTATGGTGGCGGGGCGGGTGATTGCTGCTAGTGCCGATGTCTCTAATGCTGAAATCGATTACCTCAAAGAGTTACGCGGTGGTGAAGTTTGTCTGATTGTGAATGACTATCTGGCTGAAGGCTATGCCGTGAACTCGATTAAATCTACTACCGATAAAGCATCGATCGCCTTGTTGATTGAAGATATCAGAGCGGGTCACAAGGTGATGGTGTGTACGGATAGCAAGGGCAAAGCCATGTCGATCGCGAAAATCTTACATAACCTAGAGCTAAATCTGCGGGTCATGCTAATTACGTCCGAAACTAGCGGCGGCAAGATCGAGGCTGACTTTATCGAAAATATCGATCGAAAAGTCACCGATTATGATGTGCTGATTGCTTCTCCCAGTCTTGCAACTGGCGTGAGCATCGAAACAAAACATTTCACTAAGGTCTATGGATTGTATGAAGGTGTGCTGACGGATTCTGATATCTGTCAGGCTTTGGCAAGGGTGAGGCATCCTGTCGAGCGGGTGGTGTGGTGCAAACCAAAGGGCAATAATTTTTCATCGATCAGCCGTAGTGATTCACCTGTATCGATCGCTAACACGTTGAAAGTTACTAGAACTACTGAAATTAGTTTGATTCGCACATCTCTCCGACCCGATCTGATTCCGTTTGTGGACACTGGCTACAGTTGGGAAAATAATCCACACTTGGATTTATTCTGCCAGCTCGAAGCCAGACAGAATCAGGCGATGTGGAATCTCGCAGATAACCTAATCGAACGGCTGAAACATGAAGGTCATGCGGTAAAGATTATCGATGCCGATGAGATCGATTCGACTGGTCTAGGTGAAATTATCAAACAGGCGAAGCAAGCGATTAAGATCGATCGAGCTGAGGCTTTAGCCCATGCTGAAATTCTGACAGGTCAGGCGTTGGCAGATTTAGATCGCAAGCAATCTAAAACGCCTGAAGAAATCGCTGTTTGTGCCGCTTCTCACATTGCTGACTTCTATTGTGTCGATCGACTGACTCCAGAGTTAATCGAGTTCGACTGTGAAGGTAAAACTCGATCGCAGATTCAAGAGTTAGAGGCTTTGCTATATCCCGAAACTGCGATCGATGCTGATGTTCTCCAAATCAGTAAGCAAGCAAGTTTTAGAGGTTTTGGCACGGCTTGGGATCTGTCCTGTCGCGAACTGAAAAGACAAATTAGAGTGCGATCTGGTTTAGTCGAATTACTCAAGTCAGGCTCGGAATATGTGGATTCGGATTTACAAGAGTTTGCCGATTTTTGTCGCCACCATGCCGAGAGTATCAAGCGCGGTTTGGGCGTAACTATTCCTGTCGATCAGACTAATATCTGGATCTTTCGCGAAATGACTAGGCAGCTCGGCATCAAAACTAAGTCGAAGCGTCAGTATGTCGATGGGGTGCTGTTCAATGTTTGTTGGATTGCGGCTGATTGTTGGATTGCTTTGCTGGCACCGATCGAACGCAGACAGACTCGACGTGTCTCCGATCCAGTTTGCGATCGCCCCCCCTCTGTATTTAATAATTTATCGGTGGGGGCGATCGATCTCGAAGATGAGTGCGAACCAGTGAAGGCTGGGGATTCTGTCTGGCATAACGGCTATAAATACATCGTCCAGTCGATCGAGGGCACTCAAGCAAAAATTCGGGACTGGCTGGGGTCTTTTCTCCCCATCCATTGCGATCTGTCGGATCTAGCGTTTGGGTAGATTAACGGGTCGATCGCCTAAGCATGGCTGAAACCATTTCGATCGATATGGAAAGATAGTATTATTTTGGAATACATCACATCAAGCTACTTCTAGAAATATAAAAATGAGATTTCACCTAATATTTGGTTTATTTATGATTTTGGCTCCAGCATTTCCCCTACAAGCTCAAGCCCCGCAAGAAGTTCAGAACGGTCTATCTACAGGTACGTATGTAAGACTAAATTTAACATCTAGCGCATCAAGCAATAGAAGTATTGCTGGCACAGTTCAAAATCAGACCAATACAACTGTTAACAGCATCCAGATTTACTACACTACTACTATTGGCAAAGATGCAAAGCTGGTTAAGGGTTCGACCTCTCTGAACAAATCATCTCTGAAGCCAAATGAGCAAGGTAATTTCAATGTTTCGGCTGGCAGTGCTGCCGATAAAATTTCCATTACTGATGTTATAGGTAGACCAGAACGATCGTCTACTTCAGTTCAACCACAAAATACACCCCTAAACTTCAACCCGAATACTCGCAGCTACACAAATCCTAACAGTCGCAGCAATGGTTCTACTAGTGTTGGAATTACGCAACCTACACAACCAGCAAAGACCATAGTGGAGCCTGAATGCGAAATTAAAACAAGTGACGGCAGAATTGTTAAAAGCACTCTTTTGTGTGAAATGTAAGACTTTTTCGCAATACCGCACCCATCAACTAGCCGATCGCATCGCTGATGATCTGTTGTGGCTGGGATGTGGATTAAGTCGAGTCCTTGGCGTTCTGGGCATTGCAAAAGTTTCTGTGGCACAAGAAAAATAAATTATCGATCATCGATAGCATAGATTTGTGGTTCACTGCCGTGGGCGGAAAAGGGAGTGAAGGCACTCCCATAAACTCTACTTTTCGTACAGGTAAAGACCCAAGCCAAATTTAGCCGCAGCTCGTCTCAATGCCATCGCTTCAGCATTACTGG
>ENA-ORBV01016591-ORBV01016591.1-microbial-mat-metagenome-genome-assembly--contig:-NODE-16591-length-10670-cov-5.650052_pt1 | contig 10670 bp, 11 predicted proteins | sample MGYA00237777_ERZ505514 | MGnify/ENA primary metagenome ERZ505514 (study PRJEB26160, sample SAMN06269048) | microbial mat metagenome | isolation source: Oligotrophic lake microbial mat | place...
TTTTCAAGCAGAAGACGGCATACGAGATTCGCCTTAGTCTCGTGGGCTCGGAGATGTGTATAAGAGACAGACAACAACTCTAGCAGAATCAAACACGCCATCATCTTTTAGTTCTGTTAAAAGATTATCATACAAATGAACAGAAAATGCCGTTACCTTAGAATAATCAACATCTCTAGCATCTGCCTTAATAATTTGAATTTTACCAGATAAACCCGCCTCAGTTACTTTTGATTTAGCTAATTCAACTAATTGCTTATCATACTCAATACCTATCGCTTGACAGCCAGAGCTTTTAACAGCCTCTATTAGCCACCTACCATCACCACACCCGATATCACAAAAAAAGTCATCTTTATTCAGATCCATAAGGGCAACACCCTTACGAACCAACTCTAACGGTGTAGCCTCTTGCCCAATATCTATTTCTACTTTAGTTTGCTGATTAAGTCGTTTTTGTTGCTCACGATAAGCATTTTGATAAGGATAAATAGATAGGCACATACTACACATGCAGGAAGATCCATTATTTGTACGTATGTATGTAGCAAGATCAATTTGCCCATGTGGAGGAATATTTATATATCTAGGTAAAATCTTTTCACTAACAGATGAAGTTGAGTTTTGAGTCGATCTCTCAATGATGGGTTTTTCTGTAGAATGATATATATCGTGTAAATCGTTCAATTGCCCGTCAGATAATTGATTTAATCCTCCATTACACTTATGATCTTTTATCAAATGATTAATAAGAGATTGGCGAGATTGATGGGAGCCGGATAAAGAGGGATTGTATATCTCTGGGAGGTAAAATGATTCACCCGCCCGCCGCGATGGAATCACATAAAATCCATTTTTTATAATTGGAACTATACGTTTATTCTCAATTTTACCATTTACTTTAGTATTGACCGGCTTCTGAATTGGTTGGGCAATTGGATAGGTAATTGGATGGGTAATTGGAATTAAGTTATTAGTAATAGTTTCATATGATATAGCCCCAACCCAACTTTTTTTAACTTTTCCATTTATATGAATAATAATTGATGGGATTGAAGTAATTCCAAACCGGGACGTTGTTTGAGGGTCTGCTTGAGTATTTATATGTCGATATCTTAATTTACCCACCTTTAGTCTTTCAACTACCGGATACATAACTTTACAAGCCCCACAGTAAGGAGCTGTAAAGATTAGAACCTCTTCCGTCTCAATCACATTTTTAACTACGGTGTCAACCACAATGGGAACCACAATGGGACTAATTTTTATTTTGTCTTTCTCTTTCTCTTCAACTACAACTTTGAATTGTTGAACAGACGGTAATACCTCTACGGTAAACTTAGGTTCTTGTTCATCATCATAATATTTAGCATAGCCAAATTCCCCACCAAGAACCACCCACAAACGTCCATCTGGATCAACTCCGTGTTCTTGTCCAAGGCAAGAATTAAAGAGAATTAACAAAATAAATATAAACTTAACCATTTAATCACATTCCTTTATGATGACGTTAGACGAACTGCAAGTCCACCATTACACACAGCCTGACTTCCACGAAGAACTCCAAGGCCATGACGCCCCCATCCCTTCCATGAATTTAATATTAACTGCCCCCATGAATTACGTTCAATTCGAACCCATCGAATTCCGCACACACTATGTCTCCACCAATTGTAATCTCTTGGGCCCGGAATGTTATTAAACCCACAAGTGGCTACCTGAGCTTGTGTTAAATTTCTATCATAGACTTGGCGGGTCATATCAGTCCACTCTTCTTCGATCTTATACTTAGCCATTTCCGCCCTAAGTGCTGGCGTATCATAACTTAAATTACGAGAGTGTAAGGGCCATTTACCCGGACCTGTACCCTCAATCGCAAACCCATTCTGTCGTCCAAATTCTGCCGACTGCCCACACCATCCACCCTGATCAGCTCCACGCTTAATAATAGCTGCCGTAGCATGTGGGTTAAATCGCACTAAAGGCAAGTTACGCTTTAAGCGATCAATCATCATTGATTGCCCTGTTGAATAACTCCAGCAATAACCATGTCCATTTTGATCTAATAGAGGAAATGCTGGAGTACCACCCGGCCCACTTAAATAAATATGCTCTAAACTAGACTGCTGCTTTTCTTGCTCATCAAATCTCGCATCCCATTCTGACTCAGGTATAAGGACCATATCAGAAGGTGGGGCAAACATTCCCTCAGGATCTTTTGAGTAGTCTCGAGGAACTAATCCAAACTCTACATCTTTTGGGTATAAAAGATAAGTATTCTCTGTAGTATTAATATCTGTCTCAATTATCGGAATATTACCCTTATAAAAATCAACCATTACTATTTTCCTCCGTACTGTTTAAGAGTTTCCAAAGCAGCTGCGACGTTGATAGGAAAGTCCATAACTGTTGATACTCCATTAACCTCTATAACAAGGCATGGGGCAGGCTTAAGTTTAGGTTTCGTTTGTTCCCAAAGTGCCCTCATTATCGGCTGCTCATTTTCTGTATTCTGATCCGGATCATATTCCCTAACTCCAGAAACTCCGCCCTCTTTAGTAGTTTTTGCTGTTAAATAATCTCTAATTTCTTTTGCTCCGGGTATTGCGGATTGTTCAGCACTTAGAGTTGCCCCTGACTCTTTAACAAATATAACCCTAAAAGAAGTTACTGGAGTAGGTGTTGGATCTGGAGTAGGTGGAATTGGAGTAGGTGGAATTGGAGTAGGTGGAATTGGAGTAGGTGGAATTGGAGTAGGTGGAGGACGCGGGCCCTCCCCACTAATAGTTAGAATCTGAGTAACAATTTCACTTTTTTCTGTTACACCTACTGGGATTAAAATTAACTCCGTCTTACCCGACTTAATTCCAGTTACGATCAGGATATTTTCACTCTTATATGTTCTAAGTTCTGGGTTTACCCCACCGTCTACAAATAGCCCATAAACACTTATTGGGCCTTTAACCGTAATGATATTAAGAAAATCCTCAGGCGACTGTAGGCTAATAAGCGCAACCGAAGATTCAACAATATACAATTGGCCCTTACTAATTGTACTAATTTCAGATATTACTGGAGGATCCACATTAGGTATGTTGGGCTCAACAACTACCGGAACAGTAGGTAAATGGATCTTTATCTCTTTTACAGAAATTGGATCTGTAACCAAGGGCAAATCATCCGCAGATACAGCCCCCATTGTCATAAACATTGTAATATAACAAAGTAATAAAATTAACGATTTCATATAAACTTCCTTAAATTAAGCTCTTTTGAGTTACAGAGCAATTCCCATAGCAACAATATCTTTATCGGAAGTGCTTAAGTAATCATTAACAGTTGTTTCTGCTAGCTCCCGTGCATACTTACGCCCTATCTTCTCACCAGTGCCGCGAGCTTGCTTACGAAACTCTACAGCAGTTCTAATAATAGCTAATTCTGGATTTTTTTCTGTTGATTCTCGTTTTTCAGCCGCAGATTTATTTTTAAAGCAGGGTAGCATAGGAAGGGCTGTTAATACTAAACTAATAATTGTTGCAATATCAAGAAACTTCATACCTTCAGATAAATCTGATGGATTAATGGTTCTCATTGCTAAAGACTCTGAATACTCTTGTAAATTCATTGTAATGACCTTTTTAATATTTAATTGATTTTATTCCCTAGCTTCCCTGCTCTTTACTTATAACTTCTGTGTTTTCCCTAATAGTTTCTGTATTTTCTTTTATGCTCTCTGTATTTTCTTTTATATCGTTTTTTTTATTAACTCTATTTCTTTCAACTTGAGTGTCTGTAAACTCCAAATGTGTATTTACACGACGCAAATCATTCTCAAGAGTCCCAATTGTAATACGTAAATCAATACGGTCCGCAAGACAATCTTTTATTTCAGATTGTAAACCGCCCATACCTATATTTAATTTAATGCGATCTTCGGCACACTCTTTTAATTCTTTAACGATAAGAACTGCTAGCCACCCAAGGCCCCCACATATAGCTGTAAGAGTAATTGGTATTAGAGCTAAAATAGAAAGTATTACTGCATCTGACATTTTTTTGTCTACCTTTTATCTACTCTCGTACCAAATAGCTTAATTAAACTAGTCGATAAGAAATATTGCCATTAATAGTGCCGGTTGTATTTAACGATAGAGATTCTCCTTTATTTGTCCTCAAAATTCCCTGTTCGCTTTGAGATGTTATAGATCCGCTATTTCCAATATTTATAAGGCCGGTGATATCAGTGGACCCCGATAAGAACTTAATGGGGGCGGCCGCACTTGCAGATAAAGTATAAAAGTTAACCTCAATCTGATATCCGGGCACCCCACTCACTAATACAGCCGTGCCAGTAGTATTAATAACAGAAACAGATTGGTTACTTCCCTCACGCTTGATGAAAATATACCCCGCCTGTCCGGCAACAAGAGTGCCTGTAGTTTTTCCAGCAAGACTATTATAAGCTTTTACAGTATTAATCCCTAGGGAATCTCCTCTTGAATATATTGGTCCACTAATCGGCATGCTCAACTCCCACTAATTATCTATTTGGTTTGGTTTGGTTTGGTTTAACAAGCTGAACTTGGCGTAGTAATGGCTAATCCGCCCCCATAATTTCCTGTCATTAAAAACATTATTTTCGCCCTTTCATACTGACCGCAAAATCCATCTCCTGAGATTTTTAATTGCCCTGCTATTCCTTTTAAACTAACGCTTGAGGGGCCGTCCGTAATAGTAAAATCAGATTGAGCATAGGACTTTTGAGTGCCCCTAATTAACATACAAGCCGCTTTAAGTGCAACCATCATATTAAAATTATCATCTGGAGAGGGGTCAATACTCTGACTACATACGTTAATAGAATAGGTAGTCCCAATTTCTAGATTTACATACATTGCACTGATATATAAAAGTTCAGTTAGACGATCATCGGTATAATCTACACTTGCTGTATCATCTATTAAATGTCGAAGGATTACTAAGGACGATTCGAGTTGTGGCATTTTAACCCATTCAGAATAGAAAGATTCGAACTCTCGTCTTACCGCCCCAAACGGCACGCCTTACCAAACTTGGCCATATTCTGTTAAATTTGTATTAAATTTGTATCATATCAAAAAATGGAATGTTGAAGGATAACTCAAGTTGAGGTATCAAATTAAACACTCTAATTCCGTAGGGTTGGTAATACAGAGAAGTTTAATGTTATTTGCTTCGCAAAACTCTTTTTTGATTTGATCTCTTAATTGAACAAGTTCAAAGGCATCTTGTCCGCCGAAACAACTTATTGGCTCAAAATGCTGTTGACCTTGAAACTCAATCGCGATATTTAACACTGGAAGATAAAAGTCAAATTTTAACAATGATTTATATTTACAGCCATCAAATATTTTTTGTTGTTCAAACTCAATATTATTAGATTCTAAATATGCCTTTACCGCCAATTCACCCTTTGATATGGAGCAATTGGGACAACCGCTACCACGTTTATGGAGGCTAGCTCCTTGTTTAAACACTCCGTGCTTCTTACAAATAATATCTACTTTTTCAAAAGCTCCAGAGTATTCCGATTTAGAGTAATCGTATAGATCTCCATGAGCTTCTTTACACTGATTTATAAATTCTTCTGTAGTATATAAAAGTTCTTTATTAATTTCTTTTACACACTCTGGGCAATTATGAATATTTTTAAGAAAATTACCGGGAGTTACTTCAAATTCACAATTATGCTTATTGCATTTAATTATAACATTATCTTTAACTGTCTGATAATCTACTTTATCGCAATTAAACTTATCCTCCCCGAATACTTCTACTGCCCTATCTATAAATACTTTATTGCCTTTTCTTCGTGATAAGCCTGCTTTAATATCTCCACATTTTGGGCAACCACTTGGAAGCTTATTTTTATCGTGAGACTTGGCTTCTACTTCAAAATCACCATGTTGCGGGCAAATTATTGTTACTTTAGAATAGGAGTTTGTATAATTGCACTTACTATAGTCGTAATAATTATTATGCCTAGCACTTGCAGATTTTATATACTCTTCATTCGTTATAGTCTGTTTAGCGTCACCAGACTCTTTTCCACAAAACTTACATCTTTGTTTCTGATTAATATGTACGCCGGGAAATTGCTCAAAATGATGATCATGTTTCGGGCAATATATTTTTACTTTAGTTCTTTTGTTTATGTAAACGACATTTGAATAATCGTAGTTGTATTTTTCGCCGTGTACTAATTTAGCTTTTGCAATGAATTCTAGTGTTTTTGTATCTGACATTTCTTTTCCTTTGGATAAATTTCTGACGGCTGGTGAAATACCAAGCCTACAGATATTGTACGTCAAAGGTAGAGTGAGCGTTGGGTGTTTCGGTTGGGAACTCAAAAGAATTTTAAAAAGGCAAAAAATGGGCCGCTGGGGTCTCCAACGGCCTCAAAATTTGACGTAAGTCGTTTACTAGAACGTAATTGCGGCGACTCTTTGTGAATTTAAAACTCCAATCGAATATTCTTCCCACCCATAGAATCCGCCCTTTTGATAAGCATGAAGAGCAGGATCTTCAAACATTTCAAATTGCTGATTAATAGCCTTAACAAAGCTATCTTTATTGGTTAGGTCTAATACAATACCCAATTCAAGGTCAGCTGCAGCATGCCCACTACCAGCTGGAGTTAACACACCACCACTTGCAACGTAATAAGCTTGATATTCTTGACCAGCACCCAGCTCATACATCTGATGAACAGTTGTGCCTAGAATATTTACAGACAAATTATCAGTAGAAGCCATGCTATAAAGACTTGCTCGAACTGTATCAGGCACCTGATCAAGATTCCAAGAAAGGATGGATTCCATGCCCTCTGGACTTACCCAAACGTCCGTTGCTCGGCCACGTCGAATAGACATTGCGTTACCGCCGCTATTACGAGCCATAGAAACACGAAGGTTTGAGAACAACTTACGGGTGAACTGACCTGAACCAGCAGCAATATCAAAGATGGTAACGTCTCTATCAGCCATTGCGAATAGAATTGTATGCCAGCAATCATCATTGCGTTTCTTGATAAAACCCGCCATGAATGCTTCGGTCAAACGTGCAACAATGTTCCACCGAGCGTTACGGGCATAACTCAAATCATACTCAACGCGAAGAATATTCTTCGTGCTAGCAAGAGTAAGTTTATCACCACTAACAACGAGTGCTGGAGGCTTACCTTTACCCGGATTTGTGAAAGCTCGGAATTCGCCCTCACTACCCGGAGAGACAAAGTCTGTTGGGTATTCAGCAGAAACGCCCGGAGGCAATGTTTCAATGTTGAATACACCAGCAGTGGTATCGCCATCAAAAATACCCGAGCGAACTGGAGTAGTAACAGCTGTCAAAATCTGAGTCAACGCTTTAGACCGAACCACTGGCTCAGCGGAAGCAGTAGACCGCAGTAAATCATTCATTTCAACATCATTAACATCTTCGAACATATTATTTAATCTCCGTTACTTAATTATTATGCCATATTGACAGAGACTTTTACGAAGCCATCAACAGAGGGACCTGAAAGAAATTTGGCTGTGAAGACATCTACAGAGCCACCAGACGAAGGAAGAACATCAGTAAACAAACCTGAATTAGTAACGAAAGCTCTAGTTGACGCAACGATTGAAGCCAATCGAGCTGGATCAATTCTATTTGTAACTACTTCACCATCAGTCAAAAGATAAACCTTTGAATTGATAGGAACAATATCTTGATTTTGATGATTGTATGGAACACGAGTTGTATTATAGTTTTCGGTCGTGTGCATCATAATACCGGCGGGAACTCGCCCAGATACGATAGCAGGATAGCTAACAACTCTTCCGGCAGAATCCATCTCTGGTAGATGTGCTCCGGTTGGAGAGAATGCCATTCCGCCCCGCTCCATTACCGTAGCAGCGTAACAATCCATACGACCAGCACGTTCAACCAAATGTCGTTTTAATGCCATATTACTTACTCCCCTTTTTTGTTTTTGTAGAAAATTTAAATTGTTCAATAATCTTTGCGGCGAGTAATTTTTCTTTAGCTACTGCCTTATCAGCACTATCATTACCATTAAGATTAATATCGTTAGCAGTTGACTTAGACGTATCAAGGTCAAAGCCCTCATCTTCTGTTTTTTCTTCTGTTTTAGTAATGGCATACAAATCAACAATTTTATCAAAGTGCTCATCACTTACTGAGGCAAAAGTCTTTAATACTTCCTCAGCCTTAGCTGACTCAACGTTGACAGCGGTCAGCTTAGCTAGTCGAGAAGCAATGGCCTTTTCTGACTCAAGTACCAAAATCTTAGCCTTAGCATCTTCCAGATCTTTTTCACCCTCAGCTTTTTTCTTAGCCAACATTTCCTCAAATGCCGTTTTCTTTTCGTCGCTGGACTTCTTAGCAGCTTCAGCCACCTGTGTAAGTTCAGCAACTTGTTTCTGCAAATTTTCATTTACGGCTTTAAGGTCGGTAATTTCAGCTGAGGTCTTTTCAGCTTCTGCAGCCTTATGTGCCTCAAGCTCGGCTTTAGCCTGTGCTAATTCGGCTTGTACAGCTTTCAATGCAATTTCGTTTGGATCCATTATTTTCTCCGCTAGTGAATTAATCGATTTATCTAAATTCTGAATAATTTGAGGGTTAACTTGCCCATCAGTTTTTTCACAACACACTTCGTCTATCTCCTCTAAATCATTTCTTTGATTTAATTGAGATAAACCCTCACTTATTATACTTCGGGCATTAGCAGGAGTTTCTACTAAAGCCTTACCACTAAAAGTGAAGTTTCTGAGCAAGCGATAAATTCTTGAATTATTATATTCACCGCTTCCACCATAAATTCTTAAATGCTTAGTTAAAAATGCCGTACTTTTGTTTCTAGTTACAATGGATCTTAACCCACCTTTAGTAACCATCATGTAATCAAAGTTTTTAAACAAAGACTCCATCGAAACAAACAACCTGTCATTCTCAACATCATCAACTATTTGATCAAATCTACTCTTTAGGCTTTCATCTTCCCAATAAGACCAAATAACCGAATGATCAACAATATCCTTAATATTTTGTATATCTTCCTCATCAAAGATTTGGGTTCCGTCAGAATTTAGAATTGCCGTACCAGTAATGACACCAACAATATCTTTTTCATTATGCCCAAAATTTACCTGTTTGTAAATAGGGGTGTTTCTAGCGGCCCAGATTTCTTCAGGAAGAAACCAATCATCATTCTTATTATCATCCACACTAGCTAATATAGAAGAGATATGGTATAAATCAAAATTTCTACCATCTTCAATAAAGCCAGCTATTGTTTTCTTAATAGCTAACTTATCAGCCTCTGTATCTGCAGGGGTATTATCTTTAGTCGCTAAACATTGATAAGCTATTGATGTATTTGCTGAAATTTGCTCAGCTAAACCATCTATTCTTTCTTGCTCATAAATATTCATAGGAAGAAAATACCCTTCTATTATAAATTACACGGAAATTGAAAAAAAATTAACTTTTTTCAAAAATTTTCTTAAATTAATTTTTAACTATTCTGCAAATAATAAAGAATAAGCTGCAGCTCCTGCTATTCTCCTATCTTCAATTGTGGGTTTTCTATTGAATTTTTCTATAAATCTCTCAAGAATACTATCTCTTACGGATTTTATTTCAGAGGTATCAATTAGATTAGCACAAGATTTTAGAATTGACTCTTCCGTTACGAGCGAAAATGGCAAATGATCTATAATTATACCTAATTTAATATTCTCTAAATCATCCACTTCTTCATTTGTTAAATCACGAGCATAAGCCTTTTCTTTGGATTGAACATAAGAGGGTGTAATTATATCTGAAATTTTATCTATAGACTCTTTTGCCCAGACTTGTGTCTCAATAACAGATTGGGCAGTTGTCCTCGGCCTCACAACTTTAGCTTTTCTCTTAGTCTGATCTTTAGTTCCGGTTGGCCTCCCATTGCTTTTAGGAGGGGTTTTAGGAGGGGCTTTAACTTTAAGAATCTCACTCTTCTTAGCTTCTATACCAAAAATAGTAGGATCTAACAGGCCCTCTTTTACAAGCTCACTCTCAAGATTAACCTTCCACATAGGTTGATGATAGGGTGAGGACTTCTGCGGTATCTTATTCTTATCTCTTTGTCTTGTCTCTTTCTTAAGTCTAGCTGTCTCAATATCATCTTGTAAATTAAATTCTGCCCTAATACCCTCAAGACTAATAATATCCCTATCGTATAACTCTATAAGTAATTTCTGATATTGATTCTCATCCGAAAGAATTGCATCATCAAAAATTAATTTAGCGGGCGAAGGAAATCCCATGGCCTTTTGAACCGCTTTAGCCTCATCCGTCCAAAAGTCAGTTAGCTTGTTTCTTAAGTAATTTAACTTTTCAATCAACACCTTCATAGAAATAAAGTTGTTTGTAAACCCACTATCTCCGCTACCTCCGCCCCCAGCTAATGAGGGTGGAATGCCCATACCATCATAAATCATAGACATTACGTGCTGATATTTTTCCGGCCCTAAAAACTTATGAACCTCTGTATTAGACTCCTTAAAGTCAAGTTCAGGCCCCCAAAATACATCTAAAGTACCAGCTGTAATATTATTAAGGACAACCTCTCTAACCTTTTCAAG
>ENA-ORBV01016592-ORBV01016592.1-microbial-mat-metagenome-genome-assembly--contig:-NODE-16592-length-10670-cov-5.276503_pt1 | contig 10670 bp, 5 predicted proteins | sample MGYA00237777_ERZ505514 | MGnify/ENA primary metagenome ERZ505514 (study PRJEB26160, sample SAMN06269048) | microbial mat metagenome | isolation source: Oligotrophic lake microbial mat | place...
GATCATCGCCAGCAACAAAGACAGCGGTACGGTCGCGGCGACACGCGCGCCGATCATCGAACAGAATGGTTTCACGGAGCGCATGAAGACGAAGTCGAGTCGAAGTTGGAGCGCAGCCGCCGCGATCGGCGCGTTCGCCGGACTGGCGTTCGCGAGCGGTTGTGCGAGGAACACATCACCTCCAGCGAACCCTACACCCGCACCCGTGCAAACGCAGGCGCCCGCGCAAACGCGGGGACTCGCGGTCGTGCCGGTGCAGGTGACATACGTGCTGAGCGCGTTGCGTCCCAGTCTCGACTCGCTTTTCCCTGCGCGTGACTCGCTGGATCGATCGGCGTGCACGGTGGCGGTGGGACTCGTCTGCCATCAGTACGTCTATCGACGCGACTCGCTGCAGCTGCGCAGTGCATACGATCGACTGTCGATCGATACGCGACTGTGGTTTCGCGCGCAGCTGGGGGCCATTGGTGTTGCGCGCGTGGCCAGTTGCGGCTACGCCCCGGAAGCGATGCGACGCGCCTCGGTAGCACTGAGTACCACGCTCTACTGGCGACGCGATTGGCGAATCGGCGCGCGCGGATCAGCGGCAACCGCGACGTTGCTCGATCCATGCCTCGTCACCGCACTTGGCGTGAATGCGACGACGACCCTGCAGAATGTGTTGAACAAGCAGTTGGCAGACTTTGCCATGCAGGCCGACACCGTCATTCCGCGCGTGGCTGACATGCGCCCCTTGGCGGATTCGCTGTGGCGCAGCTTTCTCGAACCTACGGCGCTCGACTCGACAAATACCTTGTGGCTCGTCCTCGAGCCCGAGGCGGTGCGTGTCACACCGTTTGTCGGGAACGGCCCAAGCATCCGCACGGCAATCGTGTTGTACGCGCGGCCTCGCGTGGTGGCGGGTGAGAAGCCGCGCATGAATGTCCGCCCATTGCCTCCGCTGTCGCTCGGCAGCGCGCCGGCCAACTTCGATGTGCCCGTGTCCGTGGAACTGCCGTTTGCCGAGTTGCAGCGCCGCGCGACGATCCTGCTGGCCGCAGAGACGGCGACCGCTGGCGTGCGCGTCGACAGCGTGCGCGTGCGCGGGCTCGGCGACAGTGTGCTCGTGGAGTTGGCGGTGTCGGGCGGATTGCGCGGAGCACTCACCATGGCTGCACGTTTGCGATGGGATGGCGCGGCGCGCGAACTGCGCTTGGACAATCTCGATTGGAACCTGGCGAGCAAAGGTGCACTCTCACGCGTCAAGGCGACGCTCGGCGCGCCGCTGGTGGGTCGCGCGATTCGTCGCGCGACGATGGGTGGGCGCGTGCCGTTGGGTGCGCAGCTCGATTCCATTCGTGTAGAGATGATGCGCAAGCTGAACGGCCCGATGGGGCCAGGGATCGCGCTTGGCAGCAGCGTGACGAGCCTGCAGATCCTCGGCGTCACGGCGAACGCGACCGCCATCGTGCTCACGGCGCGACTGACGGGACAGGCTGGCGTGTGGATTCAGTAGAGCGGGTGACGGCAGAGCAGGTGACTGCGTTCGGGAATCAGGTCACGTGTGCGATTGCGTGTCGTGCACACAACGAATCAGGGAGACATCGGGCATGGCACTGAAGACTCTACGCTGGACGGCACTGTTGGTTGGCGCGGCGCTCGTCGCCGGAGGTCCGTTACGCGCGCAGCGTTTCCCCGCGCCTGCCGATCCGGTCACGCAGAAGTTGATGACACGACTGGCGGCGCTCTCGGCCGATTCCATGGAAGGACGTCGTGCGGGCACCGCTGGTTCGCAACGGGCGCGTCGTTTCATCGTTCAGGAGCTGCAGTCCATCGGCGCGGCACCAGTCGGCACCAGCTTTGAGCACGTGGTTCGGTGGCCGTCGCGCAATGGCAATACGGACACGGCAGGCGCGAACATCGTGGCGCGCATTCCTGGCACGCGCCCCGGCGGTAGAGCGATCGTGATCAGTGCACACTACGACCATCTCGGTACTCGCAACGGTCAGATCCACAATGGCGCCGACGACGATGCGTCCGGTTGCATTGCGTTGCTTGCCTTGGCGGAGCGACTGCGTGCCGAGCCGATCGTGCACGACGTGCTGCTGGCGTTCTTCGACGGTGAAGAGATCGGGATGCCCGGATCGAAAGCGTTCGTGGCCACGCCGCCGCTGCCGCTCTCGCGCATCGCCGTCAACCTCAATCTCGACATGGTGAGTCGACAGGACGGCAAGTCGCTCTGGGTCAGTGGAACCTCGCACAACCCGTCGCTCAGAGTCTTGGCCGAGCGTGCAGCACGCACTGCCACTGTTCGCGTGCAATTCGGTCATGACACCAAGGGGGGGAAGCCCGGTGACGACTGGACCAACTCGTCCGATCACGCCTCGTTTCACGCCAAGGGGATTCCGTTCCTCTACCTCGGAGTCGAAGACCACGCCGACTATCACCAGCCGGGCGACGATGTCGAGAAGATTGATCCGTCGTTCTATCGAGGCGTCGTGGATTTCGCTTTTGCGCTGCTGCGCGAAGTGGATTCCTGGGTTGGCGCGCAGCCAGCAGGGCGCGGTGCGAGCGGCAGTGCCTCACCGGCCACCTTGCGCGTCACGTCGCCAGCGTCCAGTGAGAACGCGAGCGTTAGCGCCGCGGTGAATGCAGCGGCGGCGTCGCCAGCAACGCGTGTGGAGAACGCACTCGATGCCGCGATCGATGCGATGCGCGAGGAGATCGCGCATGACCTCGCGCAGATGGCGGCTATCCGTTCGCCTTCGGGATTCGAGCATGAACGGGCGCGGTGGGTGGCGGCGCGCATGCGCGCGATCGGGCTGGCGGATGTGACGATGGACAGCGCGCCCAATGTGGTGGGGCGTATCAGGGGGCGCGCGCCGGACGCGGTCAGGCACGCGACCGTCTACGTCGCTACGCTCGACGATCTCGCTCCAGTGGCCGAGCATCAGGCGCGCGCGACGCGGGCGCCGTACGTGAACGGTGATCGTGTGATCGGGCCCGGCACCCATACCTCGAGTACGACCGCAGCGATGCTGGGTGCGGCGGCAGCGTTGCTCAAGACCAGGGTGCAACCGGACTACGACATCGTCTTCGCCGCGGTCGCGCGTGAGGAGACGGGTCTCGTGGGCATGAAGTCGCTTTATGCAGAATGGCGCGATCGCGCAGATGCCTTTGTGGACATTCTCGGCGACGGCCGTTCCATCACGTATGGCGCCATCGGCATTCACTGGTGGCAGGTGTGGGGCTATCAGCCCGGTGGACATACGCTCACCGGTGGTCTGCCGAACGTGAATCTTGGTATCGCGCGCGCCGTCGATCGCATACTCAGTCTGCCGCAACCTCCGCCGTCGTCGCGCACGGTGCTGAATGTCTCGATGCTGCGGGCGGGCGACGTGTTCAACCGCAAGCCGGACAGTGCGTGGTTCTCAGTGGACATCCGATCGCTTGAGGCGCCGTCGATTGCCCGCAATGAAGCCGCCGTGCGCGCGGTGCTGGACACCGTGGCGCGGGAAACGGGCACGCGGTTCGATATGCGTGCTGTGCAGCAGACGGCCGGTGGTCAGATCGCCGGCGCGGATCGTTCGCGACTCGTCTTGCGTGCAACTGCGATTGCGCGGTCGCTTGGTGTGCAACCGCAGCTGGGCAATGCCGGTTCGTCCAATCTGAACGTTGCAATCGCCGGCGGTACTCTGGCCATCGGACTTGGTGGTGAGCGCGGCGGCGCCCGTGGAGAACCCGGTGAGTTTGCCGACATTCCGTCGATGTTGCGCACGGCGAAGGTGGTGGCTCGGCTTGCGGCCGAGATGTCGCGCGCGCCCTGAGCAGCGTTGCCTGCGCCAAGGCCACGGGGCCGGCCACGAGGGCCACGCGCGTGTCGTCGCGCAGACCGGTGCCGGCCAGCGCGACGAGTGCTCGCGAGCAGAATTTGTGACGGTCCGGGAGCGCACTCGTCTGCCGGGAGAGGGTTCCAGCCGCGAAACACTAGCGGCCCGTGGCGAAACACGACGCGTGTGCCGATTCGCTCCTCGGTATCCTCGCTGAGGTTGAGCCTCCGCGCGGGAGAATTACGCTAGCTGCGTGTGGACCACGTCTGACACAGTCACCTCGGTTTGCATGGGGTGGTTGCGCTGTGATCGCGATCACGAATCGGTTTGACTTGGTCTCTCTCGTCACGTTACGCTATTCGCGATTCCCTCCCGAATCGTAGGCCCGTTCCCACTGTTCCGAACCGCACCGGCTGGCCAGCGTGCTGACAGCCGTTCGTGCGTCCTCGTCCCCCCACGGAGTACTTCATGCGCATAGTTCGATGGGCCCTGCTGGCCGCGGTGTTCGTAGTTGCTGCGTGTTCCGATCAATCGCCAACGCCGGTAACCCCCGACATTCAATCACGCGAACGGATCGCCCCACTGCTCAGCCCGAGCGGCGCGTCGCTCATTCCTGATCGTTACATCGTGGTGCTGAACCCGAGCGCGACCCAGTCTGCGACGACCGCGGCGTCGATCGTGCCGTCGGGGCAGGGCACGGTGCTCGATACGTACGAAGATGCGTTGAAGGGTTTCACGGCCGATCTCACCCCCACCGGACTGGCTGCCGTTCGCGCCAGCTCCGAGGTCAGTTTCGTCGAGGCCGATCAGCAGGTCAGCATCAACATCACGCAGACCGGCGCGACGTGGGGACTCGACCGCATCGATCAGACGAGTCTCCCGCTCAGCACGACGTACACGTACAACGGCAACGGTAGTGGCGTGAATGCGTACATCATCGACACCGGCATCCGGCTCACGCACACGCAGTACGCGGGACGCGCCTTCTCGGGCTACACGGCGATCAACGACGGACAAGGTACCAACGACTGCAACGGTCACGGCACGCACGTGGCGGGCACGGTCGGCGGCACGACGTACGGAGTGGCCAAGGGGGTGAAGCTGTATGCGGTGCGCGTGCTCGACTGCGCGGGCTCCGGCACCACCAGCGGCGTGATCGCGGGCATCAACTGGGTGGCGGGCAACAAGATCAAGCCGGCGGTCGCGAACATGAGCCTCGGCGGCGGCTACTCGGCGTCGCTCAATACGGCCGTGTCCAATGCGGTGAACGCGGGCATTACGTTCGTGGTGGCCGCGGGCAACAGCAACGCCAACGCCTGCAACTACTCGCCGTCATCGACGCCGAGCGCGATCACGGTGGGGTCGAGTGTGTCCAACGATTCGCGCTCGAGCTTCTCCAACCTCGGTACGTGTCTCGATATCTTCGCGCCGGGTTCGAGCATCACGTCGTCGGTCAGCACCAGCGATGTCGCGACGGCGGTGTACAGCGGCACATCGATGGCATCGCCGCATGTGGCTGGCGCGGCCGCGCTCTACCTGCAGGTCAATCCCACGGCGACGCCTGCCCAGGTGACGACGGCGCTCACGTCGAATTCGACGCTCAACAAGATCACGAACGCCGGCACGGGCAGTGTCAATCGCCTGCTGAATATCAGCTTCATCGGCGGCGTACAGCAGCCCGCAGCGCCGGTGGCGCTATTCACTTATACCTGCGATGTGCAGCGCCGTTGCGTCTTCGACGCCAGCACGTCCACGGGTACGGCGCTCAAGTATGCGTGGCGCAACACCCACGACCGCCCCGCGTCCGGCGTGACCGCGGTGTACTGGTGGGATCGTCCCGGCATCGCGAAGACGATCACGTTGACGGTGACCGATAACATCGGCCGGACCTCGACGATCGCGAAGACCATCACGATCAACTGATCGACGATCGCGCGCTCGCGCTGGGGCGATGGCACAGCGCGCGCATCACACATCGCATGCAAAACGGGGGCGCCGACTTGGCGCCCCCGTTTGGTATCATGAACCGCCGAACGTCCGAGTTGTCTCACGCGCGTCGCGGACTACCGCACCGGTTACGCGTGCGAGGCCCACGACGTCTCGCCCTTGGTGTACGGCAGGCAGGGGTCGAACCGGCCCGGTGACTCGATGTACCGCTGCGCCTGCGTGACACCGATCTCCGACGTGAAGTAGCCGAGCAATGTCAGCTCCTTCATCATGCGGAAATAGTGCGCCGGCTGGTTGCCCTTGCGGGAGTCCATGTACGACTTCTGTTCCTTGTCCAACCCTTCGAGCAGGCTGAGTCGCTGTGCGGGCGTGCTTGCCATGAACGACGTCCTGTTCGCCGCCTGTGACGCGTCCTCGAGCTCTTTCATGCCGTCGCGAAAGATCTGCTGATCCTTGGGCTCGTAGGCGTCGGTGACCATGACGGCCATGAAGGCACCCGTCTTGGCAGCCTTGGCACCCGGCGTTTTCGTCTCCGGCAGGATCGTGTCCGCGACTTCGTCGAGGAACGCAATCTCTGTAGCGGTGAATGGCGTGAAGGCGACCGCGCCGGTGCTGTCGGCGACCGTTGCCGCGTCTCTGGGTGCGCAACCAGTCCAAAGCGCACTGCCGCCGATAAGTGCGGCACCGCCCAGCAGCGCACTGACGCGCTTGATGGCTTCGCGCCGATCGATCAGGGACTTCATCTCGGTATCGAGTGACATGGCGGGTCCGTTTAGAGATTGCGCTTGTTGAGCTCACTGACGGCGAAATCGGCGGCGCGCGCGGTGAGGGCCATGTAGGTCAGCGATGGATTCACGGCCGCCGCCGATGTCATGGCCGAACCATCCGTCACGAACACGTTCGGTGCGTCCCACACCTGATTGTGCGCGTTGAGCACCGAGGTCCTGGGATCGCGTCCCATGCGCGCCGTCCCCATCTCGTGAATGCCCTGTCCCGGGAAGTAGCCGTAGTCGTACGTGTTGACATCCTTCACGCCGGCGGCCGACAACAGCTCCGCCATGTCGTTCATCATGTCCCGGCGCATGAGGCGTTCGTTCTCGCCCGTGGCGCAATCGATCCTGAGCACCGGCAATCCCCACTTGTCCTTCTGCGTATCGTCGAGCGTGATCTTGTTGTCATGGCTTGGCAGCATCTCGCCGAAGGCCATGCCACCGATCGACCAGCCGCCCGGTTGCGCCATCTCGTCCTTGAACGCGCCGCCGATGCCCGCTTCGGCGATCGCACGCGACCACCCCGACCGACTCGCGCTTCCCTGATAGCCGAACCCGCGCAGGTAGTCGCGCTTGTCGCCGCCGATGTTGCGGTAGCGCGGGATGTAGAAGCCCGTGGGGCGACGGCCGTAGTAGTACTGGTCGTCGAGTCCTTCCAGGCGGCCGGACGCGCCGAGTCGGAAGTGGTGGTCCATGAGGTTGTGCCCAAGCTCGCCGGAGCTGCTGCCGAGTCCACCCGGCCAGAGGTCGGTGGCGGAGCGCATGAGCAGCCATGTGGAGTTGAGCGTGGACGCGCAGAGGAAGATCACCTTCGCGCTGTAGTCCGTCGTTTCGTTGGTGACCGCGTCGAGCACCCGCACGCCGCTCGCGCGCTTTTTGTCCTTGTCGTACAGCACTTCGCTGACGATGGAGAACGGTTTGAGCGTCAGCTTGCCCGTCGCCATCGCGGCCGGCAGCGTGGACGACTGCGTGCTGAAGTAGGCGCCGTACGGGCAACCCAGCCAGCAGGCGTCGCGCGACTGACAGGCGCCGCGACCCGGTAACGCCTGCGTGATGTTGGCGGTGCGCGCGTGAATGAGATGGCGCTTGCCGTCGAAGAGCGTCTTCAATTTTCCGGAGACGAATTCTTCGCCGCAATTGAGCTTGTGCGGCGGCATGAACTGGCCATCGGGGAGCACGTCGAGGCCGTCGCGGTTGCCGGCGATACCGGCGAACTTCTCGACCTTGTCGTACCAGGGGGCGATCTCGTCGTAGCGGATCGGCCAATCGACGGCGACGCCTTCTTTCAGGTTCGCATCGAAATCGATGTCGCCGTGGCGATAACTCTGCCGCCCCCACATGAGCGAACGTCCGCCGACGTGATAGCCGCGATACCAATCGAAGCGCTTCGTCTCGGTGTACGGCGACTCCTCGTCCTTCACCCAGAAGTCGAGATTCTTTTCGTTGAGCGGATAGTCGCGCTTGAGCACCGGATAGTGCTTGATCATCTCCTGCGTACGGCCGCCGCGGTGCGGATACTCCCACTGCCCCTTGGTCGCGTTCACGTAATCCTTCACGTGCTCGATATTGCGTCCGCGCTCAAGCAGCAGCACGCGGAGGCCTTTCTCCGTGAGCTCCTTCGCTGCCCAGCCGCCGGAGATGCCCGAGCCTACCACGATCGCATCATACGCCGGTTCCTGCACTGCTTCCTCCTGTGTCACGGACGACTGCGGAGAACTGGTGGGTCGCGTCGCCAATATGGGGGTTGGGACGTCGGCTGGCGACGAAAATCTGGCTTCCAGCGGGGGGCAGAGCGCGCGCCGGTTCAGCTCCCCAACCGCGTGATCCACCGCCCGTGCGGTGAGCGCCATGTAGGTCAGGGAGGGATTCTGGCAGGCGGTGGAAGTCGTGCAGGAGCCATCGGTGACAAAGACGTTGGGCGCAGCCCACAGCTGATTCCACTTGTTGAGCACGGACGAGCGTCAATCCCGCCCCATGCGCGCCGTGCCCATTTCATGAATCCCCTGCCCGGGGACATACCCCTCATCGAACGTTTTGACGTCGCGCACGTCGGTCGCGCTGAGCATCTCGGCCATGTCGGCGATCATGTCCTTTCGCATCATCGTGTCGTTCTCGCCGATGGTGCAATCGATCCTGAGCACCGGCAATCCCCACTTGTCCTTGACCGTCGCTTCGAGCGTGACACGGTTGGCGTGGTTGGGGAGCATCTCGCCAAACGCCGTACCGCCAATCGTCCACTGACCTGGCTCCGCGATCGCATCCTTGAAGCCGCCACCAACGCCCAACTCCGCGACCGCGGGGGACCAGCCGCCACGACCGGCGCCACCTTCGTAGCCAAAGGTGCGATTTTGTGATAGCGAATCGGCCAGTCCACGGCGACGCCGTCTTTCGCGTTCGCTTCGAAATCGTAGTCGCTGAGTCGAAAACTGCAGCGTCCCCGCATCAGCGAACGTCCGCCAACCACGTACGCCCGATACCAGTCGAAGCGTTTCGATTCGGTGTAGGGCGCGTCTTCGTCCGACGCCCACCATTCGAGGTTTTCTCGTTGAGCGGAAAGCTGCGCTTGAGCACGGGATATCGCTGTGCCATCGCCGTCGTGCGTCCACCACGATGCGGATATTCCCAGGGCGCCTTGGCGGCGTTGACATAGTCCTTTGATGTGCTCGACGTTCCCCGACCCGACCACGATCGCATCGAACGTATTGGACTGCACAGCATCCTCCCTGCGTCTGGCGGCGAAGTTCCGGCAAACGTGCGGATCACCGTCACGCCATGGCAGACGGGGTGGGCGCATGCGTCGCACGCTAGAATTCGGCAATGCAATTTTCCCGCCGAAGACTGCTGTTCAGTCGCGCGCTGCGCCGCGCCATGTTGACGGTCATTGTCCTCAGTGCAACCAGTGCCTGTCAGCGTTCCCGAGGCAGCGCCGACGCAACCGCGGTTACTCCAGTCATTGAGCGCGTCGCCCCCAATCCACTGCTCATGCATGCCGGCGCCCCTGCAGAACTGGAGATCACGGGGCGCGGCTTCGCGCTCGATTCCAATACGGTTTCGTTGGGCCCACACCGAGTGGATGGGCTCCGCTCGACGCTCAACGGCACCCGCGTCCGACTGACGGTGCCCGAGCGCATGCCGGGTGCGGGTGGGATGGCGCCGCCGCTGTGGGTCTCGGGCACGTATGCATTGGTAGTGCAGACGAGGCATGGTCGCTCCGACAGCGTGCTCGATCGAGCCATCTCCGGTGGCTCGAATCTGAAACTTCACGTCGCGCAGCAACACCTGCTCGCCCCGCAGCTCCCACCGCACGACCCGATCACCGATCGGCATACCGGCGATGCTGAAGCCAGCTTGCGTCTGCTCCAGAGTGGTGACCCACAGCATGTCGCGACCGAGTTCGACCGTCGGAATCTCGTAGTACAACTTTTCGCCGATCTTGTGAACCTGGAACAGACCGACTTGAGTCTCGGCCTTGTCGGTGATCACTTCGGCATACGGCTTGACGGCCGTTTCAACTTGGGCCTCGGCGCCGTTTTCGCCGCCACCACCCCGTCGCTGCGCAAGAACCGAGTCCGGCGCCCAAAGGGTGATGACGAGTCCTGCGGCGGCCAGGACTCCTAACCATCGTCGTCTCTTCATGCGTCGTTTCCTTCTCAAGGTGTCGAATCGTCGAACGAGATTGGCCGAACGCTCGGTGGGTCGCGAGTCGCTCGTCACGAGGGATCGGTCAACTACCGAACGGCAGGTTCCGGTGGTGAGGTTTCGTCGCCGGTTTCGACTTCGATCAAGCCGGTCTCCAACTGCACGGGACCGAGAGTCGAGATCGAAGCGTGCAGGATCTTCAATTGAATATTCAGTCGCAGCGCGTCGGCCCGTTCGACGACCACCGTCAACAGGCCGTTGTACAGAAGCGAGCCGTTCTCCTGAGCGTAGTAACCCGCGATCACCCCGATCAGACCGAGCAGATCGCTACAGGTCCCCAAGTACAGCAGATTGTTCTCGCGGATCACCGGATCGGAGACTCCCAGCACGTCCTTGTTGCTCTGATGCATCGAGATCAGGCTCACGAGCGTGTTGAGCTCGTTGAACCGGCGTCGGTAGGTCATCACTTCCAGGCCCAGCAACGTCAGGAAAGCGAGGCCTATGT
>ENA-ORBV01016593-ORBV01016593.1-microbial-mat-metagenome-genome-assembly--contig:-NODE-16593-length-10670-cov-3.454640_pt1 | contig 10670 bp, 14 predicted proteins | sample MGYA00237777_ERZ505514 | MGnify/ENA primary metagenome ERZ505514 (study PRJEB26160, sample SAMN06269048) | microbial mat metagenome | isolation source: Oligotrophic lake microbial mat | place...
ACCCGCATTTGCTGCTCGATCTGTTCGCGGCAATCACATTTTTTGTCGTGGCGGTGTGTCTTGGCATTGTCGCACTTATTCTCAGTCAAGGCTGATTCATGAAAAAGCATTGACACGATTCCAGATGACACATTGAGGGAAACACGTCAATCGTGCCGTGATGTACTTCAGTCGTTCGCCGATAGTCTTTCAAATCGTTCTGACATGTAGTTCGACTGTCCCAAATTCGACCCCAGCGGCCTTGGGGACTGACTTTTAAACGTGGGGCAAGCTGCCAGCTTGCCGACTCACTTTCTGAACACGCCGATCTTGTGACAATTCTGGCAAGCTGGCAGCTTGCCCCACGGTGGGTGATGACTAAAGCGTCGGTCCCTGACCTGGATTGGGGCGTTCAATCGAACCTGGGACAGTCGAAGTAGCCTTGGGGCCATTTGGCACGAGCACGTTGCTTCGTCAGTGCCTTCGGTTCTGGAGCAGGATGGCATTCTGTCGGTCGAAACGCCATTGGGCAAGACTGCCCAACCTGAATTTTTGGAGGTCGGCACAGCAGTGCGATGAAAACAGTCTCAGTACCCGTCCGCAATAGCCGATGCATCAAACCGGATCGGATCAAGTTTCAGCCGCAGCCGGCATTCGTCAAGCATCGTCTGAGTCGCACTGGCACCGATGCGGCTGACGCCGATGTCCCGGCACTGTAACAATGCGTCCATGTCGCGAATACCGCCGGCAGCCTTCACCTGAACGTGCGGTGCCGCATGTTTTCGCATGAGCCTCAGGTCATCCATCGTCGCTCCGCCGGTCCCGTAGCCAGTTGATGTCTTGACCCAATCGGCGTCGAGATCACTGCAGATCTCACAGAGCCGGATCTTTTGTTCGTCGCTGAGGTAGCAATTCTCGAAGATGACCTTCACTTTCTGGCCAGCCGCATGCGTCACATCAATCACCGCATTGATATCGCTGCGAACAAAATCCCAGTCGCCGCTGAGGACTCGACTGATGTTGCACACCATGTCCAGTTCCTCGCCACCGTCGGCCAGTGCCTGTATCGCTTCCGCCACCTTGATGCTGGTGAGATGACCGCCGTGGGGAAAACCGATCACAGTGCTGGCCCGGCATCCGGAACCTTTCAGGAACTCCGCGCAGCGTTTCAGATAGTGCGGCTGAATGCAGACGCTGCCGGCCTTGTACACCGCGGCCAGCCGGCAACCGGATTCGAAATCCTCGAACGTGAGCGACGGCTTCAGCAGCGAATGATCGATCATCCGGGAAATGTCTTCGTACGTGTAATTCATTGGCGATGCTTTCGTGGACCTACTGAGCGGATCGCGAAGTCCCTTCTCCCCCTGTCAGGCGGAGAAGGTGGCCGATCCCGGCGCGCCGGGAGATGAGGGGGTCACTTCCACGGCAATCCCGCACAGACCAGCTTGCCTGCTGCATTTCGGCCGTAGACGCTGCCACTGGAAACGATCGGAACGGTCCAGCATCGCCCTTCGAGAAACGGGGAGCGAGCCAGTTCCTTGTAGCCACTCGGCGAGGCCTCAACCAGCGCCAGATCGCCCTGGTCCGACAACACCAGCAGCCGACCGTCGACGATCATCAGCGAACCGCACCCCAGTCCGCGTTGTTTCCAGACTGATTTGCCGGTGGCGGCTTCGAGACAAGTCAGCATGACGTTGCGACTACTGTGCGAATCCCCGTCGAAGCCATAGAAATGCCCATCCTGAAGGACACTGTTGCTGAAGTGATTGCGCATCTCGTGATTGACATAGATTGGTTCCAGCGAATCATTCCGGAACCGAAACATGCCGCAACCGACTTTGTAACCCGTCGAGATAAAAATCGTGTCGTCGATGATGATCGGTGTCGTCGAATTTGTTTGGTAAGGCGACTTCCACTCTTTGAAGGCAACTTCGGTTCCGTCGGCTGAATTTACGATCCGCAGGCCGTTGCAGTCCAGCGTGGCCAGCAGCGTGCGTCCCTGATCATCAAAGGTGGCAACAGATCCGTAGCCGGCATCGTGCAGTTCCGTCTGCCACAGTTTTACGCCGTTCGTCTTATCGTACGAGACAACTCGGCCTGCCTCCAGAATCAGCTGTTTGCCAAGGATCCGGGCCGAACTGCTGAAGCCCCATTCCGGCAACTTCACTCCCAGATCCTGCTGCAGATCCTTCTGCCACACGACACTTCCGTCCGCCATTTTCAGGCAGAACAGTTGCCCCTCTTTGCCCAGAGTGTACACCAGATTGCCATCAATCGTCGGTGTCGAGCACGGACCTCCTTCGTGGAGATTGTCGATCAGCCGACAAGGGTACGTGTGCTTCCAGTGAACCTCGCCGGATTCCGCATCCAGGCACCAGACCTGTTCATTTCCATCGACATGTCCCATCGCCATCATGCGCCCGCCGACAACCGACATCGAACTGAACCCGATTCCGATGTCCCGGGTCCACGCAACCGGCAATCGGTCCTTCGGCCACTCAGTGCTTAGAGTTCCCTGCCGCAGATTCAAATCATGCGCGGGGCCACCCCAATTTGGCCAGTCAGCCGACGTCGAACCCGTCGTATCGGCAACCGAAACGCTCACCACCTGTGAACTGTCACCAGCTGCAGCGATCGACGCGCCTGCCGAAATCATGCCGCTCGCGACAATCGAAACGGCAGCCACGAGGACGAGCAAAAGGCACATCACGCGATTCTGAGTTCTCATCTCGACTCCTCTGCAATGCGAATGTGGTCAAAACCTAAGAACCCCTAACAAAACCTGCGTGAGCCGCGACGTTTGTGGTTGCGTTTCAGGCAAGGAGAGAGGAGAAGACGGGACGACACCCCGTCGACGACGAGCGACGCAGCCTGAAACGCAACCACCAGCGTCCCGAAGGGTTGCGTCGACAGCGGCCGATCTGCGGCGTCATCACTCCTCGACGACATTTGTCGCCTCGTCGTTCTTCCTTGCATCTCGCCCACTCTCGACACAACGCGGACACCCAGGTCTTGTTAGGGGTTCTAAAGTAAAACGCCCTTTGTTTGGTTTCTGTTCGCTACCGCTGAACCGCTACAACTCGAAAGCCGATGTGATCGTAGCGGCGCTCCGGTTCGAACCGTAACCGAAAGGCACTCCGGCAAGGCCACCCTTCGTCGGCCCAGCACCCGCCTCGGCGCGAACGGGAGATGTCCCCGTGTTCGCTTTTCGTTGCCGATGTCTTCGCGGAATACAAGTCCGGATCCACACCGCCCGGCAACCTCGCGTGGTACCAGTCCCGGCACCATTCATAGATATTGCCGTGCATGTCGTGCAGGCCCCAGGGATTGGCCGGATAACTGCCGACTGTCGCGGCCCGACCGAGCGACGGCCCCTCCTCAGCTCCATTGTATTGCTTTCCCTTGAAGTTCGCCTGTTTGCTGCTCAGCCTGTTTCCGAAAGAGGTGGCGGTCGTGGTTCCTGCCCGGCAAGCGTATTCCCACTGAGCTTCCGTCGGCAGCCGGAATTCCCAATCCATCGGGACGTCGCCGGATTGGTGGCCCTTTTCGGTGAGTTGTTTGCAGAACTCCTCGGTCTCAGCAAAGTTGACATTGCCCACAGGGAGGTCATCCCCCGCGGGCAACTCCGCTGTCAGCTCGCCAGGCAACTCTCCGATGATACTCTTCCACTGCCCCTGCGTCGCTTCGAACCTGCCCATCCAAAAGCCTTTGGTCAGGGTCACCTCGACCTGACTTTCACCCGGCCTCCGTTCTGGCTCGCCGCGCGGGCTTCCCATCGTGAATCGGCCCGGCGGGCACCAGCAGAACTTGATACCGACAATCTCTCGCTCGTCCCCTGACTTTGAACCGTTGAAGGCTGAGGGAACAGCGACCGTGGACGGCTCGTCCACCGGCATCACTGACTCGACGCGTTGGCATCCATATACGCTGGACGCCAACAGGACGAGAGAGCAAATTCGTCTCGGGAAACACATGAGTCCACCTCAACCCACAAACGTATTGGAATTTGCAAAGCGAACGCGAGGATCCCACCTGAACGTGTCCGGTCTCTTTGTTTCGAGAGCGGCGAGCAGGTCAAGACGTGTTCGTTCTGACGAGTTCATAGATTGTCTCCCACAGTGGGCAAGCCACAAACCGGGCCGCTCAACAATCCGGTCATCTCGACCATGACCGTGGTCCCCGGCATGTATCTGGCCACCCGCGTTGCCCGAGTCACACCATCATAAATCACGAGCGCGCCATCACTCCCTCATACCGGGCAGCGGGTGTCGAGCGCGAACAACAAGGCGGACAGTTTTCGAAGGCCAAAAAGCCACAGCTTGTTCGAGTGTAAACGGCCAAACGTCACCGCGATTCGGACGCCTTGCCATCAGATTCTTCTGCGTCCAAAGTTTGGAAGAGATCATCAGCCATACCTGCGAGCGCCTCGTTCGGAGCGGTCCCATCTGCAGCATACGAGACGAACTGGCGGCCGCTGCGATTCTCTTGTTCCTTCAAATCGCGGAAAATGGCTCGCAGATCGTAGTTGAAACGCGCGGCATCGCCATCACGGACTCGCCGGACTTCTTCAACAATCGGGTCAGACCAAGTCATGACTTCACCTCCATCATTTCTTCCGAAGTACAAATGATCGGTGCCTTGAATCCGTTGCTCGTCGTTTCAAGATAGATCCGGTCCATCATCGTTCATTCTGTCTTACATGCTGAAATCCATTTCGGAAATGAGCTGCGTCCCATTTGTTTGCATCAGCTGCAGACGTGACCAATTCGTCGGTTCGGCGGCTCTGGAAGCATGATGCAACAGTCATTCTGGATTGACAACCACTTCACCGGTTGGTCCCCGGAAGAGCACTTCCAAGCGGTTGAGAACATCCCGGCCCAGGATGCGTTCGCTGCCAGTAAAGTCCGCTTGCAGGCGGCACGGATGTTCCTGCTCGTCAAGCTGAGCCCAGATTAGAAATCCGAGCGTTGCGGCAGAACCGCCTACAACACCACTGATCAAACTCTGCACGCCCATAGACGGAACCAGTTGCAGGATTTGACAATCGGCCCAAGGCAAGACGCTGGCATCTGCCCCCGTATCGGGAATCACTCGATCCAGCACGATTCCCGGCAATCCGCTGGCCAGCCTGAATTCGACGCTGATCAACGGCAAGGCTTCACCGGGATAACTGGTGTCATACGGAAACGCAGTACGACGGATACGGCACGGTTGTTCTTCTTTTCCGACGCAGATCAGGAACGGATGTTGACCGGATGCTTCAGCCGCATGAAACACGGTGACTGGACTGCTGCCCGACGCGATCACCATGCCATCTGCGAAGCCGATCCACTGACCGAAGTACGGCTCGATCAGTTCGTGGCGGATGGCCCAGTATCCCGCTTCATTCTTGCGCCGGTCAGGGTGGATTTGCAGGGCGATCTCCGGGGGCAGTTGGTCAGCAATGCTTTTCATCGGTCACCTCGGGTGCATCGTTTGGTCTGTGGTGATTCTACTAATTCCGAAATCTTTTCCACAGCGTTCCCTTTCTTGCTCGGAGCAAACCTCGAAGTAGAAGCTTGCAATCGGAGTCTCGACGTAGATTCGCGGCAAACGGTTGCCCCTAAAAGACGAAAGCAGAACATAGATGTCAGGAACCGCTTATCATGATTTCACAAATCAACGGTTCCTGACACCTTTTGACTTTTGCACCTTTTGACTTTCTTCGATTATTTTGATTTCACAAACAACGGTTCCTGACACCTTTCTCCCCCATGCACTGCATCAGCGATCCGCACGCCGGGCAACACAGTTTTGTCGGTTCACGGGTTCCGCCTTCGTCGCTGGTCGCCGATGAAGCAGCATGGCACCACGCCCACGCTGCGGATTCAGAACCTACTGAAACTCGGCATTCGCAACGACAAGCGGTGATTCATGGTATCAGCAGCAAAGGCCCGTTGGAGATGTCGTCGAGTCACGCAGTGCATGAAGCCCTGTCCCTCGATTACCTCACGGGACAGGGAGTCGTGAGTCTTTTCACAATCTGGCAGAAGCTCACTGCACGGAAATGAACCGTCCGGTGTGGACCCGCACGCCGGGTGGTGCGGGAGGGGTTCAGCCGCAAGGCTGACCCCGATCCCGATCAATTGTTAGCTGGTCGGTTCGATTCCATTGAGAAGTAGCCTGACTTGTTCGGCTGTAAATTCGGGTGGCTTTTCAGGAAACATCCCGTCCTCCGCGTTGTACGTATCTCGGATCCGCTTCAAAAACTGCTCCGGAATGCCAGTCCAGTTGCCGGTTGAAGTCACAACCTCGAAACCTTTTACCAGGGTGCCAGACTGTTGAGGGAGCAGACCGTGGACGGAAACGATTGGAACCCGTGACGTCCGGCTACTTACGCATACCCAAAGCCTGTTGTATTCATCGACCGAAACAACCCATTCGCACCGGCCATCAAATCCCACTTGACTTTCGTTGCGTCTATATTGCACATTTAGAAATGCAATCTTGGTAAACGGGAACAGAGGTCTTGTAGCAGGCGAGCGAATCGCAGCGTTCATCTCTCCGGTTTCGTCTTTTTCAATTTCAAGAGTGCGATCTCCGTTCTGCAGGCGGTAGGTGCCAATTGCATTCACCGGCTGACCCGCAAGCAATGACGGTAACGCATCATTCTGGGTTTGTTGTTTGTGAAATTGGATGAAGAGCAATGCTGCTAATCCCGAGGCGGCGAGAGCAGCGATCACGAAGCCTCGATAACCCGACAATCGCCGCAGACCCAAGTTCAGTTGTTCGTGTTCAGTCAATTGGCGATTCCATTCTGCCAGCCAAATTCGCGAAGAACTGCTTCGGCTACGTGCATGGAGCATTCCGTGCATCACGGTGGCGGCCGAACAACCACGATCACCCGGCGGCTGGGGTTGACGAGCCAATGCCGGAAACCGAGTCACTGCCGCTCGGGAGCATCGGCTTGTTCGTCAGCTCTCCGCGCCGCAAGACACGCCGTCCCGATAATTCCGTACGACGGTTCGCGTTATCAACCATTGCAGCAAGATTGCCGCCAAACTGATCTGAGATTTCACGACGCCATTGGTGGATCGTTCCAATAATGTCATTGAGGTCTTCAGTCGTCGAGTTGAGTGTCATCGCTCATCAGATTCTCTGGAGTACAGATTATGGGTGGAACCACATTTCGATGCCGAAGGACCCCTTGAATGATCGGCATCGTCCTGGCGTTTGCCAGATGTGTGCAGTTCCATGTCAATAGATATTCTACACCATGCCACGCTGCAATGGCAATATGCAAAGCATCGGCCTCCGCTTTTCGCGGAAGCGCCGCAGACAACATCAGTGCATCTGCAAGAACAAGGATCTCTGGATCTACTGCCAGGAGCGGCAAACCATCCAGATGTACAAGCCGCTCCTCCGCGAGCACCGAATCCCCCATGCAAGCTTCGTCGATGACATATTGTGACGTCACCAGGGTGTACTTGCCGCGTTCATCTGACCACCATCGTTTAGTTAGAATCTGTCGCGCTGCTGCGACAACGTGAGACGCCGGTCGCTCTCGCAAATGGGTCACGATCGAAGTTTCGATGTAGATGCTCGCCATGTAAATGAATCATCCTGACGAACTCTTCATTATCCGCGCTGAGCGCGGGATACTGGATATGGGCCGCCCCCGGATTCGACGTGACCGTATCGGCTTGCGGCGCGGGTGTCAACAGGATCAGACGCGGTGTGCGGAATTGGGCGCAGTCGCTGATTTCGTCGGCTGCCGCTCGTGCAGTTTCATCGCGTCGGAGAGCAGTTCAAGCAGGTCACGCTTGCCGAGCGGGACTTTGCGGCTTGCCGCGACATGAGTGCATGCGATCTGCCGAAATCGGGTTGCTGTGTTGATTGCACGTCGCGCGGGTTCGCCTTGCGGCGAAAGTCCTTTCCGGCAGAAAGGACCTACAGGAAGAGCGGCGAAAGTCCTTTCCGGCAGAAAGGACCTACAGGAAGAGCCGAATTGCGGGGAACCCCCTCATCCGGCCTATCGGCCACCTTCTCCCCCTGGAAGGGGGAGAAGGGACGTTGGTAAAACATTGGCAGTCGCGACAGAAAAACAATCTCGCTCGGCCCGGATGGGGCCAAGCTACGGGTGTGGGAGCGAAGAGCGGAGGAACTGCAGTGTGCTTTGAAAATCTTCGGGGAATGGGGCTTCGAATTGGAGGTCTTTGCCGGTGTGCGGATGCCGGATGGTCAGGCGGAAAGCGTGCAGGGCCTGGCGGGCGATGAGGATGTTGTCGGGCGGTTCTGCGGCCTCAGGCTTCAGTCCGAGGATGTCGGCTTTGGTGAGTGCGGCCTGGCCGATGTACATACGGTCGGCCACGATCGGGCTGGCGATATGCTGCATGTGGACTCGCAGCTGGTGAGTTCTCCCGGTCTGAGGATGCAGATCCATCAGAGCATAGCGACCGAAGGATTCGGCCGTGCGATAGAACGTGACGGCCTCGCGGGCGTTGCCTCCTTCAGGACACACGATCATCTTTTCCCGGTTACGCGGACTTGCGCAGACGAAGGTCCGGATGTAGTCGGAGGCCAGTTCGGGGACGCCTCGCACGATCGCGCGGTATTCCTTTTTGACTTCGCGGCGTTCGAACTGGCTGCTGATCTTCTGATGAACCTGGTTGTCCTTCGCGATCAGTATCACTCCGGTCGTGTCGCGGTCCAGACGATGGACAATTCCGGGGCGGTGCCGTCCGCCGACATCGCTGAGTGAGTCGAAGTGAAACTGCAGCGCACTGGCCAGAGTTCCTCGATGGTTACCCTTTCCTGGATGCACCACCATGTTGGCCTGCTTGTTGACGACGATGATCGCATCATCTTCGTAGATCACGTTCAGCGGCAGGTCTTCAGCAATGACGTTCGATTCTTCTGCATCCGGCAGCTGGATCCAGATGCGGTCGTTGACTCGCAGACGGCGGGAGGACTTCGGATTGAGACCGTTTAGCTGTACGCCGCCTGCTTCGATCGCGCGCTGCAGTTGAGCGCGGCTGTGGTTGGGAAAGAGGCGATTCAGATAGTGATCCAGCCGCCATCCGTGCGCGCGGGCTTCCACTGTGAGATCGATGGGCTCTTCGGAGTTCGCCAGTTCTACTGCCGACAACGGTGCAATGTCACCGTCGTCAGCTGCCAGCGGATTGTCTGAGTCGGACGTTGATTCGTCCGACGTCATTCGCCGGATTTCTCGGGCGCTGCCGGAGTTTCACCCTCTGGTACTGCCGGAGTTTCAACTGCTGGTACTGCGGGCGTTTCAGCCGGAGTATCTGTTGCCGGAGTATCTGTTGCCGGAGTATCTGGCGTCGGCGGTTCAGCTGCGGGCGGAGTGGTCGCCGGTGCGGTTGTGCCTGGAGTCTCACCAAGAGCTGGCGTCGTCCCGCTTTTTGCCGGGGGGAGATTCTTCAGGAAACTGTCGAGGTCCATGTTCGGAATATCGGGAACCTTGCCGGGGCCGTCCTGAGGCAGCTGAAGATCATCGTTGGGTTTCGGGTTCTGCTGCTGGAACCAGGCATAGAACGACCGAGTCGCTTCCAGAGGCAGCTTCCTGATTCGATCTTCAGCCATCTCCTTGAAGATGGTTGAGTCCGGATCATCTTTCAACACTTTCTCCCAAGCCGCCACGGCAGCATTGGTGGTTTCATCGTCGCCGTTGCAGCGGGCTTCTGCAATGCGGGCCAGTCCGACCCGAACTCGCTGCCGGACGGTTTCTGGAATGTCATTTCGAGCGGCGAGAACGTCGTAAGTCGTTTCCGCGGTCTTGAGTTCTTCCAAGCCGACTTCGCGGTTGGTGAACAGATTGCCAACAGCGTTACTCAGTGAGAATTCCGCCTGCTTGAGTCTGGCCAGAATGCCGATTTGTGAATCGGGTGACTCATCGGCGACGGCCTGGAAATCTTCGGGTGTCGAGGCCAGTAGCAGTCCCCGCGAAGCTTCCGCTGTCGCCGGTGGTCGGCGTGCGATGAAAACCGCTACCGCAGCAACCGCCACAACCGCAGCGAGTCCGTAAATCATGGTCGTGCCGTACTGCTCCAGCCAGGGCCTTGATTCCTTAAGGATCTTTGCCAGCTGCACTTCGTCCTGGTGGTGTACGTAATGTCGGTCCGACATCGTCGGGGAACTTTCATCGAGAGAAATCGCCACATCGAAGAGCGCACTTCAATACCGGGACGGATACCGAGCGATGAACGAATCGGCCCCCGAAGCTGGGCCGAAGTTCTCGCAGACGCGGAATCCGAAGCGGTTTTGAACGCACTGTTTGGGAAAACAAGCTGTGAAGTATAGGAACTCGGTCAAAAACAGGTCAAGCTGCGCGTTAAACATTGGAAACGCAAAGATTTCAGGGAGCATCGAGGATGCTGAAGATTTTGCCCTATGCAATCGGGCGAAGTGCCACAACTCGGCGGGCGATGATCGGCGGGCTGGGCGGAGGACTGTCGCTGACACTGTCCGGGCTGCTCAAGGCTGAGGCGGCGACCGAACAACTGGCATCGAACCGGATTCGGTCGTGTATTTTCGTGTTCTACTACGGTGGTCCGAGTCACCTGGATACCTATGACCCGAAACCGTCCGCTCCCTCGACCGTCCGCGGAGAGTTTCAGCCGATCTCAACATCAGTTCCTGGAATTCAGATTTGCGAACACCTGCCGCACATGTCGCGCGTCATGCAGCAC
>ENA-ORBV01016594-ORBV01016594.1-microbial-mat-metagenome-genome-assembly--contig:-NODE-16594-length-10666-cov-6.692417_pt1 | contig 10666 bp, 30 predicted proteins | sample MGYA00237777_ERZ505514 | MGnify/ENA primary metagenome ERZ505514 (study PRJEB26160, sample SAMN06269048) | microbial mat metagenome | isolation source: Oligotrophic lake microbial mat | place...
GCCTCGTCGCACTCGACCCCCCGCATCTGGACGATCACGTGATCGTCCAGATGCGGGGGGTCGAGTGCGACGAGGCCGACATCGACGCCGCAGACGGCGCGCTCCTGATCCGCCCCACCGAGATCGTGTCCGTCATCGGCTACGGCGTGAGTCGTGCGGAGGGTGAGCGGATCCGTGCGGGTGGCGAGGCTGCCTGCTGAGGACCCTGGGGCTTTGACGGGATTACTTATGCCACACCCATCTGAGTTTTAGAGGTTGCAACGTCCGACTGACGGTGATATAAGTAACGTACAGGTTAGTCCCCTAAGAGAAGGAGACACGAGCATGAACAGCATGAGATTGACGGAGCGACAGGTGCGAGCGTTGTGGCGAAGCACGTGGTTCTCAAACACAATGGAATCCCGCATGATGTTCAGCTCCGAGGAGTCACTGACCCCCGACGAGATGACAGACCTAGAGGCACGCTTGTACGTTGCCTCCCATCCCGAGACAGTCGCACACATCGTAGGGATGGAGGTGGAGTGATGAGCGTGGTCTTGCGCTTTGACCTACCGAGCGGAGAAGTGTTGTACGCGGGAGAGCGCGGTGAGTGGTGCGACAAAGAACGAGATGCCGCGCACTTCGACAAGCCAGGAGAAGCGAATCTCTACCTGTCGCTCAACTTCGGCCACTCGGCCCAGTACGCCGTCATCGTCACCACCAAGGAAGTGACCTAATGCAAGCTCTTCTTACTGCGGTGATAATGCAGGGAACGTTGTTTGGGGGGCTTGTCATCGTCGGCATCGATAGTAGGGCTGCTTGGCTCTTCGCCCTTGCGGCCTTCGCCGCCATCGCCGCCATCAACTTCATCATCAAGGAGTCGGCGTGATTACCGCCAGCGGTATGCCCTACGTCAACGGTGTTCCACCGGCCATCATCACGATGGCCGGTGCCCATCAGGCGTGGGCGAGAAGGTTTATGCCGTGGCTGCTGGAGAACGAGCGATGAGCAGCCTTGCCATCTACGTCCTGCGTGACGACGAGCCATATCAGGTGGCATCGTGCGACGACGACGCGCTCGGCTTCACCCTGCGCACCCTCACCGAGGAAAGGCAAATCACTTGCAATGACATGGTCGGAGTTTTGACGCTCGACACGAGAGAGTGGATCGTGAATCCGTGGCCTGCTTCACCATTGGGAAGGAGAACATGATGGACCCCGCTGCGTTCGCTGACGACCCCGTCTTCAACTTCGACGACCCCGACGCCTACGACTTCTACGACTTCATGGATTCGGAAATGCCGGGAGTGCAAGTCAACTGTCTCGGCGCGTGGGTGATGCAAGATATCGAGGGACGCTGGACGTGCGAGCACGGACGCGGCCCTCAGGGAACGGACACCGAGGCAGCACTTGACTGCCTGGAGAACTGCAACTCCGAAGGAGAGGCAGCATGAACGACATGATCGAAACGACAGTAGACATTCTCGCACGGAATAAGCAGGCTCGTATCGCCCGTGAAGCAGAAGCACTGGCGGAGCGGATGGCCTACGTCAACGGGTTGCGTGCCCTTGCCGACTACCTCGAAACGACGACGATGAACTTCAAGTACGAGTTCGGCTTGCGCGTCGACACATGGGCCTACAACGAGGAAGACTTCGCCATGCAGTCGCGGCTTCTCGGCGGCAAACGCGACAAGGTGCTCGAAGGCTCCTACGCCATCACCCGCCGCAACTTCGGACCGCACCGCGTCGATGTCAACATCGGACGTGAAAAAGTGTGTGAGCGCGTCCAGGTGGGAGTCAAGACGGTTCCGGCGCGTGAGGCGGAACCGGCGCGGATCGAGCCGGAGTACGAGTGGCAGTGCGAAGGCTTCACGGTGACGAAATGAGCTACTACGACTACCGAGTAAGCCGCGAGATCGTAGGGCAACCGTTCTACGCCCTCATCATGGCAGCGATGAGGAGTGCGGACACTCCGAACACAGAGAAGCTGAGAGCGGCGTGGCCAGACGTGTACGAGGAACTGCAAGCGCGGTACAACGCTCCTAGTGGTCTTCTCCCTGGAGAGGGGGCGAAATGAGGCACTACGCACGCGCCGACACTGTCGTCTTCGGCACAGACGAAGGCATGTTCACGCTCAACGTCACAACCGAAGACGGAGACGAGTTCACGTTCAACATTCACCATCTTGCGCTCGACCTCGCCAAGCACGCCGACGAGACGATCGGGGCATGGAGGAGGGAGGCAGATAACGCACGCACTTGTGTTCAGGCCGTCCGAATTTCCGAGGACGATCTCGACGCTTACGGGCCGGAGGACTGGCCGAAGCGGATCACACTACAAAGGGAGTTGGACAAGCAAGAACTATGATGAAGTTGTCCCCACAAGAGCGGTTCTGGCTCAAGGTCGACATTCCAAGCGAGCACGAGTGCTGGGAATGGCAAGCGGCAATTCACTGGACGGGCTACGGAGTGTTTTGGTTCCAAGGAACCAACATTGGTGCCCACCAGTACGCCTATGTGACCTCGTTTGGCCCGGTTCCCGAGGGGCATTGCATCGACCATCTGTGTCGTAACAAGAAGTGCGTCAATCCGTTCCACCTAGAGGCCGTCACCCCCACTGAGAACAAGTTGAGGGGCATCAGTCCTGTCACTGAGAACGCTGCCAGAACGCACTGCATCCACGGGCACGAATTCACGCCCGAGAACACCGGGATCAAAGTCAAGACCAATGGCAGGAGGGCGAGAGTCTGCCTGACATGTCGGAAGGAACGACCAATCCCCATCCTCAGACATAGGAATTGGAGCGGCGTGTCTGAGTACGAGAAGAAGAAGATCACACTCAAAGCGAAGGAGACAACATGAGTTCACTCGAAGATCGACTCCAGGGAGGCTCTTCTATGCCGTGGATTCCTCAGGCGGAGAAAGCAGCGAAGTACGAGAACCCGTCCTACAACGAGCAGGTGGTCATCGGGATCGCCGTCGACCACTTCACCCGCGAGAACTTCAACCAGGACGGCGAGTATGACGTGCTGATCCTGAACGTGGAGGGCGTGGGTGACGTTGCTATCCACTGCCAGTCCACCGTCCTCGCAAACCAGATGCACGCCGCACGTCCCGTCCCAGGCGAGCGAGTCGGGGTTGCCTACAAGGGCGAGCGCACAGGCTCCAGGGGGATCGCCTACCACGACTACGTGGTGAAGGTGGATCGGGAGAGTGGAGGCTCGTTCGCGTGGGCTGACGGCCGCTCAGAGCAGGTTCCCGTGCCCGAGGCAGAACCGGACATCGTGACCGAGTACCAGCAGCCTCCCGCACCTGCGACAGCGGGATACGAGTACGACGACAACGACGTTCCGTTCTAGGATGACCCGCGCCGAGAAGTACGAGCACATCATCGCGCTCCGCGATCTATACGGGTGCAGCGGGAAGCGGATCGCCGAGTTGATGGGCTGCTCGGTGCAAACGGTCTACGCAATCATCTACGATCCCGACGGGTCGAAGCAGAAGGCCCGTCGGGAACGGTATCGCGGAACGTGCGTCGACTGCGGAGCGAAGACGAACGGATCGTCGGGCTACAACGCGCCCAAGCGATGTGATGCCTGCACGAGACACCACGCGAAGATATGGACGCAGGAGACAGTCATCGGGGCAATCCAGAAGTGGGCACGCCTTCATGGCAAACCACCTGCTTCGAGGGAATGGATGCATTCGGACACTGACGGTTCCTACCCCGCCGCAACATCTGTGTACGGACCGCAGGCGGCGTTCCCGAAGTGGGCCGACGCTATCGAAGCAGCCGGGTTCCATCGCCCCAAGGCGGGCGTTTACGGCGATCGGCAAGAGTGGTCACGCGAGAAGATCATCGGCGCGATCGTCGCGTGGACGATCTACCACGGACGACCACCAGTGATGCCAGACTGGAAGAACGTCGGAGACGAGAACCCGTCATCATCAAGCGTTCGTTACTACTTCGGATCGTGGTCAAACGCGATCGAGACGGCAGGGTTTCCTCGTCCCACCACCGGAACGAGGCGCGCAGCATGACTCTCTACAACCTGGAACCGCAGGAATGGAGGGTGGTGAGCTTCCTGGCTGACGGCTTCACGCAGCGGGAGATGGCCGAGGAAATGGACATCTCCCGCGAGTCGGTCCGCACGTACATCAGGAGGTTGTGCGAGGAGTTCGACGTGCCCTCGGCCATGCTTCCTGAAACGCTTGGGGTACGACCATCTGAAATTCGGGAGGAACTATGAGCAACGAACTGTGGCACTGCACGATGGAAGAAAAAGCCGCGATGGACGCAAACCTACTGCGCGTCGAACGGGAAAAGATGGCCCAGGCTCGCTCGGCCATCTACGAACGGGACATGCGCGTGCAAGCAGAAGCTCGGGTGGTCGCACTTGAACTGGTGTTGGCGGCAACCGCGAATAACTTTTCGGGTGAAGATGGCGAGCGAACCGCAGGCTTGTGTTGGTGCGGCGTTTCATGGAACACCGAATTCGTCCACGACGAGCACTCGAAATCATGCTTGATCGCTCGCGCTGCCCTCGACCCGATCCCGAAGGAGGGAGCATGAGCAACGAACTGTGGCACTGCACGATGGAAGAGCAGAGGGCTGAGGAGGCACGGGTGGCCGCATTGGAAGCGGACAACCGGGCGATGCAGCAGGAATCTGACAAGATGGAAGCACGGGTGGCCGCACTGAATGCCGCTCTGGCCGAGGGGATCGAAGCATTCCGACTGACACGAGAGTACGTTGGTGAATCACTGCTCCCGCGAATCGAAGGATGGTCATGGTTCGATTGGTGCGAGAAAGCAGCCGCACTCATGGGAGGGTTCACCGTGAGCATGGCCTGTTCCTTCCCCGGTTGCGAGCGCCACCCGAGCAAGGGAGACACCATCCTGCGGATCTCCGCGAAGGGTGTCCCGTTTGTAGGCCGTTGCGAGAAACACTACGGCGGCGAGGACGGCGAGCAACTAGCCAGAGGTGCCGAGGAAGCCGCTCGCGCTGCCCTCGCTTCCCCCGACCCGAAGGAGGGAACAGTATGAGCGAGATACGTGACCTTGCACCGCTTATGACTTCGCGTGATCTATTGGAACGGCTCCTAGCCACGGTTGATGAGGTGGTCAACGACGAACCGGCGCGTGGAAGCATCCGGGGATGCGCTATTACTCTCGCGGCTCGTCTCGAACAAACCGAGAAGGCGCTGGCGGAGATTCAAGGTGTGTGCCAGAGACGCCGCACGTCCTTACACATGGACGGCAGCGAGATGTTCTCCAATCCAGCCTTTTCCCGGATCAACATCATCGCTCGCGCTGCTCTCGCTCCTCCCGTTCAAGGAGACACAGCATGAGCGACATCGACGCGCTAAAAGTGAGCAAGTTCGCTCCAGCCCGAGAGGATGGGATGAAGCCGTGGGTTCGTACGTCGTATCTCTTCGGCAGGGAGACATCTCAGATTGTCTACGCCAAATCTGCCCTTGACGTGAAGCACAGGAATGGCCGGTTTCGCATGGAGAAGGTCAGCGTGCGACGTGCCACCCCGGGGGATCTTGCGAAGGAGACGGCATGAGCGACATCGACGTTCTGGCCGACACAGTGGGGAAGGGCCTGGTCGATTACTTCATACACGAGGAATCCATCGCTGCTCTTTCCTCCCTGGTCGCCATCGCGAAGAACGCGGAAGGGGCGCTGGCCGAGATCGCACACGGTTACGACGGCGACGAGTTCCTAGACTCCTCTGACGCTGTTGACGCTTGCCGAAGCATCGCTCGCTCTGCCCTCGCTACCCCCGACCCGAAGGAGGGAACATGAGCCGCGAGACGTGTTCGGAGTGCGGAGCCGACTCCTACGTTGTCTGGAACGCTGAGAACATGGTGGCAGCAAACGCTCGCTTCCGCCGATCCCTCGACGCCACCGCCATTGATCTCGCACGGGCAAAGCTGCGGATCATGGAACTAGAGGAGCGCGAGGGCTTCAACACGATGAAGGTGAGGCGTCAGGAAAGGGCCATCCGAAAGTTGGAAGAGAAGCTACGCAAGTTGGGCGAACGCCCCTACGCCGTTCACGAGCGGGAGGAACAGCGCACCGACGCTGCCCTCGCTTCCCCCGGCCCGGAGTTACCGCTCGACCTTGAGCGTGTGCTGCGTGACCCGTCGATCATCGTGCCGCAAGACCAAGCGGTGTTCGAGGCCGTCGCACGGTGGAAGAACGCACCGAGCGACACCGCATCCGCTTCCCCCGACCAGAAGGAGGGAGCAGCATGAGCGCCCCCGTCTACACGTGCGGCACCTCCCCCCAAGAGCGCAACATCCAGCACGGGCTTACGCTGGTCAGGGTGGCGCGCGAACTCAGAGGGTTCGTGGCAGGCGAGGACGTACCAGACGACCTCCGCCGTGACATCGACACAGTGGAGTCCGTAGGCCGCTGGCTCGCGACCGCACAGATAATCGAGACGCCCCACAAACCCCGTCAGCCATCACCGCGAACACCCGCACCCTGGGAGACCTCAGCATGAGCAAAATCGACATTCTGGCCGACACAGTGAGTTCCGGTGCTCACTTTTACATGGCCCACAAGTACAACGGCCGTTTCCCTGATTGCCTCCGTGGTGTTCTTCCTTGCCCTTGTCGGCTTTCTTTGGTCTGTTCAGAGGCAGCCATGACGTTCGCTGACTTCTTCGGATGGCGTCGCAGGCCGTCTCCGTTTCCGCGCATGAATGCCATTGAGATCCTGCCAAACGACCGGATCGTAATCGAGCTCCAGAATCGGATAACTCCAGAACAAGCGGAGCAAATGGCGAAGCAAGCGGCCGTAGCATTTGGCATTCCGAGGGCCAGGATCATCGTTGTGTGTCAAGCCAGGGTGCAGGTATTGAGAGAGACAGATCCGCCTTCGCCTCCCGTCATCCTTAGACCAGGGAGGGCGTAATGACTTGGTGGGAGAAAGCCCTGCTTGCGTATTTGGCCGCGTCCCTCGTGGGGATCGGATGGCTACTACGACAAGCACACAACGCACCCGAAAGGAATGATTGGTGATGAGCCTCAACCCGCAAGCGTCGAAGCAGACGAACGGCATGATCCGACTGACGTGGACACCCGATCTGACGGTGTTCGGATACCGCTTCTACCGGGATGGTGTGGCGGTCGCGAAAGGCACACGGCCCGAGCAAGCATCGACGACGTTCAAGGCCGAGACGGACGGCAAGTCGCACTGGTATGGGATAGGCCGGGCTTTGGAGCAGGCGACCGAGTCTGTGGAGTTCCCCGAGGTCACGCCGCCGCCGCCTGCTGCGGGTGCGTTCATGTCGTATCCGGCATCGTCCGCGATCAGCCTGTCAGGTGTTACGGGCCGTGTGATCGAGAAGCTGTCGTTCAAGCAAACACCCGCTGGCAAGAGCGCAATCGTGTTGAACGGCTGCAAAGACATCACGATTAGATCGGTTGATTTCAAGGACGTGCCCGGATGCGTATATGCGGTCAACTGCTCCGGCATCGTGTTGGACGGACTCCGCTACGACAACATCACGGGGCCACACACTCGTACAGGCGCGAACGTCGGGAACCTCGTCCAGTTCAACGTCGTGCAGGGCGGCGCCGTCAAGAACTGCAAAGGACGGGGTGGAGACACAGAAGACATCGTGTCGATCTACGCATCCCACAACATTGACGTGGACGACAACCACCTGGAAGGCACGAACTGGACTTCACCATCAGGGTCGGGGATTGCGTTGTGCGATCAGGGCGGCTCGAACAACCGTGCACGTCGCAACATTCTCGTCAACCCTGGTCAGGTGGGAGCGTTCATCGCGGGCGGGACGGGTTCGGAGATCAGCGACAATATCATCATTGGAGTTGTGCGTCCGAACTCGAACATCGGAATTTACGTTTGGGGGCAGGGCGGAGGCGCGTGCTCGGGCCACACGGTTGCTCGCAACAAGGTGTCGTGGAAGAAAGCGGACGGTTCCAATGCTCCGTACTGGAATGCGGGCAACTGTGGCCCGGTGACGGGTGATGGGTCGAACGACTTCAACGCTTCGCTTGATCCCGCTGCCTACCGGGTCGTGCTGTGACCGACCGCGACGACGTGCAGCCCGTGACCTCGTCCGACCGCCGCGACGACGTGCATGTTCGTGCTGCTGCGCTTCTGGCGCTCTATTACGATGACCCACGGTTGAAGGTCGCCCGCTATGAAGAGTTGACGGATGACCTGTTGGCTCAGAAGGCGATCGACGCAGACATCTATGGCGAACGCAGAAAACAGGAGCAGATTTGGGGCGCGCAAGAACACGCGGACGAATGGTGGCTGGCGATCCTGACCGAAGAAGTAGGCGAGGCCGCACAAGGCGTTTTGCACGAGCACTTCGGAGGGGATGCGACTGTTCGGTATGAGGTTGTCCAGATCGCGGCGGTCGCGCAGGCGTGGCTGGAGTGCATTGACCTTCGCGCCCCACCACTCCCTCACACCCCTGACCCGAAGGAGGGCGCATGAGTGACATCGACGGCCTCGGCATCGACCTCTCGGAACTATCGCCCGACCCGTGGGGTGAGACGCTGGAGCATCTGGCGGAGCGGGCGAAAACTTGCATCGAGTCAGGAGATCCTCTGTTCGTTGTAGATGCTCGGTTTGTTCTTTCCCTGGTTGCCACCGCGAAGGCAGCGGAAGCACGGGTGGCCGCAGTTCGTGAAGCTATCGCCGACCTGTACGAATCAGGCAGCGACCCCGCCGTGCTGCGCGTCATCGTGACCGCACTCGCTTCTCCTACCGTTCGGGACCTCATCGACTCAATCGCCGCTAAGGCGCTGGCGGACGGTTGGGCGGAAGCCATCGCCGACCTCACCGAGGACGGAATAATATGACCGCCGACATCGACGCCCTGGCCGACACAGTGCGGGAGGGGTTCACTCGCGTTGAGCTTGCCCCTGACGGCGTTCCGATCATCGTGGTAGGACGTGCGCCCGAACCGAGCGAGGCTGCTCTTTCCTCCCTGGTTGCCATCGCGAAGGAAGCGGAGCAGATCCTTCCCGCTGACGAGGTGTGCGCGTGCCTGGACGAAACAGGCGGGCGGCAGGTGCGCGTCTACGAGCGGTGCGAACGGTGTCATGCGCTGATGGAATCGGATTTGGCCGAACAGCTTGCGGAGCAGTCCGAGAGCGCGGACGAGTGGCGCGAACAATGGGAGCGAGCGAAGCAGCGTGCCGAACAAGCAGAGAGCGCCGCGAAGGATGCGCAGATGAAGGAGCGGGCGCTGACGGACTACTTCGCGGACGCATCCCGACGTGCGGACGAATGGCAGCAGGGTGCCGAGCGAGCAGAACGCGAGCGAGACGGATACCGAGCGCGTTCCAAGAGTTTGGCTATCAGTCTCGCCGTTGACCTAGACAAGCAGAAGGCTGCGGAGGAACGGGTGGCCGAACTGGAACTGGTGTTGAACAATCTGCGACGTCTTGCCCAGAAAGAGATTGAGAACAACCGAGCATTGGCAATCCCCGGCTACCGAAAGGGGCTGCTGGCTCGCGCTGCCCGCGCTGCCACCGCCCCGACGGAGGGAACATCGTGAGTCAGACCGTGAGGCCGCAGACTCCTATCGTTCACCAGGGTTGCATCAGAATGTTCCGTGATGGCCCCCATGAGGGCTACTGGATCGCTTATTGCACGGGATGCGACTGGCAGGTAGGGCCTCAGCCGATCAACCCGTCACTCGGAGAAGCGGCCCGCGAACACGAGCGTGGCAAGGAGGGAACATGACCGCCGACTTCGACACGATCCGGGAGGCGCTGGCCGACTACGACGCACCCGGAACAGTCGGCCAAACCTCCGTCATGGCCGCGCTTGCCCGCGTTGAGGCGGCGCTAGATGCCGCCGACTGGTACATCGAGAACATCGAGGCCATCAAGGAAGGACGAGCAGTACGAGGGCTGGGTGAGGCCCAGTCTGGGTGGCGCAACGCTCGCGCCGCCCTCGCTTCCCCCAACCCGGAGGAGGGTGCAGCATGAGCGACTTCGACGCACGCGCCGACGTTCTGCTGCTCGACCTCATCGAGAGCCTGTAGACGATGGGCTACTTCTCGAATGGCACAGAGGGCGAAATGTTCGAGGAGGCGTGGTGTTCGCGCTGCGTTCACTCGGACACCAGCGGTGACCGGGAGATCGGGGTAGACCCGCCGTGCCCGGTATGGATGGCTCACACGCTGTTCGCATACGAACTGTGCAACGCGGGCGAAGACGATCCGGGCAAAACGATGCTCGACCTGCTGATCCCGACGAGGATGGTTCAGGCTAGCGACGGCTTTGGGATTCGACGCAACGAGTGCGCGATGTTCCACCCGATTGACGCTGGCGCCGAAATCCCTGGGCAACTCAGGCTCGGGGATGTGGCGGCGTGACCGTTACGAAATCAATCCCGTGCGGGATCTCTCTGAGAGAGAGACTAGCTGAGCTACTTGCGCTGAAGGATCGCAAGGACACAATCGGCAAAGACATCGAGTACCTACGCCGACAGCCTCTTGCGTGGGAAGCCGCTCGCGCTGCCCTCGCTTCCCCCGACACGAAGGAGGGAACAGCGTGACCTCCGACTTCGACACGATCCGGGCTGTCCTGATGCAAACGTCATCGTGGAATACCCACGACGCTCTCGCCGCTCTCTCCCGCGTCCAGGCAGCATCCGAACAAGCGGAGCAGATCCTTGCCGC
>ENA-ORBV01016598-ORBV01016598.1-microbial-mat-metagenome-genome-assembly--contig:-NODE-16598-length-10665-cov-3.668965_pt1 | contig 10665 bp, 8 predicted proteins | sample MGYA00237777_ERZ505514 | MGnify/ENA primary metagenome ERZ505514 (study PRJEB26160, sample SAMN06269048) | microbial mat metagenome | isolation source: Oligotrophic lake microbial mat | place...
ATAAGAGACAGGAGCGAAACCCAGAGGGTTGAAGCGGCCCCCGCCGAGAAGCCCTTGATGCCGCGTTCACGGTTGAAGGCGAGCCAAGGCAAGACGGTGAGGGAGAACGCGAGGATTGCAACGGCGACGATGCCGACTCGGTGTGGGATGCGGAGGGCGGGGCGGCTGGCCAGGGCGAGGACGGTAAACGGGGCGACGACGATGAATGCGGGGCGGACGAGGTTGGCGAAGGCGAGGACGCAGCCGAGGGCGGCGGCGGTGACAAGGAGGCGGCGGGTGTCGGCGAGCGCGAGTGAGACGATGAGGACAAAGAGGAACATGCTGACCGACTCGGTCTGCATGACGCTTCCGAACAGGAGAAGAGTGGGATCAATCGCCACCAGCAGGCCCGGGACAATCGCGAAGGCGGGCGGCACCCAACGGGCGGCGAGGCGGGTGATAAGAACGGCCATGAGGGCGCCGAGGGCGTGCTGAACGATCATGACGGCCTCGCCCGACTGGCCCATGAGCCAGAAGCAGAGGGCGAGGATCGCGGGGTATCCGGGCGTGCGGAACGGGCTGATGAAGATCGGTTGGAGTTTCCAGGTGGTTTCGGCGGAGACGAGGTAGTCGATGCCGTCGTTCTCGACCACGAGTGAGGTGCCGCCGAGCGCGAGGACGCGGACGACCACGGCGACCAACAGGACGATCAGGCATGCCCGGGCGAGCGAGATTCCCCGGCGTTGCGGGTGGGCGTCGTCCAAACGTACCGCATCAACCGACGCCATCTGAACGATCTCCGAAAACGGCTGAAGGGGCCGGGGAACTCGTTTCTTACCGCATGCGGTGAGAGTTGACGAGGTCGCCGATGAGCCCCAGGCCAAGAAAATTGACGCCGGTAGTGAACAACGCGACGGTGAGAACGTCGGGCACGACGCCGGCGACGACTTTGACGACGATGGCCGTGAGGATCGCGGCCGCGATGAGGAGCACACCGAAGGTGCCGAAAACCTGGAGCGGCCGGTAGAACATGATGGTACGAACGATGAGAAAGAAGAACCGGCTGGTGTCGCGGATGGGGCGGATGGAACTTTTCCCGACGCGGTGGTGGTAATTGATGGGGATGTACTTGACGTTGAGGCGGTTGACGTGCGAGGCGATGGTGATGGTGGTCGTGAAGCTGAAGCCGTTGGGGAGCATCCACCAGACGCTCTTGACGTGGCGGATCCAGACGGCCCGGAGGCCGGAATTGACGTCCTTGATGTCGGCCCGCGCGAGCCAGCGGGCGTAGCGGAGCAGGAGCCACTTGACGGGGCGGCGGACGGGCGGGATGTTGACGTTCGGGCCGGTCCGGGCCCCCACCACCATGTCGCAGCGTTCGAGTTCGGTGACCAACTCGGCGATGCGTTCGTTGGGGTAGGTTCCGTCGGCGTCGGTGATGACGATGCGGTCGAAACGGGCTTCGGAGATTCCGACTTTGAGGGTTGCGCCGTAGCCGCGATTGAAGGGGTTGTGGATCACGCGGAGGCTGGGGATGACGCGGGCGAGGGCATCCAGGATGTCGCCGGTTGAGTCCTGGCTGCCGTCGTTGACGGCGATGATTTCACTCGGCAGGTTCACGGCTGCGAGCGATTCGGAAACGGCCTCGATGGTGTGCTCGATCGCGCCCTGCTCATCGAAGCACGGGATGACGACGGACACACCGGATTCGGAGCGGTGCGGGGGATAGTTCATTGCGGTGCCGCCGAGGCGATGGGGGCAACGGGGCTGTGGTGCGGAGGGCACGAGGGCGTGGCCATGGCGTCGGTGTGCAGCCCGGGGCCGTGTCCGCTGCCGCGGAAGTAGGTGCGCCGCCAGACTCTCAGGCCGTTCTCGATGGGGAGGGAGGCGGCGTCGGCGAACTGCCAGCGGCAGAGGACGGACTCCTGATAGACGTTGCTGTTGGCGACGTAGATGCTCGTGGCATCGGACCCGACAGCGAGGCGGGCGAACACGAGGTCGCGCGGCAGGCGGTCCTCGACGACAACGCGACCGGAGCCGAAGCGGATGGTGCGTTCGACTTCGTACGGGGTGTGGGGCTTACCGGTGATCAGGATTTTCTGGAGGGCACTCCGAACGAGGTTCGCGTTGAATCTTCCGAGGGTGATCATCCCGATGCGGAACACAATGCTGGTGAACGGGGTGGGCAGCGTGTGCTTGCGCCGGCTCAGATGGGCCTTGACGGAGAAGACAGGGGCGGAGGGCTGGTCGAGCGATTCGACGGGCGCGGCGTGGTTGTCGACCAGGTGGGAGACCACGACGGCGCCGCCGGCGAGTTGGCCGATGATCCCGGTATCCGACGCAATCGGGCCTTGACGGTCGAAGACCTTGATGACGCCGCCTTTGCTGAGGTTGGCGACAACGTGGAGGCCGTCGGCGGCGTCGCCACCAAAGTGCACGGCGATCTTCGCCGCGGGCATCCACAGCGTCTTGGCATCGCGGCGGTCTTCCTCGATCGGGCCCGGGCGGACGGAGACGTAGTCGTCGTGGGCCTGCAGGAAGTCGTAGACGTAGTGCGCGGTCATGCGGTCGTCGTCGTTGATGTAGCGCTTCCCGTTGCGGCTGCCGGCCAGGAACGCGTCGGCGATCTGACCGGCCTTTTCGGTATGGGGCGCCATCAGTTCGAAGCCGTGCGGGTAGAAGTGAAAGGTGTTGCGGCTGCCGTATTCGCCGCCGTAGGAACCGTCGGCGTGCATGAAGTTCCACGCGAAGTCGACGGCCTTGCGGAGAGGCCCGACGAGGGAGGTGTCCTTGCGCTTCTTCATCAACTTGCCGAGGAAGTCGATGGTGCAGGTGTGATAGCCGGGGTCCGCGCCTTCATATTCCTGGAACCAGCCTTCACTCAAGTTCTGCCACGAGAGCGTGAGCTCGGTGCGGTCGTCGGCCACCTTTTTGTGGGCGGGGTTCCCGGTGATTTCGTAGACGGTGTAGGCCGCGAGCGCGGCGAGCGCCTGGTGGTTGCTGAGACGGCCGGTTTCGTTCTCCATCTCCAGGTGTTTCACGCGCTTGGAGAAGCACTCGACGACCTCGGCGTCGCGCATTCCCAGGAGTTGGTAGGACTCGGCGGCGGCGTAGAGGCTGAAGACGAGGGCACCCATGGCACGCTCGAAGGGGAAATAGTCGTCGGTGGTCCCGTCCTTGTGCGAACTCCGGGGGATAAAGCGGACGGCGGCCTCGGCCAACTCGCGGATGCGTTCGACGCCGAAATAGCGATTGCCGGGGTACTGCCTGGAAGCGACCAAGGCAAGAACGAGGACAAACTCCTGCGACATGCCGCAGGGAAAATCCATCGTGCGGTAGTGCCAGAAGGCGCGGTCGAAGCAGCCGTAGGTGCGGCTGAAGGGGTTGCGATCGATGAGGTGGAGCAGACGCGGGACGTACGGAAGCGCGAGGGCGGCGTAGACGTCACGCGGGGTTTGCGTCGGCACTTGGGGAGAATGCTCCGCACCGTCGTCGCGTCGGCGGGCTTGCGTCATCAACCTCGCACCGGGCCGGAAACGGGCTTGCGGGCCACGAAAATCTGGTTAACCATCATCAGATTCACGACCGGGATGCGGGCCAGCACGCGGTCGATGGCGAGCGCCAGGTCGGTTGATACGGGGACGCGGGCGTAGGGGAGCACGCCGATCGGGGCCGACATAAACCGCTCGTACGCCACCGGCTCGAAGCCGGCCTCGCGCATCAAGGTCTCGAAGCGCCGCCGGTTAAACTCGGTTTCGTGATGTTCGGATTTATGCAACCCGATGGCACCCGAGACGCGGTCCCACACACCGGAAGGACACGTCGCGATCAACAAACCGCCGGGTTTCAGAGAGTCCCGAGCTCGGGAGGCGAGTTCGGCCGGCCTCTCGATATGCTCGAATACCGCGAGGGCGGTCACCAGATCGAACGCGCCGGGCGGCACCAGCGGGTGTGACTTTGTGACGTCTCCTTGAACGAGCCGGCACCCGCGTGGCATTTCCGGAGCCCCGCCGATCAACTCGTTTGCCCATTCGATACCGATGCTCGACACGGCGCCGAGCAGACGATGGGTTTCGAGCATCGCCCGACCATCCGCCGCACCGAAATCGACGATCGACGGCGGCGTTGGACTTGCCGCGAACGTCCGGAACATGCGTGCGGCGATTGCGGCCCGGCACTTGAAGCGGAACGCGAGATGGGGCTTGCGGGTACGGTCACGGGCGTAATCGGCGGCCATCACGCCGCGGGGGACGTTCGAGGAAGAAGGGGAGATGTTGACCGCGATAGGGGTGCTCATTGACGTTGACGCCGGAATCGTTTTCAAGCCGACGAGACGCGTTGAAAGACCCGGAGCGGGGGCGTCGTGCCGACTTCGTTGGGGGGAAGCCTAGCGTCTTAGAAACCGAGTTTCACACCATCTGAATCAACCGACAGGGTTTCGTTCGTACTCGCGTTCTATGGCGGAGACGAAGTGGGCGAATCGGGGTAGACAGGCGGCGAGGCGGACTGTCTGGCCATCGGGCACGGCCCACGCGCCGGAAGTAACGCGGTGAAGGGCTTCGCGAAGGGAGGCGGGGTCGCCCGCTGGGAACAGGAGGCCGTTGACGCCCGCCGCGATCATGGACCGAGGACCGCCGAGGTCTGACGCGATGACGGGAACGCCCGCGTGGAAGGCTTCCATCACGACGAGGGGCGAGTTGTCGTAGCAGATCTGGGGGTACAGCACGATGTCGGCGTGGTCGAAGATGTGCGGGAGATCACGAACGTCATAGGGACCGCCGATCTCCACGTGGCCGAGCGACCGCAACTTCGATTCGACTTCGCGGGGCAGCCACGCCGTTCGGGTGCGGATGCGGCACCGCTCGAGCGGCGCGGGCAGAAGCAGCGCATCGGCCAGGATTTGGAGGCCTTTGTGGGTGTCGCCGCTGCCGAGGAAAACGATGTCCAGAGGGCGTCCGCTGTCGGGCCGCCATGGCGGTCGGCTTCGGGGATGGTCGGCTAAGGCATCGAAATGCGGTTGGCCGAGGGGGATGTGGGAAACCTTTTCGTGGGGTATCCCGAACGCGAGGGCGACGTCGCGCATCCATCGGCTGGGCACGAGAACGCGATGGGCGGACGAGATCGCGGCGAGCGCGCTCCGGCGGCGTTCGCCGAACGTGTTGAGAACCACGAGTTTGGCGTTGGCCGCCAGCAACCGATCATCGGCACCGGCGTAATCTGCGGGCTGTTCGAGCGGTATCGGGCGCGGGGCCGGGGGCGTGCGGGTCAACCTGCGGATGACGGCTTTGAACCTGACGGGGTCGGGCTTGGGAACCGTGGCGACCTGAAAAAGCCGTTCGCCCAGGCGCCGCCCCGAGGCGGCCAGCCGCGTGCGCGTGAATGAAGGGGGACGGGTGCAGGACTCACACTTGCGGCCGCCCTCATAGTCGATGCAGGGCTCGGCGTGGCGGTAGAAAAGATCGACCTGGGGGCAGATAAACCAGTGATTGTGCAGGGTCGCGACGAGTCGGCGACCGCTCGCGAGGATCGCCCCCATGACGTCGTGAGTGAAGCCTTCCAACGATTGAACGTGAACGACATCGGCGGCGACGGAGTCGAGCCAGCGCAGGACGAGCGACACCAGTTCCGGGCTGGCGCACTCGTCCGATGGGCGGCCGAACGAGAAGTAGGCGGGGGCGACGATGGGGCTGTTGAAGACCTCGTCACACCGGACGCCGCGCCAAACGCCCAGGCCGCCGATCCGCATGTGCGTTTTGAAGCTGAAGGCGGTGCCGGATCGCAGAAACGAGACGCGGTGGCCGCGGCTGGCCAGCCCGGCGGCGAGTTCGCCAGCGTTGAGATTGTAACCGGAGCCTTCGGCGGCCCCGAGAGCGGGCATGGCCCACCCGAGCATGGCGATCGACATTGGAGACGTCAAAGCGGGTGACCCCGATCGTGCACGTTTCGGGCCTGGCTCGTGGGCGGAACGCGGAGCGAGCGCAGACGCGAACGCGTCCGCGGCCAAGATACCAGAAACGCGGCCCGGGCGGAGTAGGCGTCGGCTTCCACCACCGCGGTGTCGAAGGCTGCGGAGTCTATGTGGACGTTAAAGCGGCCGGGGAGAAGGGGCATATCACCGGCGTTGCCGAAGACCATGACGGCGGCGATCCGCTTGAAAGTGAGGGCGATCTGGCGGCGGAACTTCGATTGGAACTTGGCGGAATAGAGGAGTTGTACATAAGCTTCACTCGCCACGGCTCCGCCTACGCGTACTGGGCTTCCACCGCAGACACGTATTCTCCAAATCGCGGCAGCCCGGCCGATCTTCTCACGTCCTCCGCCCCCGGCAGCGGCCACCCGCCCGCGAGCACACGTTCCAACGCTGCGCGGCACGCTCCTGCATCGCCCGCCGCGAACAGAAGCCCGTTCACCCCGTGCGTGAGCAGCGACCGCGGACCACCCAGTTCCGAGGCGATCACCGGCACCCCCGCGTGCAGTGCCTCCATGACCACCAGCGGGGAGTTGTCGTAGCAAATCTGCGGATACATCACGACGTCCGTTTGCGCGAGAATCTCGGGAAGTCCGTCAATCGTGTAGCCCTTTCCGATCTCGACCCCCGGGATGGGAGAGAGTCGCTGGCTCAGAGGATGCGGCAGCCAGACCGTCCTCGTGCGAATGCGAACGTCCCCGAGCGGCCCGAGATCCAAGGCCGCCGCCAGCACCTGCAAGCCCTTGTGCTCATCGGCGCTCCCGAGAAAAAGCACATCAAGCGGACGGCCGCATCCGGGCCGCCACAGCGGCCTCTCCCTGCGGGTGTTGGCGAGCACATCAAAGTGCGGCTGACCCAGCGGCACATGCACCACCTTTGCGGGTTCAAGGCCAAACGATACCGCCACTTCCCGCATCCACCGGCTCGGCGTCAGCACCCGGTGTGCGCAAGCAACGGCTGCGAGCGCACTCTTCCTTCGCTCCCCATACGCGTTGAGAACCACAAGTTTGCTGTTCGCCGCAAGCAGGCGGTCATCCGCACCCGCGATCCGCGCCTCACGCCCCAGTGCAAACGGCTCCGGGGTGGCCGGTGGTTTCGTCGCCCACCGCAGGGCCGCCTTCAGCCCGGCCGGATCGGGCGTTGGCACGGTCCACGCCTGAAACATCCGCTCGCTCACACGTCGTCCCGCCGCCGCCCAACGGGTTCGGATGAGTGACGGCGGCCGAGTACAGCGTTCGCACTTCCGGCCCCCATCATAATCGGTGCACGGCTCGGCGTGGCGATAGAACAGATCCACCTGCGGGCACACAAAGTAGTGGTTGTGCAACGTGACCACCAGCCGCCGGCCGCTCGCTGCAATTGCCCCCAGCACATCGTGGGTAAACCCTTCCACCGAGTGAACATGCACCACCTCGGCCCGCACACCGTCCAACCACGCCATCACCGCCGCTACGAGTTCCGGGCTCTCTCGCTCCCGCCGGGGGTGCCCAAACGAGTAGTATGCTGGCGCCGCCACTGGGCTGTTCAGCACCTCATCGCAAGTTACCCCTCGCCAGACTCCCGCCGGACATATCCGCAATTTTCGTTTGAAGCTGAACGCCACGCCCGACCGCAGAAACGACACCCGGTGCCCGCGCTCCACAAGCCCCGCCGCGAGTTCGCCCGTGTTGAGGTTGTACCCCGACCCCTCCCGCGCCCCCAGCGCGGGCAGCGCCCAGCCCAGCATCGCGATCGATCGAGTTGGCTTCATCGCGTTGCTCGACTGAAGCCCACCCGCCACCGCGCCTGCGCCCAGCGCCAAACAAACCCGGCCCGTTCCCAAAGCCCGCTGCGTTCGATTACGCCCACATCCGGCCGGGAACGATCAATATGGATGGTCACCGCCGCCGCCATCAGCGGCAGATCCCCGGCCGCATCAAACACCACCACGGCCGCCACCCTGCGCCCCACCAGCGCCCGCTGCCGCCACACCTTGGACCGCATTCGGGGCGAATACACCACGCGGGTCACATCAGTTTCATCCGGCCCCGACCTGCGACCGGCCGTATCAAGATCATTCCTTACAAACTCCACAAACCCGACTCCTCCACCACGTTGCGCCGCCGCGGTGCGCACCCGCTGGCGGAAATCCCTCGCCGCTTGCAAAAACTCGGCGCGATCGCACACCATCGCGAGCGTTCGGGCACCATCGAAAGCCCCGCAATCATCCAGTAGCTCCACCAGCGGCCGACTCGGCGGAAGCGACCCCGCGTACTTCCCCCCCTTGTTGTTCAGCGAGTCATCAATCGCCGAAAAAATCGCCTCCGCGTGCGTCTTTCGGTGGGTCACACCCGCCACGACCGCGTGCCAGAGCAGACGCACGCGCCACTCGCGCAGCACCCGCACCCGCCCAACGGAGGACGACATTTTTTCGATCGTCCACAGGCGGTTCCTGAATGACTGGTACAGCCAGAACGAGAGCCGTTGAAATGTCAACTTCTCATGCCAAGGGACGTGTGCCACCACCGCATCCAAGCACGAGACCACACGAAAACCGGCACGCCGGGCCCGCAAGCACCAATCCACATCGTCTTCATACACAAAGTACCGGCCATCCCACAAACCGACCCGCTCGATAACCTCCGCTTTCACCAGCAGGCAGCACGCCGGGGCGCTGTCGGTTTCGAGCGTACCCCAATAGTTGTGCCGGCCGCGGGTTCCCCCCGCGCGCCCGACCCACTGGGCGTGTGGTTCCTCCATAGCGTGCCCCGCAGGCGGAGAATCACTGAGGTTCCCGCTCGCTTCATCGAAATAAAAGGCCGTTGCCTCGATTGTCATTTCCGGATCCGCAGGGTCCACCGAGCGAGCCCCCACCAAGCCTATTTCCGGGGCTGATCGGGCTGCACGCAGCGCCGGTCTCGCCGCGCTCGTTGTACCAGTTGGCCGTCACCCACACGGTGTTGGCAGTCGTCGATTGCTCGAAACTGATGTCGAACTTCGTCTTGGTGATGAGGCTTTCAAACTTCCACTTGAGGTTTTCTGAAGAAATTCGCGATCTAGAGCATTTTCAACGGGCCTGTATCGTTTAGCCGGGCCGCTCGCGGCCCGCGACGTCACGGCCCGCGAGCGGCCCGGCTAAGCCGACGCTACATCCAAGATGAAAGTGCGCTAGCCTGACGGAACTCATCGAGAAGAAATGACGGGGCAGGGTAATAACTGAGCGCCAGCAGATAACTTGCGGTCAGTACGCCGAACGCAGTGGATGTAACAATTGCCCATCGGGAAAGCCGAACCCGGCCAAGTGCTGACGTCTGCGGATCGGGAAATGAGGGGCGTAGAACTGCCATGAGCACAGTGATGATAAGTCCAATCGAATCGAACTTTCAGACCCGTGAAGTCGGAGGCACGAAAGAAGCGCGGCGGCCTTTCGACGCGCCGCGCTTCGTAGTTCACTGGCCACTGACAACGAACAACTGGCAACTTCCTCAAGCAGCTTTGTTGATCTTCATCGCCTGCGGCAATGGTGTAATCGCGCTTAGGTTCACACTGATCGGCGTCGCGGCCTGTCCTGATTGCTTGCGACCATTGAACCAGAACGCCGTGATCCACACCGTGCACGCCGTCTCGACCGCGCCCAGGTTGAGCGTCACTTTCGACTTGCCGGTGCCGGTCTCAAACTGCCAGCCATTCGTCGTCGCCGGCGCATCCGAACCATAAAACACAAACACATTCGCGCCGCTCACGCCCTTGGGCCGACCCTTGTTCGTCCTGCTCTGCTGCAAGCTCAGGGTCACGTCGCGGCCGTCGATCGATTCGATTTTCACAAAAGGCGTGCCCGGAATCGGCGAAGGCGTCGGACGGTTGCCGCGCTCGGTGATCTTCAATTCCCGCCGCTTCTCGTTCGTCATCGACGGCCACGCCTGAATCACATCCACCAACGACCGCGTCGCATTGACGAGCGCCTTCTTGAACACATTCTTCGCCTCGATATTCGGCGGCGTGCGTGTGATCGGATTCTGAACAAGGTTGTAACTTGCGACGAATCGGTCGCGCGACACTTTATAGTCCGCCGCATCCTGAGCAACCAAACCGTAGTTTGTCGGTTGAAGGGCGATGTTCGCAAGAAATTCACCGGTAAAGGTGACCAGTTTGGCCTCTTCGCGAGGCAGGTAAGATGATGTAGCCATGTGCGTTCCTCGAATCAAAATTTCGAGACCACGCGCCAGATCACTCGACCCGGACTCACACGGCCTCACGCCACATACTTCGGCCCACGGCAGGAGCGACTTCACAACGATCAAAACATTTTCTCGGGCGGCGACACCCACTCCCCCCACCCCCTCGAAATTCGATGGCCGCACCGTCGGTGCATAAACGGGCGCGATAAAATCCGGCGTAAAGATCGTGGCAATGACGCGTCCGAAAACATCCGCATCCGCCACGATGATTTCGGGGACGGGTACGTGCGTACCAAACAAAGATTCGTGCAAATCAAGGAAGGATTCGTGCGTACCAAGAGGAGATTCGTGCATGCACCGGGGAGATTCGTGCGTACACCGCGGAGATTCGTGCGTACACCGCGGAGATTCGTGCGTACCGAGACAAGATTCACACATGCCAAGACAAGATTTGCGCGCACCCGCCGAAGAATCGTGCGTACCGATTGCCCATCCATCCGTCCCGAGGAAAGACCCGCGCGAGCGGGCCGAAGATTCTCGCTGCACCGGCGATGATTCCGA
>ENA-ORBV01016601-ORBV01016601.1-microbial-mat-metagenome-genome-assembly--contig:-NODE-16601-length-10664-cov-5.826958_pt1 | contig 10664 bp, 7 predicted proteins | sample MGYA00237777_ERZ505514 | MGnify/ENA primary metagenome ERZ505514 (study PRJEB26160, sample SAMN06269048) | microbial mat metagenome | isolation source: Oligotrophic lake microbial mat | place...
ATTCAAGCCGTTATGAGAGGCAATCTTTTAACCTATGCTCAACTTACAAACCGGAAGGAATTACGTTGCACCCAACACGTGAAGTAAATCGTCTCCAAAAGAATGAAGAACAGGAATCCTTAAAATCTTGGCAGCGCCACCAAGTCGTAAATGCTTCTTGGCCAGCAATCCTGGATGAAGATACTTTTTATTCTGTGCAAAAACTCCTTCAGGAAAATAGAGAGAAGGAGCGGACTCGTTTGAAGGGCGCCAAGCCACGTTTCTTTTTATTGTCGGGAATTTTACGATGTGGAGAATGCGGAAGGGCCTTGATCGGCCAAGCCTCTCACGGTCGAAACAAGGCGCATCGTTACTACGGGCATAAAGCAGTCATGGGTGAAACCATTAGTTGCAAGTTGAAAAGATTTCGAGCGGGTGAGATTGAGTCTGCCGTTATTGAACACTTGGACGAAATGTTGCTGAGATCTGGCTATTTGAATACCGTCGAGGAGAACATTCGAAAGATTCTCGGTGTCCAGGGCGAGGATTCGTTGGCTGAGCGAGATCGGGTTGAAAAGGAATTGGTCTCGCTGGATAGGGACATAGATTCAGCGTTCAGACTCCATTCCGAGATGGATAAAAATCCGGATATCTTGCCATTGATTCGGGAGAAGCTCGAAAAATTGGCAGAGAGAAAAAGGAAGCTTGGTTTCTTTCGCGACCAGATCTTGACAAAAATAGACCACAACAACGACGCCAAGGAAGCTAGGACTGTCATTGAAGATCGTGCTCTGGCGTTCAAGAAAGGGTGGTCAAAGGCCAGTCCCGTGATTCAGAAGCGTCTGATACGACGGCTTGTGGATCGCCTCATATACACGCATGAAGGGCTTCACACTTACTACGTCACAGCCAAAGAGAGTGCCCTTACGCTACCAACATCAAAAGAAAAAATGGCCTCGGAGTCTAACTCCGGGGCCATTCCCAACAATCTATTTGTCCTGCCTGAGTATCACAGTCGCGCCACTGGATTTTTTTCGTCCAATGGTGCGTCTGTTGTTCGTAATGGTGGACGTGACAGGAATCGAACCTGCGACCCCAAACATGCCATGCTTGTGCTCTCCCAACTGAGCTACACGCCCTCACCATAAAACCACACGAAATTTTTAATATACCTGTCGTTCTCCCGGCAACAAAAAATATTGAATATTAATGCCCTACTTGAACTGCTGACTCTGGTACGAGCATTGCAAAACAACTTAATATTAATCTTATGGTAAACCAGCTGGTTTTTAAGGCAAAGGAACTAGACACTCATGTCAAAAAATGTCACGGCGACGCCCCAGGGTCTATATCCGGAGAAAGATATTGAGACCCTCACGCTCGAAGTCTTAAATCCCTACGCCTTTAGACAAAACGCAAAGACTTTGAGGAATCTTACGGTCCCCGATCAATTATTCGTGGGTCGCTTTGAAGTTTTTGATTTGATGCGCGGGCTGGCGCTGGTTCTGATGATCCTCAGTCACACCACCAAGGGGCTCCTAAATTGGGAACAATACCCAGCGTGGGGTTTAGTTCCTATTCATCTCATCACAAAATTTTCGTCGTCACTCTTTATACTTACCTTCGGAGCCACGCTTGCCATCGCTTACCTCCCCCACGTCGGTACTCGGCTTTGGCCAAAGAAGAGAAATCAACTTTGGCTACGAGCCATTGAAGTCCTATTTTGGTATAAAGTTTTGACGATTGTGCAAATGTTCCAGGTTTACCCAAGAGAACAAATTGTAGATGCTCTCCTATTTAAGACTTTTCCCGACTTCGTCGAAGTCTTGGGATTTTACAGCATTGCCCTCATGTGGTTACCGCTATTTTTACCGCTATGGGCGCGGATCCATTGGCTGGTAAAGCCTCTTTTGGCAATTGGCTTAGTCTACGCCCAGTTTAGACTCGTTAATTTTGATTTTTGGGGCAATATTCAACTTAAAGCGTTGTTGGTTGAGCACCCTGGCTACTTTACGTTTGGCCAAATATCTCGTGGCCCCCTAGTTCTGGGCGGACTACTCATAGGCCAGCTTTTTTTATTCCTACGTTCAGAAAGTTGGGGAAGATTTTATTTAGGCCTACTTTTACTTTCGCTGGGTGGACTTTTATTAGGAGCATTTTACGGATTAGTTTTTGAAAACCTTACTAATACTTTTTTTGCCCTGGCAAAAAATGGCGGTAAGCATCCCCCCGCTCCACAGTTTATGTTATTTAGCGTGGGCGGAGCACTTGTGTTAATGGCGCTTAGTCTATTTGGCGGAAAAATATTGAGTAAGATTTTAATGCCATTTACCCTCATTGGAAAATTTTCACTCCAAACCTTCGTATTTCATATAGCTGTAATTTTTATTTTCTACAGGTATCTCTTCGACCTCAGACACAATATTTCTTATGACAGTACCCTCTTACTGACAGGCTTATTAATCATACTTACTACCCTATGGGCCGGAATTTTAAAATGGCGAAAATCAGTTTAGCAGTCACGTTTCTATCTATTCTTTCTTTTTGTTTCGGAGGCAGTGTCCTAGCGAGTGGCAACCGTCCCACCTTTCCACAAGATCCTCACTGGGCCCGGTATCTCAACAACAGAATTCAAAAATTAGCACTCAAGACTCAGGGAACGATCGGCGTTTATATTAAGGACTATTCGGATGGTGAAATATTCTCATATAATGCCCATCGTGAGTGGTATTTAGCTAGCGCTATAAAAGTACCAGTGGCACTCGAAGTCTACCGACAGATTAGTCTAGACATCCTTGATGACAAAAAGCCAATTATCTTAACCGATTCCGACTTCCGTGATGGAGCGGGATTAACCAATGGGCTTAAGCCTGGCGAAAAAATTTCGTTACGGTATCTTTTAGAGCAGATGCTCATTGAAAGTGACAATACTGCCACTGACCTACTGATAAATCAGGTCGGCATTGAAAACATTAATCAAAATTTACAAAACACTGTTTTCTGGGGGTTCGGGCCTATAACGAGTCTCTTAAACGTTAGAAAAAGCGTGTTTTCTGAATTTGACCAGAAAGGATTTGCGCTGAGTAATCGGGATTTTATAGCTCTTAAGGCACTTAAAAAGGAAAAAGAAAAATTGAAAAAACTATCCCAGCTTTTGGGCATCGAAGTAAAAGACTTTAAGGTTAAAACTATATCTGAGGCCTTTAATCGTTATTACTTAAAAAATCTAAATACCGCAACACTGATTGCCTATTCAAAACTTTTAGAAAAAATACTTGAGGGCAAAAATCCTGAGCCCAAAGATTGGCCGCGGGTCTTGGACATTATGTTGAAATGCAATACCGGAAAGAATCGAATTGCTGCCGGCCTACCCCCTGATGTTTTATTTGCCCATAAGACCGGAACCCAACACCAACGAATTTGTGACTTCGGCATTGCCTGGAAGAAAAATTCAGGAAAAAAGATTTTAATTAGTACATGTATTGAAGGATTCAGTGAACTTGCAAGTGCTGAAAACGCCCTAAAGAGAATAGGTTCCCTGCTCAAAAATTCTAAAATTTTTAACTAATTTTTTCTTCTATTTTTGTTTTTCTATTTTAAATTCGACTCGGCGATTTTTTTGTCGTCCCTGGTAGTTGCCATTGTCGGCCACCGGTTGAGATTCGCCAAAACCATAATCGGTTATTTTATCTGTTGTGATTTTAGGATAATTCTTAATAAGAAAGTTCTTAACCGAAGCCGCTCGTCGTACACTGAGTCCTTGGTTGTAGGCTTCACTCCCCACTGAGTCAGTATGGCCAGAAATTACCAAATGGTATTTTCCGATAACCAACAAATAATCTGCTAGCTCCCGTAAGACATTGAGTGACGTTTCGTCATTGATTTTATCTGAGTCAAAATCAAAGTTAATATCCAGCACAACACGATCTTGTTCTTCAAATTTTTTGGCCACAGGTGAATCCATTTTTTTGTTGATGGGACCAAAGGCATAGTTAACACCGGTGTACACCCGCCAGTCAGGCGAGCCAGTTCCTTGCAATATCTGTGTGCCGCCACCAAAATGGAAAGCAAACTGCCGAGTTAAATCGTATTTGATACCCAACAGAGCCTCGAGGGACGATTGAGATCTAAAGTCAGCTTTATCGCTTTTTTGGGCGGGATAACTGCCAAAGACTTCTAAGATCATTTTTGCGTCAAGGTTCGGCAAGTAATAACTCGCGGCCATCGATCCAATAATTTGATCTTTAAAGGGTTCAATGGGAACGTTCGGATTTGCCGTGCCCGGATCTCGCAGCCGATATCCCAAGTTTGCTCCAACCGCCACGCCTCTATACATACGATCTACAGCAAACTCTAAATTATATGTGGGACCGGCTCCTTCGCCAGTGTAGGGATTGTCTTGAATACGATTAAAGTTAGCACTGGCGATGACAGCTGTCCCCCCGAAGGAATCTCCACTAAGGCGATATTTCGTATTCACACGTATCTCAGTATTTCCCTTATTTTCATAAAACCCACGATAGACGCTGTCGTTGCCGACGTGCTGATACCATATTTGGGGAAAACTTAAACCCACATCCCAATTTTCTTTGAGGCCATATCCGATATTTAAATCGGCGCCCAGTAGCTCGTCTTCAAATTGAGTGCGAGACCCGTCTGTTTGTTGGAAAATCGGAAGGCTATTTACAGCCAGGTTCATAAAAAACCCTAAATTTACATACCCAGGCTCGAGAGTTTCAGAAGAGTGAACTGTGACAAAATCTAATCCACTTGAGATAGCATTAAAATTTTGGGCGTCTGTTCCAACAACATTAGCCTTAACAAGGGGGGCAAAAAGGACTACCAAACAAAAAACAGCCTGCCTAATTCTCATTATCTAAGCTCACCTACAAACCGACGAATCGTCAAGGGTTTGGGGCCTAGCTTTAGGTCCAGAAAACAGTTTTATCAGCGCTATGCCTTCGGGGTGGGCCAGAACTCTAGATATTTTTTATTTTTAAACCCATGCGAAGCGCATTGGCAAAATTTCTTTGAGCCGAGAGTTTGTTAAGCTCTTGAACTAAGAAATTTCGAAAAAAAGTGATAAGCGCTCTTCGCGCTAAAATTTTTCTTCTAAATAAATCAAAAGACTTTTTGTTACTTGAAACTGGAGAGCAGTAGGCAGCCACTCGTTGACTAGCTCTACAACTATCTAGACGATCCTCGAGACGACTGCTGACTAAGGCGAGATCTGTAATAGCTAACTCCAGGGCGTAATCTGTAACGTTTTTAGGTTCATGGTTACCTACTGTGGCAAGGCTCACAGCGCTTTCTATCTGCGCCTCGTAACCTAATAGCCATTGATTTACGGGGGCCACCTTGGCTGAGCTTTCGCTGCCAATAGATAAGACCATAACCAATATCAACCCAAGTGAACTTAGGAACATTCGAAACCACTCCCCCATTGAAGTTGGGGGAATATCCGTCGGAAGCACCTATTAAGCAATAGGTAGAGATTTTAGGGAAAACCTTTCAATAAATCCTGTTGCCGACCCTTTTATTTAGGCTTCATTGAAAAGTAAATTTTTACACGAGGTTTTCTTTCAATAAAATCGTTACTTTGAGAGTCCTCACTATTGGCATACTGCGCTTCCACCTCAACTGCGGGACGCACGACTTTAAAGTAAAATCCCTTTTTTTCCACATTTACCGTATCCGTATATCGCCTCTTAGTTTTAGGCATTTCTTGCTCAAGGTCATAATACTCAGATACGGCTTTATAACTCGTCAACTCTTTATTAAGGGCTTCATCTGGCACCAAGTTCATAGATTTGAGCTCCACCTTATAGGACTGAATTGGCGTAAAATCGCCGTCCGCACTGGGTCTAAACGGCGATAGGCCCGTAACGTGAGAAGCGCCGTGGGCAAAGGGGCGAGTAACCCATTTAAACTTGCTGTAATCCATGGGATGATTTTCATTACTGAGTTCTCGAGAATAAATGAGCGAGCGTCCTTCGTACTGAATCTTATTCATCACATTGAGTGTGCCTTTATATTTAGAACAGTCAGCCTCTACGCCTTCTAAGTATTTGTAATACTCGGTGTGGGAAAAGCACACGAACTCGGCCCTTTGGGCATCCGTAGTAGTTTTTAATGGCCCCGGAAGAGTGATGTCATTGTAGTATCCATGCTCGTCAAAGTACTCTGGGTTCTTCCAGACAGAAGGCAACAGAAACTCTTTTTTGTTAGAGTTGAGGACCAATAAATAGCCTTTGCCATCTTGCAATAGCGAATTATTACTCACACGATCATATTTAGAATTGTAATACCATACTACAACTCCTGGCTGATAACTCGCCGTCAATATACGAAATCGCTCGAGGGAATCGCTTTCGCCCGGTAAGAAAAAACTCTGGCTACTAGGTCCAATATTTCGGTCAAAGTTATAAGACCTTCCTGCCTTAGTTGACACAAAGTCAGTCGTGGGATTTCGATACTCAAAAAGATAAAATTGATTGTGATCGAGATACTGAATGCCATCTTTAATTTTAAAAAATGAGCCAAACGAACTGTCAGCAGTCGCACCTTCGAAATCTACTTTTTGTGTGCCAAGACTAATATTATCAACAACAATCCCCAGCTCAGTGTAACCAGGATCAGTCACATAACGGACCTCGAGTTCAATTTCACTTCCGGCTAAGGCGCTGACATCATATTTTTTACTGACCCAAATTGGAGTACGACAAACGGCGAGTTTCTTTTTAAATTCTTCGGTTTCTGCTTCCGTCGATGTTTTAGAAAAAACTTTTAGCCGCAGTTCTTTCACGCGGGCTACTTCACAAGTAACGTTAGATTCTACCAATGAGTCTTGATCCGCATCGCCAGAAAGAAGTCTCAGTCGGTCAACTTCTTTGCCATTAATTAGAACCAAAGCAATATCATAATCTAAAGTCACTTTTATCTGAGGGTCAGCCGATTCAAAATTGGTCTCTGTTTCTATAAAATAAAGAGTTTCAAAGGTGAGTTCAGCGGCCCCTTGACTGGGGACATTCAAATTCGCCTTCAATGAATGGGTCTGATTGTCGAACTTACCTGAATAAGCCGTGATGCTGCCTAGCTCTGCTTTATTATCAAAAAGCTTTCGCGCCTCAGCCGTGGGCGGCATCATCGCAATTGCAGATCGGTAGACGGCCTCATTGGTTTCTGGTACGCGAGAAAGCACATCATAAGTGTGTTCAACATTGTTGGGACCAACTGTTTCTGTCACAAGGTCGGTCTCTAAAGAGGTGTTAGCACTTTGACGACGCTCAGGACTCACGAAGTTTAATGATCCTAGGTAAAGTGATCCCAAACCAAGCCCGGGATTCACAATTTTTGGCGACAACCAGCCCAACGATAGTCTGCTATAGGAACTCTGCTCCTGAGCGTAATTCGTGGAATTAGAACTCATGATTTCCCACTCACCTGTCGAATTCCCTTCAGACTTTGTCGCGTAAACATCAGGTAGCGTGAGTGAGTGTCCAAACTCATGAATGAAAGTAGAAACGTCAGAAGTTTCTGACTGCATATTGTAATCTAACGCATAAACCGCATCATTAATTTTAAGACCATTTAACGAAGGACGTTCAAGACCTTCAACGTCTGGCCCCTTTTCAAGATAATCAGGATCATCTTTTGCTAATGAAATTCCTGAACGATGTGGCCAAATTCTGTTGAAACACTCTACGGCTGCTTTCTTTCGGGGACCTTCGGGGTAATCTTTACTCGAAGGTTTCTCACCTTTTGGATCAAAACTTCTTTGGCAAGACGCCTGCGACTTCCCTGCGTAAACCAGAACAACTGCGTCAATAAAACCGTCGGATTCGTAATGGTTATTATCGCCGTCGTAATCATAGAGATCCCAACGATCAAACTGCTTCCAAAATTTGGGATCATTTTGCAACTTCATCAGTTCTTTCAGGGCATGTACTACGAGATGCTGAGGGTCTTTATCATTAGAACCGCCAATCGCCTCACCATACTCAACCAATTCCTTAGGAGCTGTCACAATAGGGGCGATTTCTCCCCTGACATCGAGCAGGCCCTGAGACTCGTGCGAATAATAACTATGAAGGCTGTTTTCATTTTCACCAAAAATAGCTTCGTCGGCGAGGCTCTTACCACTTTGACCTTTAGCAAAATATTCTGGACGCATAAATTTAACATCTGCAAACTGAACGGGAATAACTAATACATTGTATTTACCTTTTAGCGAAAAAAGTTGAGTGTTCTCGTTCATTTGATTTGCGAGAAGAGATTGATTGGCCCGAGAGAGGCTTGAAGAAAGCCTTTTCTCGTTGAGTTTCTCAAGAAGTTTTTTGATCGCCTCCTCTATGGCTTGACGCTCACTTGTGCCTTCATCTAATTTATTGGCTTCTGCTTTTTTTTCTGCCACATTTTTAGCCAGGTCACCCAAAATAATATCATTTCTTGTCGGTGATAATTTCTGGGATTTCTGACAAGCAGATGTGCCCAACAGAAGCGCTAGCAACAATGTTAAACCTTGAATTTTCGATTGAACTTTTGGCATTTGATTCCCCTCGGGATGGCTAATTTTCGAATTCCTTTGTACACTGGAACCGCTTTTGCCGCCATAGCCAGATATGATGTTGACATCACGTTCCAAGTTGAGTAGCTAGCCATTTAAGTGAGAATATTGTTCGCGTTATTTCTTTTTATTTTGAACTCCTTAAGTAGCCCAAATGGTTGGGCTAGTGCTTATACCAACGCCCTGGAAGTTGAGTTCATCTTATGTTGACGTTAATTTCTGGAACAGACAGGAAGAACTCAAACACCCTAAAAGTTTCGCTTATTGTAAAACGAATTATCGAAGAAAAAGGTGAAAAAGTTCAATTCGTCGATTTGGGTCAGTTGCCGGAAGGTCTTTTTAGTTCAAAAAACTATGGCACAGCTCCCTCTTCGTTCGCAGAGTTCCAGCGCATGATTCTCGAAACGGATGGCATCTTGACCGTTGTTCCTGAATATAATGGCAGCTTTCCCGGTGCACTAAAGTATTTTATTGATTTGTTAAAATTTCCTGAAAGTCTTTTCAGAAAGCCTGCGGGTTTTATTGGACTTGCCGCCGGTCAGTTTGGCGGCCTTCGCGCTGTGGAACAACTAGAAATGATATTTAACTACCGTGAAGCCAATCTATTTGGGCAAAAGGTATTTATGCCAAAAATTAATGATAAACTCTCGAGTAACGGACAAGAAATTGTCGATCCCTTTATTAAGGACCTCCTGCCAAAAATGATATCGGGATTCTTGTCCTTTAGCCAAAAACTTAGTAAACACTAGCTGTGCCATTAATTCTTAGAAATTATACTCCTTTCCAATTTTCTATTTTCCGCGTGACCCTTTGTCTTTATATGATGTTCTTGTTCTGGCGGTATCTACCGTCGGTTTTTGCGAGTGATGGCTTTAGTCTGACCTATCTTGACTTCTTCCCACAAAAATATGTTTTTTCATTTTTTGGAATATTGTCTTTGGCTTTGCTACTCGGTTTTTATAGGCGTTGGTTTTCCTTCATCCTTTTTTTGTTTTGGATAGTCGAAATCAGTCCCGTGGCCTTTAAGTACAATCCCGGTACTTTTATGGTCGGCTATCTCTTGTTGATATTGGCGGCGACTCCCACTGGACCTGATTGGGGGGTGAGGAAAGTCCCCTTTCAATTGTGTTGGCTTCTCATGTTGACCCTATTACTTTTTGACACCTTTACTAGTTTAAAAATCCTGCTAGATTTGCCAGCCTTTGGCATTAAACCCGACCTTCTCTTTCGGCCGCCCACTTTTTGGCTTAATTTTAAATTAGTCAGTTTAAGTTTATTTTTTTTGATGATTCCTTTTTCTCGCCTTCGCATCACTGCTTGGCTCATCATCTTTAGCAGTAATCTTATTTGGATGATTCGTTTTGGATTTCAGGACTCCACAACAGTTATGCTCATAGGCTTGCTATTTCTTTTTAATGGATCCTGGCTGGCTGAAAATTCTGATCCCAAAATTAAACCCATTATTTTTTTTGATGGATTCTGTATTTTGTGTAATCGCTTTACCCAATTTATTTTTAAAGAAGATTTTTCTCACCACTTTTTCTATTCTCCACTACAAGGTAAAACCGCTAAAGAGATTTTGCCTAGGGATAGAATCATTCAGCCTAATTCCCTAATATTTTTGAAAGACGGAAAGGTTTTTGAGAAGTCGGAAGCCGTGTTTAGGATTTTTTCTGAAATCGGTGGAATATGGTTTTGGGTTTTTTTAGTGCGAATAATTCCAAAGTCCCTCGCCGACAAAGTATATGATTTAGTGGCTAACAATAGGTATGACTGGTTTGGCAGTCTAAGCGAGTGCAAAATTCCCCTTGAAATTGAAAAGACCTTTCAAAAACCGTGATGCTTCAAAGAAAGTTGACCTCGAACTATCTCTTTATTGATTTTTTAATTCACCCACTTCCCATCTTCTGTGTATTCATTACGTTTTTCAATGATCACTGGCTGAAGGCCCATTTTGCGGGAGTGATTACCGGCAAACTAAGTGATATTTGCGGTCTTTTTTACTTTCCGCTTTTACTCTGTGCGTTTTTTATGATTGTTCGGTAACCAAGTCGTAGAGGCGGTTCTAGCTTCCGCTTAAAACATCGCATAAAATCCGCCTTCGACAGAGGTGGTTATG
>ENA-ORBV01016602-ORBV01016602.1-microbial-mat-metagenome-genome-assembly--contig:-NODE-16602-length-10664-cov-5.238972_pt1 | contig 10664 bp, 5 predicted proteins | sample MGYA00237777_ERZ505514 | MGnify/ENA primary metagenome ERZ505514 (study PRJEB26160, sample SAMN06269048) | microbial mat metagenome | isolation source: Oligotrophic lake microbial mat | place...
TGATACGGCGACCACCGAGATCTACACCTCTCTATTCGTCGGCAGCGTCAGATGTGTATAAGAGACAGGGTATCGAGCGAGTGTCCACACGAGAACGGCTGCCCTGGCGACCATTATCGCTGGGCTATGTGTAACGCGAGAAGCGGCAGCGGTTGCGCGACCGCGCATTGGCGCGAGCCAGCCGGTCGTGGTGTTGTGCGTAAAGTACGCGAACACCAATGTAACGCGAGAAGTTAGCTGCCAGAACTGGGTCGACCGGTTTAACCTCGAGGTGAAGCCGTATTTCGAGCGGACAACAGACGGGGTGACCTCGTTCAACTTCGTACTCCCAACCTATCACGCAGGGATCACTCCCCCAGCGGGGCATTGGCTTCCGTCGACCATACAGGACGGTGCATCTAATTTTGTGGACAACCTTCAGGACCGGGTAATAAACGTCGTCGATTCATTAGTCGACTTCAGTCTAACGGATCGCGTTGTTGTCGTCATTCCTGCAGCAGATGGGTGGGGGCAGGCATTCGGCGGGGAGTATATTGATACATCCGCCGACCTAAACACCTTCACATTTACGCTTCCAAACGCCCTCGACGCCGAATCGGATCTCGAGTTTCGTGAGATCACCACAGGCGTATTCAGGCCGGCACGCAGAATGTCTCTCGCGATGATCTTCGAGCAGCGAGTCAACCCGACTCAGAACGGGATTACGACCCCCTCGATGTTTGCCATCCACGAGTTGAGCCACTGGTTTGGCTTTCCGGAGAGATACGAACCTATCTTGAACGGCAACCTAGACCGAACCCCCGCGACTGGCTTCAGTCCAATGGGATATTCATCCCTGGACTCCGGTCGAGCGCATCACATTGGCTACGACCGGTTCCGGCAGGGCTTCATGGACCAAGGTACTCCAGCTCTCACGGTTCCAAAAAATACCCAACCCGTTGTGACCACGGTCGACCTAGTGCCCATCGACCTTGCGCCACCGCTCAACGGGCCGCTCCAAAGTTCCCTGATCTTGGTGCCGACAGAGCAGAGTGCGGATGGGTTCGTCGGCTACACGGTGGAGAGTCGTGTGACGGGGCCGACGTTCGGCGATATCGTTTATGAGAACGGAGCTATTGTCAGTTTCGTTGACACGCGGAACCGCGCGGACATCTTTATCATGGACGACCCAAATGACAACCAGCCGAGCGTCGGTAACACGCGACTGGCGTACGAAGCGAACGATGTTTTCCAGGACGCGACTCGCGGAGTCCGCATTGAGGTTAAAGCGCCAGTGATTCCGGGCACCGGAGCGACGCAGATCTTGGTGACGAATACAACTCCTTCGCAAATGAAGCCAGACCTTGAGATCCGGCAGTGGGACGAGCGCTTTTGGGCGACCCCCGACATCTGGATCGATCGTCCCCCGTTCCTAAACCCACCCGACCGAGCTGACGATTTGCAGGGGCCGGATCCGTACGGCAACCGGGACACCCCGGGAGTGGCCACGAACCCAACGATTGAAAATCGCATCTACTTCAAGGTTCGGAATGGTGGCGCTGCGACCGCATTTAACGCGGTCGTGAAAGCTTACTTCTCGATGCCTGGGATTGGGCAAGGCTTGTCGGATTGGCAACCGGTCAACCCAGGCGACCAAGGGGTTTCTTTTTCCCAAATCAGTCCCGGCCAGGAGGTCACCGGTTACCTACATTGGACGGTGCCTGCGGGTACCATGCCTGATGGGCACGCTTGCGTGAAGGTGGTGATTCAGCCCCTGGCCACTGGTGAGCTGTCTCTATAGAATAATATAGCGCAGGAGAATATTTTCCGCTTCGAAACGAACAAAAACAGCCCTTGGCACTCCCGGTCGCGCCAAATACTAGTCAGAAATCCCAGCGCGACCGAGGTAGTAAGGGTCGCGATGGACACCTCCGCTTTGCCGACCGGTTGGGCCGCGAAGTTGTTGCCGAGCACCTTCTCGCTGGCGCCCGGCTCCTCGCAGCTGGTCGACTACGCGATTTATCCCGCGGGGCCGCCGGGCAAGCCTGCGTCCGACGCACCGCCTGGATTTGTATCGAAGACGAATATTACGGCGTACGGATTTTTCAGTACCGGAGGCGTGCGAGTCCTTGGTGGCGTGCAATCGCAGCTGGCGCTCATCAACCTCACGACAACGTCATTGACGCTGGTCTCCAAGACGGCCACCAGCATGACCGTCAAAGGATGCGTCAGCGGAGTCGGTGGCACGCCCATAGCCGCCAGGATCGTGGCGTTTCAGGCCGCCTACCAAACAAACCACGCGTGGGCATCCGGCACTACCAACAGTAGTGGGTGCGTGCAACTTCAAATCTATGGTCTCCTGTCCGGGAAGACGTACCAGGTTGTGGCACACCACTCGGGCACGGGGATGTACGGTTCGAGCAAAAGCGGAGTCACGAGTGTTGTGCTCCCGTAGGTCGTACATTCTTCTGGCTGTTATTGTCGCGAACGCGATGGCGGCGGTGAACTGCACATCGGACAACCCAGGGTTCGACGCTGGAGCTATGGAGGACGTCGCTCCAAATGACTTGGATCGGTCAGATGCTGAAGCGGTCATCGCGGATGCAATGGCTCCTGACGCGGATGCCGGGGTCGTGTCGTGCAACTCGCAAGAGACTGAGGCTGAGTGTGGCATGCACGCCACTTGCCGCAGCAAGCTCTGCACAAGCTGTGGGAGAACATTCTTTGCCGGGTGCTACGCTGTCGGGGTGAGCGTGACGTGCCCGCAGTTTTCGTGCGACGCAAGTCCTGGCGACTAAACCCTGAAGTATCCCCTCATTCATAAGAATGCCAAAGATTTCGGTGAGCGTTGGATGCGGGGCGCTCGGTGATATCTCATGCCCCCGCGTGCCACGGCCAATGCGCCCGAGGGTCGTCGAACTTACGCGGCTCGTGAATGGGTTACGCTAACTCTACTGTGTCGGATGGTGCGGGTGCTCAAATGTCTGATCATTTCGATCCTTTGCACGAAAGGACGTTTGGTCGATCGCCAGATCGGCCGTCTGATGATCTGATCGCTCCAACATGCTCGTGGCTCCTGCCCTCACTGCGCCCTCTTTCGACGATGAATTCGTGCACTCGGACGACGTCGCCGGGTGTCTGGCCGAGCTGGCCACGTTCTCCGACCGCTACAAGGCCCTGCTCACACGCTCCGAGCAACACGGTCACCTCGATGTATACTTGGAGGGGCTCGTGAGCGGCATCGAGCGCAAGTCGATCGAGCCCATCGCCAACGCGCACGATCTCGTCAGAAGGCCGCTCCAGCGCTTCGTCGGCGAGGGCAGTTGGTCGGATGTCGACATGCGAGTGGAGATGCGGCCGCACATCGTGGAGGAGGTCGGCAGCCCCGACGGCGTCATCGTCATCGACGGCTCGGGCTTTCCGAAGAAGGGCGAAGACTCCGTGGGCGTCGCACGCCAGTGGTGCGGCCGACTCGGCAAAATCGACAACTGTCAGATCGGCATTTTTCTCGCGTACTCCGCGCCCGGCGCGAACACCCTCCTCGACGCCGAACTCTATCTCCCCGATAGCTGGGCGAAGGATCGCGCCCGACGCAAGAAGACTCACGTTCCGCGTGGCATCAAGTTTCACAGCAACTGGGAACTTGCCGATGCGTTGCTCCAGCGCGTTGGTCCCCAAGTGCCGCACGCGTGGATCGTCGGCGACGATGAGTTCGGTCGTCCCAGCAAGTTCAGAGACCGGCTCGCCGATCGCGGAGAACGATACCTTCTGGAGGTCCCCTCGAACACCAGCGTCCGCAAGCCGCCGTCGTGGCCGGGCAGCAAGATCCAGTGGTGCAGTGTTGCGCGTCGGGAAGCGCGACACCCCGTCGACAAGTGGGAACGGATCACTGTCCGAGACGGCGACAAGGGACCCATCGAGGTCGATGCGTTCTGCACACGCGTCGAAACCAAGCGCAGTCGCGGACCGGCCCGTGAAGAGACGCTGCTCATCATGCGTACTATCAATAGAACGCAGACCTGGTACTTCCTGGCGCCGGAGGGCACGGCCCTCGACACGGCCATGCTCGTTCGCGTGGCGTCCCATCGACACCACGTTGAGCAGGTCTTCGAAATGGCCAAGGGTGAGGTGGGGTTCGACCACTACGAGGTCCGTTCCTGGGTCGGTTGGCACCATCACATGACTCTCAGCATGCTCGCGCTTTGGTTCCTCGTCATGGAGAGACGCCGGCTGGGAAAAAAACTCCCGCAATGACCGTCCCCCAAGTTCGCGTCGTGCTTGCGGCCCTTCTCCAGACGCCGCCCGTTGCGGCGCCGAGAATCGCTACTATCGTCACGCGTCAGCTTCGCCGCAATGAGGATGCGCGTCGTGCGCGATGGCGCGCGTTGGGGCTTGTTGCGCCGCGGAGGAAGCCCGTCCCATGAAACCGCACAGTAGAGGTAGGCATCATAAGCCAGTCTGCGAGAGGATCCTCGTCTCCAGGAGAAGACCCCGATTTGACATAGCAGCCCATCGCGGACCTTTGGGGGGCGCAATCTCGCGCCACCCACCGCTCTCGCAGCCGTGATTCGACGTCGATCGGATACCGCGCGCGGATCTCACCCTCACCCAGCACGGATCTGGGTCGGAGCTACACGGGCGCCGGCTGGATGCTCAATTCCAACGTCGCAGACCAACCTCAAAACACGTGCAGCTGGCCGATGCTCAGGGTCGAAGTGGAGACCGTCGAAGAGGTCGCCGCTGTCTCTTGCGATTGAGGCCCTTAAACGCTCTCGCGACGCTTGAGGCCGAACCTGATCGCCATGGCCAGGCTGGCGAACAAGAGAAGTGAGCTGGGTGTCCCGGTTTTGTGCGTGGCGCACCCGCAGCCCCCATCTTCGCCCGTGTCGCCGCCACCGGCCCCCGGCGTCGTTGCGACCCCTGCATCGTCCGTCTCGCCCGCATCTTCGCCCGTGGCGACACTTCCTCCGTCAGCCACCGGTAGCGTGCCGCGTTCACCGATCCATACCACCAACTGCTGTTCATCCGTCGTTGCCCCGCCGACGTCGACAATTCGGACGACGAACCCACGCCCTTGCTCCTGGCGTACCGTGGCCGCGTTCCGACGCAAGGCGATTGTCAGAGCGCGCGCGGAGGACTCTGAAGGTGCACGCGAGCTCAGCAATAAAAGACCGTCATCTTCCACAAGTGCGGTCCACGTCAGGGTCGAGCCACCCGCATTTGCGATCTCGACCACTGCGCCGGAAGCTTGGTTGGTGAGGATCAGCTCATGTGTCGACAATTGAACGATCGGCTCGGCGGGTGGTGTGGTGTTCGCTGATACTTCGATATCGAGCGGTGAGCCATCGTCACCGTCACGGATCGAATCTCCATCGGTATCGGCGTTTTTCGGGTTGGTCACCCAACCATCTTGTCCGCCCGAGATCTCCTCACCATCGCTGAGGCCATCACCGTCGGTGTCCGCCATACCAACATGGGTCCCCCGTCGCAGCTCTTCGATGTTGACGATACCGTCGTTGTCGAGGTCGGCGCGATCATCGACGACCGCGGGATCGAGCCCGTACATCCGCTCCCAATCGTCGGGCATCCCGTCTTGATCCGCATCTTGGAGCAAATCGTCGAGCGCAAGAACCAAACTTCTGTCCCGCGTCACGAAGCTCAGCGGCGCAACGCCGTTTTCCAGGACACGCACTTGAAGCCCGGTGGGTTCGACACGCTCGAGAGAACCCGTGCGTTCGACGGTCCAAACCAACTCCACTTCGTCAGTGCCACCCGCGGTGTTGTCGTCGGCGTCGAGCGAGCCAATGCCTCGCATCGTCGCTTCGGTGACGGTGATCTCTCCGATCGGAGCGCTGACCACCAGCTCGGCAGACAAACCCGTGAGCGCGGTCGAAGACACATTCCGAATTCGCGCGGTCAGCGTGAAGGTCTGCGGCGACGTCGTAACCGAGGAGCCCGTGTCTGACGCCAACTCGAAGGAGGTCACCGCGATCGCAGGTGTCACCGAGGCGGTGTGAACGTTGCCTGGATTGAGCTCAGCGTCGAGCACCTTCGCCAGCGCAGACACCGATGCGACACCGAGACGAACCGCCACTTGTTCGCCGGAGCCGACGTCTTCAGCCGCGAGTGACTTGAAGATCATCCGCCGTACGCGCACGGCCAACTCCGAGATCGCCAGTCGGAGCTTGAGATAGGTCGTTGCACTGCGACCGAGCTCGGATTGCCAGACAGTTGATTCCAGCTGTGCGCCGGCCCGAGCCACCAAAAGTGCTTCATGCGTCTCATCGAGCAGCTTCAGCGCCCCCGCGACTCCGGCAGGTGAGGGGTCATTGAGATGGAAGAGCGCGTTCGGATAGTTGTTTGCGCTGAGCATCGTGTTCAGCAGGGTGAGATTCTCGAGCAGGTTGCTCATCGCCTCGATCTGCGCAGAATACAGGGAGCTGTTGGGAGCAACGAGTTGGGCGAACGGAGTCCTGCGAACGCCCATCGGCGGCGTTTGACCGTAGGCTGCGTACGCCGCTGTCTCCATGCGCGAGGGAAGAAATGCGAGCGCGTACGTGATGGGGACGATCGTCGCACCGGCCTGAGCGAGCCTTTGACCGGCTTTGGTGACCTTCTGAGCAACCCGAAACGCGGGGATCACTTGTCCCAGCTCGAACGCATCCGAGGACGCGCCCAAACCTTCTGCGGCAGCTTGGGCGTATTCTGCGAACGCCAAGATCTGCGAGCCTCGCGTGGTATATTGCGAGATCAGGTCGGCCGTTTGGTCGCGATCGACTCGATATGCGGGACGATTGTCGACAGACCAGGTGCGCAAGCGATCGCGAGACATCTCCAGCGACGGTACAACGCGAGCGCCGACCGAAAAGGGAAGCAATGGTGCATCGATCAGGTTGCTGCGTTCCGAGGTGATCACGAACTTCACCAGTTCTCGAAGTGCATCACCCAGGTCCCCTCCCACCGCGCGATCGATCAAGGTGATCACAAAACGTTCCATGTGTGTGGCGATCGCGGACGCGTCCTCCTCCGACATTCCAAAAGAAGTGAGTCCCGTCTTCACCGGTGCGATCAACGCCAGCTTGACGATTTTTTTGGTGAGGTCTGCCATCTCGCTTTTTAAGAGCATCGGATTTTCGGAGAGCAGCTTGTTCATTTCGTCATTGATGCGCTGAACGCCGGGCCCATCGTTGAATGGTGAATATTCCGAATATTTGTCGGTGACACCTTGCTGGAAATTGCGTCGTTCGCGGAGCTCGCTGAGCTTTTCGCGGCCATCGCGGATCTCCTGCTTGCGCGTGGAGACACCTTCGAGCATATCCGCGACAAAATCGGCGACGACATCGAACGCAACCGAGGTCAACGCGTCCGCGAGCTCGGTTCCTTCTGCCACCGCGCGCTCTGCCCAGATCGCACGTGAGATCCCTTCGTTTTCCGCTGGGCTGGGTTGGTCGGCTTCGCTGACGAACGGCGCCAAGTACGTGAGAACCTCGGTTTCGACGTCGGTGTACGTGTCGGGGGTCTTGTCGATCAGTCGGTGGGTGAGCTCGACTTTTTGGAGTAGCGCGCTGTTCGGTCGAAGCACGATCTGTTGGTCTCGTTCGGCCACCAACCCCTCGGCGAACTGTCGAGCGAAGTGAACGGTCACCAACTCCGTCGTCATGGGATCGATCTCATCGATCTCTCCACCGACGATCTCGACCGCATATACTTGACGGATTTGGCCGTAGTCTCGCGCTCGGATCGTTCGGCGTACGATCGGAATGTCGGCGATCGCAAACTCGCCGTTGGCGTCGATGACACCCTGCGCGACCAAAGGTCGATCGGCGCGTGCCTCTTCCAAATACGCTGCGTAGCTCTCGTCCGATTCGTTCTGCGCTTGCGGCCGAATCGCCCGATCCTGGCGGTAGACCAACACCTGGCCTCGCGTGATCGGGTTGGCCGTCGGGGTGCCATCCGGCAACCCTTCGACGACGTGACCTCGAAGGGTCCCGCGCGGCAACTCCGCCAACGATGATGAGGTGCGGCGAAAAGTCATCTGGCGGCCACCGAGCGGGAGGCACTGGCTCAGAGAAAAGTTGGTAAATGGAGAGCGTAGGTACGTCGAGCACTGGTCTGGAGTTGTGTCTTGGTTGACCTCGTCGCCCGTGCCGACCGAGCCCACGATCACATCGCCGCTGGGGTCGATGAACAACAACGGCCGTGAAGATTGCCCGATGCTGTAATAGGCCGAGCTGACAAAGCCATTCGAGCCCTTTCGGAAAGGTGATCCGCTGGTCTCCGGGCCATACGCAGAAAAGCTGTAATCGCCAGTATCGAGGTTGATCGTCAGCTCGCCCGTCAAAGTGTATTCGAAGATCTCCACGTGGCATTCGTAGTCGAATGCGACACCCGGCAGGCCTTCGGGCGTCGTTCCGCTGACCGAAGAAGCGAAACCTTGCGGGAAGTACAAAATGCCGGTGTAGCCCAGGTGAAGCCGTTGCTCCTGATTCGAGGTCTCGATCCGCGATTCACCGGTTGCGCGTAACTCGAACCGCGCACCGCTGAAGAGCGGCCAATTTGTTTCTGCGCTCCATCGCCGATCGCAGCGGTCGACTCGAAGGAAGCCCGAGGGTGTGTTCACGGGATCGATGATCCATGAACCCGACAGATCGAAACTGGAGGGAACGACCGGCAAAAAATTTTGAGCGAGGGCGCTGAATGGAAAACAGAAAACAGCACAAGCGAGCAGCATCCGCTTCATGCGCGGACTGTCGGGGGTGACCTACTTGGTTTCAAGATGTCCGGGCTCATTTTTAGACACCTGGACGTCGTGGTTGGGGGCGCATCACTCTGGATCACGTGACACATGATGAGGCGACGGGCACCGATTAACGCGATTGGGACGGGCGAATCGCCGTAAAATTCAGCACTTCACGTGCGCACAGTCGCTTGATTTGGAGGATGTGCGTCCCTATCGTCGAGACGGATAGGACGAACAAGCGGGTGAGACTTGGGCCCCGGGGGGCTCGGCGACGGCCACACCGGGCATGCGATGCTGGAAGCCTCGGCATCGAGGCCCCCCGACGAGGGGCGCGAGCCCCAAAAGCGCGCGCGACGCTGGCGAATTTCGCCGAAAGCTGGCGCTCGCGCTGCTGGAGGCCGAGGATCTGGAGATCGTGAGCGTCTGGAGCCCCTCGTTCCTCACCGCGATCCTCGCGTACATCGAGGAAGATCGCTCGGCGCTCTTCTCGGCGTCCGGTCGCATGGCGCTCTCCGGCACGGGTCCACTCGACTGGACGCGGGTCTGGCCGTCGCTGCGGCTGATCTCTTGCTGGGACAGCGCCGGCGCCAAGCCGCTCGCGGCCCGGCTCGCCGCGCTGTTCCCCGGCGTGATGGTGCAAGGCAAAGGGCTGCTCGCGACCGAAGGACCGGTGACCATCCCGATGGTCGGCGCACCGGCGCCCGTTCCGCTGGTCGATGACGTGCTGATCGAGCTCGCGCGCGACGACGGGGCGCTGATCGACCTCGTCGATGCGGTCGACGGAGATAGTTACTCGGTGGTGATCTCGCCCCGCGGTGGGTTGCCGCGGTACCGCCTGGGCGATCGAGTGCGGGTCACGGGAAAGTACGCCGCGACGCCCTGCCTCGAGCTGCTCGGGCGCGGCGATGCCACCAGCGATCTGGCCGGAGAGAAGCTGGCGGAGCCGTTCGTGAGCGCGATCCTCTCGCGCCTCACGTTGCCGCCGCACGCGCGCGCCGCGCTGGTCCCGGTGCGGGTTCCGCGCGATCACTATGTGCTGGTGATCGACGAGAGCCCGCCCGCAGATCTGGCGACCGATCTGGCGACGCGTCTGGAGCTGGCGCTCTCCGAGGCCCATCACTATCGCCACGCACGGCTCCTCGAGCAGCTCGGCCCCGCGCGGGTGGTGGCGCAGCGGGGCGCGGGCGCCTGGCTCATCGACCACCAGACCCGCCGCGGCGTGAAGCTCGGTGACATCAAGCCGTCGGCGCTGATCACCACGCCGGCCGACGACGTCCTCGCGGGGCAGCTCTCGTGAAGGTGTCGTGGCACGACGCTCCGCGCGACGGCGCCTCGCGGCACGAGAATGTGTCGACGCAGCCGCTCCACGAGCACCGCGTCTTCAACAACCCATCCGTGGTGACCGAGGCCTGGTATCCGGCCTGCCCGTCGAAAGAGCTCGGCAAGGGCCTCACCTTCTCGGTGAAATTCACTCATCAGCGGGTCGCGATCTATCGCGGCGACGACGGCCTGGCGCGGGCGATCGACGCATTTTGTCCGCACATGGGCGCCGACCTCGGGAACGGTCGCGTCGTGGGCAAGGACATCGAGTGCTACTTCCACCAGTGGCGCTTCGATCCCACGGGGGCGCTGTGCAAGATGCGCGCGGCCGGGGACCTCCCGAAGGTCGCGAATCGTACTTATCCGGTGGAAGAAAAGTACGGGTGGGTATGGGTTTATTCGGGCGAAAATGCGCCGTATCCCGTGCCGGCGTGCGCGGGACTGGAAGATCGCGAGGTCGTGACCTGGCACCTCGGCTCGCCGCTGCTCTTCGCGCACCATCACGTGATGATGGCGGGCGGGATCGACCTCCAGCACTTCGCCAGCGTCCACGCGCTGGATGTGAAGTTCGAGCTCGCGGTGGAGCCGGTCCGCCCGGAGATCGCCGACTGGAAGCTGCAGGGTG
>ENA-ORBV01016606-ORBV01016606.1-microbial-mat-metagenome-genome-assembly--contig:-NODE-16606-length-10662-cov-4.270288_pt1 | contig 10662 bp, 7 predicted proteins | sample MGYA00237777_ERZ505514 | MGnify/ENA primary metagenome ERZ505514 (study PRJEB26160, sample SAMN06269048) | microbial mat metagenome | isolation source: Oligotrophic lake microbial mat | place...
TTTCAAGCAGAAGACGGCATACGAGATTCGCCTTAGTCTCGTGGGCTCGGAGATGTGTATAAGAGACAGCTGTGGTTCAGCTAATCCAGGCGTACTCAAAAACACGTCGCTCTGCTTGCATTTCAACCCTGCATATCGAAGGGCATGCGCTTCATGCCCAACAAAGCTATGTCGAAAGTCAATTGGTAAGCATTCATCAAGAAGAATCTTCATCAGACCCCGGCGAGTAAAGAATCCTTTGCTTTTATTAGTGCTTTTATCGCCATCTCCTTGCTGACTGTAGGGAATTGGCGCAGAAACTCGTCCAGCGGAGGCCCACCCTCAAGATAATCGATCAAGTTCTTGAACGGCACTCGAGTCCCTCGAAAGCACGGCATCCCGTTCATAATCTCCGGGTCTCTAATAATCACTGCTCCATCCATATCTTCAAAGCGCCCCAACAATCTTCGCCGTCAACTCACGCGTACTCAGCCCCCCCTTCAAATCCCCGGTAGCATTCGCCGCATCGCTCATCACCAACTCAACGGCCCTGCGAATCCTCCCCGCCGCACTCAAACTATCCACATCCCCAAACCACTCCAGCATCAGCGCAACCGACAAAATAGTAGCCACCGGATTCGCCTTCCCCTGCCCGGCAATATCAGGTGCCGAACCATGCGCCGGTTGAAACACAGCCAGATCATCCCCAATATCGGCCGAAGGAGCCATCCCCATCCCACCCACCGTCGCCGCCGCCAGATCCGACAGAATGTCACCAAACATGTTCTCGGTCACAATCACATCAAAGCTCTGCGGCCGCTGCACCAGATACAACGCCATCGCATCCACATACACCCGCTCGGTTTCCACCTGCGGATACTCCCTAGCAATCTCGTCAAACACCTCGCGAAAGAACGCCATCGAAGGCAGCACATTCGCCTTGTCCACCAGCGTCAATTTATTGCGTCGATGCCGGGCCAATTCAAAAGAAAACCGAAACAGCCGCTCACTCCCCGCCCGCGTAACCAACATCTCATCTCGAACCTCATCGGCCCCCGTCACCCGAGGCCGTAAGCGAGTCGAAAACAACCCCTCCGTCGACTCCCTCACCAACACATAATCAATCACCGGATTCTTCAGCGGCGAATGCGCCACGTTATACAGCTTCGTAGGCCGCACCCCCGCATACAACCCAAAGATCTCCCGCAAATCAATCTGCGGAGCCATCTCTCGACCATCCGCCCAACGCACAGAAGGGATCCCCATCGCACCCAACAAGATCGCATCCGCCGCACGGCAAGCCTCAATCGTCGCCTTCGGCAACGGATCCCCATTCTTCAAATACTCGCCCGCCCCGCAAGGCCACTCCACCAAATCAAAGTCCAACTCCGGCAACGCACGGATCACCGCCTCGGCCGCCTCCAGCACCTCAGGTCCAATCCCATCTCCCGGCAACATCGCGATCTGTTTTTTCACCATAGGCTCCCTAGTTTATCCTCCTCTCGATATCATCGACTGGTGTTGCTCAACGAACTTCAATCCCGTGTAATCAACCAGTGGCAGAAGCCAGTCCTCGTAATGGCCCCCGTCGGCACCGGCAAAACGATGGCCCTGGCCGAACGCGCTGCCATGGCCATCGCCGGCGGCATTGCCCCCGAACGCATGCTCTGCCTTAGCTTCACCAACCGCGCCGCTCGCGAAGTCCAAAGCCGCGTCGGAGGCGACGTCCAGTGCTCCACCTTCCACGCCCTCTGCGCCAAAATCCTTCGCATGGAATCCGGCGTACTCGGCCTCCCCTCAGACTTCATCATCTACGACGAAGAAGACGCAACAGAGCTTTGCGGCCGCCTCGCCACCCGTCACGAAATCGACGTCCCCGGCCAATGGAACCGCGTCCGCTACGCAATCTGGCAAGCCATCAGCGATGCCCGTCTCGCGAAATACGAATCCAACCCGCCCCGCAAATCTCGCGACGTCTTCTTCGAGAAACTAAAGCTCAGCGGCCTCTGGCCCGCCTACACCCAACCCAACATCAACTACCCTGCTTTGGTCTCCGACTACGTCGCCATGCTCCGCGACTCCCACGCCATCGACTTCACAGACCTCATCCTCGGCGTCGTCACCCTCTTCGATGAAAACCCAGACCGCCTCGCCTGGTGGCAAGCCCGCTACGACTGGATCCAGGTCGACGAAGTACAAGACACCTCCCGCGCCGAATACCGCATTCTCGACCTCCTCGCCCAGAACCACGGCCAGCTCAGCTTCTTCGGTGACGTCGATCAAACCATCTACGAGTGGCGCGGCTCCGCCCCCTTCGAAATCCTCGATCAATACAAGCACGACTATAAACCCACCGTCATTCACTTCGAAGAGAACTTCCGCTCCACCCGTCACATCCTCGCCGCCTGTGAGCGCGTCATCCTCTCTCACCCCCAACCCCTCACCAAACGCATCATCCCCAACGTCGCCGCCGACGGTTCCCCTGTCCTCGTCAAGCCCTTCGTCTCAGCTCGCGACGAATACGAATGGGTAGCCAACGAAATCCTCGAACGACACGACAAAGACAAGCTCAAATGGAGCGACTTCGCCATCCTCGTCAGAACCAACTTTACCGCCCGCGACGTCTCTGAAGCCCTCGAGCGAAGCCAAGTCCCTCACGTCCGCGTTGAAGAAGAAAAGTTCTTCCAGCGAGCTGAAATCAAAGCCGCCATCGCCCACCTGCGCATCCTCCGCAATGCCCAGGAAGCCAACGCCCTCCATCGTTTCCTCCAGGTCCCACCCAAGGGCATCGGCGAAGCGACTCTCGAAAAAGTCAGTTCCCTTCCCAAAGAAGTCGGCCTCCGTCTAGGCGACCTTTTGCTGCCCTCAACCCACCGCGACGGCGATCCCTTCGGCTCTCTCTTCCACCACCCCTCAGTCGTAGTCGACATCGAAACCACCGGCCTCGACATCCACCTCGATGAAGTTGTAGAACTCGCCGCCCTCAAAGGCGACAAAGAGTTCTACCGCATCCTGAGGCCCACCAAAGAGGAAACCTGGGTTCGCCTAAAAGATGCCGAAAAAATCCACGGCATTAACCGCGAGCGCATCGAAAAAGAAGGTGTCGACCCAACTGAGGCATTCAAACAATTTGCAGAATTCATCGAAGGCTGCGTAGTCGTCGGCCACAATCTCGAAACCTTCGACTGGCCACTCATCCTCAACCAGAGCAAGCTCAACTTCAACATCAAAGGCACCGCCGACACTCTAGAGATCAGCCGACGCATGCTCAAGCTCACGCGCTACCGCCTCACCAATGTAGTGGACGCCCTCAAGCTCCCGCAGCGCGAAGCCCACCACGCAATGGAAGACGTCCGCATGACCGCCGACGTGCTCAACGAACTCAAAATGCTCCTCGCGTTGCACGCCCAACAACGCAATCAAACAGTGACCCAGGTAGGCAAACGCTTCGTCGAACTAGCAGACCAGGTAGACGACTGGCGCAAGCGCGCAAGATCGCAAACCCCGCTCGAAACCCTCGACATGCTCCTCTATGAGGGCCTCCTCAAAGAGCACTTCGGCCGAGACGCAACAGGCGAAGAACGCCTCGAACATCTCGAAGAACTCCGCCACATCGTCGCCCGCTTCACAACTCTAGACCAGGCCCTCGAAGTAGCCTCACTCGGCCTCGACCTCGAACGCCAACTCGGCGACGAAGACCGCGTCCGCATCCTCACTGTCCATCAAGCCAAAGGCCTCGAGTTCGATACGGTCTTCGTAGTAAAAGCCGTGGAAGGCGAATTCCCCAGTTGGCGCAGCATCAAAGAAGGCCGCTTCGACGAAGAGCACCGCCTCTTCTACGTCGCCGTCAGCCGCGCCCGCAAACACCTCAACGTCTCCTGGCAACAACGGGATTCGAGAGGCCGCAGCCAGCAAGGCAGCCGCTACCTCAAAGCACTGCGAGATTGAAGCCACGCAACTCTGCGGCGCAGGTGCCCCAGCGTAGTCCGCCGCAACACACCATCTTCTTCATACTCAAGCATCTCGCCAACCAACCCGACAATCCGCACCGGCGTCAGCTTCATCGTCGACACAGGCAACATATACCGGTGCCCAATCGCCGCCTCAGGCCGCTCCAGCACAGACATCACATGAGCGACAGATTCCGGCAACCGCCCCATCTCCCGAGCGATCGACGCAATCACCGGATGCCGCAAATCACTCCTCGAAGCAAGCATCAAGACCCGAGCCTTCGCCCGCGACAGCGCCACATTCACCAGCCTTCGAGACAACGACAAATTATCCCCAAGAAAGCGAGACTGCGTCTGCACCGGATCAAAAATAACAGTGTTGCTCTCCGCCCCCTGCGCCCGATGAACCGTTGATAGCTTCACTGCGCCCAGCCCCAACTCCCGCAACCGCCGCCGTAGATAATTCCGCTGCCCCCGAAACGGCGTTAGAATCAAAACCTCTTCAGCGTCCACAAACCGCAACAAGTCCCGCAGCACCACAACAACGGTCTCTGCCGACTCACGCCGAATCCACCCACTAGACTCCGGTCTCCAAATCGCCTCGCCCTCCACCGGAATCAAATAGGCATGACGGGCCCCGTACTCTGAAATCTCGAACGCCGCCCTCTCCGTCAGCCACCGCGCATCCCCTTCAACAGCCTTCGCTACCCGCAGCCGCCCCATATAAAACACCCGCGAGATCGTCTCACAAATCGCCGGTGCCATCCGCGACTGCTCATTCAAAAAACACGAATAAGGCGCATTCGAAGCCAGCTTCCAGAACGGCGACTGCCCAAACAGAGTCCCCTTCGATTGTTGTATCGGTGCCAACTGATTCGGGTCCCCGGCAAACAAAACCTTCTTCCCCAACAGAGCCAAAGGCAAAGCCGCCGGCAACGGAATCTGGCTCGATTCATCGAACACCACATAATCAAACTGCCACTGCGACAACAGCTCCCAGGAAAAAAGTGCCCGCGTAGTCGTCATCGCCAGCAGCCGTGCTTGGTTCAAAATCAACTCAAGTCCCACCCGCATCTGATTCCGCAAGTCCTCAAGCTGCGCCTTCCAAACTGCATACCGCTCAACAGATCCACGCGACGGGGCCAGCGCCTCAAGCTCGGCGATCGCCGTTAACACCTCAACATCCTGATTCGGTAAAAGATGCGGCCGCCCCAGATAGTTCGCCGCTACAAAGTGCGCCCCAACCCTGCGGCAAACCCGACGCACCCCGGCCTCAAGCACCTGCGTATCAACGGCCACCAAAGTCTGATCTACAGCGGTATTGGTATTGGCCAACAGCAACACCCGCGCCTCAGGATCCTGCGAAAGAATCGAAGCCACCAGACACCCGATCGTCGTGGTCTTACCAGTCCCCGGAGGGCCCCACAAGAAGCTCGTTCGCCACTGCAGCAAGTCAAAAGCCCGCTGCTGCGCATCTCGCAACCATGGATAAGCGACGTTCTCAAACTGCCTCTCCCCTCGCACGTTCAAAGAATGCATCCCCTGCCAATACTGCGCAAAATCCTCAGCATGAGGCGTCTGCCAAAGCTGATAAAGCGAATCCAGATACCGCGGTGGATAAAGCCGCAACACCTGCCCCACCTCCGGCGGCGGCCCTTTCACAAACCGCAGATTTAACTGCTCGTTCTCAGGCAGATAACTCAACACATCCGCAGTGCTCGCAGGCGGCCACCATGCCACAGCCCCCTCAAGCGTTTCATCCATCCGCCCATCCGCATCATTCAAATTCAGATGCACCATAAGCGTATGGCCTCCCTGATAAAGGGAGGCCACAGGTACTTCTACAAATTGCTTCGCAACTTCAAACTCGTCCGTTACTGCCTGGCGAAAATGCGCTGCGGTCACAACTAGAACAATAGCTTGAGTGCCATCTGCATCTGGCGCATGTTCGTCGCTGTACCGGTGATATTTCCAAACACGGTCGATCCCGGAACAAACGTGTTGTTCGGATTGCCAAAGTTCGGATGATTTAGGGTGTTGAAGGTTTCCATGCGGAACTGCAGCTTGAAGCGCTCAGTGAACGCAAAGTTCTTGAAGAAGCTCCAGTCCAGATTCACAAGCCCAGGCCCACGCATGAAATTGCGAGGAGTGTTGCCATAAGTAAACTGCGCAGGCAAAGAGAACGCTGCGATATCGACGCAACGAACTAGCTTGCCAGAGCCACAATCCACCTTAACTGCACTTCCAGAGAAATTTGCCCGCTGTGTACCCTGTCCAACATTGGCTTGGTCGGCAGACAGGATTGCCCCAAACGGGAAACCACCCTGGGCTGTAAAGATGCCGTTCATCTGCCATCCGCCAAGCGCCAGCCTCAAGAGGGTATTCGGGTTCGACTTCATAAACGGAATCTCATAGTTAAAGCTCGACACAAAGCGATGCTTCAGATCCCAGTTCGCTTGGCCGTAATCAAGCTGCGTGTTAAACGGATCCATTACATTCGAACCACCGTTGGAATCCGTGGACATATCCAGCATCTTCGAATAAGTGTAGGACGCCATCATGGTCAGCCCCTTGAATCCGTTCTGTCGGAACACAGCCGACACGCCGTTATACTTGCCGATCGTATCGTTCTGGATCATACGGATCACACCATAGCGAGGGTTCGGGCGGCGATCATTGATCGCACCAGGCCCAGGCCGGGGCGTATTGAGGAAGAAGCTTCGATCCAGGTGATAAGAGTAGCTACCCAAATACTCCAGGGCAAAACCGGCAGACTTCCAAAGACCACGGTCGAGCGACAAGCTCCATTGGTTCATCGTCGCGTTCGGTAGATACGGATTGATGTGGAATGCATTAGGCCGCGCATTTGCCGCGCCACCGCCGGCAGGCACTGGGGCCGCAAGGGTGAACTGCGGAGTTGCATTAGTAGCATTATTAAACGTAAAGATAGTCGAGAACGGCGGGTTCGTGGTCGCAAGAGTGTAAGAGTTCATCTGGTTCGGGTTGTAGTAAAGCCCAAATCCAGCTCTCACAACAAACTTCGAAGGCATACGATAGGCAAGCCCGATGCGAGGAGCAAAGTTATTCTTGTCACCCTGGTGATAGGGAATCTTTGAAGGCACTGTCGAAGGAATAAAGGCAGTCTGTTCAGGATTTAGAATCGTACCGTTGCCGGTGGTCGATTGCGGCACTGTCGGCAACTCATAGCGAAGGCCATAAGTAAGAGTCAGCCGTTGATTCACCTGCCACTTGTCCTGTACAAAGAATCCATAACGCCACTGCTGGCCACCACCAGGAAACAGCGGGCCCGGTGTGGTTACTGCCTGTGGCACACCCAACATGAAGTCAGACGGGCCAAACCCTGTCATCTGCGCATTGAAGTTAAAGCCGCCGCGCGGATTGTTGTTGGCCGTCCGGTTCGTCTGCACTTGCCGCGAGTCGATTCCGGCGGCAATGCTATGCGCACCCTTAAACACCGAGAAAGTATTGGAAAGCTGATAAGTCCGGTCGTTCTGGAACCAGTTCGACGAACTCATATTCTGAGCTCCAATGGGCATAAAGTTGGCAATCGCCATGCTCGGTAACCCAGGATTCTTATCATCAGTGGTAAAACCGGGGATCCCGAGTGCAGTACCGGCTGCGGCAGGAAAACGCCCGCCTGGTGTGAACAAATTCAAACTGTCGATTGTCGTGTACTGACGTCCAAAGCGAAAATCATTGATCATCGTGCTGGAAAAAACGCGCGTGTAGCCTGCTACCCAGTTCTGATCTCCAACCGGCTGCGTGAATCCATTAAACGGATTTGAGTTCTCATTCAAAAGCGCCGTATCGTTTAGCGTGTAGCGAAAGAACATGCGGTTCTTATCACCAATGGACTGATCCACCCTGCCTATGTACTGGCTGGTTGTGTTGTTATTTGCTGCGTTCGCGTTGAAGTTATTCACGAAGCCGGCTGAGGTCGGGGCAGGCATATAAGCTAGCGCTCGCACCGCTTGCGGCGACAACCTGCTGGTCGGAATGACATTTCCTGGAAACGGGCTTCTGGCGTTGAAGGGGTCAACAATAGGGGTCGGCTGCTCTGAAAAGTCCCCAGCACGCATACGAGGAGTCAACACCGCATCCACCACCGGCGCTGCCGTCTTCGAAATCAATTTCTCATAAGCAAACATAAAGAACGTCTTGTTCTTGCCGTTGTAAAGCTTCGGAATCGACAGCGGCCCATTGATCGCAAGTCCAAACTGATTCTGGCGGAACGGGGCCTTCGCTGCACCCTGACGCAAGAAAAACGGCTTCGCATCGAGCGTCTGATTCCTCAGGAATTCAAACACCGCACCGTGATACTCGTTCGTACCAGACTTTGTCACCATGTTCAACTGCACACCCAAATACCCGCCATACTGCGCCGGATAAGTACCGGTTTGAATCTGCACTTCCTGCACCGCATCCGCATTCGGCCGCAGTGTCGTAGTCGTGATCAGGTTGTTCATGATCGACACACCGTCCAGCGATACCGAGTTCATAATCTCGCGCGTGCCCGCCCCGATATAACCCTCGCCACCACCAGGATTGCCAGCCGGCGACTTGAAGCCCGGAATCACGCCCGGCGTCGTAATCGCCAGCCGCATTACATTGCGCGAGGGCGTCGGCAGATCCACGGTCTGCCGGGTCGACAACACTTCGCTAACACTCGCGTCATCCGTTTTGATCGGCGGAATGTCCGCCGTCACTTCCAGCTTCGTATCCACGGAGCCAACCTTCAGCCCCACATCCGTTCTCACCGTCTGATTCCCAGACAAAGAAATATCCTTCGTGGTCACCGTCGAAAATCCAGCCTTCTGTATCGTCACGGTGTAAACACCAGTCTTAAGAAATTGAAAATCGTAATAGCCAAGTTCAGAGGTTGTCGCCGTTAGCGTTTCCCCCGTCCCCTGGTTCAGCGCAGTCACTTGCGCCCCAGAAACAGCCGCTCCGGCGGGGTCTGTCACATTTCCCACCAGTGAGGTGTTTGAGGCAAGCTGCCCCGTCAAATTGCCCGCCATCAGCGCAAGCAGCATCAGGAATGACCGTGTTTGTTTTTTCATGCGAGTACTTCGAGTATCTAAAAGTTTACGCGATTATTTCATTGATGTTAAGGAAAATTCTTCATGGGTCATACTACCGTCCCGCACACTTACGCTAATCATCACCTTTGGCTCATCTCCAATTAGCCCCAAGTACTTCACCCCCGGCAACACCTGATACAGCTTCCCAATCCCCGTATTCACTTCCCAAATCTTCTTCCCCGCCAGATCCACCCGCGTCAACATCAGCGTCCCATCCGCCCCCAGCCGCGACTGATGCATCACCAGATACCCCGGCGGCCCCTCAAGCCGCATCGGCTTCGCCGCTTTCTCATCGCGCAACAATCCCGCATCCAAATACTCCACCGCCCCAACTCGCGCCGCTTCTCGATCCTTCACAGTCCACAGCCCACTCGTCTTGCCACTACTTCTGCTAGCCCTCCCGGTGGGCACTCCAGACTCCTTCACCTTCCCGGCTTCCTCACCAGTCATCAAACTAAACCACTCCCCATCGCCAACCTTCTCGCCCTGCCAGAAGTAAACATCCGGCCCCACCCCAAACATCGACATCTGATCGTCGTAATCAACCCATTGCTTCTGCGATTCGGCATAGTCTTTCGGCTTCGCCCATTGCTCTTTCTCATAAGCCCGCGCAACCAGCGTCGCCGGGTCCAACTCAAACTGCCGCGCATCCGCAACCTTCAGCCGCAACTTCGGCTCTACCCCACCCACGCTATAGAACTTCGATTCATCCACCCAAAACTGAGCCAGGCTCGGATTGGCCTTTGACAACTCCTGAAATCCTACGCGCTGCCTCGTCGACAAATCAAAACCCACCAGCGTATCGGCATAAACCCACACTCGCCGCCCATCCGTTCCCAGCAGCTTCGCTTCATTGCGCAGCTTAGTCTCATCGCTGCGCGCAGTTAGCTCCAAAATCTCCGCACGCGAAACATCCGCCACATCGTGCAATACCAGATCCACCCCATAGCGCGGCCGCTTCTTCTGAGACTCGAAAAATGAAGGCGTCCGCAACGCCACCACTAGCGTCACAAACTTATCACCCACCCTCAGCGAATCCCCCGCCATCCTGAAATCCGGTCGCCGAGGCCCCGCTGGAATCACCAACCAAATCACCACACCCAACCCCAACAGAACCAGCCCCATCAGCGCAAGAACAATCGCTTTCCGGTTCATTATAGGCTCCAGGGCTTCCGCATCGGCCGCGTCAGCATCTGATTCGCCGCATCATCCCCAATGCACCGCTCCCTCACCGGGTCCCACTTCAAATCCCGTCCCAGCCTCAAGCTGATATTCCCCAAATGCGCCACCGTTATCGATCGATGCGCCTGCTCAATCGGAGCGACAGTCTCCTGCCGCGACTTCACACAATCGATGAAATTCCGCATATGATTCGCACTCCGGTACAAGCGCACATCCTTCTCACCAGCCTCAAAATCAAGCAACGACATCGGGCTCGCCTCAATCGCTCCACGATTCACCCAAACCCATCCCTCCGTCCCCTGAAAAGTCACTCCACCGCGAACACGGCTCGAATAAATCATCTTCACCCCGTTGGCATAGACAGCTTCAAAATGAAAATCCTGTCTCTTATACACATCTCCGAGCCCACGAGACTAAGGCGAATCTCGTATGCCGTCTTCTGCTTGAAA